>ERZ773146.812-NODE-812-length-23110-cov-3.621167_pt1 | contig 23110 bp, 31 predicted proteins | sample MGYA00580847_ERZ773146 | MGnify/ENA primary metagenome ERZ773146 (study PRJEB29015, sample SAMEA2737830) | human gut metagenome | biome: human gut; feature: human-associated habitat; material: faeces | place: China | collected 2012 ...
ATGGCTTATCTTCCAATAATTCTACTTTATATATGATTTCTCCCATCTGTCTTTCTATGCTCCAAAAGTTTTTGGCTGAAAGATAATTCGGACAGATAAATGTACCTTTGAGGCGACTTGGCTTATTAGGATAAAGTTCTTGTCGTATCTGCTCGAATACATACTCTCTAAAAAGGATAAAATAGTTTACGTTAGGTCTAAGCCCAGAATAGGTCATTCCACTTAAAATAGGACGTCCCCAAGCTCCAGGTCTGATAATAGTGCCAACATCAAAGAGAAATCTATTTATATGATAAAATTCCATAGCTATTACTCCGTCCGTAGAAGTTTATAATCAACAGCTATTAGCCCAAAATCTTGGATAACAAAGAGGTAAGGCGTGGGTCCTGTCGCAGATCAGCAGCGGCGGAAGCATCTACCTCGATGGCTTTGCGAAAATAGCTCACGGCAAGTTCTTCCTCATGCCCGGCAAGATAGGCATAGGCAAGGTCGCAATAGCCTGCCTTGTCATCAGGGTGCTGCTCGATGGCCTTGCGGAAGGCATCACAGGCGCGGGCCTGCTCTCCTTTTTCTAGCCAGGAATAGCCCAGTGCGTTGTAGACGTTAAAGGCCGCTGGGCACGTTGAGGCGGCTGACTCCAGCAGGCTGATACGGGCATCGACATCCTTGACGGCGTAGCTGGATATGACACGGTGAGCGGCTTTCATTGCGATATGGTTCTCCGTGCGGAGACGACGCTCAAGGGTGGAAAAGTCCCTGCGAATGCGTCGCAGAGCCCCCCACTCGAACAGAGTGAACACGACGAACAGTACACCCACAAGGGCTACCAGAATGTTGAGCACGGTCAGATAATCGGTGGTCTGCATTGTGCCCTCCTGATGTATTCAGCGAGAAAGATAGTTAGAAATTGATTGCTGCTGAACCAAGTGATGCGCCTGTGCGAATTAGGAGCTTTATTGCGTCACTAATGGACTCTTTTGTGGCATGTTGGGCGCAATCCTTGAAAAATGAAGCTAGTGTTTTATTCTCCTCCTGTAATGAAGGGGGAATCATCCCCATAACGGCAATGAGCTTTTCCATCGGTGTGATGTAACTAAACAAGCGTCCTATTTCGTTACCTTCGATGATAATATATCCATTTTTTTGGAGCCATCGAACAGAGTTGTAGCAAATTTCATCCCGCCTTTCGGCATCAGGACAATCTTTTTCTGTGAGAAGGTAATCGAATTCGAGGACGATGTTTTGAGGAAAGTCTTCGCGAATCTTCGATATGGCTCTGAATATAACCAATTCAAACAGCTCAGAGTTCGTCATGTAATTATTCTCTCCAGAAAGTATTTAAAGCGTAACCCTTATGGTAAAATACAGATTATCGTCATAATCAAAATCATCCCATGGAAATAAGAAAGGATGGCCATTTGGTCTTGTATATATCTGAATTGCTTTATGGCGTTGAGACCATCAAGAACGACCTCCTTCCTGATTCGAAGAAGCATGTCCGGTAGTTTCTACTTCCCTCGCACATCGCTCCAAGCCCAGATGACGCGGCCCACGATGGCGTTGCTGATCTCACCGCCGTAGTCTTCGCGCAGGCTGTAGAGCAGGGGCGGGTTGGTGGCGGCGTTGTCGGAATAGAACTGGATGGAAAAGTCCTTGCCGCCGGGCGTGGGCTGAACACTGACGCGCTTGACCATGCCTGCGCCTTCAGGATCCCGCACCAGCATGATGTGCCCGGCGTGGCTGACGTCGATGTCGTCCCTGTCCACTAGCACGATGTCACCGGGGGAGAGCAGGGGAAGCATGGAGGTGGAGGTCTTCCCAATTTCCACGGCGATCAGGTTGCGGCGGCCCATGATGGCGGGCACATGCTTATAGACCAGGAACCAGCTTTCGACGCTTTCCTGCGGCAGGTAGCCGGGTCCGGCGCCAACTTCACCCACCAGGGGCGCGGCCAGATAGTCCTCAGCCACGGGCGGGGCCACATGCTCGCCAGCGGGCATGACCTTGGCATTCACCCAGCATACGTCGCGGGTAACCTCCTGCACGGCAGGCTTGCTGAACGAGATGCCAAGCCTCTCAAAAGCAGGCGAAAGATTTTCCAGATTAGGTACCCGTGTTCCATCAAGCCACTGCTTGAGCGTCATATTGGCAATGCCAAGTGCATTGGCTGCACGGCTACGGACGCCATTGTGTTCCTTGTCGACATATTCCTGAAGGATGGAGCGGGCTTCTTCTGCAAGGTTTTTCATATGAGTAACCTACTTTTGCCTGCGAGCTTTGGCAAACAATCATATGAGGATTTTTTGTTGCCTTTATTTACTCATTTGAATATATTTTCACCATGAAAACACATTTTGAAGAAATTTTTGCGGCACGAGGCTGGGTAATTTCGGAGGTGTCCCGCAAGTTCAACATCCCACATATGACCTTGCGACAACACCTCAAAGGCACTCGGTCTATTTCCGCAGAGCAGGCGCTGAAGTATGAGCGGCTCCTTGGGATTCCTCGTTCTGAGCTTCGCCCTGACCTCTGGCCGCCGGAAGAAGGACAGCCCCCTGTCGGACCGACCATGCCCCATCATCAGGCATCTACGCCCGAACCACATGAGATTCCCCGATGAAAAACTTTAAAGGCTCCATGAGCATGAGTGAGGCTGTCCGCCGGATGGTGGACGACAGCGGCCTGCCGCTGAAGGCCATCGCTGCTGAGACGGGCAAGGGATACACGACACTCTACCGTGAGCTCGATAGCGAGGATGACGGCGCCAAGATAGGCGTGGATACGTTGCCTTTGCTGATCCGTGCTTGCTGTGGGGATGCGCCGCAAGAGCCACCACTTCCGCTGGTGGTTCTCGCGGCGCGTTTTGGCTTCCGGCTCGTCTCTGACGATGTGCAACCGGATAAAGACGATGTCCGTGATGAGTGTCTGGATGATGGACAGGCCTTGGCTGCTTTTCATCGAGCAGTCCGGGAGGGGAGGGCCAATCCCCTTACCATCGCGCAAATGGCTACGAAGCTGGCCACGGAGATTGCCGAGACATCAGCTGCGTATGCCTCCGAATGGGAAAGACAACACAGGGAGTTGCAATGAGCACCAAGCCTGTTTACCCAACGTCGGCCCAGAGGGCCATCACGGTGACCATGCCGTACCAGCGCGCCTACGCGGCGCCGCTGCCCCGGCACAGATGGCAGATCATCCTGCCGGGTACGGGAGAGGTGCTGGAACTGGACGAGGTCAGCTTTGCCGAGACCTGGGTGCTGGAATCCGAATGCCCGCCGGCGGTGCGCAAGCTGTTCGACGGCTTCGAGAGCTACGCCAGATGGCGCTGGGGGAAGTGAGGATGAACTCCGATTTTCGCGTATCCGTCGATTTTTTCGCCCACCACAAGACCAAGAAGCTCAGGAGGCGTCTGGGCTACGAGGGCGTCGTGGCGCTGCTCCAGCTTTGGGCCTATGCGGCGCGGGTGCGTCCTGACGGCGATTTGTCCGGCATGGAAGACGAGGACATCGAGCTGGCCGTGGATTGGTGCGGCGAGGAAGGCACGCTCGTGCCCACGCTGAAGAGCGTCGGCTTTCTGGACGAGGACGAAGGCGGGCTGCGCCTGCATGACTGGCAGGAGAACAACGCCTGGGCCGCGGCCGGTGAGTCGCGCTCCGATGCCTCCCGCCTGTCGCGCATGGCGAAGGTCTTCCCTGACGAATACCAGGCGCTGGTCAGCGCCGGTATCCGGGGCGTCAGCAAGCGGGACTACGAAGCCTTGCGGACATCCAACGACCGTTGGGCCGTCATCGACGGGATGATCAGGGGATGCCGACGGGCCGGTGGCGACGCTCAGGGCGCGGACAACGACCAGACAACGGTCGTCAACGAGGCTCGAACGGTCGTCGAACGACCGTTAACGACCGTTGAACGACCGTTCGACGATGATTTGAGCCCTGCCCCTGCTCCTTCTCCAGCCCCTATGGCTTATAATAATACACACCCCTTACCCCTCGCGAGCGAGGGGGAGGTGGGTGTGCGGCCGGGGATACGCCCACCGGACAGCCCGGCCCCGTCATCCGGCTCACGGAAGGACGGGACGAACCCGCGAGCGGCACGGACGAACCCCAGGGCCAGAGGGACGAATCCGCGGGCCGGCGGGGATGCTTCCTGCGCCGGTGAGGAGACCGGCAGCAAGGCCATGCCTGGATGCGGGCAGGACACAGCGGCATCCGCGGGACCTGTGCCTGAGGGCCGGGGACGTAGCCCATGCCCTGACGGCCCTGCGAAGACCGACGCCCCCAGCAAAGGGCACCCGGAATGGCAGGCGTTCCTCTCCTGCTGGGAGCTCTGGCCCGTGAAGCAGGGGCAGGAAGAGGCTTGGCGCGAATGGATGCGCCTGCATGGCAACGGGACGCTGGCGCCCAGCTATGCCATCCGGGAGGCCATCGCCCGCCTGCTGGCCGAAGACAGCCGCTGGGCCCGGGGCATGGTGCCCAGGATGGCCCGCTGGCTGCACGGCAAGGGCTGGAATGACGAGCCCTTCGTGCAGCCGGGGCAGGGCAGCGGTGGCGGCATCGTGGGCGTGAGCCGGGAGCCGCGGGCCCCGACGGAGTTCCAGCAGCGGCAGCAGGACAGCCGCAAGCTGGCACGAGCGCTGCTCGAAGCACGGGAAGCAGAACGGACACAGACGGGAGGACACCATGGACATGCGGATCGACAGGCTCTGGCTGATCATGCGCCTTGCAGAATGTGAGGCGGTTTACCGGACAGGGCGCTCACAGGAAGAGCTGGCCCTGCTGGCCGACATCTGGGCCCAGGACCTGGAAGGGCAGGACAGGGAGGCCGTGGGCCGGGCCTTCGTGCTGCACCGGCAGGAATCCGGCCGCTTCCCCTGTCCGGCGGACATCCTGCGCCTGCTGCCCCGTTGCCGTCATGCCGAGAGACGGCAGGACGCGGCGGCCCTGCCGGTGGAGACAGTAGCCGTGGGGCCCCGCTCGCACCGCGACATGGCCCGCCTGTTGTTACAGGCCCTGCGCGGGGACAGCGAGGCCCGGAACGAGATGCAGCGCCTGCGGGTGCAGTAGGGGCAGGGGAAAGTATGGCCAGGCCGAAGATGTTCAGGCGATGCCCCGAGTGCGGTGCGGATGCCGTCGTGGTGATCTGCACACAGCAGCAGGGGCATTGCCGCAATCGTTGGTGCGAATGCACGGTCTGCGGGGCCCACATCCGCTGGGTCACGGCCGGAGAGCACGGCCGCTGGGTGCGCGTTCGCGGAATAAAGTCACCAGAAACCCCGAAACCCTCTTGCCTCTGACCTCACGCCCCATGCTACGCTTCCGGCAAAACCCCGGAGGCGTTTTTTATGTCCGACAACTTCCACCGCGCCCATGCCTTCACCGCCCATTGGGAGGGCGGCTTTTCAGACCATCCCGCCGACACCGGCGGCCTGACGGCCTACGGGGCCTCGCTCAAGTTCGTGCAAGGCATCGCCGCGACCCAGCAGGGCCGCGACTGGTTGCAGCGCATCGGCTTCCGCCTGCCCGTCAACAAGGCATCCATGCGCTCCGTGACGCCGGATATGGTCCGGGCCATGTTCAAGCGCGAATTCTGGGACCGGATGCGTCTGGACGACATGCCGTTCCGGCCTGCCTGCGCCCTGTATGACGCCGCCGTCAACAGCGGCTGTGTCCAGTCCGTCAGGCTGGCCCAGCGCGGCTACAACGCCTGTGCACGCGGCAGCAATGTAGCACTCGACGTGGACGGTATCCTGGGCCCCAAGACGCGGGCCGCCCTGGCCTGTGACACGGACGCCCTGATCCGGGCCGTCATCCAGGCGCGCCGTGCGTTCTACGAAGGGCTGGCCCGCGACAAGCCTTCGCAGACCGTTTTTCTGAAGGGCTGGCTCAACCGGGCCGATGCTCTGGAAAAGTTACTGCTCGAATCCAAGTAAGGAGCTCAACGGGATGAATATCGACTTCATTTTTACGGCCCTGACCGAATTCGCCAGCCAGAACCCCGACGCGACATGGATTGCCGTTGTGGTCTCCGTTCTGACCTCGCTCTGCGGCATCTGCGCCGTGGCCACCATCTGGATGCCTGTCCCCAGTGCAACCACCGGTCTGTATGCCACCTTCTACGCCCTCGTGCACTCCCTGGCCGCTCATTTCGGCCAGAACAAGGGTGCCGTGGCCGACGGCAAGAGCCCTGCCGTGGAAGCCGCTGTCAAGGCCGTCAAAGGGAAGTAATGTGCAGTCCCTGGCATCCATCCTCCTCGCCCTGCTACAAGCCGGGCTGCGTCTGCTGGAAAAGCTGGATGCGGCCCGTGCTACTGATTTTCGCCGCCGTGTGGCTGCTGACGGTGCCGGGGTGCTGCTCGACCAGCTCAACCCCGGTGCCGACGCTGCCGGTACTGCCCAGCCTGCAACGGGCCAGCCTGAACGGAACGATGGGCCTGTGGATGGACAGCGATGATGCCGGACACCTGGCAACATGGATCCACGATGTGACGGGGGAGAATGGACTGTGAATCAGTTCGGAAAAGACAGCGCGGAACACGCGGCGGAATACATCGGTGTCGTGAAAGGCACCTGGCCGTTGGTGCTCATTGCCGGCGCTGTGGCCGTGGCATCGGCAGCCAGACAGGTCAAGCGCGGATACAAACAAAGAACCATGGCCCAGAAGGCCGTCACGGTTCTGCTCAACGCGATTCTAACCACAGCCCTAGCCGTGAGCTGTGCGCTTTTGCTGCCCCTGGTCGTCCCTGGTGTGACGCCGGAAATGCAGATCGCCGTATCCATGACTGCCGCGGGCATGGGAGGAGAGACCGTCAAGCTGTGGTTCCTCAAGCGTCTGGGGCTGTCCGTTGTGGACCTCATGAATCCTGACGACATCAACGACATCAGGAAAGGGATGCCCCCGGAAACACGCAAGCGCCACGCCGAACAATGCCCCTTCCGTGGCGACGAATGCCTGCCCGCTGACAAGTAGAGGCTGCCATGTCCATGCTTCCCGCCACCACATCCCCTTCTCCTGCTCCGGCAGCGCGACCCGCCGTTGACCGCAACGTGCTGGGCGTCACGCTTGGGCAGGAGCTGGGCGAGGCCCAGAAGGCCCGTACCCTGTACGAGCTGCGCTGGCTGGAAGATCTGCGCCAGTACAAGGGCGTCTATGCGCCTGAGATCACCGCGGCGCTGAAGGAGAGCAAGCGTTCCCGTGTCTACTACCGACTGACCACCAGCAAGATCAATACCATGGTGGCCCGTCTGATGGACCTGCTCTTCCCGCAGCGCACCAAGAACTGGAGCATCAACGCCACGCCGGATCCCATGCTGCCCCCGGACATCCTGGCTGCTGATATGGCTGATGACGTCAATGCCGGCATGGCGGCCATCCTGATGCCCCAGATGCAGCAGTTTCAGGCACAGCACATCATCCCGGACAACCTGGCCATGCAGAAGATGATGGCGGCCGCCTATGAGCAGGTCACGGCCCAGCTCAATACGCCGGAGAATGTCCAGCGTGTGGCCAGTGAACGCGCCAAGCGCATGGAGACCCTCATCGACGACCTGCTGAAGGAATGCAATGCCAACGGGCAGCGGCGTCCCTCCTGGGCACAGAGCTGTCGCAGCGTGGTGCACGATGCCTGCCTGTACGGCATGGGCGTGCTCAAGGGGCCGCTGGTCGAAAAGGTCCAGACCAAACGCTATGTCTGTGCGCGAGACGAGGCGGGGCAGCTGTGCTGGTCCGAAGAGGTCTATGCCGAGGAACTGCGCCCCTATCATGAGGCCGTGCCCATCTGGGATGTTTTCCCCGATCCCGATGCCCGTGATCCTTCGGAACTGCGCTACGTATGGCAGTGCCACCTGATGACGGACAAGGACGTGCTGGAGCTCAGGACATTTCCCGGTTTCGACGGCTCGGCCATAGCGCGTTATCTGCGCGAGCACGAGGACGGGGACGCCACCCTGGAGACATGGGAAGCCAGCCTGCGCAACCTGGACAGCGAAAGCACCGGGACGGCCCCTCTCAAAAAGCGCTTCCGGGTCTGGGAACGCTGGGGATTTTTGAGCGGCAAGGAGCTGCGTGACGCCGGGGCCGACGTCCCCGAAGGAGATGATGCCAGGGTCTACAGCTCCAACGTCTGGATGATCGGTGACAACACCGTCATCAAGGCCATGGTCAACCCGCTCGAGGGCGTGGACATCCCGTACTACTGGTACCCGTATTCCCGCGACGACTCCACCTTCTGGCCGGAAGGCATCGCCTCCCTGCTCCGCTCTCCACAGGCCGGTATCAACGCCGCCGTGCGCGCCATGCAGGATAATGCCGGTATGGCTTCCAGCCCCTTTCTCGCCTTCAACATGCAGGCCCTGTGCGCGGAAGACGCTGCCGACCTGCAAGGGGCCATGGCCCGCAAAATGCTACGCTTTGAGCGTGCTGGCGTGACCCTGCCCCAGGCCTTCCAGGCGGTCAACGTGCCGTCCTGTATTTCCGAGAATCTGACCCAGCAGCAGTTCTGGGCCAACTGTGCCGACGAGATCAGCACGCCGCGCTTCAATGCCGGTGACGGCAACGTGAGCGGTGCGGGCAAAACGGCCACGGGCCTGTCCATGCTCATGGGCGCCAGCAACATCCTGCTCAAGGATCACATCAAGCTGTTCGACGATAACGTCATCAGTCCCTTCATCCGCGCCATGTACCGCTGGCTCATGCAGTGGTCGCCACGTGAGGACTGCAAGGGCGATTTTGAGGTGGTGGCCAGCGGTTCGCAATCGCTCATCGCCAAGGAAGTCAGGGCCCAGCAGATCCCCGGCATCATGCAGTGGCTCGGGATCCCCGCCTTCTCACCGCACATCAACGAACGCGGTCTGCTCGAAGTGGCCTTTGAACAGACCGACCTGCCTGTGGAGCGCATCCTCTACAGCAAGGAAGAAGCCCAGCGGAACCAGCAGGAAATGCAGGCTGCCACTGCCCGGGCCAACGTGCAGGCCCTGACGCAAGAATTGCAGAAGCAGGGGCTGCCACCGGAAGAGATACAGCGCCAGATGCTCATGCTGCTGGCCCAGCTTGGGCCGCAGCAGACCGGTCATCAAAGCGCTCCAGGAGCAACCGCACAGGGGGTGGCGTCATGAGTGGAACGCCCCAGACGACGCGGGAGCTGATCCGAAAGTCTCTGCGAGACATCCGCCAGGCCGGGGCAGCCAGTGAATATGCCGTGTGCACCCTCATGCAGGCCAAACTGAGTGAAGCGCGTGAGGAACTGGAATCCGTCACGGACAGCATTGCCATTTTTCGAGCGCAGGGACGAGCGCAAATGGCGCGTGAAATCCTCGATGCTCTCACCCGTAACCAACATTAACCAAGGAGTTCCAGGATGAGCCAGCAGCCCATGGAACAGCAGGACGCCACGGGAATCCCGGGCGAGGAAGATCATTTCGCCGAAGGGCTTGCGGCAGCCCTGAAGGACGATGAACAGCCGCAGGACAGCTCGCAGCACCCCGAAGATGCCGGGGGAAGTACCCATCATGAAGCGGCTCCACAAGGCGTTCCTGCCGGCATTGAAGCCCCTGAAGCGGCCCCGATGCCGCAGGAGCCCCCTGTTCCGTCCCCTGCCGGTACTCCCCAGCAGACAGCAGAGGAAAAGAAGGCTGAACCGGAGGCAGCGCCTGCACAGCCTGCTGCGGTCAAGCTGCCTGAAGAGCTGCAAGCCGAATACGAGCGTCTGCAGGAGATGGATCCCGAAGCAGCGAAGATGGCCCTGGAAGACAGCCCGGCAGGGCAAGCCGTGCGTCACAGGCTTGAGCAGTACGGTGCGGAGCTTGCCTATGACCATGCCAGCCTTGTGATGATGCGCCGCCAGCAAGACACCGAGCGTGAGGCCATGCGGCAGGAGCAGGCCCGACAGGCTGTCACGGCCCGGCAGCAGCACTTCCTGCAGGTCATGAAGCAGGATCACCCTGATTTCCATGCCCTGCTGACCGGGGGAGACCAGGCGGCCCAGATGCGTTTCCGCAATGACGTCCTGCAGTGGATCCAGGCCAAGCCCTACGCGGAGGCCGCCCCGCTCATGGACATTTTTACCAACAGCCAGGATCCGCAGGAAGTCGGCAGTCTCCTGGCCAAGTTCAAGAATGAGCGCAACGCCCGCAGGCCTGACCCCACGGGCGCCCTTGCGGTACCGGGACGCGGCGGGACCGTAGCCCCGGCCGGCATCGGAGACAAGGACGACTTCGACGCCGGACTGTCCCTCTCCCTTTCGTCCAAGTGAGGATAACCTATGCCGCCCATCACCGGTACCGGGGATATTTCCTACCGCACCGCGGGCTATGTCTGCGGTGAGCTGCTCAAGCGTGCCCAGCCGCTCATCGTGCTGTCCCGCTTCGGTCAGCAGCAGCCCATCCCCAAGAATCACGGCAACGAGATCAAGTTCCGCGGCTATCTGCCCCTGGACAACATCCCCAAGCCCCTTGTGGAAGGCGTGACGCCCGCGGCTTCCAAGCCCACCTTCCGCGACGTGGTATCGCGTTTGCAGCAGTATGGCGACTACATCGAGATCACCGACGTGCTGTCGGACACCATCGAAGACCCCATCTGGGTCGAATTCTCCGACATTCTGGGAGAGCAGTCCGCCATCATGCTGGAACGGGTGGTAACCAACAAGCTGCTGGCCGGCACCAACGTTTTCTTCTCCGGCAAGACGGGCGGAATCCAGGCAACGACCCGCGATGGCGTCAACGAACCGCTGACCCTGACTTTGCAGCGCCGGGTGACGCGTGCCCTCAAGCGGCAGGAAGCCCGCACCATTACCTCTGTGGTAGCGGCCAGCGCCAACTTCTCCACCTTTTCCATTGCCCCATCCTATGTGGCCGTCTGCCATACGGACGTGGAATCGGACATTCGCAACATGCCCGGCTTTGTGCCCGTGGAAAAGTATGGCTCGTACAAGCCCATGGAAGGGGAAGTCGGCTCCGTTGAGAACGTGCGCTATGTGACCACCAACCTCATCGAACCGTGGCTGGATGCCGGTGCTGCTCCCGCAGGCGGGATGGAGGTGGAGAGCAATGAAGGCGCCTGTGCCGATGTCTATCCCATCCTCTACCTGGGCAAGAATGCCTTTGGTGTGACGCCCTTTGCCGCCCAGCGGGCCAGAGGAGCGGCCCCTGTGAATGTCATGGCGCTGAACCCCAATACCCCGCGCGGTGGAGACCCGCTGGGCCAGCGTGGCAGCCTGGGCTGGAAGGCCTACCGCACGGCCGAGATCCTTTACGACATGTGGATGGCCCGTGTGGAAGTGGCCGTCACCCGCCTGTAGGAGGGCGATCATGGCTGAAAACAAGACTCAGGAGCAAAAACCTTCCGATGATGTGCAGAAGCTGCGCACCGAACTGGAGGCGGCCAGGGCAGAAACTGCGGAGGCCCGTCAGGCCCTGCAGAAAGCCGAGGAGGAACAGAAGACCGCTGCGCAAGAAGTGAAGACGCGGCGCAAAACAGCCGCCATGCAGGCCGCCATGGAAGAAAAGCGGGCCATGCACCAGCTCAGGCAGCAGGAAAAGGTGCTGCTGACCATCAACAGCGAGCCCAACGATTCCACGCCGGTGATGGTCTCTGTGAACGGCTATGCCTACCGCATCAACCGTGATGAGCCTGTGCTGGTCCCCAGGGCCGTTGCCGAAGCGCTGAAGCTGGCCATCATGGAAGTGCCGCAGGTGAAGCGCGAAGCCAACGGCCAGGAAAGGACCGTATTCCGCCATGTCAACCGCTTCTCGTTTTCTGTCGAGACACCGACGGAGAACGCCCAGACGGAGGACGCCTAGCCATGCTGCTGGCGGCTGACGTCCTCCGCCTGGTGTCGGGTGCGTTGCAGGACCTTGAGCCGGGCATGGCCGCCCGCTGGCCTTGGGAAGCCGAAGAGGGCCGCATCGGCCTGCTCGACTTTCTCAATGCCGCCTTGCGGGCTGTGGCCCTGCAACGCCCCGACTGCTGTGCCGTGACGGAGGTCATCCGCCTGGAGCCAGGCATGTTGCAGCATATTCCTTCCCGCAGGCGGCACGGCGCCAGCCGCGATGCCACGGGATTTTGCGGACTTGTGCGGAACATGGGCGCGGACGGCGAACACCCCGGGGCATCCATCGTTTCCGCGCAGCCCGACGTACTCATGGCCTGGACCGACAGCGTGCGACCTGGCTGCCGGGTGGAGAACTTTGCTTACGACCGGACCAGCAACAGCCAGGTGTACTACGTGTGCCCGCCTGTACCGGACGATGCCGATGTGTATGTGGAAGCCACCTACTACACGGCGCCGGCAACCATCCTGACGCCGGATCAGCCCCTGGGAGTGGCTGACGATTATGCCCAGGCCCTTGTGCACCACATGCTGGCCTCCGTCCTGTCCGGGGACAATGAAAGCAGCAATGCGACCAAGGCCAGCTACCACATGCAGCAGTTCAATGCCCTGCTGGGCGTCAAAACGCAGGTGGACGGCATTTGGCCCAAGGCCAAAAGCAGCGTGGGAGGGGCGTAATGGTACGCATGGAATCTCTGGACATCCTCGTACGCCAGGTCCTGCCGCAGGTGCTTCCCTGCCCGCGCGGCATGGTGCTGGATGCCCTGCAGGCTGTGGCCAAGCATTTTTGCGAGCAAACCGCTGTCTGGCGAGAACGCCTGGAAGAAACAGGATTGCAGGGAGAAGCGGATATCCCGCTTTCGCTGTCCGCCGGCAGCCGGATGGTCATGCTCCTGGGCGTCTGGCTGGATGGCAACAGGCTGCTGCCGGAGGACTATCGGGTCGAAGGAAACAACCTTTGTCTGCGGACGGTCCTGCCGCGGGAATGCAGTGTCGTGGTGGATGCGGCCCTGTGTCCGTCCCGCCTGTCCGAACGGTTGCCCGAACAGCTCATTGAAGCCTGGGGCGACGTGCTTGCCTATGGTGCGCTGGCACGCCTCAAGGCCATGTCCGGCCAGCATGTCACCTGGACGGATGCTGCCGGAGCTCAGATGGCACTGGAACAATACAACGAAGGTGTGGCGCGGGCGCGTATCCGGGCCATGTCCCGGTAGGAGATCGTCATGAGCAACCTGCCTCTCGTCAACGTCACAGCACAGATCAACGACCAGCAGGGGCATGCCTGTGCCGGTGCCGTGGTCAGGATGCGGCTGTGCAGCCCTGACAAGTACCAGGGCCTTGTGGTCCCCCGTGAGGTCACGGGAACGACGGACAAGACCGGACGCTGTGTGCTGCGTGTTTTTCCCAATGCCCTTGGCTACGAAGGCAGCGTCTATGACGCGCATATCAGCTTTCCGGCATCCGGGGCCGGTGTGTGCGGCAGCGTCCCCGCCACAGCTCCCATGCGGACCATCCGCGTCAAGGTCTTTGTGCCCAATGCGGACTGCAACCTCATGGACATCATGGACCTGGCCCCGCGCGAGCCGCTGCCGGCGGGATCCCTGCTGCCGGAGGAAGTGGCCGGTTATGCCGCGCAAGCGGCCGGCAGCGCTGAGGCGGCGCGGGATCAGGCCGAGGCCGCGGCATCGACCCTGGCACAGGTAACGGCCAGCGTGCAGCAGGCCGAGGCCGCCAAGACGGCCGCACAGGCTGCGGAAGGCAACGCCAACGCACAGGCGGACAGGGCACAGAGGCTCGTGGACAGCGTGGAAGACAGCATCAGCGGCTTCGAGACCTCTGTGACGCAGCGGGTGGAAGAGACCGCCGGCCGCCTAGTGGCCGATGCCACGCGCTGCATCCGGGAACAAGAAGCCGTTGCCCTTGAGGCCATCGAACGACGCAGCAGCGAAGTCCTGGATGATATGAGCCGGGCCGTCAGTAATGCCCAGGGGACAGCCATCGCCAGCATCACCAACACCGGCCAGAACGCTGTCCACGACATCACGGACGCCAGGGACAACGCCCTGGAAGAACTACGCGAGATCGCTGCCGAATACGAAGAGGATGTCCTTAACCTTGTGGAGCGGGCGGAGAGTGCAGCTAAGAAATCTTCCTGTGCTGCGGCTGCCGCGGCGAATTCGGCTACTAGGGCCTGCCAATGCGCCGAACGGGCCGAAAATGCCGCCCAAGGCCTCGAACGCTACCGCGACGATGCCCTGGACGCCGCGCAGCGGGCGGAAACATCTGCTGCCTGTGCCAACGCCGACGCCCAGCGGGCAGAAGCCGCCGCGGATTCCGCACAAAAGAGCGCCGACCATGCCGCAGGATCCGCCCTGGCTGCCCAGAAGGCTGCCCAGGCCGCTGATGCCAGTGCCGACGACGCCAATCTGGCAGCGGAACAGGCCATTGCCGCACAGCAGGCGGCTGCCAATGATTTGCAGGCTGTGAAAGCAGAGCGGGAAAACGTTGAAAAGATCGCCGCCGATGTGGACCAGTCCATCATAGATGCTGCCGTAGATCTGCTCACGCCGCAGGTGGTGACCGAAGCCGTGGAGCGTGCCACCGCCGAGGCAGAAGGACATGCCGCTGCGGCAGCGCAAAGCGCCATACAGGCTGCGGACAGTGCCACAGAATCCGCACGGCAGGCCAACTATGCCAACGTCCGCGCTGACAGGGCGGAAAAAGCCAGCGACAGCGCAGAAGATGCCGCAGCCAGGGCGGAAGGCTTTGCCGGCAAACTGGAGGATTCCTACACCGTCCAGATGGCCGTGGCCGGACTTGCCGAGCAGTTCTATACGCTCAGCGACCGTGTGACCAAGCTTGAGCTGCGCCATGTGACGGAAGACCCCGACTGGATAGAACCAGGCCCGCAGCTTCCGCCGGAAGGCGTGGAGATCGCGCCCGGTGTGACCGTGGCCCCTGTGACCCTGGTCGAACCCGGCGCTACGCCCCCATCCAATGCGGCCCTGGTCGCAAAAATTGAAGAATACACGCCGTAGCGGCGGTATACACATCCACCCCTAACCCAACACAGGAGACTACCCATGGCTGAAACCACCAAGAAACTGTTCCGCTTCTTCGACGCCGAAGGCAACGCTGCGAGCATCAAGAGCGAGGACGTCTTCGATAAGACCTCCGGCAAGACCCTTGCCGAGTTCATGACTGCCGCGCCCAGCACGGAAAGCATCCAGGGCCAGATCGATACCGCCATCGAAGCGGTGAAGACCGGGGACATCGCCACCCTGCAGAGCAGCCTCTCCAGCCTTTCCACCACGGTCAACAATTTTCTGACCGGTGAGCCCGACGATGGTACCATCGACCGTCTGTCCGAACTGGTCAATGCCATCAACGAGAACAAGGACAGCATCGACGCCCTGGTGGCCGACCATGTGAAGAAGAGCGAGATCGTCAATGACCTGACCACGGGCGGCGCGGACAAGGTGCTTTCCGCCGAGCAGGGCAAAGCCCTCAAGACCCTGATCGACGCCCTGGACGGTAAAAGCCATGACCACAGCAACAAGGACGTGCTCGACGGTATCACCAAGGCCGGCAGTGGCAACCTGGTCTTCAACGGCAAAGAACTGACCGGTGAAACCGGCATCGCCTTCGGTGACAGCATCGAAAATGCCACCACCTACACCGGCAAACTGCGTGTGGTGGTGGAAGACTATACCGTGCCCGGCGTGTAGGCCTGACGCACGCAGAAAAGGGCAGGAGGAGCGAGAACTCCCCTGCCCTGTTATGGAGGCATCATGCCGGAAAGCATGAAAATTTTGGCACAGTACATGTTCGTCACCCTGGAGAAGCCCCTTGTTGTCGGGGGAGTCACCATTCCGGCGGGGACAACTGTCATGCTGGCGCCACAAACCACAGCCCACAGCGTGCGCGTGCCGGGCGGGCAGAGCCTGTTGGAAGCGTGGCCCAGTCTGAGCAAGGAGGGGCACACGCATACGGACATGCAAGAACTGTTGTCCGGCTTCCAGACGGAACAGATCAGCACGTCGGACAGACTGACCAAGCTGGAACTGTGGGCGACTGAACACGGCTACGACGCGGCCGGAACCGCGCAGGAGTAAACATGAGCCAGACCACCGAAGCACAGACCACGCCGCCCACATCGGAAGAAGTCATCGGCAAGGTCAATGAAAGCATCGCCGCTTTGCAGGAGGCGCAGAAGACCGTTGTGGAAGGGGCGCAGCTGCTGGCCGAACATGTGAATGACCCCAATGCCCATGGTGCGGCCATCCCGGAAGTAGTGGCCCAGCAGATGCCCACCCCCGTCATGGAAGGGACAAGCCTGAAATGGCAGAAAAGGGACGGGACGATCGTCGCCGGCCCCGTGGACCTGAAGGGAGAACAAGGGGAAACAGGTCCAAAAGGCAATACCGGTGCCACCGGTCCGCAAGGTCCCGAAGGACCACAGGGACCGGAAGGACCGCAGGGCCCCAAGGGGGATACCGGCGCCACCGGCCCGCAGGGTCCGCAAGGGAAACAGGGCGCCCAGGGCGTCCAGGGCCCAAAAGGCCCCGCCGGTCCGCAAGGCCCCAAGGGCGACACCCCTCCCCTGACTTCTTCCCTCACCTCTACCGCCACGGACGTGGCCCTGAGCGCCAAGGCCGGTAACGACCTCAAAAAGCTGGTCGATGCCGCCAAAAACGCCGCTGATGCCGCCCAGGCTGATGTGGACAGCATCCCCCTTGCCACCACCACTACCGCCGGTCTGGTGAAAGCCGGCACGAATATCTCCGTCAGCGGGGGCACCATCAGCGTCGCCAACGGCTCTACTACCAAGAAGGGCGTGGTGCAGCTCTCCTCCGCCACCAATTCCACCAGCACAACTCTGGCTGCTACGGCCAGCGCGGTGAAGGCGGCCTATGACAAGGGGGTCTCCGCTGCGAGTGCCGCCAGCAAAGCCCAGACGGCAGCAACAGCTGCACAGTCTGCCGCCGATGCAGCCCAAGAGGCCGCCGATGCTGCTCAGTCCACTGCCGATACGGCAAAGACAAATGCAGCCAGTGCTCTAACTGCGGCCAATAATGCCGCAAGCAACGCAAATACCGCAAAATCAACGACTAAGGCACAGGCTTTTACAATTAGTGCTGGAACTCACTATGTCCCTAGCGGCGGAACATGGTTTTGCTTTGCTGTCACACGAGACAGCAACAGCAATGTAAAGGCAGAGAGTTACAGCAAGGCCGGGGGATCGAAAATCACGCCTACTAGCGGCACTACTATTATGAGTTCTATTTGTGTCCGCACTGCGTAGCGAGGTATGACATGATTGACAATACGACACTTACGGATACCGCTGGCCGCGTTTTCGACTTGTCGACGGTATATTACCGGGATGATGGCTCCTACGTCCTCACCCTCTGCCATGAAATCTTCGGGAACGTCCCTTTCCACGTTCCGAATGAAGGCGAATTCACTGCCCTGCATGCTGAGGTCTCAGCCTGGCGCAATGGCAATGAAGAGCGTTTCTTTATGGAGCCCGAAGAACAGGCCCCAACGCCTACCCTTGACGAAGTGAAGGCCCGCAAGCTGGCTGCCATCGACGCCGAGACCTCGGCCTCCATCCTGGCTGGCTTCCAGTGTGAGGCCACGCCGCCGGATAACGGCCAGCCGGAGCTGCTGCATTTCTCGTATGACGAGTTCGACCAGCAGAACTTCGCTGACGCGGCCATCTCCATGCAACTTGCGTCCGCCAGCGGCGACATCCCCACCGCCACCCCGTGGAACGCCTACCGTGGCCATACGGAGGACAGCAAGGGAGAACTGGTCATCCTACACCTGACCGCCGAAACCTTCCTGCCCATCTACGCCGCCGCCTTGACCCACAAGGCCACGCAAATGGCCATCAGCGGGCAGCGCAAGGCCGCCGTGGCCGCCGCGCAGACCGTGGAAGATGTGGAGGCTATTTGATGCCCGGCTATGCCTACAAGCTGCTGGTGGCCTGTGACCAGCTCCTCAATGCCTTGCTGGGCGGCTGGCCCGACGAGACGCTGAGTTCCCGCTGCTGGCGCTGGCATCTGCACGGGGTGCGGAGCTGGCCCTGCCGTCTTATAGACGCGCTGTTCTGGTGGGATGGGGAGCGGCGCGGCGCCGTGCTAATCCGCCACTGCGAGCTTGCCTGGGAGAGCGAGCGCACAGGCCGCCAGCTGCCGCCGGAGCTGCGCTGACGGAGGGAGAACTCCATGCAGCTTGGATTCGTCGTCTCCAATGCCACGGAAAAGATGGAGATCGCTGTCTGCAACGAACCGGGCAGCGACCAGAACATCATCAAGGTACGCACGACGCACCAGGGGGCATGGTCCCCCTGGATGCGTATCGACGTCCACCGCAAAGGCAATGACGATCATGGGGAACTGGATGCTGTGGTGTACGAGGCCAGCGTGGCCAAGACGGCCAAAACGGCCCAAGCGGCCCAAAGCCTGGCATCACCGGTGACCATAACATTTACCGGCGACATATCTGGATCGTTCTCCTTCGATGGCCTTGATCCTTCCGTGCAATGCAAGATCAGCGGTGTGCAGAGCGCCATCAATGCGGCCATTGCCGATCATGAGAAGAAGTACCACAGCTACAGTCCGGGAGATGAGTACTGACCATGCCCACCATTACCGTTGCGGCTTTTGCAGGTGCCATACCTCGTATTTCTTCTCGGCTGCTGGAAAGCCAGAATGCCCGTGACTGCGTGAACTGTGATCTGGACAGCGGCGCCCTGCGCGCGCTGCACGGGCCGGAAAAGGTACTTGCCCTGCCCGATCCTGCGGGAACCATATTCAAGCATGACACAGACGGCTGGTTGCACTGGCCCGGAGAGGTCAGCGTGGTCAAAAGCGCCGTGCTGGACGCCGATGGGGAAAAGCCCCTGGGGCAGCTGCTGGTGACCGAAGACCGGGCGTACCCAACCATGTATCTGGCAGGGGGGGACGTGTATCGTCTTGGTATTCCCCGTCCTGCGGCAGCCCTGACGCTGGCTGCCGCAGCAGGCGCCCAGCTACAAGAGACGGAAGGGCGCGCCTGGTCTGCGGACCATATCGCTGCCGCACCGGCCCGATATGGCAGTGAGAGCGACGCGCTGTGCGGGATCATTCAGGACAGCGACACGGCGAAGGTGGAAGTGCTGTCCCGCGCTACGCTCATAGAAGAAGGAGAAAGCGAGGAAGAGGACAACGACACTCCCATAACTGACAGCGGCATCCAGCGCAGTACAGCCTATGTGTACACCTACGTCCAAATGCTGGCTGGTGGGGTCATCCAATATGAAAGTGCGCCCTCTCCCGCTTCTGAGGTCATCGACGTGCTGGACGGCGACGGCGTGACACTGACGGGATTTGCTCTGCCGGATCTGGAGGGGCTGACCGTGACGCACATCCGTCTGTACCGTACGGTTTCCGGGCTGGAATCGTCCGAGTTCCGTCTGGTGGTCGAAATTCCTGTGGAAGAGCTGGAGGCGGCCGACTGGCAATATACGGACGCCCTGCATGACAAGGACGTCTCCACCGAAGTCCTCCAGACGAGCACCTGGGACCCCATCCCGGACAATGCCCGCGGTCTCATCAAGACGGACAACGGCATCTATGCCGCCTTTCGAGGCAATGAACTGCTGATTTCTGAACCCTTCATCCCCTATGCCTTCCCCGCATCCTACCGCCTGACTGTCGAGGACAGCATCGTGGCCCTGGCCCATGTGGACAATACCATCGTCGTGCTGACCACAGGCCGCCCGTATCTGGCGCAAGGCTCGGTACCGGAAAGCCTGGCCCTGACCCACCTGCCCATCGAGCAGGCCTGCGTCTCCGCCCGCAGCGTGGCCACGTTGCCAGGCGGAGTCCTGTACGCCAGCCCGGACGGGCTCATGCTGTTTTCCAGCAACCAGCAGACGTTGGCCACCGGCCAGACCTACAGCCGGGAGCAGTGGCAGGCGCTGGGGCCGGAACGACTTATGGGGGCCGTACATGAGAACCGCTATATCGGCTTCTTTGAGGGAACCAGTACCGGCATCCTGTTCCACATAGGACGTGCCGACGTCACCCGCCTGGAGTTGCCGGAAGGATGGAAGGTGCGTTGCCTGTACCACCACAGCGAGGATGACGCCCTGTACCTGAGCGTGGATACGGCTGACGGTTCTGCCATCTGGAAATTTGAAGCAGATGATGCCGCCCCCCTGCCCTATTGCTGGCATAGCAAAATCTTCTTTTCCTCGACCCTGTGTGCCATGGCCGCTGCTCGTGTGCAGGGCGAGATGTCCCCCGGAAATCCTGTCAAGATGGACATTTTTGGCCCGGACAGCATACGACAGAGGGAAACCCTGTTTTTGACCGGGGACAAGGCCGTACGCATACGGCCGACACGATCTGAACGGGTATGGAGCTTCCGCTTGTCCGGGACAGCCGACATTTACGAGGCGCGCCTGGGCGGCAGTATCGAAGGGGTGGAAAATGGCATCTGAACGCATCGACCGCGGGCTGCAAAGCGTCCCACGCGGGCTGCCCTCCGGCCTGACCATCTACCTGCAAAGCCTCGACGCTGTCGTCCGGCGTTTGGCCGGCCTGTCTCGTGGTTCTGAAAAAGCGCAGGCCGTGCGACGTGGAGATTCAGGTATCACGTTGGGAGGGAATACCCAGACGACGATAACGACAACGAAGCTGGCTGATGGAGCTGTAACGGCGGCCAAGTTGGCAGACGGCGCCGTGACTTCTGCCAAGATCGCTGACAACGCCATCACCGGGGCCAAGATCGAGATGGGCAGCATCGGCAGCCGTGAGCTGGGAGTCAAATCCGTTGGTGAAGAAGAATTACAGCCTGGGGCTGTCACCACATCGCGGGTTGCCGATGCCGCCATCACCACGGAAAAGCTGGCGGACGGAGCTGTGACACCGGAGAAGGTGGCGCCGGGGACACTTTTCGACATGGCCCAGGAAGCCGGCACAGCGGCGGATGGTGAGCAGGTAACGCTGCATGGCAACTTTGCCATGATGCCACTTCTCGCCATTGCCGGATTCAAGATGCCCTTCCCGGATGATGCGTCCAGACCGGCAGAAGGAAACCTTAAAGTAGCACTTGAAAATCTCCACAAGGATACTGCCACAGGACGCTGGAGCTTCACCGCACGCTGCTGCCTTGAAACTCCCCTGGAAGACGGCACAGTCGAGACCATCAGCAGCGGGACGCTTGTCTGGAACGCGGCAGGAGAGGAGGCAGACGATGCAGGATAGCCGTTTGCACATGCACTATCTGGGGGACACCAACGCCGAGCGCAATCTTTTGCGTGCCATCTACGGACGTCTGAAAAGCGAAAAGACGCTCTCCTGCACCTACTACGACGGCACGATCCGCAGCGAGGAAGAATTCCTGGCGGACATCCTGCACCCCGGAAGCCTGCCCTTTCTGGTCTTCTGGGAAGGACGTCAGGCCGGTTTCTGCTGGTTCAATACCGTCCGGGGGAAAAGCGCCTACGGGCATTTTGTGTTCTTCCGCGACTTCTGGGGCCACCAGACCACCTGCCAGATGGGGCGGGCCATATTCTCCCGCGTGCTGACCTTCAAGGATCAGCAGGGCTACCTGTTCGACGTACTGCTGGGCCTGACACCAAGGAAAAATGCTTTGGCGTGGCGCTTGGCGCTCCTATGTGGTGCGCGCCAGATCGGCGTCATCCCCCATGGAGTTTTTGATGCTGCAAACGGCAAAAGTGCTGACGCCATGCTCGTGGCCGTGACCCGTGACAGCCTGGGGATAGAGAAATGAGGATCTACACCAGAATCGTTTTCAAAATGGACGATATGTCCGTGATCGAAGCGGATGCCTACGATTACCACGGGCCTGTCGCCCTGTGCGGCGGTAGCGGGGGCGGCAGCAGCACGACCAATACCGTGGACTATGAGTACAACGCCCGCATGGCGGCACTTTCCGAAGAGCAGCAGGCCTGGGCACGGGAATACTTTGAAATGTGGCAGACGCATTTCAAGCCTTATGAAATCGCCCAGGCCCAAGCCAACATGGAAATGCTGCCGCTGGAAACGAACCTGTACAAGAACCAGTTACAGGCAGCCACGCAGCTACTGCCCCAGCAGACGGAAGCCGCCCAGAAGTTCCTGGAAGCGTCTACCTCCGGCGTTGACATCAATGAACGCATGGCCCTGGCTACCGCTGATGCCTCCAGCGCCTGGAAGGACGTGCAGGGGCAGACACTGCGGGCAAATGCCCGGATGGGCGTCAACCCGAACAGCGGACGTTTCCAAGGCGTCAACGCCGCGCTGGATACCCAGAAGGCCGCGCAGCTTGCAGGCGCCAGAACGCAGGCCCGTGTGGGTGCGGAACAGGAAAACTACGAACGTCTGAAGAATGCCGCCAGCTTCAATGCCACGGGCGGGATCCTGAGCGGGCTCGGTGCCCTGTCAAACTAGGAGAGGTCATATGGCGCTCTACACTCCCAACAATCCTTTCGGCAAGGCCAGCAATACGTTTCAGCAGGCCACCCAGACCATGGGCAGCCGCACCAAGGAAGGGCCCAGGACAGAATATGAGCCGACGCCGCCCTCTCCCGGGCAGGTCCTCACACAAGGCCTTGGTGTGGTGGGCACGGGCAAGCAGCTCTATGGCATGGGGCAGGACGCCTACGGTTTTCTGGCAGGGCTTGGCGCCCCGGATGCCGCTGCGGAAGCAGCCAGTGCAGGAGCCGGAGCCGCGCCTGCCACAGGCGGTGTCCAGGCGGCACAGGCAGCCGACCTTGTCCTGCCCGCCGTACAGGCCCAGACAGGGGCGCAGGCCGCTGCCAGTGACGTGGCGACATCCGGGCTGCACATGGCGCCCCAGGAGGCCGCCCAAAGCCTTGGCCCGATGTCAGGAGACCTGACCAAACCCATCGGCGAAGGCGTGTCCGGCGGGGCTTCAGGGACTACGGAAGGCGCCGCGGCAGGCGCGGGATCGGGACTTTCCCTTGGTCCGATGCTGGGATCAGCCGCGGGCGGCGTACTTGGCTCGCTGGGCGGACAGGCCCTGGGACAAGCCATTGGCGGGAATACGGGCGGCCAGGTGGGCAAAGTCGTAGGGGGCGCAGCAGGCGGCGCACTCGGCAGCATGGCGGCAACATCCCTTGCTTCCAGCCTAGCAGGCGGAGCTGCCGGCAGTGCGGCCGGTGCGGCAGCCGGGGCCGCGGCCGGTTCCGTGGCTCCTGGGGCGGGGACGCTCATCGGCGCCGGTATCGGCGCACTGACTTCTTTCTTTTTCTAGGGGGGCGTCATG
>ERZ773146.817-NODE-817-length-23000-cov-7.300196_pt1 | contig 23000 bp, 17 predicted proteins | sample MGYA00580847_ERZ773146 | MGnify/ENA primary metagenome ERZ773146 (study PRJEB29015, sample SAMEA2737830) | human gut metagenome | biome: human gut; feature: human-associated habitat; material: faeces | place: China | collected 2012 ...
GAAACATTCCATACGATTCAAGCCGGAGAGACTTTATATAAACTGACTACAATGTATAACGTATCCGCCAAGGCAATCTGTGAAGCAAATCCCGGGTTAAGCGCTGAGAATTTTCGCATCGGACAGGTAATTCTCATCCCGTTGGAAAAAGAACCAACCAATACGGTGCAGACTTCGGTGACACAACCTGCGATCCAAGGTCCGGTAGTAGCCAGATGTAAAGAGATGCACAAGGTTAAACGCAAAGAGACTATATTTAGCGTGAGCCGCGAATATGGAATCAGCGAACAAGAATTAATCAACGCTAATCCCGAACTGAAAAAGGGAATGAAAAAGGGAATAGAGACGGGACGATTAGAAACAATTGCGGAATGCCTGCGAAATGGAACGATGAATGATGCAAAAAGGCTGCTGAAAGCGACAGGAGAAGAGATTGAAAAAGCAACAGAGTTATTCTTGAAAAAGGGTGAATAAATGGTTGGACATATGTCATGCGATGTGCTAATATATACATGTATACAATCTGAAAATAAAGGTAATTATTCAGAAGAATATAATTACAGGTAATCAGGAGGACTAGACATGTTGAAATTATATGACGGCGGTGCGTATCTGGTAAATGGCACCGAGATCATTACGGACGAAGCAGAAGTAAAGGCAAAGACAGGCCGTGAGGTATCCAAGGAGGAAGCCAGAACGCAGACAATGGCTTATGGAATTCTGGACGCTCATAATACATCAGGCAATATGGAGAGACTGCAGATCAAATTTGATAAGCTGACATCTCATGACATTACATTTGTCGGAATTATTCAGACAGCGAGAGCTTCAGGACTGGAGAAGTTTCCAATTCCATATGTATTGACGAACTGTCACAACTCACTCTGCGCGGTCGGCGGAACGATTAATGAAGATGACCACATGTTTGGACTGACTTGTGCGAAGAAATATGGCGGTGTCTATGTACCGCCGCATCAGGCAGTTATTCACCAGTTTGCCCGTGAGATGCTGGCAGGCGGCGGAAAGATGATCCTTGGATCCGACAGCCATACCCGCTATGGAGCACTTGGAACGATGGCTATGGGTGAAGGCGGACCGGAACTTGTAAAGCAGCTCCTGAATAAGACATATGATATTAAGATGCCAGGTGTGATTGGAATTTATCTGGACGGAGAGCCGGTCAAAGGCGTCGGACCACAGGACGTGGCACTTGCAATTATCGGTGCAACATTTGCAAATGGTTATGTAAACAATAAAGTTATGGAATTTGTCGGACCAGGTGTGGAGAAGTTAAGTGCTGATTTCCGTATCGGAATCGATGTTATGACAACGGAGACAACATGTCTGTCTTCTATCTGGAAAACAGATGATAAGATTAAGGAGTTCTATGAGATCCACGGCAGAAGTGAAGATTACAAAGAACTGAATCCTGGTGCAGTTACATATTATGATGGTATGGTCTATGTGAACTTAAGCGAGATACGTCCGATGATCGCAATGCCGTTCCATCCGTCCAATGTATATACAATCGACGATGTACGTAAGAATCTGAAAGACGTGCTTCACGATGTAGAGCAGAAAGCACTGGTGAGCCTGGATGGTGCTGTGGATTATTCACTTCAGGATAAAGTGATTGATGGAAAACTTTATGTGGATCAGGGAATCATCGCAGGATGTGCCGGTGGTGGATTTGAAAATATCTGCGCAGCAGCAGACATCATAAAAGGTCATTACATTGGCTCAGATGAATTTACATTTAGTGTATATCCGGCAAGTACACCGATCTATATGGAACTTGTGAAAAACGGTGCAGTTGCGGATCTTATGGAAGCAGGAACAATTGTAAAAACAGCATTCTGCGGACCATGCTTTGGAGCTGGAGATACCCCGGCAAATAACGCATTTTCTATTCGCCACTCTACAAGAAACTTCCCGAACCGTGAAGGTTCCAAGCTTCAGAGTGGACAGATTGCATCCGTTGCACTTATGGATGCCCGTTCAATTGCAGCAACAGCAGCAAATAAAGGTTTCCTGACACCTGCAACAGATATGGACGTAGAATACAAGGGACAGAAATACCACTTTGACCAGAAGATTTATGCAAATCGTGTATTTGACAGTCATGGTGTGGCTGATCCGGATACAAAGATCAAGTTCGGACCGAATATCAAAGACTGGCCGGCAATGTCAGCACTTCCGGAGAATCTGGTATTGAAAGTTGTATCAGAGATTCATGATCCGGTTACAACAACAGATGAGCTGATCCCATCTGGAGAAACATCTTCTTACAGATCCAATCCACTTGGACTGGCAGAGTTTGCACTTTCCAGAAAAGATCCTGCATATGTAGGACGTGCAAAGGAAGTACAGAAAGCACAGAAAGCAATCGAAGCAGGCGAATGTCCGTTAGAGGTATTGGAAGAATTAAAACCGGTTATGGCAAAGATCCAGGAGAAATATCCGGAAGCAGGAAAAGGAAATATCGGAGTCGGAAGTACGATCTTTGCAGTAAAACCAGGTGACGGTTCAGCAAGAGAGCAGGCAGCTTCCTGTCAGAAGGTGCTCGGTGGCTGGGCGAATATTGCAAATGAATATGCGACAAAAAGATATCGCTCCAATCTGATCAACTGGGGAATGCTTCCATTTATCACAAAAGAAGACGACAAGAAATTAAGCTTCAAAAATGGCGATTATATCTTTGTACCGGAAATCAGAAAAGCAGTGGAAAACAAAGATGCAGAGATCAAAGCTTATGTAGTCGGAGATACATTGAAAGAAGTCACATTTACACTTGGAGATATGACAGACGCAGAAAGAGAGATTATTCTCAAAGGTTGTCTGATTAATTATTATAAGGGCTAAATAATCCGATAGGTAAAATTCACGTTCTATGTTCCGTTGCACTGGGAATTACGCTGAATTTTATCTTGCGCAGTATTTTGAGCGGTAATATAATTGAATAAACGAATGTAAATAAAAGGCGGCACTTATGAAAAAAAGTGACGCCTTTTTGTAACACTTGAGATATTTTGGGACTCTTATATGTAGAAGAAGTAATAATACTTTTTACACTGGGTATTGGGGAACGGCAATTGGATAAGTCAATGGAGGAGTGTGGAGAACTTCTTGAGAAAAACAAATTGAGGAGGAAAAAGAATGAAATGTGATGCAAAAGCATTTTCAAAGCTATATGAGCAGGTCTATCAAGACCTCTATCGCTACGCGCTTTGTCTGATGCGTGATCCGCATGAGGCAGAAGACGCGGTGAGTGCGGCAGTGTTATCTGCTTATGAACATATACATAAACTTCGAAAAGAAGAAGCTTTCAAGAGCTGGATTTTTACAATTTTGTCAAATACATGTAAGAAAAGATTGAAACAGGTGGCGAAAGAAGGAATACAGCAGGCAGAAGATTTTTTCCCGGAAGGACAGGTGGAAGGAATTCATGAAGAAGATGTGGGACTTGCGATGGATGTGAGAAATGCATTTTTTATTCTTTCAGAAGAAGAGCAAATGATAGTCGGGCTGTCAGTGTTTGGCGGTTATAACAGCACAGAAATCGGGAAGATCCTAAGCCTGAAGCCGGGAACTGTCCGGGTAAAACGAAGCCGGGCGCTGGAGAAGATGCAGTGTGTGTTGGATGGGAGGACATTTTATGAATAAGAATGAGCAGGACATGATTCGGAAAATAAAGGAAAAGTCAGAACAGGTTCCGGTGCCGAAAGCGCTTGAACCGAGACAGATTGAAGCAAAGCTTGCAGGAAAGAAGAAAAAAGTGTGGACTCCGGCGAGAATCGGTGGGCTGGCAGCAGCATGCCTGGTGCTGATCGTAGGAGTGATGGTATACCAGAATTATTTTAAAATGGAAGACGCGACTCGAGATGATAAGATAGCATGCAGTGATGTGACAATCAGTGACAGTACGAAAGTAGAAAGTGCGGCGGAATATAAGGATGTCTATGCATATTTGGAAAAATATAAGAAAGATCAGGAAAGAGACAGTGCATACACTTCAAGCTGGGCAAGATCATTGAATGATATAAGAGTCGATGAATCAGCTGACAGTAAGGCAAGTGGAGATGCAGCACAGAATATTGAAGAAAGCAGTACTGCAGCAGCGGACACCGGAGTGGCAAGCGGTTCTTATTCTGAGACAAATGTACGTCAGGAAGGTGTGGACGAGGGGGATACAGCTAAAACAGATGGAACATACCTTTACGTGTTAAAAGATAAGAGCGATCAGATTGCCATTATAGATACCCGCGATAATCGGATGAAGCAAACGGCTACTATAACAGTGGAAGATGTTTCTGAAATCCAGGAAATGTATCTGGACATTGAAAGAAATCAATTAATCGCAGTGTGTGACGGTTATGTGGGCGGTAAATGGAATGATGATGATTATGGATATGGTCAGAGGGCTAATACGACCGCAGTAACTTATGACATTTCAGACCGGGAAAATCCAAAAGAAGTTGGCAGGGTCAGTCAGAGTGGATATTACAATTCTTCAAGAATTGCAGATGGATACTTATACTTATTCAGTGATTATTATGTAACACTTGATGGTATAACGGCGAAGAATCCGAAGTCCTATATACCACTTGTAAACGATAATCTGATCAAAGAAACAGATATCTGTCTTCCGTCCATTTCAAAGGCAGATATGTATTCGATCATCACATCCGTTTCTCTGGAAAATCCAAATGAGACAGCGCACAGTAAGGCACTTTTGGCAGACGGTGGCAATTTATATGTGAGCAACGATAATATTTATTTTTATGAAAATGTGTGGCAATATTCCGGAAAAGATGTGACGACAATCCGAAAAGTTTCTTATGAAAGTGGGAAATTAACGGCTGGGGCACAGTGCAAAATAGACGGCTATATTAATGATTCATTTTCTATTGATGAATATGATGGATATCTGAGAGTTGTAGTGACCGATGGCGACACAAACAGTGTTTATGTTTTGGATCAAGAACTGAAAGAAACCGGCTCCATCAAAGGTCTGGCAGAAGATGAGAGGGTGTACTCCGCAAGATTTATGGGAAAGGCAGGATACTTTGTAACATTTAAAGAGACGGATCCGTTATTTTCCGTTGATCTGTCGGATCCGAAAAATCCAAAGATCCTAGGAGCGTTGAAGATACCTGGATTTTCAGATTATCTGCATCCGTATGGGAAAAATAAGCTTCTGGGTATTGGGATGAATGTTGATGAAAAGACTATGTCAACAGATGGCGTGAAATTGACGATGTTCGATATTTCTGATCCGGAAAATGTGAAAGAGGAGCAGACTTATGTCATTGAAAATGTGTACTATACAGATGTTTCTTATGATTATAAGGCAGCTTTAGTAGATGCAGAGAAAAATCTGATTGGTTTTGCTGCAGACAGCGAAGGCGGCCGGGAGTACTATACATTTTCTTACGACGAAAAACAAGGATTTACATGTACGATGCATGAGGAAATCAATGGAAATAATATGAGGATCACAAGAGGTATTTATATAGAAGATACGCTTTATGTTATCCAGGGAAATATTATAGAAGCGTATAGCCTGAAAGATTTCAAAAAAGTGGACGATATCATTTTGTAACATTTTTGTAACAAAATCTCGTATGTTTTTGACAATAAGACTGGTGTATGATAAACTTGTATCTGTAGAATTGTCAAAAAATTTGAGGTGAGAATATTGGATAAATATGAATATCGGGTAAAAACCGAGCAGATGCTCGAACATTACGAAAAGAAACAATTTAGAAAAGCAATGGAAATTGCCGATACAATAGACTGGAGAAGGGTGAAGAGCCCGGCAATGTTAAATACAGTAAGCGAAATCTACGAGAATAACGGGGAGTTTCAGAAGAGCCGTGATACGCTTATGATTGCATTTGACAGAGCACCGTCCAGCAGAAAGGTTGTGTATCGTCTGGCAGTACTTGCCCTGAAACTGAATGATCTGAATGAGGCTTCGGACTGTTATGAGGAATTTGTAAAACTGGCACCGAGAGATCCGAATCAATTCATTTTGAAATATCGGATTTTGAAGGCACAAGGGTCTGATCTGTCAGAACAGATTTCGGCACTGGAAGAATTTAAAAAGGCAGAATATATTGAAAAATGGGCGTATGAGCTCGCAAAGCTATATCATGAAGCAGGCATGACCTCAAAGTGCCTGGAAGAATGTGACGATTTGATCTTGTGGTTCAGCGAAGGAAAATATGTATATCAGGCAATGGAATTGAAGATGAAGTACAAACCACTGACACCACTCCAACAGGAAAAGTACGATGAGTATAAAGGTGTACCGAAAAAAGAGCCTAAGAAAGCAGTGGATAAAAAACCTGAGCGAGCTGCGCTTAAGGATGTAAAGAGTATTCCACAGGATACTGTATCAATTCCAAAAGAACAGATTAAAGCAGCGCAGGAAGCAGCAGAAGCTGCGGAGGCAGAACAGCAGGAATCAGGAGCCAATACAACAGAAACTGTGGATGGTCTGGATGCAACGAGAAGAATTCCGACAGCAGAGCTTGGAGAAGCATTGAAGGCAATGGAAGAAAATGCCAAGGCAGACAAAGAAGTTCCGATAGAAGAACCGGTTTTAGAAGAACCAGTTTCAGAAGAACCAGTTTCAGAAGAGCCGGAAGCACTAGCTGAGGAACCAGTCCTGGAGCCGGAAGAAGCTGTTTCAGAAGAACCAGAAGTTGTAGAAACGGAAGCACCAGTCATTGAACCAATCGGAAAGGAAACTCCGGAAGAAGCTCGGAATGTCAGAGAGTTAGAAGGAATTCTTCAGCATGCGGCAGAAGGACCAAAAAAATCTATTACGACAGTTGTGAAGGGTGCGACACTTCAAGAAGCACTGGCTAATGGCGTGGCTATGGCGAGTGGAATTAATCCGGAAGACCAGAAGAAGATGGAGGAACGAGAAGAAGAACTCCGCATTGAAGGTCAGATGAAGATTGAAGACATCTTGATGGAATGGGAAGCTAAGCAGAAGGTAAATGCTGAGGCGATCGCAAAGCAAAAAGCATCCGATGAAGAACGACTTAGAAAAGAGAGAGAAGCACTGGAAGCCCGCCGAGAGGCAGAAAGACTTGAGGCAGAGAGACGCGAGGCAGAAGAAATAGCAAGACGGAAAGCAGAAGAAAAAGCCCGTCAGGAAGCAGAAGAGAAAGCACGCCGTGAAGCGGAAGAGAAAGCTCGTCTTGAAGCAGAGGAGAAGGCTCGTCGTGAAGCGGAGGAGAAGGCTCGTCGTGAAGCGGAAGAGAAGGCTCGTCTTGAGGCAGAGGAAGCAAGAAGAAAGGCATTGCTTTCTGATGATATCAGACAGCTTGTGGAAGAGCTGGAAGATCGTGTGACAGCACAGGAGAAAGAAGAGGAAAATTTTGATATAGAAGAGGAACTGGAGCTTGCAAAAGCAGAAGGGGAATCTGTTGAAGAAGAAATTGTAGATCAGTTTATTTCAGAAGAAGAGCTGGACGATATTGTGGAAGAACCTGAAGAGTCTGAAGAAGAACCTGAAGAAGAGATTGTTGAAGCAGTTTCGGAAGAAGAAGAGACGGAGGATGAGGATTCTGAGGATGAAGATGATTTCGAAGAGGAAGAGTTTGAAGACGAAGACTTTGAGGGTGAGGACGAAGAGTTTGAAGCAGAAGATGAAGTCGACGCTGTAGAAGAAATCGAAGAAGTACAAGAAGATGAAGAAATTCCGGAAACAGAAAACCAGGATGATTCGGAAGACAATTCTGAAGACGAGGATGATTTCGAAGACGAGGAATCCGAAGAAGATGATTTTGAAGAGGAAGATGGATTCGACGAAGACGATTTTGACGAAGATGGCTTTGCAGATGAATTCCCGGAGGAAGATGAGGAAGAAGTAGAGGAATTCGATGCAGAGTGGAATGAATTCCCGGAAGATGAATCCGAGGACGAAGACGATTTCGAGGAAGAGGATGATTTCGAGGAAGAGGACGATTTCGAGGAAGAGGATGACTTCGAGGAAGAGGATGATTTCGAGGAAGAGGACGATTTCGAGGAAGAGGACGACATCGAGGAAGAGGATGATTTCGAGGAAGAGGACGACTTTGAGGAAGAGGATGACTTTGAGGAAGACGACGACTTCTATGAAGATGATTATGTAGAAGACGACGATTACGAAGAGGATGACTTTGAGGAAGAGGACGACTTCGAGGAAGACGATTTCGAGGAAGAGGACGACTTCGAGGAAGAGGATGATTTTGAGGAAGATGATTTCGAGGAAGACGACTTTGAAGATGAGCTTCCTGAGATTCCGGATCCGGAAGACCTTGAAGGAGACTTGGAAATTGAAGAACCATCTGAGGAAGAGATTCAGCGCAGAATTAAGAAGTCAAAAGGAAGTGGAGTTCCATTTGATACCGGATTTGTTGTAACAGGAAGATATGACTTAAGTGCAACCAGTGAGATTGGACTGAAAGCCGGACTGACAGAGGAGCAGAAGAAATTATTCTCTTACTTCGTACCGGTCAGAGGAATGAGTGAACAGATTGTTGCAGTACTTGATAATGACAGACGTGCCCAGAGAGAGGGAACTTCAAGAACCGGTAACTTAATGATCATTGGCCGTAAAGGATCTGGAAAAACAGTACTTGCAGTAGATATTGTAAAAGCAATCCAGAAACAAAGAAATCTGAAACAGGGTAAAGTTGCTATTGTTACAGGTGAGTCACTGAATAAGAAAGAACTTGGCAATATTATCCAGAAGCTTCGCGGTGGAGCGATCATCATCGAAAAGGCTGGTAAGTTGAATTCCAGAACAATCAAGGAACTGAATGCATTGATGTCAAGAAAGACCGGAGAGCTTCTCTTTGTTCTTGAAGATCAGAGAAAACCTCTGGAGAGAATTATGACAGCTAATCCGGATTTCAAAAAGAAATTCACTTCTAAGCTTGAGCTTCCGGTATTCATCAATGATGAGTTAGTAACATTTGGTCAGACTTATGCGAAGGAAAATGGATATAAGCTTGATGAAATGGGAATTCTGGCACTTTACAGCCGAATTGATGTAATGCAGCGTGAAGATCATGCGGTTACAGTTGCGGAAGTAAAAGAAATCATGGATGAAGCAATTAAACATTCACAGAAAGCAAATGTAAAGCATCTTGCAAGACGTGTATTTGGAAAATCTACGGATTCGTCAGATCGCATTATTCTGAAGGAAGAAGATTTTAAAATTTAATGATATAGTGAATGTAAGTGATGAAGCAGGGATACAATTGTAGAAAATTGTATCCCTGTTTTTTGTCTGGAATCGAGTGACATAGATTGAATTTTGTGTTCCGCTAAGGTATACTTAAGATATTGAAATCCGGATGAAATGTGAGGGAAGTTTATGGAGAAAGAATGGAAAGCTTATGAAATCGGAGAATTAGATCAGTACCTTTTCGGACAGGGAAATCACTACGAAATTTATAAGAAGCTGGGTGCACATATGGTGGACGACGAAGGGCAGGAAGGAGTTTATTTTGCTGTCTGGGCACCGAATGCGAAATCAGTGTCTGTAGTGGGGGAATTCAATGACTGGGATCGCACAAGAAACCCTATGACAAGGGCGGAATATATCGGAATTTACACATGCTTTGTACCGGGAGTAAAAGAAGGCATGATGTATAAGTTCTGCATTGAGACGATTACAGGGGAGTATCATATGAAGGCAGATCCGTATGCCAATTATGCAGAACTTCGTCCGGGTACAGCATCAAGAATAACGAATATTGAGAATTTGAAATGGACCGATAGTTCCTGGATGACTGCACGGGAAAAATGGAACCACAAAAAAGAACCAATGTCTGTATATGAGGTTCATATGGGTTCCTGGAAGAGACACCCAGGCACAGAGGACGAGGGATTCTATACTTATCGTGAGTTTGCAAAAGAAATCACAAAGTATATGAAAGATATGGGATATACGCATGTGGAGATCATGGGAATCGCAGAACACCCATTTGATGGATCATGGGGATATCAGGTGACAGGATATTATGCGCCGACAAGCCGTTATGGAACACCGGAAGATTTTGCGTGGATGATCAATTATCTGCATAGAAATGGAATCGGTGTCATTATGGACTGGGTTCCGGCACATTTTCCAAAGGACGAGCATGGACTTGCCGAGTTTGACGGAACAGCAACTTACGAGTATGCAGATCCAAGAAAAGGGGAGCATCCGGACTGGGGGACGAAGATATTTGATCTTGGCAAGAATGAGGTAAGGAACTTCCTGATTGCCAATGCACTTTTCTGGGTGGAGCATTTCCATATTGATGGACTTCGTGTTGATGCAGTTGCTTCTATGCTGTATCTGGATTATGGAAAGAAAGACGGAGAATGGGTTCCGAACCAGTATGGAGGTAATGAGAACCTGGAGGCAGTAGATTTCTTCAAGCATCTGAACACAGTTGTACTTGGAAGAAATCCGGGTGCACTTATGATAGCGGAAGAGTCTACGGCATGGCCGAAGGTAACCGGAGATGTAGAAGACGGAGGTCTTGGATTTAGCCTTAAGTGGAATATGGGGTGGATGCACGACTTTACGGAATATATGAAGCTGGATCCGTATTTCAGAAAAGACAATCATCATATGATGACATTTGCCATGAGTTATGCGTACAGCGAAGATTACATTCTCGTACTGTCGCATGATGAGGTTGTCCATTTGAAATGTTCCATGATCAATAAGATGCCAGGACTTGGATTTGATAAATATGCGAACCTGAAAGCAGGATATGCATTTATGATGGGACACGCCGGAAAGAAATTGTTGTTCATGGGACAGGATTTTGCACAGCTTCGCGAGTGGTCAGAGGAACGTGAACTGGACTGGTATCTGTTGGAGGAGCCGGAGCATCAGGCAATTCAGTCATGGATGCGTGATTTACTCCACATGTATAAAAAGAAACAGGCACTTTATGAACTGGATCAGTCATGGGAAGGATTCGAGTGGGTCAATGCAGATGATGCATACAGAAGCATTTACAGTTTTATCCGCCATTCTAAAGATGGAAAGCATAACCTTTTGTTCGTGATCAACTTCACACCGATGGCAAGAGAAGATTACCGTGTAGGCGTTCCTAGAAAGAAGCAGTATAAGCTGATTCTGAACAGTGACGATGTGAAATATGGCGGAAATGGCGAGAAGAGACAGAACATTTATCATGCCGTGAAGAAAGAATGTGATGGAAGACCATATTCATTTGGATACAAATTGCCGCCGTATGGGGTAGCAGTTTTTGAATTTTAAAATATATAATAAGAGAGGCCAGCTCGAAAATATAACGAGAATCACTCAATGATTTTATCACCGCCTGGTGCCACTTTTATTATAGGATTTACGCCGGGAGGTGTGGAAAAGAAACAGGGAGATGGAATTTGAGTATTCCATCTCCCTGCTAAAGTTATGAATTAATTTTATTCTGCGTTTGTAGAAGTGTCGTTATCAGCATTGTTGTCGGTGCTGCCTGTATCGGTGTTGTTGTCCGTATTTTCTTCGACTGTGTCAGTGCTATCTGTATTATCGGAGTTGCCTGTATCATCGCCTCCGAACAGATTCTTGAAAAATCCTACGATTTTATCCCAGAGCCCTTCCTCTTTTGCCTGATTTACGGCATCGTTTGCTTTGCTTTTTACGGCATCTAATGTGCTGTCGATGATTGCATCATTTCCGAGTGCTGCATCATCCGTATTGTTAATAATTCCACCGCCAGAACTATCTCCGCCAAAGAAGCCTTTGATGGAGGACCACAGGTTGCTGAAGAATCCTCCGGATTTCCCGTCCAGGTTGTCGAGAGTCTTTTTCAGTGCTTTGACATCGTAGTCGTACTGGGAAATAGATTCCATCAGACTTGTGATTTTCGCAAGCTGGTCATCGGTCAGTGTAATTCCCTGCTTATCGGCTGCGTCAGAAATCGCGTCCTGAATATCGGACGGATCAGTCAGTTTGTCTTCAATAACGGATTCTTTGACATCGTTGATCAGATCAGATGCTGTATCCTGACCGAGATCCTTGGCGAGGTCACCGGTTGTTACCAGCTCTTCTGTTGCAGTTGCTTTCTGGTCTTCGGAAAGTTCTTTTCCACTGGCTTTTTCGTAAGCCATCATAATACCTGTCAGTGCACCGGTTCCGGATACTTCAATTGGAGATCCGGCAACAACGTTACAGTTCTCAACGCCGGAAGTCAAAAGTGTACTGGCGATCATAGAACTTGTTACAAATGTCAGGTTTGCGACTTTTACCTGAATTCCGCCGCTGTCTGTCGGCTCAACATAAGAACAGCTATATGTTCTTGTACCAATCTGGGATTCGGTCGCGATCCCTTCCATATATTTTCTTTCGTCTGTGTTCGTGACTTCGATCGTGTCTACCTGATCGGCGGAAGTACCGAAGTATTTGTACATAGAAGCTTTCTGCTCGTCGGATAAGTTCGCTCCGAGAGTGACTACTTTTGCGCTGTCAGCCAGGGCAGTTACCGGCAGGCTTACAGATGCCAGAATTATTGCCAGGCTAAACGGCAGAACCCTTTTTAATTTTTTCATACTCATAATTATCCTGTGGTGTCAGACGCCACATCTCCTTTCTGTACCCCCAATAATAGCATACTTGTGTAAAAGTAAAAAGTAAAAAATTCTTAACTATTTCGAAAGATTTTGTTACGGCTTGTGTACATCTGTGGACTAAGACAAGATTTCCAGTATTCTGGATTCAAATGTGTGTTCATCCACCATTCCACCCATGACACCGACTGCCTTTTTATCTTTGAAGAGAACAAATGTCGGGACGATTTCCGGGGCGTATTCTGCGGCGAGTACTGCAGATTCTTCAATTTCGACTTCGCAGAACTTGATCTTTCCGGCGTATTTCTTTTCGATATCCTCCACGACCGGCTTCATCATGGCACATTTTCCACACCAGATAGCGTAGAACATAACGACGACCGGGAGAGAGGTATCTTTTACTTCTATTTGAAAATTTTTTGCAGTTAAATGTAACATCAAATCAACCTTTCTGATCAGTGCCTTCGGCAGTCAGAACCGTGGTTCAGAATATCATATACTTCTTTCAGGGATTTTCTGAAACAACCGATCCACCTGTGCAGACACCGATTTCGATAAGTGTATTCAAAAAACTTTTGTCGGAAGTTTTTTTTGTTATGACAATTTCGGCTCATGGCGAACAGACTCCGAAGGCTTTCTCATTAATAATATATGCGCTGTAGCGCTAAGAAAGTCACAGCAGACATCTTCTTTTAGCAATGAGCTTGCAAATCGGGTGATCCATGGATGAAAATTTCTCTTCATATTCTGTCATAATATTTCCAACGTTCATAATTTCATCATGGTGCAGGTCATAAGTACATTCGGAAATGCCCCATGTTTCGGATTTCCCTAAAGACTCAACGGAAAAATCAAAAAGATCACGGTTATCTGTCTTGAATTCTACCTGTCCGTCCTGGACAAGCACCTTGTCGTAACGTGCAAAAAAATCCGGTGACGTGAGGCGCCTTCTTGCATGGCGGGCTTTCGGCCATGGGTCGGAGAAGTTCAGATAGATCCGGTCAACTTCATTTTCAGCGAACACATTTGCTATGTCCTGTGCGTCCATACAAATGAAGCGAATGTTTGGCAGAGTGCTTTCGTTTTCTTCTATATATATGTTTAACTTTTCCACAGCACGGAGAAGGACGCTTGTGTAGCGCTCGATTCCGATGTAGTTGATCTGTGGATTTTTCTGAGCCAGTGCCATGAGAAAGCGGCCTTTTCCCATGCCGATTTCAATGTGGACCGGGTAGTCATTCTGGAATACATCAGATGCCCAGTGATCACGGAATTCTTCCGGAGTCTCGATAACCTGACTGCACTCTTTTAACACGCCTTCGGCGCGGGGTATATTTCTAAGTCGCATATATGCTCTCCTTATTTGTTGTATTTCTTTATTTGCAAACTTCCCAAATCCGGGAGATTCTTGCCTTGCCTTAGTTTACAGGCTTTGGCAAAAAAAGTCAAACTCAATGGTGTATAGCGGCCATATCTATATCATATTGCCGAAAGGAATATGAGTAACGACTAAAATTTTTCTGAAAAACACAAATAATTTGTGCAAATTTTCAACATGTTAAGGAGAAGGTATATAAAACGGGAGGAAAGTGACTAAATTTTGGACAAATGAAAAAACTCAAATAAGAGAATATGCTTAAAAAATTGTCAAATAAAGTAATTGTTAAGAAAAAAAGAAATGATTGACATTTAAAAAACAGGAGAGTAAAGTAATCACGAAATTTGAAGAAGAAAGGGAGGGAGTCATACGGAGAAATTAACAGAGAGTCTGTTGGAAGAGCTGAATTGTGATACAGCATTTACCATTCCGTTATTCGGGGGAATTAAGATTAGTGAGTCCGTGGCGGTTACATGGATCATTATGGCTGTAGTTGTACTGCTGTGTGTCATATTCGTAAGGAATCTCAGTGTAGAGAATCCGGGGAAAACTCAGCTTTTATTGGAATCCGCAATCGGAAAAGGAGTGGGCTTCTTTGAAGATGTTATGGGCAAAGAAAACCGAAGATATATCCCATATCTTATCACGGTGCTGATCTATATCGGAATTGCCAATATCATTGGATTGTTTGGGTTTAAACCGCCGACAAAGGATCTGAATGTCACAATAGCGCTGGCTGTTATGAGTATGTGTCTGATCGAGTATTCCGGAATACATAAAAACGGATTAAAACACTGGGTCAAACATTTTGCAAAGCCGGTTCCGTTCGTCGCACCGATCATGGTACTGGAGATTGTAATCCGTCCATTGTCCTTGTGCATGCGACTGTTCGGTAATGTACTGGGAGCATTTGTAATCATGGAGCTTTTAAAAATAGTAGCTCCGGCGATTATACCAATCCCGTTTAGTTTTTATTTTGATATATTTGATGGATTCTTACAGGCTTATGTATTTGTATTTCTGACGGCGCTGTTCATGAATGAGGAACAGGAGTAAAGCCGGAAGATAAGACGAACAGACTTAAAAGGGATTTAAGAAAACATTTTTAGACAAGAAGAAAAGGAGATTAAGATTATGTTAGTAGCAATTGGAGCAGGTATCGCAGTTTTAACAGGTTTAGGAGCAGGTATTGGTATTGGTCTTGCAACAAGCAAGGCAGTAGACGCTATCGCAAGACAGCCAGAGGCTGAGTCAAAGATCAGCAAGAACCTGATTCTTGGTTGTGCCCTTGCAGAGGCAACAGCTATTTATGGATTTATCATCGGTCTTCTGATTATCCTGATGCTGAAATAATTAGCAGTTCGTAAAGAAGCAGGAGAAAAGAAGAAAGGCAGGTGGGAAAAGGTGATAAAAGTAGATTTGAGCCTTCTCTGGACCATAATAAACCTTGTAGTCTTTTATCTATTACTGAAGAAATTCCTGTTCAAACCAGTTATGGGGATCATGGAAAAGCGTGAGCAGATGATTGCCGACGGATTGAAAAATGCAAGTGACAGACAGGAAGAGGCAGAGACTCTGAAAAAAGAGTATGAGTCAGCTCTTTCCGGTGCAAAAGAGGAGTCGGTTAAAATCGTTGAAAATGCCCGTGTAGAGGCTAAGAGACAGTCAGATGAGATTCTTGCAGATGCGGACAGAAGAGCAGATGCCACGATCGAACGTGCCAGAAAGACCATCGAGACTGAGCGAAAGCAGGCATTGGATGGCGTTGAGACACAGATTGCAGGACTTGCAATGCAGGCAGCCAGAAAGATTGTAGATGAAGAGACAAGAAAACAAGGAAATCAGGCGATTTATGATCAGTTTTTGGAAAGCGTAGGTGACGCTCATGACGGCAAAGACGAGTAATACAGTAAAGTTCGTTCAGCCGGCAGCAAAGCGCTATGCAAGAGTTCTGTACGAACTGGAAATTCCGAAAGCAGATATTGAGAAAACAAAAGAAATCTTCTGTCAGGTACCGGAAGTATATGAAGTACTGTTAAATCCGGTAATTACGGCAAAGAACAAATACAGTGTTATCGAACAGATATTTCCAAAGTCTATTTGTAATTTCCTGAAGGTAACATGCGAGAACCAGAGAATGGGCATGCTTTGGGACATTTTCGAAAGCTATGATAAATATTGTGAGGAGCAGCAGCAAGTTATGACTGCGACTTTAATATGTGTAGACGAGCCAGACGAAGAGCAGGCTGAGAAGATGAAAACATTTATTATGGATAAATATCATAAATCGAAGGTAAATCTGGAGGTCGAAAAAGACCCGTCACTGCTTGGAGGATTTATCCTGAGAGCGGGCAGTGATGAATATGACTGGAGCATTCGTGGAAGAATGAACCGGTTAGAACAAAAATTGACCTGGAGGTGAACGTAAGTGAGTTCAATCAATTCAGATGAAATTATTTCAATTCTGAAAAGTGAAATAGAGAATTTTGATGAGATCAGTAAAGACAGCGAAGTCGGAACTGTTGTAACAGTCGGAGATGGAATCGCTACCATTTACGGAATCGATCATGCAATGTACGGCGAGATCGTTACCTTCGAAAATGGTCTGAAGGGTATGGTACAGGATATCCAGAAAGACGAGATCGGATGTATCTTATTTGGATCAGATACAGGAATCAAAGAAGGAACAAAGGTTGCACGTACAAAGAAAAAAGCCGGAATCCCGGTAGGAGATAAATTTATCGGAAGAGTTATCAATGCCCTTGGTGCACCAATCGACGGTGCCGGAGAGATTGAGGCAGATGATTATCGCCCGATTGAAAATGAAGCACCTGGAATCATTGACAGAAAATCCGTCAGCGTTCCTATGGAGACAGGAATCCTTTCTATTGATTCCATGTTCCCAATCGGACGTGGACAGAGAGAGCTGATCATCGGTGACAGACAGACTGGTAAGACATCTATCGCAACAGATACGATCTTGAACCAGAATGGAAATGGAGTGATCTGTATCTATGTTGCCATCGGTCAGAAGGCATCAACGATTTCAAAAGTTGTAAATACATTTAAGACATCAGGAGCTATGGATCACACCATCGTATTAGCATCAACAGCAAGCGACTGTGCGCCGCTTCAGTACATTGCTCCTTATGCGGGAACTGCACTGGCAGAGTATTTTATGTACAAAGGAAAAGATGTACTGATCGTTTATGATGATCTTTCCAAACACGCAGTTGCGTACCGTGCATTGTCACTGTTACTTGGAAGATCTCCTGGACGTGAGGCTTATCCTGGAGACGTATTCTATCTGCATTCAAGACTTCTGGAGCGTTCCAGCCGTCTGAGTGAGGAAAAAGGCGGTGGATCTATCACGGCTCTCCCGATCATCGAGACACAGGCCGGAGATGTATCTGCATACATTCCTACAAACGTTATTTCCATTACAGATGGACAGATTTTCCTGGAAAGCAGTTTGTTCTTCTCAGGAATGCGTCCGGCGGTCAACGTAGGATTGTCTGTATCTCGTGTAGGTGGAGATGCACAGACAAAAGCTATGAAGAAGGCAGCAGGAAGTCTTCGTATCGATCTGGCCCAGTATCGTGAGATGGAAGTCTTCACACAGTTCAGTTCAGACCTTGATGATGCAACGAAGGAACAGCTGGAATATGGCGGCGGACTGATGGAGCTTCTGAAGCAGCCGCTTGGAAAACCAATGTCACTGGCAGAGAAAGTTATTACACTTTGTGCTGCAAGACATAAAGTCATGCTTGGAATTCCAACTGCAAAAGTAAAAGGATTCCAGATGGATATGTTAAGTTACTTTGCAAGTGCACATCCGGAAATCGCAAGAGAAATCGAGGAGACAAAGGATCTGTCTAAAGAGTTGTCCCAGAAGATCGTGGAGATTGCAGAGGAATTCAAAAAGAGCAGGTGTTAATGTATGGCAAATATCAGAGAAATACAGACACGAATTAACAGTGTAAAAGATACGATGAAAATCACCAATGCCATGTACCTGATCTCTTCTACAAAAATGCGTCAGGCCAGAAAAAAACTGGCAGATGCAGAGCCGTATTTTTATAAATTGCAGGCTGAGATTGCCAGAATCCTGCGTCATATGCCGGAAGTGAGCAACCAGTATTTTGACAGTAGGGAAGAAATTCCGAAAGAAGAACGGAAAATCGGATCTGTAGTTATTACCGGTGATAAAGGACTGGCAGGAGCTTACAATCACAATGTAGAAAAAGCAGAAGAGGAAATCATGAAAATGCCGGGACACCACAAATTGTTTGTCGTAGGTGAGCTTGGAAGACATTATTTTGTAAGTCAGGGACATGAGATTGAACAAAATTTCCAATATACTGTGCAGAAACCGAACCTGAGCAGAGCCAGAATTATTTCTGAGACATTGATGGAACAGTTTAATAATGGCGAGCTGGACGAAGTGTATGTTGTCTATACGCGAATGGAGAATTCTATGGTATCTGAGGTGGAGACTGTAAAGCTGCTTCCGCTTGAGAGAAGTGCATTCGGAGAGGACAGCATTCCGGCAAACTTAAGGCGTGAGGCGATTCAGTTATATCCGTCTGTCGAGAGCGTCATGGACAATATCGTACCGAATTATGTAACCGGAATGATTTACGGTTGTTTGGTCGAGGCGTATGCAAGTGAGCATAATGCCAGAATGACGGCTATGAAGTCAGCGACAGACAGTGCTGAGACAATTATCAAAGATTTGTCTATTGCTTATAACCGGGCAAGACAGGCAGCCATTACGCAGGAAATCACAGAAGTATGCGCAGGTGCGAAGGCACAGAAACGGAAAAGGAAGTGAGAACAGATATGAATAAAGGACGAATTGTACAGGTCATGGGTCCTGTTGTCGATGTTTTATTTGAAGACGGAGAGCTTCCGAATATCAAAGATGCCCTTGAGGTAGATAACGGAGACAAGACTTGTATTATGGAAGTTGCACAGCATCTGGGAAACAGCGAAGTACGTTGTCTGATGCTGGCTGCAAGTGAAGGACTTCACAAAGATATGGAAGTCCGTGCAACTGGAAGCGGTATCAAAGTTCCAGTTGGAGATCAGACACTTGGACGTCTGTTCAATGTGCTTGGTCAGACCATCGATGATGGAAAAGAAATAGAGAAAGATGCAGAGCGCTGGGAAATCCACAGACAGGCGCCTACATTTGAAGAGCAGAGTCCTGCTGTCGAGATCCTTGAGACAGGTATCAAGGTCATCGACCTTCTTGCACCATATGCAAAAGGTGGTAAGATTGGTCTGTTCGGAGGAGCCGGAGTTGGTAAGACTGTACTGATTCAGGAGCTGATCCGAAATGTAGCAACAGAGCATGGTGGATATTCTATCTTTACAGGTGTCGGAGAGCGTTCCCGTGAAGGAAATGACCTCTGGACAGAGATGAAAGCGTCTGGCGTACTTGAGAAGACAGCTTTGGTATTTGGTCAGATGAACGAGCCGCCTGGAGCTCGTATGCGTGTCGCTGAGACAGGACTTACAATGGCTGAGTATTTCCGTGACAAAGAACATCAGAACGTGTTGCTTTTTATTGATAACATTTTCCGATTCACACAGGCTGGATCTGAAGTTTCCGCCCTGCTTGGACGTATGCCATCAGCTGTAGGTTATCAGCCGACACTGGCAACAGAAATGGGTGAATTACAGGAGCGTATTGCTTCTACAAAGAATGGTTCTGTCACATCCGTTCAGGCAGTCTATGTACCGGCCGACGACCTGACAGACCCTGCACCGGCAACAACATTTGCACATCTGGATGCAACAACCGTACTTTCACGTAAGGTCGTTGAGCAGGGAATTTACCCGGCTGTAGATCCGCTGGAGTCTAACTCACGTATCCTGGAGGCAGACATCGTAGGTGAAGAGCATTATAAAGTAGCCAACCAGGTAACAGAGATTCTTCAGAAGTACAAAGAACTTCAGGACATCATCGCCATTCTTGGTATGGAAGAGCTGTCCGATGAAGATAAAGCAACGGTTATGAGAGCAAGAAAGATTCAGAAATTCCTGTCACAGCCATTCTTCGTAGCTGAGACATTTACAGGAATTCCTGGAAAATATGTACCACTGAAAGAGACAATCCGTGGATTCAAAATGATCATCGACGGAGAAATGGATGAATATCCGGAGGCAGCCTTCTTCAATGTCGGAACGATCGACGAAGTTATCGAGAAAGCAAAGACACTGAAAGACGGAGAGTAAGAGGTGCGTAAACTATGAAAACATTTTGGTTGAAAGTCATAGCCAGTGATCGCGTGGCGTATAATGGACGATGCCAGAAGGTGATCGTACCTGCAGCCGACGGCGGTCAGATGGGAATTCTGGCAGATCATGAGAACATGGTCATAGCAATCGAAGTCGGTGAAGCGAAGATGCAGCTGGAAGACGGAACGTGGGAGACACTTGCCGTTGGAACCGGATTCCTTGAGGTTGTTAACAACCGTGTTACCATGCTGGTACAGACCGCTGAAAAACCGGAAGAAATTGACGCCAGAAGAGCAGAAGAACGGCGTGAAGTCATGGAAGAAAAACTTCGTCAGAAGCAGAGTATCCAGGAATACTATCACACAAAAGCATCCTTGGCAAGAGCCATGAACCGGTTGAAAGTGTCAAGGGAGAAGAATACGAGGATATAATGATGCCAGGGTTGTGGGAGTGCAAAGCACGGAGCAATCCGTGGGCATCATGTAGATACAATAAAAAGAAGTACAGTTCATTGTTTTCAGATGTGATGAATTTCGCAGATTTTGTTGCGCTATCTATTAAAATCTGTACGTGCAAACTCGCCTGAGGAACGGCTCAGACAGCGCACTTCCAGATTTAATGATGTTCGCAAAATACTGGAAATTACATCAATCATCTGAGAAACAGTGGACTGTACTTTTTTTGTGTGGATGTGGTAAAATAGGGAAATAAGAGAAATGCTACGCAAAGTAGCAGAAAAATGTTTTGATGACATCTTTGTGTGCTTGTGATGGAAAGTGCAGTTTTTTATACTGTGTTATGTTATAGGACATTTGGGGATTGTGGATTCCCTGCGAGTCTAAAAAAGACAAGGAGATTGTGGATATGACTTTTGCAGAAAATTTGAAGATGCTTCGCAAGCAGGCTGGTATGTCACAGGAGCAGCTGGCGGAGAAGCTTGGTGTATCGAGACAGGCGGTTACAAAATGGGAGACGGGAGTGGGGATTCCGGATATTGAAAATATAATGGCGATTTCTACTCTGTTTAACATTTCCATAGACGATTTACTTTCAAATGAAAGCGGTTCAAAAAAGCTACCGGAGACAGAGTACTTGTATGAGAGTGTTACGGAGTATGATGTTGATGAATCGAAGCGTTATGATATGAAGCTGGGAGGGGCGAAGCAGCTTGTTCTGGTTGGATATGAGGGCGAGAAAATTCAGGTTCGTCTGGGTTCCAATACATTTTCAACGCTTCAGAATGATTTTAAGGTAAAGATTGATGATATCCGGAAACGGATTGATGTAGATGTAAAACGGAAGAATGGTACCACGGAAGCAATGGCAAAGAGTGAAATTGATATTTTCGTGCAGATTCCGGTGCAGTATGTGGATAAGATTGAGTGTGAAGCTCATGCGGAAAGGGTAGAAATCCGTTCCATAGAATGTGAAAATATAGAACTTGGTGTGAAGACAACGAATTTGATTCTAGAAAATGTTGTCGGTTCGGTGGAGGTTGACTGTAATCTTGATATGGAGATTATGTGTGATTCACTGAACGGCGAGATTGCAATTAATCAGGTGTCTGCGACATCTAAAATACATATTCCAGAAAAGGTGGTTTTCCAGGCTGTTGCAAAAGGTATCGGAACAAGCATTTCCTATGAGAAGGCTGGGCAGAGGGCAGAGCGGTTTGATACACCGAAGGCGGACAATGTGATTGAACTAAATGGAATCAAGAGTGAGTTAATTATTTGTATAAAAATGCGGAAACGTGGTAAAACTGCAAAATAAAAAATGCGGAAATGTCAAAAGAGAGCGGAATCGCTGTATTTTCTCAGGAATCGGGAGACGGAGTTTCCGTGTATAGTACGGCGGGATTTGGACTTTACGGTATCGATGTCTTCGTAGAAGCAAAGAATGAAGAGCAGGCCAGGGAGCTTATAGCCCCTGAAATTCTTTAATGGTTGCTACTGCCAGTACAACGGTTCCAATTGCACATACAATATATACAATTCCGACTACGATAGAGCTTTTCTTTGCGCGCTTCCATTTTACGGCTGCAAGGTACATGGCGCTTAAGACATCTGCCAGGAAGAAGAGCTGCAGGATACCATGCAGGATGGCCGTTCCGAGGCTGATTTTTCCGGCTTTATAAGTCATGCGGATTACCTGCAGGGCGTAAAATGAGCCCGGAAGGATTGTGAGCCAGAATCCGATGACAGTGAAAAATATCATAACACTCATGATTGGGAGCATAAGTGGTATAATCAGACCTCCGGTCATGAATGTCAGTGCTGCACCTGCGAAAAAATATAGGGTGAACAGCAGAATAAAGTCGTATAGGAAAAACGCAACAAGCCCGTACTTATGTATGAGCATGCGGTTTATAAGAGCAGTGGAATCACCTTCCTCATAGGAAGAAAAAGATTTCCAGATATTTAGGATTCCAAGAATATAAAGCGCCACAATGTAAACAATAGCAGGCAGGTTTGACAGAAAAAATCCTAATTCCGTAGTGAGAGCGGAGGCATCATATGGAATCGCATCGAGTACATGGCTCTGGAATATAAGATTCGGAAGAGCAAGTACCGGAATCAAGGATAGTATAATTACATATGCAATTGCCAGTTTGTCAGCGGACTTTTTCATGTGCATCGGCTCCTTTCGGGAGATTTTGAGTTGTTTTCTAAGTTTCATTATAATTTTCTGACGGTATAAAATTAAGTCTGTTATTAGTTTAAATAAGCTGATACGCTTTAACCATTAATAAAACTAATCGAAATCTGCTGTCAGACTG
>ERZ773146.818-NODE-818-length-22992-cov-8.798710_pt1 | contig 22992 bp, 16 predicted proteins | sample MGYA00580847_ERZ773146 | MGnify/ENA primary metagenome ERZ773146 (study PRJEB29015, sample SAMEA2737830) | human gut metagenome | biome: human gut; feature: human-associated habitat; material: faeces | place: China | collected 2012 ...
TCGCCGACTCCAGCAAGATCGGCAAGCGCGACTTCTACACCTTCTGCCGCCTGGATAACTTGGACGCCGTGGTGTGCGAGCCGGGTATTGCTGATGGAGATCGCGCCGCCATCGAGGAGCACACGCAGGTCATTTGCTAGCTAGCGATACAGACGATACTTCTGTCCCCCAGCCGGCGCGGGGATTACCGCTTCACAATGACGCGGAAAATGACTCGCAAATAGTTTTGGGCAACAAGGGTGAGGCCATTCTGAGGTATGGCTAGACTTCGTATTTCGCTTTGATATTCCTTGAGAATGAACCGTAGTCTTCGTAGAGTTCGTCTCTGCTTTCATCTTCCGCGCGGTTTATGCGTTCAAGAAGTTTGTCCTTTGGGGACTCTTTTGTAATTTCTGACCTGCCGTCGGGTATTGCGGATTGCAAGAATAATTCCAGGGCGTGGACGTCTTTGAGTGTGTAGCCCGTCGAACGACCCGCTCCTGTTTTCTCGATTGCGCTGCAACCAACAAGCTGACTGAGGGTTCGTTTAACGGTTATCTCGCTGATATCGGGGCAGTTGGACTGGATGTCGGATTTCTTGATGACGCCGGGTCTCTGCTGAAATAGAGCAGCTATACGTGCTTGCTTCGACATGGGGTGAGTGCCAGATTCAATCTGGGTGTGCTGCTCCGTTCAGTATCACGAACATATTTTCGGTATCATAATAACATTAAATGATACCGAAAATATGTTCGTGATACTGAAAGCAAGGAAAGAGCCGTGCTTCATAGCTGCTTGGAAAGCGCGGATTTGACTATCTAATTGTCTCAATCAGTAACGGTTGGGACCGAAAACTCGGCCAAACGTTACAGATTGAGATTGTTTGGATTGGTTCGAACGTTTGTCTCGATCTGTAACAGGTAGGGCCGGAATACTCGGTTACGTGTTACAGATCGAGATCTTCAAGTTCGGGCCGCTCGTTTGTCTTGATCTGTAACAGGTAAGACCGAAAACCCCTGCTAGATGTTACAGATCGAGACAAACGGCCTGCTCGGGCCGCTCAAAACAAAAAAGCCGCATGCGAACCCGTGGAGGGATTCGCATGCGGCCGACAGGGGGTATGCGGCAAAAGTTAGGCCATGAGCAGGCCGGTCTCCGCGACGTTCTTGTACCAGTACGCGCTCGCCTTGGGATAGCGCTTCTGGGTCTCAAAGTCGATGTAGAACAGGCCGTAACGTTTGTTATAGCCGTTGGTCCAGGAGAACTGATCCTGCAGCGACCACACAAAGTAACCGTCGACGTTCACGCCGCCGTCGATTGCCTTGAGGATCCATGCGAGATGCTGACGCATGTAGTCGATGCGAGGGGCGTCGTCGATAAAGCCGTCCTCGAAGTCGTCCTTATAGCCCATGCCGTTCTCGGTGATGTAGATCTTCTTGTAGTTGGGGTAATCGTTCTTAATGCGCAGCAGCAGGTCGTAGAGGCCCTCGGGATAGATGATCCAGTCCCAATCGGTGGTGGGTACGCCTTCGCGCACGCATGACTCGCCCACGCCCTTGAGGAACCAGCGCGAGGAGCCCTTGTCGCCGGTGCCATTGTGGTTGATGTCGTTTTCGCCCTCGGCGGTACGCAGGAACTGGCACTTGTAGGTGTTGACGCCCAAGCAATCGTTGTAGGGGAGCGCGGCGGTCAGCGCGGCGATGTCCTCGTCGCGGACGTCGAGCTCGCCGCCGGCGATATGGGCCAGCTTGGTCGCAGCTTCCATGGTGTCGGCTGCATAGTGGCCGCGGAAGGTGGCGTCGAGTACCCAGCGGTTGTTGATGACGTCGGCCATGCGAGCTGCCTCGCAGTCGGCAGCGCTGTTGGGGTCGAGGGGATACTTGGGCTCCAGGTTCTGGACGATGCCGATCTCGCCCTCAAAGCCGCCCTCATGGAAGGCGACGACGGCCTTGGCGTGGGCCACCATCATGTTGTGCATGAGCTGGAAGGCCTTGTCCAGGCGGTACTTCTCGCCGTGCGGCCAGTTGCCAACGATAAAGCTGCCCTCGGCGGTTGCGGGAATCTCGTTAAAGGTAAACCAGTGCTTGACCTCGGTGAACTCGGCAAAGCAGAACTTGGCGTACTCGACAAAGGCATCGATGGTCGTGCGCGTCAGGAAGCCCTCGCCGCCGTCCTGGTAGAAGGCCTCGGGCGTGTCAAAGTGATCGAGCGTGACATAGGGGATAACGCCAGCTTTGTTGCAGGTGGCAAAAAGCTCGTGATAGAAGGCGACGCCCTCGGGGTTAATCTCGCCGGTGCCACTGGGGAAGATGCGGCTCCAAGCGATGGAGACGCGAATACCGTTGATGCCGAAGCGCTGGCACAGGTCGATATCGACCGGAAACTTGTTGTAGAAATCGCTTGCAGGATCGGGGGAGAAGCGACCCTGGGCTGCCAGGAAATCGTCCCAGGGCACTTTGCCCTTGCCGTGCGTACGGGTCTCGCCTTCAACCTGGTAAGCGGCGGTGGCGCCGCCAAACACAAAGCCGTCGGGGAACTGCATGGGGTTGGTCATGAGTCATCCTTTCTGTGGGATAGGAATAGGGAGAGGTGCCCGAACTGGGGATCCGGGCACCAACAGAGGGAGGAACTAGTCGAGGTTCTCGCGGAGCCACTTGATGGCGCCAGCGGGGTCGCGGGTAAGGTCGATATATTCCTTACCGCGCGGGGCGAGCAGCTTAATGCCCAGACGATCGGTGTCGGCCTTCATGTCGTTGTAGTAGCTACGAACCTGCGGAGCAAGCACGATAACGTCGTACTGATCCATGATGGCAGTGTGCTGACCATAGGCGCCTGCGGAGGAAGCAATATTCTCTCCGGTCTGTGCGGCACCTTCCTTGATGGCGTTGGCAAGCATGGCAGAGGTGCCGGCGCCGGCGCACAGGACGAGGACCTTCAGGCCATCGACATCCTTCTTGGCGGATGCAGCGGCCTCGGGCTCGGGCTGATCGGCGACAGGCTTGCTGTCGGCGGCGGCAACGGTCGTCTCGACGGAAGCGGTAGCCTGCTCGACAGCGGGCGCAGGGGCGTTGGCGGCGATGACAGCGGCACCATCGGACTCGAGACCCAGCTCGGCGGCGCGCTCGGCCTCCTGGTCGCAGAGCAGCTTATCGTATGCCTTCAAGAACGGCAGGTAGATGATGGCGTCCAGCAAGATGATAATCGCGACAAATACCAGGGCGATAAGCTGGAAGTTCGTGGTGATGAAGATGCCGATGGGGGCAGGGGTAGCCCAAGGCACCACGAAGGAGAAGCCGTTCATGCCCACGTTATCGATAAAGAACTTGGCAACACTCACGTTGACGCAACCGGCGGCAACAAAGGGGATGAGCATGTAGGGGTTAAGGATCATCGGCGCGCCAAAGAGCAGCGGTTCGTTGACGGCGAAGGCAACAGGAACAATCGAGGCCTTACCGACGGCTTTGAGCTGCTTGGACTTCATAAAGAGAATCAGCAGAAGCGGCACGATGAACGTGGCGCCGGTGCCGCCGAACTCACCCACGAGCGACATGTTAAAGGTGAGGGAGTGGGCGGGGTGGCCGCCTGCCAGCAGAACCTGCAGGTTCTCGGCCTGGTTGGCAAGACGGATGGGGTCGATGCCCGGCTGGACGATCGAGGGGCCGTGGACGCCGATGAACCAGAAGAACGCGGTGGCAGCCTGGATAAGGATAAGGCCAGGATAGGTTTCTGCAGCGGTAAAGAGCGGGGAGAGCAGTTTGATAAGCAGCTCGGAGAACGGAACGCCCATGAGGTTGCGCACGACGACATCGATGATGCCGCAGATGATGACGGCACCGCCAAAGGGGATAATGTCGCGGAAGTTCTGAGCGATGGCGCCCGGGACCTCCTTGGGCAGCTTAATGGTCAGATCGCGCGAGACGCAGAACTTATAGACCCAAACGGTAATGAACGCGGCGATATAGGCCGAGAACAGACCGCGCGTGCCCATGCTGGTGCAATCGAAGACCGAAAGATCGGAGCCGTTGAACTTGGTGGTGAACTGCGTGACTGCGAGCAGCAGCATGCTGCACTGGGCGGCCACCATGGTGGAACCGTCGTTGAGCACTTTGCCGGCGGGCATGCGACGGTTCATGGAAGCCGTAAAGTTCTTGGCAGTGGTGCCGGCGACCATGATGCCCATGACGCCCATGGTGAAGTTGTACAGCTTGTTGCACCAGTCGATGAGCGGCTGGGGCAGCGTGATGCCAACTACGCCGGGAAGCGTGGCGATCAGCAGGAAGATCGAAGAGGTAAGGACAATGGGCATGCACCCAAGGAATCCGTCCTTGATGGCCTGGAGGTATATGTTCCTTGAGATCTTCTCAAAGAACGGCTGATGCTTTTCGAGCATCTTTACGATGGCGTCCATAGAGCTCCTTTACTACTTGATGCGCGATGCATGTGGATGGAACTGGTCGTCGATGGATGGTCAGGACTGCCCGGAAGCCTTCCTGCTTAAGGAAGGCATTGCGAAATGACAACGTTGTCATTTCGTTAATGACAACGTAAGACATTTTTGGAAGAGCAACAAGGATATACGGGTGAGTGGTCGATATTGTCCGGTAAACGGTTGATTTATCAGTCAGGCAGGTAGTGTATGCTAGAACGCAAAAAGCAAGCGATGCAAAACCGACTGGAGAAGCAGTGGCAACGATGGACAAGAAAAATGTCTCAATGAACGATGTGGCGATTGCCGCGGGTGTTTCTCTCAAGACGGTGTCGCGCGTAATCAACGAGCCCGATAGCGTGCGAGAGTCGACGCGCGATAAGGTCCATTCCGCAATGGAGGCGCTCGGGTTTCGAACCAACTTTGCCGCGCGTTCGCTCAAGTTGGGCCGTTACGGGTGCATCGGCGTCGTGCTGTTTCACTTGTCGGGTGGTGCCGTGGACATGATTGACGGTATCGCCGATGCCGCCGAGGAACGCGGCTTTGCGCTCACGATGATTAAGAAGCGCGCAGGGGAGAAGATGACCCTTGCCGATGCGGCACGCAGGATGTCGCAGCTGCCTGTTGATGGCATGATCTTCAACCTGCGTCAGATGGTCGATGACTTTGATGCCTTTGAGGCTCCGAAAGACCTCAAGACGGTGATTATCACACCGATGGAGCATCCTACCTGCTCTACCGTTAGTGACGATCAAGAGGGCGGCGCGCGCATGGCGTGCGAGTACTTCTTGGATCATGGTCACAAGAACGTGTACTTCGTTTCTGGTAAAAAAGAGTCGCTGTCGAGCCAGTGCCGTATGAAAGGTTGGCGTGCGGCACTCGAGGCGCGTGGCATTGAGCCGCCCGAGCCTCTGCAAGGCGATTGGAATGCGGATAGTGGCTATGCCGCGGGCCTTGTGCTTGCCGATAAGCCCGATTGCACGGCGGTCCTCGCTGCTAACGACTGCATGGCAAACGGCGTGATGATGGCTCTACGTGACAAAGGGCTCAGTGTGCCCGACGACGTGTCCGTGATCGGCTTCGACGATGAGCTCTACAAGACGATTCCCAACTCGATTCTGACGTCGGTGAAGTTTCGCCACCGCGAGCTGGGCGTCCGTGCGCTCAACGAGGTCGTCGCAGGTCTGGAAGCCCCGAGCTCCAGAAGCCGTACGCTCGTCTCGGGCGTGTTGGTCGAGCGCGCGAGCGTGCGGGATCTGCGGGCGTAGACGTGCTCGGCTCGTTCATCTTAATCTGTAACAGTTAGGGCCGAAAATCCCTGCCAGATGTTACAGATTTAGACAATTCGGTCCGGCATATTCTGTTTGTCTCGATCTGTAACATCTAAGCGGTCAAAAGCGGTCTACATGTTACAGATTGAGATTTTCGGCTTGGCCTGTGCGTTCACCTCGATCTGTAACAGCTAGGACCGAAAAACTCGGCTAGATGTTACAGATTGAGATGAACAGGAGGACGGGTGCGGTCTAAACAAAATGGCCCGCGCATCACACAACGATGCACGGGCCATTTATTGTCTGCGAGCGGCAGGTGGTGTCAGCGTCTTATGCCTCGAGGTTTTCCTCGATCCAGGCGACGGCACCCTTGGGATCCTTAGTGAGGTCGATGTACTGTTTGCCCTTGGGCGACAGCAGCGTGATGCCCAGGCGGTCGGTGTCGGCCTTCATCTCGTTGTAATAGGTGCGAACCTGCGGAGCCAGGACGATGACGTTGTACTGGTCCATGATGGCGTAGTGGCTGCCGTAGGCACCGGCGTTGGCGGTAATGTCGATGCCCAGCTCGTCGGCGCCTTCCTTAAGCGCGTTGGCGAGCAGTGCAGAGGTGCCGGCGCCAGCGCACAGAACCAGAACCCTCAGGTCCTTGCCCTTAAGGGCGGACGGAGCTGCGGAGGCCTCAGTGGCAGAAGCGGTCTCGACAACGGGAGCCTCAACGGCGGGGGCGGCAGCGGTCTTGACGGCCTTGGTCTCCTCGGCCTCTTCTTCGGCCAGGGTCTCGGCCTCCTGCTTGCACAGGACGTTGTCGTAGGCCTTGCAGAACGGGTAGTAGATCAAGAAGTCAACGACCAGCAGGACGACAACCAGGACCAGAGAGATCGGCTGGAAGTTGGTGTCGATGAAGGTGCCGATCGGTCCGGGGAGTGCCCACGGCATGGCATAGATAAAGCCGTTCATGCCCAAAAAGTCGATGAAGAACTTACCAATGAGGACGTTGGCCACGGGGGCAAACAGGAACGGAATCAGGAAGTACGGGTTGAGGATGATGGGCGCGGCGAACAGCAGCGGCTCGTTGACGGCGAACATCACGGGTACGACAGAGGCTTTGCCGACGGCCTTGAGCTGCTTGGAGCGCATAAAGAGCAGGAAGATGATCGGGACAATGAACGTGGCACCGGTGCCGCCGAGTTCGCCGATGTAGTTACCGAAGTTCTCGGTCAGGGCGAGGGCGGGGTGACCGCCGGCCTGCAGCGTGGCGAGGTTGGTAGTGATGTTGCCAAACAGCGCGGCGTTGAGGGCAGGCTTAACGACCGAGGGGCCGTGGATGCCCATGAACCAGAACAGCGGGATCATGAACCAGATGAGGGCGAGGCCGGCGTAGGAATCGGCAGCGGCGAACAGCGGGCTCACCAGCGTGGAGATGACGTTGGCAAACGGGACGGCCAAGCAGGTGCGGCAGATAACGTCGATGACGGCGACAAACAGGATGGAGAAGCTGAAGGCGAAGATGTCGCGGAAGTTCTGGGCGATGGCGCCGGGGACTTCTTTGGGCAGCTTGATGGTGATGTCTCGCTTAATGCAGAAGGCATAGATGTTGACCGTGGCAAATGCGGCGACAAAGGAGCTCAGCAGGCCCTTGGTGCCCATGTTGTCGGTAAAGAACACCGAGACATCGGCGCCGTCGATCTTGGCACTCGTCTGGGTAACGGCCAAGATGAGCATAGCGCACATGGCGGCGACCATGGTGCTCGTGGCGTTGATGGCCTTGCCGGCAGGCATGCGGCGGTTCTTGGAGCCGGTCAGCGCGCTTGCGGTGGTGCCGGCGACCATGATGCCCACGACGCCCATCGTGAAGTTGTAAACCTTGTTGCAGAAGTTCACGACGTCGACGTTCCACCAGTCGGGCAGCGTAAAGCCGCCGACCGTGGCGACAACGCCCGGCAGGGTTGAAATAAGCAGGAAGACAGAAGAAGACAGGATGATGGGCATTGCTGCCAAAAAGCCGTCTTTAATGGCCTGAAGGTAGATGTTCTTAGAGACCTTGTCGAAGTACGGCTGACCTTTCTCCAAGAACTTAACGATCGATTCCATAGTTCACGCTCCTCTTTGCATGAAATCTTAATGGCATGGACGTTGAAAACCTATATGGTCTCCCGCTTGCTAAAAGCCCGGGTGCAGGCGGGGTCGGTCCCAGGGGGAGAGAGGGGAGCGGCTGGGTTTGTATCGCATAGGGCCGCTCCCTTCTCGGGAGAAAGCGAGGCGATGCGCTACTGCGCGTCCGCCATGGTGTCGGCGAGCTCCTTGTACCAGAGTGCCGACTGCTTGATGTAGCGTTTTTGCGTGTCGAAGTCGATGTAGAACAGGCCGTAGCGCTTGTTATAGCCATTGGCCCACGAGAACTGGTCCTGCAGGCTCCAGATAAAGTAGCCCTGGACGTCGACGCCCTCGGCGCGCGCCTGGAGCACCTTCTCCATGTGCTGGTCGACAAAGTCGATGCGCTCGGGATCGGCGACGATGCCGTTTGCGTCGGGCTCGGGGTCCTTGTGGCCCAGGCCGTTTTCGGTGATATAGATGACGGGGAGGTTGGGATAGGTGGCGCTGATGTGCTTGAGCGTGTCGTAGAGGCCTTGCGGGTAGATGAGCCAATCCCAGTCGGTGGTGGGGATACCCGGCATATCGACCTGCTGCCCGACGCCCTTAAACTTAAAGCACGAGGTGCCCTTGTCTCCGGTGCCGTTAAAGCTGTTGGTGGACTCGCCATCGTATGCGGCGATAAACGCCGACTGATAGTAGTTGAGGCCGAACATATCGTTGCGGGGCGCCGCCTTGGCGAGCTCCTCCATGTCGCTGTCCTCAACCGTAAGTGTGGCGTTGTTGGCACGCAGAATCTCGTTGATGAGTGAGAGGGTGCGCGCGGAGTAGTGACCCAGGAAGGCGCCGTCCATGATGAAGTCGGTGTAGAAGGCGTTGTACAGGTCGGCGGCGTGCTGGTCGGCGGGCGAGTCGGTGGCAGGATATGCCGGCGTCAGGACGTTGACCATGCCAATGCGTCCGCCCAGGTGCTCGGTCTCGTCAAGATCCTTATACAGGTTGACGGCGCGGGCGTGGGCAACGAGCTCGTTGTGCTGGCTCTGGATGCCGCTCGTCACATCAAAGTGATGGTTGGGCGGGAAGTTGCCTTGGATGTATTGGGAGTGCGAGAGGCTGATGAGCTCGTTGATGGTGAACCAATTCTTGACCTCGCGGAACTCGCGGAAGCAGAACTCGGCATAGCGCACATAGGCGTCGACGGTCTTGCGGTTGAGCCAGTCGCCCTGGTTGAACAGGGCGGCGGGGGAGTCAAAGTGATGCAGGGACACATAGGGCTCGACGCCGTACTTTTTGCAGCAGGCGAACAGCTCGTGGTAGTGCTTAACGCCCTCGGCGAGGGGCTCGGCATCGTCGCCGTTGGGGAAGATGCGGGTCCAGGCGATGGACACACGGATGGCGTTGAGTCCATGCTCGGCAGAAAGGCGGATATCCTCCTCGTAGCGGTTGTAGAAATCACTGGCCGGGTCGGGCAAAAAGCGACCCTGGGCGACAAGGTAATCGTCCCACATGGTCTTACCCTTGCCTGCCACCTTCGTGGAACCTTCCGTTTGGTACGCGGCGGTTGCGGCGCCCCAAACAAAGCCCTTCGGCAGCTGCTGTACGCGGTTTAGCAAAGACATATGCATACACCCTCTCGTCTCGCTGTTCGATATTGTGCGTTTGTGCTCAGGAGGCTCCCTGGTTAGCGTTCAGCGGTGAAAAAGCCCGATAAACACTATCTTAAAATGATTAGAACCAAAATGAGCACGTGAACATTTGACAATGAGCACGTTAACATCCGGCTGGGATGTATAGAAACAAAACAACTTCAAACAGCCGCGAACGGTTGTATTTGTTCGGTAAGCGGTTTTGATTGACAGAAGTTTTCATGTTGTGGTATATGGCTCGGGTATCATGAGCACGTTATCAATGTATGTACGATGCGCCATGGGCGCGGGGAATAGTTGGGAAGCAGGTTAGCGTGGAAGGCATGGCTCAGCAGACAAGGAATGGTCGCTCGGCGAGCGCGGCAGAGGTTGCGGCGCTCGCTGGCGTGAGCCGCCAGACTGTGTCTCGCGTGGTCAACGGTATGCCCAACGTGACGGAAAAGACGCGCAAGCGTGTGCTGGCCGCCATGGAAGAGCTGGGCTTTCGTCCCAATTTTGCTGGAGCGGCGTTGCGCGGCGGGTCGTATCGTTCTATTGGCCTGTGCATGTACAACATCACACGTGTCGGTAACCTGGCGACGCTCGAGGGTATCATGCAAGCGGCGCGCGAGCACGATTTTGCCGTCACTATGATCGAGATGGGCGGCGACAAGCCCTATGCACTTGCCGATGCCTCGCGCCGCATGGTCGAGCGACCCGTCGACGGCATGATTCTCAACATGAACCGCATGGCTCCCGATTTTGAGGAGTTTGTTCCCCAGCCGGGAGTGCGAACGGTCATCCTGTCCATGTATGCGCATCCGCGCTGCACGACGATCGACTCCGACCAGTATGGTTCGTGCGAGCTGTTGACCAATTATCTGCTGGAACATGGTCACTCGAATATGCGGTTTGTGGCGGGTCCGGAAAGCTCGATTTCCTCGCGTTTTCGTGAGGCCGGTTGGCGCGATACGCTGGGTCGTGCTCATGTCGATGCCGCTCCGATGCTGCGTGGCGATTGGAGTGCGGACAGTGGGTACGCCATGGGCGAGCGGATTGCCGCCGAGGTGCTTGCCGGCGGGTCGCAGGCGCCGACTGCCGTGCTTGCGGCAAATGACCAGATGGCGCTGGGTGTTATCGCCGCGCTCGAGAACGCGGGCCTGTCCGTGCCCGACGACGTGAGCGTGGTTGGTATCGACGACGCACTCGAGGGACTTGTTCCTCACAATCGGCTGACGACGCTGCGATTTGATTTGCGCGGTGTCGGTAAGCTTGCGTTTGAGGCGGCGATTGGAGAGAACTCGTCTATCGAGGCGATTCATGTGCCGAGTACGTTGGTCGAACGCTCGACTGTTAGGGACATACGGGGTTAGGTCCTACTCCGTATGTCTCGATCTGCAACAGGTAGACGGTCAAAAGCGGGCTACGTGTTACAGATAAAGATTCTTCGGAAAGAGCAATCCTGTTGTTCATCTCAATCTGTAACAGCTAGGACCGAAAAACTCGGCTAGATGTTACAGATTGAGACAAACGTGCGGTACGGTCTGCCCAAAAAAAGGCCGGGGGCGGCGCGCCGTGTGACGTGCCGCCCCCGGCTGAGAAATGGGGACAGGTTATGTGGGCAGGCGACCCCGCCAGCCGCTAGTCCAGACGACGGGTCTGCGCTACGTGCTTATACCAGTATGCGCTTGCCTTGGGCGTGCGCTTCTGGGTTTCAAAGTCAACGTAGAAGAAGCCATAACGCTTGTTGTAGCCATTGGTCCAGGAGAACTGATCCTGCAGGCTCCACAGGAAGTAACCGCCCACGTTGACGCCAACCTCCATGGCCTTGAGCAACCAGCGCAGGTGCTGCTCGATGTAGTCGATGCGCGGCTGATCGTCCACAAAACCGTCCTTGTAGGGGTCCTTGTAGCCCATGCCGTTCTCGGTGATGAAGATCTGCTTGTAGTTGGGGTAGCGCTGCTTAATGTAGACGAGCAGATCGAACAGACCCTCGGGATAGATGATCCAGTCCCAGTCGGTGGTGGGGATGCCAGGCTTGTTCACATGCTCGCCAATACCCTTAACACGCCAGCGCCCGGTGCCCTTCTCGCCCGTACCGTTGTGGTGCAGGTCGTTCTCGCCGTCGTAAGCCTTCAAGAAGCGGCACTGGTAGTTGTTGACGCCCAGGTAGTCGTTGTAGAGCGCGGCTTCGCGCATAATCTCGAGGTCCTCGTCCAGGATCTCGATGGTGCCGCCCGAGACGGCAGCCAGGCGGTTGGCGCACTCGAGGGTGTCGGGGGCATAGTCGCCGCGGAAGGTGGCGTCGAGCAAGAACTGGTTTTGCAGCACGTGCTCGTTGTTGGCGGCCTTGATGTCGGCGGGGTCGTTCTCGTTGAGCGGATACTTAAACTCCAGCGACTGAATGATGCCGATCTTGCCCTTAAAACCGCCGTTGTGGAAGGCCAGCACGGCCTTGGCGTGGGCGAGCATCATGTTGTGCTCGCACTGGAAAGCCTCGGCCAGATGCGCCTTGACGCCACCGGGGAAGGTGCCCTCGATGTAGGTGTTGGAGGCGTCGGCCCAGATCTCGTTAAAGGTGAACCAGTAGGTCACCTGGTCGGCGTACTCCTTAAAGCAGAAGGTGGCAAAGTCCACAAAGGCGTCGATGGTCTCGCGGTTGAGGAAATCGCCCTTCTCAAAGAGGGGCAGCGGCGTATCGAAGTGATGCAGCGTGACAAACGGCTCAACGTGGTGCTTGTGGCATTCGGCAAAGAGATCGTGATAGAACTGGACACCCTCGGGGTTGATTTCGCCGGTACCGTTGGGGAAGATGCGGCTCCAGGCGATAGAGAGGCGAATGCCGTTGATGCCAAACTCCTCGCACAGTTCCAGATCGACGGGGTACTGGTTGTAGAAGTCCGAAGCGGGATCGGGGGAGAAGCGCCCCTGGGCCTCCAAGAAGTCGTCCCAGGCAACCTTGCCCTTACCGTGGGTGCGGGTCTCGCCCTCTACCTGGTAGGCAGCAGTGGCGCCGCCAAAGACAAAGTCCTCGGGAAACTGCGCGGGCGGGTTGGTGACGCTAGCGGGGTTAACGGACATGATGATCCAATCGTCTAAATCGAAGGGCCAGCCGGTCTTGGATGGTCGGCTGGCCCTGAGCGTTACTTACTTCGAGAGTTGCTCGCTTACGAAGGCGAGAGACTTGTCGCCGTTCTGGGAGAGCTCGATGTACTGCTTACCGCGGCAGGCGACGCATTTGTTGCCCACGCGCTCGCAGTCCTTCTGCAGGTCGGCCAGGTAGCTTGCGGCCTGCGGGGCCAGGACGACCAGGTCAAAGTCGGGGAGCATGTCAACGTGGTTGCCATAGGCCTCGGCAGCGGTCTCAAGATTGATGCCGCGCTCTTTGGCAGCCTTGGCCAGCGCGTTGGCGAGAAGGCCCGAGGTACCGCCGCCCTGGCAGAGCACGAGCACGCGCTTGCCGTTGAGGTCGCTGGCGGTCGTTGCCTCGGCAGCGGGTGCTGCGGAAGCGGCGGGGGCGTCGGCCTTCACGGCCTCGGCAGCAGCGCCGGCGGCAACGCTCTTGGCGTCAGCCTTGCCCTGGAAGGCATCGTTAAGCTTGGCGGCCTTCTCGGCGTTCTTGGCGGCGAGCTCCTCCTGGGAGATCTCGGCCTCCTCTGCGCACTTCTGGGCGTCATAGGCACGGAAGAACGGATAGTACAGAACGAAGTCGACGACCAGGATAAGGGCGAGCATCACAAAGGCGAGCGGCTGGAAGCCCAGGCCCATGATGGTGCCGATGGGGCCGGGGACGGTCCAGGGCAGGGTGTACATAAAGCCGTTCATGCCCAAGAAGTCGATAAAGATCTTGAGGATCCAGATGTTGGCGATCGGGGCAAAGACAAACGGGACAAAGAAGACGGGATTGAGCACGATGGGTGCGGCGAACAGCAGCGGCTCGTTGACGGCAAAGCACACGGGGACGATAGCGGCCTTACCGACGGCGCGCATCTCCTGGGACTTGGCCAGGAAGCAGAACATAAAGACCAGGACGAGCGTGGCGCCGGTGCCGCCCATGCAGACGACGAAGTACTGGGCACCCTGGGTCAGGACAGCGGAAGCGTGCTGGCCAGCCTGGAATGCGGCCAGGTTGTCGGTCATGTTGGCAACAAGGGCGGCGGCGATGGCGGGCTCGACGATCGAGGGGCCGTGGACGCCCACGAACCAGAACAGGCTCATGGCGCCGTAGATCACAGCGAGGCCGATGTAGCCATCGGCAGCGGTGAACAGGGGCTGGAACACCTGGATGACACCCTGGGCAAAGCAGAAGCCAAAAGCAGCGCGGAAGACGATGTCAAAAACCCAAAAGACGGTGATGCAGACGGAGAAGGGGATGATGTCCTTGAAGGTCTGCGAGATGTTGGGCGGAACCTGCTCGGGCATCTTGACGGTGATGTTGCGCTTAATGAAGAACTTGTAGATGATGCCAGTCACAAACGCAGCGATGAAAGCGGTCAGCAGGCCCTTGGAACCAAGGTAGGTGGTGTTGAAGCCGCTGGCGGCGTCCGTGGCGATGGTGTCGCTCGAAAGGAGCAAGAAGCCGATGATGGCCGCGCACATGCACGAGATGAAGTTAATCTGGTTGTTCTTGGGCAGATCGCGGTTCTGAGCGTCGGCGAAGTGCTTGGCCGTGGTGGCGGCGCAGGCGATGGCCAGGATGCCCATGGAGTAGTTGTAGCACTTCCACAGGGCGTTGTTGATGTCATCGGGCCAGTAGAAACCCCAGATGTTGGGGACCGAGGCTACCAGGCAGAAGATGGACGAGAAGATGATGATGGGGATGACGGAGATAAAGCCGTCGCGGATCGCCTTGAGGTACTTGTTGCGGGCGATCGCGTTGAAAAAGGGCTGGCCCTTTTCGATGATGGCGATGAGTTGCTCCATGCAATGCTCCTAAGAGTCGGTGGGTTAGCAACGATGGTAGCTTTTGACTTTCGGTTGCCAAAATGTTGACGTTGCCATTTTGTGACACAAAAAAAGAAGCGAACCGGTGGTTTCTGTGCCTGCGAACCGTCGATTCCTTACGCGTAAACGTTTGAGCCGCCCGGTGGCTCTGTGTTTGCACAATGGCAACGTTAACATTTGGGCGACAAAAGCCGTTCGGGGAAGCAAAAATGTCGGTGAACGGTAGGTTTTGGGTGGTGAGCGTATGGTGGGGGAGGCGTTGGATATACTTGAAGGCGTTAAAAATGACTGCGCAGGGTGCCACCAATGGCATCGTTGACATAGAAAGATCGACCTATGGCCGCTGTTAAAAAATCGGTATCCGTCAAAGACGTAGCGCGCCTCGCGGGCGTCTCGGAGCAGACGGTCTCGCGCACCGTGCACGATTCGCCCAGCGTGCGCCCCGAGACCAAGGAACGCGTGCGTGCCGCCATGCGCGAGCTGGGGTATCGCCCCAATTTTGCCGGTCGATCGCTGCGCCGTGGCAGGTTTAAGACCGTCGGCGTCGCCATGTTCAACATTACCGGTACCGGCAACCTCGACCGTATGGAGGGCTTTGCCGCCGCGGCCGACAAACATGGCTATGCCATCACCCTCACTAAAGTAGACGGGCATCCGTATACCCTCGAGAGCGCATCGTCACGCATGAGCGCGCTGCCGGTAGACGGTATGGTCGTGATCATGAACCGTATGCCGGCAGACTTTGGCACTTTTGAGCCGCTGCCCGGTATGCAGACGGTGCTCGTTACCATGCTGGAGCACCCGCTCTGTTCAACGGTCGATAACGACCAGTTCGATTGTTCGCGTCAAGTTGTCGAGTACTTGCTGGGGCGGGGGCATAAGACTGTGCACTTTATCTCATGCCCCGAGCGCTCGCTTTCGGGCATGCGGCGCGAGGAAGGCTGGCGCGAGACATTGCGCGCGCATGGCATTGAGCCCCCGCAGCTCGTGCGCGGCGACTGGACGGCACAGAGCGGATATGCCGCAGGCCAGGCTCTGGCGGATGATCCGACTTGTACCGCCATCTATGCCTCCAACGATGCCATGGCATATGGCTGCATCCGTGGGCTCGAATCGCGCGGAAAGCGCGTGCCCGAGGACGTGAGTGTGGTGGGTGTTGACGATAGTCTGGGCGATATCGTGCCCGACCGTCGCCTGACCACGGTGCGCTTTGACAACAAGCGCGTCGGCATGTGGGCGGTCGACAAGATTGCTGGCGCCGATGGGGGTGCGTCTGGCGTGGAGCACATGCTGTTTCCGGGCGTGCTCGTCGAGGGCGATACGGTGCGCGATTGGCGCTAGGGCGCGGGTCTGTTTGGGCTTCCGCTAATTGTGTTCGATATTGTTCAGATTGGTTTAAAAACCGTTCACGGGCGAAAAGTGACCGTTCATAGCTCGAAATTACGTTTTGCGCTGTTCTTTTTTGTTTGAATGTTATTGTTTCTGTCATACACAACGCAGCGCGTATGCCCGGACGCGATGCTCTCCATTGGTTCATATGTGAAAGGAACGCAACATGGCAACCAAAGAAGAAATCTCGATGGTTGGATTCGAGATTGTCGCATACGCAGGTGACGCCCAGACCGATCTGCTTGCAGCGCTCGATGCTGCTCGCGAGGGTGACTTTGAGAAGGCCGAGCAGCTGCACAAGGATGCCAGCGATGCGCTCATCGGTGCCCACGACACGCAGACCAAGCTGCTTTCGCAGGAGGCCGGCGGTGGCGAGATGGAGATGACCTTCATCATGGCTCACGCTCAGGACACGCTCATGACCACTATGATCCTGGAGAAGCAGACCCGCTTTACCATCGATGCCTACAAGCGCATCGCCGAGCTCGAGGCCAAGCTCGCCTAACGAGTCCTCACAACCAAGTCCTCTTCCAAAAGCCCTGCCGCTACCCTGCGACAGGGCTTTTCTGTATCCCTTCTGTCTTGGTTGCGGTGAAATTGGGCTCGACAGGCCAAGATGACCCGCTTTCCTCCGTCTTCCGAGGGGCGGTTGGCAACGCTCGCCACGAAAACGGCCCATCTACTACGTTTAACCCGATACCCCCGACCACACCCGAGTTTCATGAAAAACTGCAGGCGTTCTACCTGCGGTTTTGTTTTTGCTGCATGTGGCATGGTCGGGGATGGGCAGTTAAACGTAGTAGATGGGCCCATTTCGTGGCAGGCAGATCATGCGGCAGCCCGTTGCGCCTCCTGTCGTTCAGTTTTTCGCTGGGTGGGTATACTTCCTTTCGCATTAAACGCCGGACTGAGGAGGTATCCAAATGCCGGGTAACGGGTCAATACAAAAAAGAGGCGCGCACGAGATGGCTCATGGGCGTCCTGTCCAGATAACCGAGCACACGACGGTAACCGAGCTGCAGCCCAGCCTGTCCGATGTCGTGTGCGCAAACAAAAAGCTGCAGATTGGCTTTATCGTTGCGCTCGTGGTACTGGCCTTGCTGTCGGGATTTGTCGCGCGCCCACATTTTGCCGATACCAAGACTTGGGACTCCACCATCGAGGTCATCGACCAAAAGAAAGGTAACGTACTGGCGCTCACGACTTCATGTGTTGCTCTATCTGCGGGTATTACGGCGTTGCCAGGTGATACGGGTACGCCGGTCGCTGAGCAGCTTGCACAGCTTTCGGGCAACTTGGGCATCGTGCTTGCCGTGCTCTACCTCGAGAAATATCTGCTGACTATTTTGTGGTCGGTTGGTTTGGGCATCTTAATCCCGTTTGCGTTGGTACTCTTTGCGGTGTCGCTGGGCATTCACGGGCGCTGGAGCACGAGCGCCGTCCTGCGCCGTGTGGCGACACGCGTGCTGGTGGTTGCCGTGATCGGCATGGCGCTCGTACCCGCGAGCGTATGGGTGTCGCAGAAGGTCGATGAAACGTATCGCGTAAGTATTGAGCAAGCTGAGCAAAAGGCTGCGGACGCAGCCGACACCACGGACAAGTCAGCCGAGACCAGCTCAAAATCGAACAAGAAAAAATCCGAGGCCACGGAGTCCAAAAACGTGCTCGAGCAGTTGACCGATGGGGCATCGAGCCTTGTTACGTCGGTAACCAGTGGTGCCAAGCAGATGACCGACAAGATCGTGCAGCAGGTGACCGACCTCATCGAAGGCGTCATCGTGATGATCGTGACCTCGTGTGTGATTCCTCTACTGGTGCTCGTGGCGTTCCTATGGCTAGGACACGTGCTGCTGGGGATCGATATCTCCGGTCCCGCGAACTATCTGACGGGTCGTTTCTTGAACGCTCCGTCCAGACATGCCAAGAAGAGCGGGCAGTCTGAGTAGGCGGCAAAGCGATCTTTGGAAGATCAACCGTGAGAAGGGCGGACGAGACACGTTCTCGGCCGCCCTTTTGTTTGTTGAACACATGGTCGCTACGTCCGTGCCCAGTCCAAACGGTCAGCAATCATCTGTGAACGGTATTTGTTCAAAAAAGAACAAAGATAAACAAATAGTTGTTGCAGTTACTGTTCGAATGTGTTCAAATAAACATGAACAGTGAAGAACCGCACATTCAGATGCCCGGACCTGAATGCGATTCAACACTTCCAAACAGAAACTACGCACCTGCGTATCTCTCAAGGAGGATGTCATGAGGGTTGTAATCGCTTCCGATGCCGACGGTATGTCGATGAAGGAGTCCATCAAGGAGATGCTCATCGCCGACGGTCACGAGGTCGTCGACTATTCCGAGACCCCTGCCGCGGACTTTGTCGATTCCGCGACCGCCGTTGCCAAGGACCTGCTGGAGCACAAGGATTCCCAGGGCTTTGCATTCGATAAGTACGGCGTCGGCTCCTATATGGCCGCCGTCAAGATCAAGGGCATGGTCGTCGCCAACATTTCCGACGAGCGTTCCGCTTACATGACCCGCGAGCACAACGGCTCGCGCATGGTCACCATGGGCCCGGGCGTTGTGGGCACCGAGGTCGCCAAGAAGATCGCCCGCGAGTTCCTGCGCGCCCAGTACGCCGGCGGCCGTCACCAGATCCGTGTCGACATGCTCAACAAGATGGCCTAACGAGAGCCACCGAGAACTCGAACTTCTACCTCAACTTGTGAATTCAGACGAAAGGACGTTCTGATGAAGAAGACCATCGCAATCGGTTGCGACCATATCGTTACGGACGAGAAGATCTATCTGGCCGACCGCCTGGAGCAGGCTGGCTACAAGGTGCTCGACTGCGGCACCTACAGCCACACCCGTACGCACTATCCCATCTACGGTAAGGCCGTGGGCGAGGCTGTTGCCAGCGGCAAGGCCGACTTTGGCGTGGCCCTGTGCGGCACTGGCATCGGCATCACCAACGCCGTCAACAAGGTTCCCGGCGCCCGCTGCGCCCTGGTTCGCGACATGACCTCTGCCCTGTATGCTCGTCGCGAGCTCAACGCCAACATTGTGGGCTTTGGCGGCAAGATTACCGGCGAGTTCCTGATGGCCGACATTATGCTTGCTTTCCTGGAGGAGCCCTACGAGAAGACCCCCGAGCACGATGCCCTGATCGCCAAGATCGATGCCTGCAATAAGGCCGACGCCGAGGCTCAGGCTGACCCGCACTTCTTTGACGAGTTCCTCGAGAAGTGGGACCGCGGCGAATACCATGACTAATTAGGTTCCGGCGTTCTGCCGAACGCCGGACCGGTCGACGCTGCGAAGCCATCTGGCGGGCGAGCTGCTCCGATAACACGTTGCTTGCTTGGCTTGAGTGCTTCGCTCTCGGCTGTACTTGGCGATTTGCAGCTTTTCAATTGACGGCTCGCGTTTCTGTGAGGGGACGCGGGCCGGTTTTCTATCAGCCCTATTGACTTGGCGGGCTGTCGTAAGAAAGGGAAGGCTCCTATGGAGTTTATTCTTGATAACGGTTCTATTCGTGTGGCGCTGAGCACGGCTGGCGGATCGTTCACTTCGATTAAAGCCAACGGCCGCGAGTACCTGTGGCAGGGTGACCCGGCGGTTTGGTCGGGCCAAGCACCCATTTGCTTCCCGATCTGCGGCGGCCTTCGTGAGGGCCGCGCGATGACCATGGGCGGACACGAGGTCAAGCTTGCCCGCCACGGCTTTGCGCGCAAGCAGGAGTGGAAGCTCGAGGAGCAGAGTGACAACATGGTTGCGCTGAGCCTAAGCTCTACCGACCATGCCGAGTTGCTCGAGCAGTACCCGTATCCGTTTAAGATCGTTGCTCGTTACACGGTCGATTCGGAAAAGGTGGCCGTGTCGTACGAGGTGACCAATGAGGGCACCGAGGACATGCCGTTCTTTGTGGGCGGCCACCCCGGCTTTAAGTGCCCGCTCGACGAGGGCGAGTCCTATGACGACTACGAGCTTCGTTTTGAGCAGCGTGAGGCCACCGAGCTCTGTACTGCCGTTCCCTCGACGGGCCTGATTGATGTTGAGCATCGCAGCAAGAACCCGATGGTTGGCCATGACCTGCCGCTGACCCACGAACTCTTTGACTTCGCGGAGACCATCTTTGACGTGCTCGAGAGCCGCGTGGTTACGCTGACCAAGAAAACCGAGGACAAGGGCGTGCGCCTGACGTTCCCCGATATGCCGTACCTGATTGTGTGGAGCAAGCCCGAGGGCGACTTTGTGGCTGTTGAACCGTGGGGTGGTCTGTCCACCTGCTCCGACGAGGACGATATTCTGGAGCACAAGCGTGGCTGCCTGGTGGCCAAGCCGGGGGAGACCGTCACTCGCGGCTTTGAGATCGAGATCCTTTAACGAGTTATCGTATGTTTGGGGCGAGTTATGCCGCCCCGGAACAGGAGTTCAACATGATTCTGACCGTTACCATGAACCCGTCGATTGATACGCGCTATCAGCTCAACAAGCTGATCATCGACGATGTTAACCGTGTGACGCCCGAAAAGACCGCTGGCGGCAAGGGCCTCAACGTGAGCCGTGTGTTGCTGCAGTTGGGCGACGATGTGCTCGCGACCGGTCTGCTCGGCGGCCACATGGGTGCCTATATGGCCGAGCTTATGGATGCCGATGGCGTCAAGAATGACTTTGTGCCCATCGCCGGTGAGACGCGCATTTGCCTGAATATCCTGCACGAGGGCAATCAGACCGAGCTGTTGGAGAGCGGCCCGCAGATCGCCCCGGCCGAGCTCGAGGCCTTTACGGCCAAGTTTGCCGAGCTTGCAGCGAAGGCGGACGTTGTGACGCTTTCGGGCTCGCTGCCGCGTGGCGTCGATGCCGGCTACTATGCCGAGCTCGTCAAGATCGCCGAGGATGCGGGCGCCAAGGTGCTGCTCGACACCTCGGGTGCATCGCTGGAGGCCGCGCTGGAGTCCGACGCTAAGCCTGAGCTCGTAAAGCCCAACCTAACCGAGATTAACGGCCTGCTGGGTACGTCCTTTACGACCGATGATGTCGATGCCCTGCGCGAGGCGCTTGCCGCCGATGACCGTTTTGCCGGTATCCCCTGGGTTGTCGTTTCGATGGGCGCTGCCGGTTCGGTGGGCTTCCATGAGGGTCGTGCGTTCCGCGCCAAGACGCCCGCGATTGCGGCTGTGAACGCGACGGGTTCCGGCGACTCGACCATCGCCGGCTTTGCGCATGCCATTGCTGCCGGCGCCGACGACGTCACGGTGCTCAAGACCGCCAATACCTGCGGCAAGCTCAACGCCATGGATCCCAAGACCGGCCACCTGGTCATGGATCGCTGGGACGAGGTCTACAACAGCGTTGAGGTCGTAGAGTTGTAGCGGTTGCGACTCCTAATACGAATGAGCGTGGATAATCTCCCGCTTTTGGTGCCCATACGAGCTCAAAGTGGGAGATTTTCCACGCTCGAGTCATTAGTCATTGGGTGTTCTTTAATGACTAGTCGTTTAAGAACGTCCCCAATGACTACACTCAAAAACGGCGCCCGTCGGCGATGTTGCCGGCGGGCGCCGTTGTCTTGAAGACGAAATGATCCGTTTTCCTCCGTCCCCAAGGGATTCTTACAGCGAGTCGATAAAGCGCTGCTGGGCGGCGCGGCCGGCTTCGTCCCACTTAAAGACGCCGGCGTTGTCGAGCACGTGGCCAAACACCACGCCGACTTCCTCGTGCAGGATATCGATGGCGTTGTCCGCCGTAAGCTCGTCGGCGCGGCGGGCAAAAACGTCCTCGGCCCATGCGGCGTGGCTGCGGCAAAGATCATCGCCCTCGAGTGCGGCGGCAAGGTCGTAGGTGGCATCGGCCTTGGCCGCCAGCAGGTGCTCGCGGACAGCGCCGAGCTCGGGAACCAAGCGCGGCGGCAAAATTGCCAGACCCATAACCTCGATCAGGCCGATGTTCTCCTTCTTAATGTGGTGATACTCGGCGTGCGGGTGGAACACGCCCAGCGGATGCTCGTCGGTCGTGATGTTGCAGCGAAGCGCCAGGTAGGCCTCGTAAATCTCGCCGCCGGCATTGCCGCGGGAGTCGACGCGGCGGATGACGGGCGTCACGGTGTTGTGCGCCACGCCGTCGGCTGTGTGAGCGATGACGCCTACAGACTCATCGGTCCATTCGCGCCAGGCGAGGATAATCTTCTCGGCGGCGTCGAGCAGCTGGGCGCGGTCGTGCGAGCGCAGGCGCAGCACCGAGAGCGGCCACTGCAGCACGGTACCACTGACCTGGTCAAAACCGGGCACGCTAAACTGCGAGACCTCGGCGGCATGCATCATGGGGAACTCGTGCGCACCGCCCTGGAAGTGGTCGTGCGAAAGAATCGAGCCGCCCACGATGGGCAGGTCGGCGTTGGAGCCAATAAAGTAGTGCGGGAACAGGTCGACAAAGTCGAGCAGACAGGTCAGACCCTTGCGGTCTACGTGCATCGGGCGATGCTCGGAGCTCATGGCAATGCAGTGCTCGTTAAAGTACGCGTACGGGCTGTACTGGAAGCCCCAGCGCTCGCCGTCGAGATGGATGGGGATAACGCGCAGATTCTGGCGGGCGGGGTGAGCACCGCCGTCGGCTGCGGCGGAGCGTCCGGGATAGCCCTCGTTTTCGATGCAGAGCTGGCAGGCGGGATACTTCTCGCCCTTGTTCCTGGCTGCGCCTGCCGCGGCGATATCGCGCGGGTCCTTCTCAGGCTTGGACAGGTTGATAGTGATCTCAAGATCGCCCCAGTTGGTGGGGGTGCTCCATTTGATGTTGCGCGCGATGGCGGCACGGCGCACGTAGCCGGCGTCGCAGCACAGGCCGTAGAACCAGTCGGTTGCGGCGCGAGGCTCGTTGACGCCCATACGTCCGTTGAACTCTTCGTTTACAACCGAAGGCCTCGGCATGAGCGCGCCCATGATGCGCATGGCGATGCGGTCGCGACCCGACGCCGTGTCCTCGGCGGCGCCGTTGGCAACGGCAGCCTCGGAAAGCGCGGCAAGCGTACCTTCAAGGTCAAAGTCGGGCAGGGTATCGGGGTGCAAGAGCGAGAGTTTCTCAACCTGGAGCGCCCAGGCCATATCGAGCGCGGGCCCCGTAGCGCCGATGCACTCCAAAATGGTGTTGTATGCCCAGATGCGGTCGTCCTGGCCGATCATCGATCGGTGGATGGCGTACTCGATCAGGTTCTGTGCGGCCTCGCGCACGTCAGTCATTACAGCCATGCCGCGTAAGCCCCCTTGTCAGAGAT
>ERZ773146.822-NODE-822-length-22935-cov-4.705332_pt1 | contig 22935 bp, 10 predicted proteins | sample MGYA00580847_ERZ773146 | MGnify/ENA primary metagenome ERZ773146 (study PRJEB29015, sample SAMEA2737830) | human gut metagenome | biome: human gut; feature: human-associated habitat; material: faeces | place: China | collected 2012 ...
TAACTGTGATCTTTGCTTTCCCTTTCTTTACAGCTGTGATTTTTCCTCTTGATGTCACTTTTACGATCTTTTTGTTAGAAGTCTTATATTTAGCCTTAGAAGTACATGTAATCGGATTGATCACTGGTCTTAGCTGATAAGATTTCTTTCTGTTTAATATCAGCTTCTTTGGTACATTTTTAATGGATGTACAAGCAACCGCATTTTTCTGCACGGTTACATTGATCGTCTTTTTCAGTCCTGATGCCAGTGTAATCGTGATCTTAGCTTTTCCAGTCTTATTTCCTGCTTTGATCGTACACGCTCCGTTTCTACTTCCGAAAACTTTTACAATCTTCTGATTGCTGCTTGTCCAAGATTTTACAGAATCTCCCGCTGCAAGTCCACTTACCACAAATTTCTTTGTTGCCTGTTTGCGTTTCAGCTTTAAGGATGATGCATTGGTTTTGATCGTAGCTTTCAGCTGATTGCCCACATTTCTGGTTTCTTCTTTTCCACAGATACTACAAATTCGTTTCTGTACCCCGCCAGTAAAGACGCTTTGTGTTGTTACGGTCTGCCAATCACCAAACTTGTGTCCAGTGGTAGGAATCGTTTCTGTCTTTGTTTCTTTGCAATCTGCACAAGTGTATGTCTTAGAACCATCTTTTTCACAAGTAGCCTTTTCTTCTTTTGTTAACTGCCAGTTATGATTGGCTTTTTCTGTCACAGAACCTTTTTTGATCAGCTCGCCGCAGTCGGTACAGTAAGTATCTCCTGTGTAACCTTCTTCCGTACAGGTCGCTTTCTGCTCTTTTGCGGAGTTCTGTATGCTGATGCCCTGTTGCCTTTAACACTTCTTCTTTGGTTTCAGCACAAACCCTACATGTGTAGACTTTTAAACCATCTTCGGTGCAGGTTGCTTTTTTGGTTACCTTTCCTTCATCCCATGTGTGGTCTTTCTTTGGAATTGCTTCTGTTTTCGTGTCACCACAAATGCTGCAGGTATAGGTTTTGCTTCCTTCTTCTTTGCAGGTAGCTTCTTTTGTCACTTTACCGTTATCCCACTGATGTTCTGTTTTTGGAATGGATTCTGTCTTTGTCTCTCCACAGTTCTTGCAGGTGTAGGTTTTTGTTCCTTCTTTCTTGCAGGTCGCAGCTTCGGTTACTTTTCCACTATCCCAAGAATGTCCAGTGGCTTTCACTACTGCTCCTTTACTAATCAGCTGACCACAATCTTTACAATAGGTATTTCCGCTATAACCGTCTTCTTCGCATGTGGCTGCTTTTTTGTCCCTCAGTTCTGTATGCTGATGTCCAGTGGCAGGGATTGTCTCTACATAAGTTTTATCGCACTCCTCATCGGTACAATGATACGTCTTTTCTCCGTTTTCTGTACAAGTAGCTTTCTTTGTGATCGTTCCCTGATCCCAGTGGTGAGATGTGACTGGAATACTCTCTGTCTTTGTTTCGCCACATGTCTTGCAAGTATAAGTCTTGATACCTTCCTCGGTTTCTGTTGCTTCTTTTGTAATAACACCATTATCCCATGTGTGACCGAGTTTATTGATCACGGTTCCAGATTCCAGTTTTGTTCCACAATCGCTGCAATAGATATCTCCTGTATATCCATCTTCTGTGCAGGTCGCAGCTTTCTGATTTTTTGTTTCTTTATGTAAATGGCCTGTGGCATTGATCGTTTCTTCTCTTGTTGTGCCACAGTTTGTACAGGTAAATGTTTTAATTCCTGTCTCTGTACAAGTTGGTTCTTTTGTAACCTTTCCACTATCCCATGCATGACTTAATGGATTATCCAATGTAACATCTTTTGTTTTTCCACAAACGCTGCATTTATAATGCTGGATTTCTCCGATTCCACAAGTTGCAGGTGTGGTTGATTCTAAAATCCATTTATGATCTGTTTTCGCGATCGTTTCAATATCTAATTCATTGCACACTTTACATCTTCTTTGTTTTACTCCATATGTCTTACAGGTAGGCTGGTTTGTAATGGTCCATTCTCCCCAGGTATGTTCCGAAAGTTTTGGGATTGTTTTACCACTTTCTAATTTTTTGTTACATACGCTGCAATAAACATCTCCCGTATAACCTGCAGCTCCACAAGTTGCTTCTTTTTGATTCTTTACAACCCTTGTGTGATCTGTGATCGGGAGTTTTCTTTGGATTTTTTGTCCACAATTCTTACAGATATAATTTGCAATTCCAGTAGAGATACAAGTTGCTGGTTTTACGATCTGTTCTTCATAATCGTGTTTTGTTTTTGGGATCTCTTCGGTCTTTGTTCCACCACAGCGACTACATGTATAAGTCTTAACTCCTGTTTCTGTACAGGTTGCTTCTTTTGTAATCTTTCCTTCATTCCATGTATGACCGAGTGCGGGTTTGGTTTCTACCTGTTTTGTTGCCTTACATGCTGGCCATATATCTGTTCTCTCACATTTATATGTTGTAATTTCAGGATTTTCGCAGGATTGTTCCTGTGTTACAGTCCCTTCCTTACTCCATTCATGTCCTAACGGTTCAATCCATTCATATTCTTCATAGTTACATCCTGGTACAGTACATTTATGACTTGTATATCCTGCCGTTGTGCATGTTGCTCCCTTGCTTTTTTCGGCAGTGCCAAGTTCATGTTTTCCTTTACATACAGAATGTTCTTTCAAGTAGTCATCCTGTGATATATTTTTGTAAGTATTCTCAATTGTAGTATCATCTGGAGTATAAAGACTGAATAGATATTTTTGACCAAGTAACAGTTCTCTTCCCGGTTCTCCATCCTCTTTAAAATAAGCATTTGTAGGATCTACATAGTAGTATGTTCCATCAATCTGAACCAGATTCCATGCATGTCGAATTCTATTACTGTTTGTTATACCATCTTCAAACAAAGCATTTAATCCTACAGCATTTGCCATATAATAAAAAGTCCCTGCATACCCATCACAAACTGCTAATCCATCTAAAACGACTCCGGTTAAATCGTGTTGGTATTTTGTTTCGTTATCTTCATCATATCGCACATTTGAAACAATCCAGTTTGTAACTGCTTTAAATTTATCATAATCCGATTTCCCATCAAGATTCAATGATTTAATAACTTCATCTAATTTTTTTGTCGCTTTTTGATATCTATCCCGCCTATCTCCATATCCGCCATTCCCAGAATAGTATCCTTTATATCCACCATCTGAATATTTTATCCCATCTGAACAATTCTCTGCCAACAGATTACCACCACCAACAGTAAATGCAGACATTGTATGCCCTTCATTTGGTTTCCCTGTATCTTTATAAATTTCATTACGAATATCTTTATCACATTTTCCATTCTCGATTTCTTCAATCGTATGATCCGATTTTATTTCAACGGGAATATCAAAATCATACTTTGCATATTTATTTTCAAGAAAGATTCTTTTTGCTATGGAAGCAATTTCTTTAACCATTTGATCATACGATGTGTATACACAGGTTTTATCCGTTACACACTCAATATTTCCATACTGATCTTCCCTGTAATAAAAACCATCTACACTAGAATCAGCTAATTTGGTCCACATTCTATCCGATTCTTCTGCATGCACATAAACCGCTGTATTCGGTAATACCCCCGTTGTTACCGTAGCAACAGATAACACAACCGCCATTGCTGCAGCCATTACCCTTTTTCCTTTTCTTCCTTTACTCATAATAATCTATCCTCCATCTATTTACTTCTTGTACTTCCTTTCTTTTCGCTATTTCCTTCGTTTGATCTTGTCCAAAGAGCATTTATCTTCTTGAATAATTCATTAAACTCATTTCTTATTTCTTTCTAAAGATCACAATTCCTTTTTTCTTTTTGAAGTAATAGAATACTACAGCTAAGATCAATGCAAAACCACCGATTAATGGTACATAAGCTTTGATATTATTGAATCCACCAGTAGTTGGCAGTTTCAGGTTTGCATCATTTGTGATCTCATACGTTGGATGATAGAAATAATAAGTATCTCCCTGCTTGATGGCATTGGAGGTATCTACATTTCCCTTGTCTACTTCTGCCTGTGTTACAGATAACGGAAGAGTTACGACCAGAGGTTCTTTTAGCAGATTCTTGCCGCTGGCTGTTTTGGTTTCCGTGATCGTGTAAGTATCTGGCAGCAGATCATCAAACAGAAGTTCTCCTTTTCCATCCGTTTCCTTGGTTGCAACTTCTTTTCTATCAGAATCCTTGATCGTAAACCGAACACCTTTTAAGACTTTTCCTTTGGAGTCTTTCTTCTTTAGCTTAATGCTTCCTTTGATCATCTGGTTTCGGAAGGTTGCTTCTCCTGTGATTTTTGCAGATGCACTGCTTTCTTCCGGTCCGATGTCAAACGTAACCGTTCCTGCTTTCTGATCCACTCTTCCATTGGTACTTGTCGTTGAGAGATGATTCAGCTTAAAGTATTCTTTCATGCCGCTTTCACTGCATGTATAAGTTCCATAGTACAGATCATCAAATGTTGTTGAAAGGTTGATCATCTTTCCAGGGTTTTCTTTTGTGAAGTTTTCCACTTCATTTTTCGTAAATTTCACATCTTTTTTATAAGCATGTTTCTTTCCGTAAACATCGGTTCCTGTCAGGCCGAATGTAAATACAGCATCTCCAACATCCATGTTCAGATTGGATGGATCTAATTCTTTTGTGATGGTAATGCTTCCTCTGCCCGGTGTATGAGAGTTGGTTGCGATCGTTGTGTCAGAATCATCTTCATCATCGTATGAAACCTTGTATCCGATCTGTTCATTTCCTATCACAACACCTTCTTTTACCTCTTCCCATGTATACTCGATCTCATTTCCATTCTCGCATTTTGGAAGGACTTTTGATCTTGCTTTCCATCCGTTTTCGGAATTTAAGGTTACGGTATCTACCACATCTTTTCCGTTTGCTAACAGATTAAACCTTACAGAATCTGGACGGATCTTATCCTGATCATTTTCATCATCCCATACTTTTCGGATCGTTTTCTGTACGGTCTTTGGTTTATGTGTGTTTGTGATATTGGTTGTGATCGTTGTGATATCACTAGATTTATCTGTAGATTCCTTTACTTCATAAGCAATCTCATATCCAGTCTTGGCATTTCCATTCACAACAGAGGATGAATCCTCTTTGACTTCATATTCATACTTTTCGCCAAGATCATCTTCTTTTGAAAGATCATTAAATTCTGCCGTCCAGTTATTAGCTGCACTTAATATTTGATCTTTTTGCATATCTGTTCCATTACGATATAATTTGATATTTACTGAATCCGGACGGATTCCATCACTGTTATTACTGTCATCCCAGTTTTTCTTAACAACAAGTTTTACACTTCCACCTTTATCATATTTGTTTGTATAAGATAACGTATAGGTATTTTTGTCCCAATCGCCACCTGCTTCACTGACTCTTGTATAATTAGCTGCATTACAAACCTCGCTAAACGTATAGTTTTCTTCCTCGCCTCGCTTGATATCTGTCTGCATGGCCCAGTTGTTATCCTTATTCAGCACATAAGTCTTCACTTCATGTGTGTTCTTATTTTCTGCTTTGATCGTCACTGATACCGGTCTTGTGTTCATGGAGTTGTTATCATCGATCCAATATTTCTTCACCTGCACATAGTCAGAAGGATTGTTGACCAGCGTCTTGGAATCATGGACATATGTTATTTCATCATTGTTAGTATTTCCCTGTGTCGCCACGTCATGGATGAAATCTGCGGTCTGATCATTTAAGACCTCTCCACTGAATGTCATCGTTTCATCAGACTTTCCATATCCAAGTGGTGCTTCCACTTCTTCTACGGTGTACATTTCTTTTCCAACACCGTCTTTTGCATAAATGCCAGTTGGCAGTCCAAAGAATTCCAGATAACCGAACTGATCATCTCCGGAAACCGTGGTTGCGATCGTATCTCCTTTGTGAAAGATCGTCTTTTCATCCTTATTTACGATCTCACAGGCTGCTTTTAATGCAAACTTCGCACCTGGCAACATCTCTCCTTTCTTATCTGTCTTGATAAACTGAATGCTGTACTTCTGTAACAGATCGTTACATTCCAGATTGATATCTATGTGCTTGTCAGTATCAAGAGATACATCGACATCTTCCGGATCGATCACATTGACTGTTGTTTCGATCGGATCATAGCCTTTGTATTTTCCGGAATCTTTAAAGGAGATCGTTACTTTCTGTTTTCCGGCAGCTTCTGCGGTTTCCGGTTCAAAGGTTACATCATCATCCGTTACATCAGTAAGCTCCTGTTGTCCATCATCGTCATAATCGCTTGAGAATGCAAAATCATCTGCATGATAGACTGCACCTTTTACAAAATCTGTTTTTGGTGTGGCACTGATACCGGTAACTTTTGCATCCGTGTAATCATCGTCTGCCTTTACCATCTGATCCTGTGCATAGGTCGTCTTTAAGCTTGTACAGCCATAGAACATCTTTCGTACATCTTCCACATTTGAAGTATTAAAACTGGAAAGATCTAATTCTTTTAATCCGGTACAGTTGGCAAACATTTCAGACATATCTGCAACTTTGTATGTATCAATGTTCTTAAAATTGATCTTTGTCAGACTCTTGCATTCTGAGAACATCTTACTGGAGATCGTGTTCATGTAAATGACCTGATCTGCTTTCTGGGAGGAAATATAATAATTATTTCCATCGTTCCATAAGACGATACTTCCGTCTTTGTCCTGTGAAACGTCTTTGGTATCTGTTCCATCCGGAGCATTTTCCCATGTAAATGTAATACTTTCTGCATCCTGGATCTCCTGATTCAATGCTTCTCCCGTTTCCAGTACATAGATCCCGCCGTTTGGAGAAGGTGTATTGTTTCCATGTGGTTCTTCCACATCCGGAACATCCTCCGTGTCTCTGATATCGTTCATCTTTCCAGGTTTTGTATCCCAGTTGATCACGACCTCCTGTTCTTCCTTGTCGATACAATATCCGTTTGGTCCTGATATCTCTTTCACATAATAAGTTCCCTGATAAAAGTCCGTGGTATCTTTTCCATCGTCTCCTTTTCTGGTAAATTGTACGGCTTTGTCTTTCAATGTTGTTTTCTGGTCGATCAGAGTTCCGGCTTTCCAGACAAGAGTTCCATCGTCTTTTTGGATGTCCTCTTTGGCATACAGTCCATATACAGCTCCGCTGATCTGGTCATTTTCATAAACAAAGCTGGCATCTTCAAATCCGCTTAACGTTTCACCTGTCTTTTTTAGTGAAACAGATCCATACACTGGTTCATCGGTATCTTCATAGGTGTAAGTACCATTTCCATCGCTGTCGTAGTCCACACTTTGAAGATCTAAGGTAAATTCTTTCGCTGTATCATTTTTATTGTATCCATCCGGAGATTTTGTTTCTTTGATCTTGTAATGGCCATAAGGCAGCTTGCATGTCGCATATCCGTCTTTCATCGTTCCGGAGGTCAATCTTGCGATTTCTTTTCCATCATCATCGTAAATGACATATTCTGCATCATTTAACAGTTTCTTTGTTTCTTTGGAACGTTTTACCAGAACAAAATCGATCTCATTTTCCTGATCAACATAACTGTATTTGATCGTTTTTCCCTTATCTTTCTTGGTCAGCACGATGACCTGATCTTCTAAGAATGCATGTTTGTTCGAACCACTCTTCTGATGTAATGTGTACATTCCAAGGGCGATACCACTAACTGTTGCAGTCCCCTCTGATCCTGTGGTCAGCGTTGTTACAACGTTTCCATCCTGATCGATCAGTTCAAAGACTGCTCCTGTTTCAGCTTCCGTTTTTGTATCGGATACTTTCTTTTCCTTTTTGATCTGGATCGATGCGGAATCGGAATATACATCTTTTGCAGTAAATTCATAAACTTTCATGCCATCGACTTCTTTTGGTTTATGATCTCTGGAATCATAGACAGGGGCCAAGTCATATCCTTCGGCTCCTTTTGTCTGAACAACAATAAAATCATGATCTGCTTTCAGGTCTTCCAGAAGAAGGCTTGCGATTCCTTTTGCATCTGTTGTTATCGTTCCGATCACGGCATCTTTCGCCAGGGAATCGATATAATCTTTTCTGTTTTCTTCTGTATCAAGATCTGTATTTTTATATCCATCTGCTTTGGATGCATCTAAGATGGTAAATTCTGCGGATACTTCGGCTTCTTCCACCTTATTTTTTTCCATTGTTTTCTTGATCATGAGTTTCTTTCCGATCCATGGATTCTTAAGATCATACATATGGTTTGTTTTATCTCCGTCTTTTAATGTGACATCGAAATCTTTTACAAATGCATAATTATCTGATCCTTTGATCTGATGTACCGTGTAAGTCCCAGGATCCAACTGTCTGGATGAAGCATATCCATTTTCATCGGTTGTCAGTGTCTCAACGACTTTCTGATCTGATTTTCTGATGATCTCAAATTTGGCTCCGGCTTCTGGTCTCTCTGTGTTTGTGGATGTCTGTGTATCCGTGATGACCTTTGTTTTTGAAATGGAGATCGCGGCAGCTTCTCTTGGGTTGTTCGCTTCGATCTGATAAGTTTTTATGGACCCATCGATCACTTTTATCATATCTGGGATCTTGGAGAATCCATCCGTTCCTTTGGTCTGATGTAAGCGGTAAGAACCATATGGAAGCTCTTTACTCGTTGCCATTCCATCACTTCCGGTTGTGATCGTATCGACCAGCTGATTTTTACTGTCATATATTTCAAATACCGCTCCGAATTCCGCCTTTTTATCATTATCATAGGTTTTGTGGATCTGCAGCTTTCCTTTGACTGGTGTTTCATATACAGTAATGAGCTGATCATTGTTCAGTGTGATATTTGTACTGTCTTTGTTCAGTTCAAATCCTTTCGGTGGATTCTTTTCTTTGACATAGTACTCTCCGACCGGCAGTTTCTTTGCACATCCATAACCCGTCGCATCGGTAATGATCGTTGCGACTTCACTGTCTTTTTTATATCTGACAGTTTTGTTATCGGATGCGAGAATATCAGATCTGGCATAAACTCCATATTCTGCATTTGCATAGGTTGCATCTGTCCCAAAGTCTTCCAGGATACTTCTTTTGTTCAGTTCCAGATCGATCGTTTTTTCTGTATCATACATACTTCCAAGATCGACCTTTGCCGTTTTTCCCGTTGCTTTTTTTGTTTTTGTTGTTGTGTTTTTATTATGCCTTACATCTGCTTCGATCTCTTTTGCCGTCCACGTATGTGTCTTGGATCTCTTATCCTCAATGATCCCCTGCAGTAATTTGGCGACTTCTTCTTCCGCCGCAGCTTTGGCCTTGGCTTTGGAATCATAGTATCCTTTTTCCGTATACGATTCCTGATCATCTTTCGATAATTCTTTCCAGTTCTTAATGTATTTTTTGGTTACCTTTTTTGTTCCAGAAGAAATCGTCTCATTATATGTAAGACTGGCAACACCTTTTTCATCTGTCACTGCTGTACCAACGGATTTTCCATCCCTGAAAAACTGGAACTTGACGCCGGATAATACAACAGCTGTTGCCTGATCACGTTTTGTGATCTTCACTTCCGTTTGATCACTTTCCGATGTACTGTCTGAATATGTATATGAACCGGTCTTCGCCGGAGTTACATCTTTCGTCATACGATATAACATCTGATGTTTATCATGTTTTTTTCCTTTTACGCAGTGTGTTACGGTATAATAATAGATCGTACCTTTTGGATCTGTTTTCTTGATCTTATCGCAGAAAGCCTTTGCATCACTGCTTGAAAACTTGTCATCCAGATTTTTTCCTGCCTGGTAAATCGTTGTCTTTTTACTGACACCTGCTCCACATGCCCAGATATAAGCCTGTGTTAGTGCAAATGCCTTTGTATTTTTGGGACTCTTCCAGTAATAATAGGTCAGAGCTTTTGCAACTCCCTGATTCTTATAAGTCACAGCGTTGTGTATCTTATACTTTACAGTGTCACCATTACACATGGATTTTCCGGAATTTAGGCAAAAGGTTCCTTTTCCATTTGCAGTGATCTTCCATAGTCCTTCACTTGCCGGCCGGTTTAACGCACTGATCTTATTACAATCCATGACCTGACTCATACCAACGGTCGCTGTTCCTTCTTTCGCCGCAACATTGACGACTGGTGCTGGCATTCCGGCCATTCCTCCAAACAACGAAGAAAAAAGTGTTAACAAGGCCAGGAAGAACGTCCCGATCTTTTTCAGTTTTCTTTTCAACTTGTATTTCATAGTTTCCTCCTGATTCATTTGATCTTATCCATTTTTATCGTAACAGCAGAAAGAGGACTTCCTGCTGTTATCTTTATCGATACCGATCTGTAAAATATCCGGGAGCATCTGTCTTATCAATGTTGGCATATTCGGAGTCTGTATGAGCATGACTATATCCTGTTCCATTCTGCCCTTCGATCTCAATGTCTCCGGTAAACATGCCTTCATCATGGATGATGTTTGTTTTATTGATGCTTCCGTCATTCTTTTTCCATATCGCATACAGCTTGATGGTCTTTCCGGCATCTGTAAGATCAGAGACAGCTGCTCCATTCGTATAATCTGCCCTGACTGCATCCGGAGTCTTTGCCCATCCTACAAACGTATATCCTTTTCTGGTAAACAGACCGGATGGTATGGTATAAGATTCTCCTGTCTTTACCGGTATGATCTTTGCATCTGCCTGTGCTCCATTTGGCATAAAGCTGATCTTATACTGTCCATTTCCCCATATCGCATATAAGGTAAGGTCAGAAGCCGTCTGATATTTGATCGCTTCCTGATCTTCGTAAGCTGCAACATCTCCATCCTTTGTCTTACTCCATCCAAGGAACTGATAGCCGTTATTCGTAAATGTATTCTTTGGAAGTGTAAATGAACTATCATAAGCCACTGTGCTGTCAGACATCGTTCCACTTCCACCATTCGCGTTATAGTGGATCTTATACTGGTTTGCTTTCCACTGGGCATATAACGTTAGTCCCTTGCCACATACCGTACTGTTTGTCGTATAAGACGTCCCTGTACTGTTTGCCGTATCCTTCCATCCGGTAAGAGTGTATCCTGTTCGATTTGCCACTGGAAATGTCAGTTTACTTCCACAGGCAAAACTTTTTGTTGAATCTGCGGATGCGATCGTTCCATTGTTCCCTTTATAAGTCACTTTGTATTGTGTCTTATTTAGGTTGATCGTAACTTTACAATCATAGTATCTGTAATATTTCTGGTCACTTGGTTTTTTATACGGTGCAACACCGGTGTCATAAGCACTCAGTCCGATCGTAGTTTCAAAATCCGTTTGTTCTTTCGTGCTGTGATCGGGTGTTTTTGTCAGTTTATGCGACTGGCTGGATGGTGCATCATATGTCACATTGTTATATTTTTGATGAGCCGGAACCGTATATTTTACTTTTACGCTGATCCATGAATACGATCCAGAATTGGATTTTGTTGTTTTGACTGACGTTGTAGAAAGTTTCAAACCATATGGATTCGGATTGCTTGCAGAGACCTGTTTGATATTCAGTGTCCGGCTTGCATTATCGAATGAATAGTTTTTACAGGCTGATCCAGAATGGGTTACCTGTAGTTTTAATGTGGAAGTTCCCGATGGACCTTTTACTTCAACATAGGTATATTTATCATTGTTTGGGAATGATGTACTTCCCGCATTTTCTTTCGTTTTATAGGATGCCTGTACCAAATTGTTCCATGTAAGGACGGTAATAAAACTTATGGCAATCACAAGTGCCAATATCGCATATCCTTTTTTGCCTTTCATCTTATCCCTTTTTTTCATGTCCTTTTCCTCCTTTCCTTTTGTCTGATCTTATAAGTTCCATTCCAAAAAAGAGCAAGATCCCTAACCCTGCATATCGGACGATCTTCTCTCTTTGAATATCTCATTTGGAAGATTCAAAATAAGTATCATTCATTGTACGGATCTTTTGAGCTGGAAGCTTTTGTCCCTGATCTCTTATGCAATAAATCACATATCGAAATTTTCCATGACTGCGGTATGGATGACAGGTAAGAAGTGTTACCATATCTTTTCCTTTCTGAATCCGGATCTGATCTGAATCATCCGGTTTTATGATCTTGATCTTTTCGACCCGATAAGAAAGTTTTTCCCATGGGTTTTGAATGGTGACTTTGTCTCCTGCTTTCAGCTTCTCAATCTCCCTGAAATATGGGATCCCCTTATATCCACGATGTGCAGCGATCACACAGTTACTGTTCTTCGTGCCAAGCGGTAATGATGTCTCTCCCATGATCGCAGCACCTTTTCTCATGTTTTCTAAGGTTGCTCCAAGATACAGTGGAAGTTTGACATGCATCTTTTTGATCCTGATATATCCAAAGTTGCTCCTGCCATCTTTCAACCGGATCGGTGACGTGCGATAACTCCAGACATCCTTTAGATCTTTCTGGCCTTCTTTATAGATCTTTTGATCATACTGTACGGCCTCCTGATAGAAAGGATCTTTTTCCTTCGGAATCTTATTTTCCTTTTGAAAGGCTTTGATCTCCTGATCTGCATTTTTTTGTTGTCTATACGCAGAAAAATCGGGAGAAAGAAACAAAAAGGTTCCGATCCCCATTAAGATAATGCCTAATAAATTGATCAGATTCCTTTTCATTCCTCTCTCCCTTTCTTTCTGTTGATTTGTCTATGTTCTGTTTTCTTTCGATGAAGCTTTTGAAATACTTTTCCTAATAAAATCAGGGCTGTAACGATCATAAGCCCGATGGCGATCGCTTTTTTATAAGTTCTCATCCACTGGGAATCCTGATTTCTTGGCCGTATCGATGATCGTTGTTTCTTTACATATTTGGTTCTGATACCCCGTACCAGTAAACGATGGTCATTGACTCCATATGGGGTACATGTTACCAGTGTCACATAATCTTTTCCTTTGACGATCTGGAGTTTTCTTGTATCCTCTGGTCTTACCACAGAGATCTGATCCACTTTATAAGCTAAGATTCGATCCAGTACATGAATAAAGAACAAATCCTCTTTTTTCATTTCCGTCAGATCTGTAAATAACTTTGCAGAACTAAGTCCGGTATGTCCAGTTAATACACTATGGGTACTTTTTCCACCTACCGGAATCGAAGATGCTGCAAGATGCCCAACTCCACGTTCCAGTATTTCTGCATCTGTACCGTGATAGATTGGGAGATTGACTGAGATACAGGGAATTTCCAGATATCCCATCACTCCTGAATGATCGATATTTAAGATATTATTATAGATCAGTGTCTCTCCATTGCTTTTTTTGACTTTGAACGGGTCCGTCAATTGTACCACTGACTTGATCAGGTCTTTGTTATATTCTTCCGCTTTCCGAAATGCCTGTTCTTTTTGCTTCTGATCATAGGTTTTTGCCTGTTTTTCATAGGACTTGATCGTTGAACCAGCACTTTTTTCAAACATGTAGTTACTGATGAACGGATAAGACAACAAGGCAAAACCAAACAATATGATCAGTATTGGAATGATTTTTTGTCTCATATTTTTAAGATCACCCTGCCAGTTGCCTGACAGGGTTTATCAAAACATTTTTAAGTTTCTAACTCTTACTGAACTTCTTTACGTTTCTGGTTCTTTTTAACGATCATAAATCCGCATCCGGCAATAACGACACCTGCGATGATCAGTGCATAGCTTCCTACACCACCTGTCATTGGCAGTAAGAACTGTTTCTGGTTTGTAACTTCCATATCAACAAATGCGTTTACGGATTCTCCATTTGCACTCATTGTTGCTTTTTTGCTGTCAACCGTTGCAGATGCACCTGTTGTCTGGACTGCTACATCATTAGCGAGTTCTGTACCATTTTTTACACCATCGTTTGCTGTGGAATCATTTTCGTTCTTAGACTGGATTCCTGTGATGTTTGCTTGTGTTGGTGTGATATCTGCTTTTGTTGAATTGATCTTTACGATGATCTCTTTTTTCAGTAATGTATATCCAGCATCGGAATGTGTTTCTGTACATCCATACTCATCACCTTCGATACCATTGATGATCAGTTTTCCATCGGCTGCAGGGCTGAACTGTGTTGCACCCTCTTCTGTTGCAGATTTTCCAGTTACCTGATAAATTCCGTCACTGTCTGCTTTTGCTACTAAATAGTAATTGTCAGATTTGTTCTGGATCACGAATTTAACTTTTGTTGCATCTCCTTTGTTATCAGAGAATTTCTTTGTGAAGTTGTAACCAAAGCTATATACGATACATTTATCTTTTAAGATATCCCAGTAATCTGTAGATGTTCTCTTCCATGTTAAGGACACATCGTTAGGGTTACCTTTGTCACCAAGAACGACTGTATCATCTGTGTTTACATCTGCTGTATAGTAAACAACGATATATTTGTCAGAGTATTTCTTATTGATCTCGTTTAATCCGGATTTTGTCATTTCTACTTTCATTGTAGAATCATCTCCAGATTTACCATATGTTACTGCAAACTTAGGATCTGTATCAGATGATTTCCATACTGCGATCGCACCACTTTTGTCAACGTTGTTAACGTTTGTTGTATCTGCTGCATCTTTGTTGTCATAGATCGCGATCACTGCATTTTTGTTGTATGTCATACCTTTTGCCATCTTATCATCGAACGCGTATGTTGAAAGGTATGTTGTTCCTGATGTGATGTGTGGTAATTTTGAGATAAACTGATAATCAAGCTTTTCTGCTTTGGATGCTGTAACTGTGCTCTGGTATTTGTATTCTTCTCTTGCATTTGTGAAATCTGCTAAAGCACTCTGTTCTGCTGTTGTTACATTATCCTGATCTGGATTGTTTCGAACTCTTTTATCAAGGGTTGGGATACCAGTTTCATTTTTTGGATAGCATACAACATCATAGAACCAGTCATCCCCTTCAGAATCAGTGGATGGTAACTGCACGAACCAAGGGTTTGTTGTATAAGTGACATCTTCTGGAACTTTTGTCTCTACGATCAGATAAAGACCAAGTGGCAGCTTGTCTTTCTTTGTCACACCCTGTGCATCTGTAAGATCCATGGCAGTTCCGTTGTTTGTCTTCATGTAATCTTCCAGTTTGTCTTTGGATGCAGTGTTATCTTCTAATGCAGAAGCTAACTTGTCATTGATGATCTGGCTTGTAAAGTAATCTTTACTTCCTTCTGTCTTTGCCGCATCTGAATCTGCTAATCCTAAGATCTTCTGTAATGCATCTGGCAGTTCATAGATCATCTGAACTTTACCAGCTTCACTCTGCTGCTCTACATCACCGACACGCAGATAGCTGAATTCAACACCTTTGATCGGATACTTCTTTAAAGCTTCTTCTGCTTTTGCATCCTGTTTTCCAGTAGCAGTAAACTGACTTAAATCAACTCCGCCTTTCTGTGCTGCTGTCATGTCGTATTTGTGGATTGTTAAGGATGCCGTTCTTGATGTATCGATCACATCACTCTGTGCTGCATGTACTGAACTTATTGTCTGTCCAACAGTTGCTGCAAACATTAACATACATAATGCTCCCGCTGTAATTTTTGTTATCATTTTTTTAATATTCATAATGTTTTCCTCCTGAAATTTCCTATGAAGTAAAAAAGCACAGAAAACTTTTACATTCTCTGTGCTTCTTATCTCTTACTATGTAATTTAAAATTATTCTGTTACACTTGTTTTATTAGGTTCAATCGTTACTGTATTCCAAAAAGAACCTTTGACTGCATCTGTCTTAATCTCAGATACTACTTGCTGAAGATCAACATCTGTTGTAAGTTTCTTAGACACATCCATAACTGTAACTTTATCATTGATCGTTAAAGAGCTAACTGTGACAAACTGATCTTTATTGACCAAAGTTCCTTTCTTAAGCGGTACACTCAGATGATAGTTCTTCTGTAAGACTGCTTTGATCTCTGCATACATCTTAGATGTATCTTTAAATTCTTTCTTCGCCTGAATTGTCTTAGTCTTTGTATCGGTTGTCTTCTTTGCTTTCTTATCTTTAGAGTAAATCTCCCAGCAAGGTCCTCCTGCTGAAGCAGCTTTTGTCTGGGCTACTACATCTTTTAATAGATATTTATATTGTGTACGTTCTCTGCTTCCAACATCAGCTACTGTTACCTGATCATTGTTATCAATCGCTACAAGAACAATAAAATGTCCTTTCTTTGTAAAATAACCAGGTCCCATCAGTGCTACTACCGGATGTTTCTTCTTCAAGGCACTGCGTACTTTATTAATATCTGTTCCTAGTCCATTACATGAAAGTTTATACTGCTTTGCCAATGCCGGTACCATCTCATGACTTGCACCCGCACTTGTATAATATCCATGCTTATATGCCCAAACTGTCGTATCTACTGGTGTAACCCATTTACCAGTTAATGAACTGATGCAGACAGCCATTGCTGTTGGTCCGCATCCGCTGCTATGAATCTGGTAACCATTATCATTCCATGCTGCATCTGCCTGATTAAAATAAATAAATCCTTGAATAGATTCTTTCTTTCCTTTCATCTCAATGCTATGGTCATTATAGACTTTTGGAATGATCGCTTTCTTATCTTTTTTGTCTTTCTTTTTATCTTTCTTCTTGTCTTTGGTATCTTTCTTTTTCTTCTTATGTTTCTTTATTGTATTACGCTCTGTCTTATTAGTTGTTGCTTTCTTCTTATGACTTGTATTTGTCTTATCTTTCTTTTCTGTCGTTGGCTTAGCTTCTGTTTTCTTTTCTGTCGTTGCCTCAGTTGTCGAAGCTTCTGTCGTCTGGGCAGAATTATCTTTGCTAGTGTCAGTCTGCTCATTTGTCTGTTCTCTTGCAAATGTCTTATCATTTACCTGATCTGCACTTACTACAGACGCTGAACTAAGCATCAAAACCGCATACAGAGCCAATACAGCCGCTGTTTTTCGCGTTTTTCTCATTCTTATATTTCCCCCCTAACTATTTAAACATACTTATTATATCACTTCAAATAACATCGTCAAGAATTAAGAACTAATTTCTCAATCGCATATGCCACTCCGTCTTCATCATTTGTCTTTGTAACAAAATCAGCAATTGCTTTTAATTCTTCTCGTCCATTTCCCATAACAACACCTGTTCCTGCTGCCTTGATCATCATGGTGTCATTTCCAGCATCTCCACATGCCATAACTTCATCCATTGTTAAGCCAAGACATTTGGCAAGATGTTTTAATCCATCCCCTTTATCACAGCCAAACTGATTAAGCTCAATATTATTATCAAGTGCACTTGATACACTAGCAATATTTTTTTCAGTCAATTCTTTTATTGCTGCTGATCTTTCTTTCATATTATCAAAAAATGCATTGATCTTCTCAATTCCTAATGGATTTTCTTTGAGATGCTTTTTAAGATCATCCACTGGCAGCCTTGTATCATTTACCAGTTTCAGTAAATGTCCTGATACATTATATTCTGAAAGGTGATCCAAATAACGTTTTTCCATATATCCCTGTCCATTTTGATAAATATCATGTGTGGAATGATATTTTTCAAGTATTCTAAATAACTCCAATGTCACATCCACGGATAAATGATTCGTATAAATAATCTTTTCTTCATACTGATCATATACTGTTGCTCCATTACAACAAACTGCATAACGAACACCTTCAATATTTCTCAAAAACTCCGGAATCGCTTTGAAAATACGTCCTGTAGCAGGTACAATATAAACTCCCTGTCTGATCGCCTCTTTTAACACTTCTTTTGTATGTTCTGATATTTGTTTATTACTGTCTAATAATGTATTATCAAGATCCATTGCAACCAGTTTTATCTTACTCATGTTATCCCTCCGCAAAAAAATAATTTTGAATATTGATCTGAAGACTCTTATATCCCTGATATTCATTGATCACAGGATAATAAGTGCATGTAATATACTTGTTTGTCCCCATTTTTTCTCTAAATTCTGTTTCATCCTCAAAAATCATACCATCAATCCGTGTTCCCTGACTACTCTTTAATGCTAATTTAATTACATTTTTATTTTTTCCAAACACATTGACACGTTCAATCTTTAATTTACGGTGTGCAAATAGGGGCTTTTTATTTTCTTTCCCGAAAGGTTCCAGTACTGACAACTGATGAATCAGATCCATTGTGATATAATCAACCGGCATATCGATGTCGATCTGCACCTTCTTTGCGAAATCTTTTTCATCCAATGTACAATTTTCATTGATTTTTTTACGAAATGCTTTAAGGTCCTCCTTCTCAAGAGAACATCCCGCTGCCATCGGATGCCCGCCAAATTTAGTAAACACCTCTTTAACTTTCATCATCTCTTCAAACATGGAATATTCTTCGATAGAACGTCCTGATCCCTTAATTCCATCTTTTGCATCAGTAAGTACAAAGACTGGATGGTTTAGACGATCCTTAATTCTTCCAGCAATAATCCCAGCAATACTTTCATGACAATCTGGTAAATATAAAACAAGTACTTTATCGCCTTTTGCTTCATATTTCATTGCCTGATCTAATGCTGCTTTTACACCATTCTCTGTCATACTTTTTCTAAGATCATTCAGCTCTTTTAATTCTTTTGCTGTCTGCATTGCTTTCTTTTTATCTTCTTCCAGGAACAGATTCAATGCTTTTTCTGCAGATTCCAGCCGGCCACTTGCATTAATGCATGGTCCAATAATAAAGCCAAGAGCATAAGACTGTATCTGTTTTTCCATAAGATCATGAACATCCAATAATGCTCTAAGACCCACATTTCTTGTCTCTTTGATCCTCTTTAATCCTTCTTTCACAAAAATCCTGTTCTCTCCTGTAAGATCTACAACATCACATACAGTCGCAATCGCAAGCATAGATAACAGATCTTCCAGTTTGTTTTCATCCTCGCCCATAGATTTATACAATGCTCTCACAAACTGAAATGCAACTCCTGCTCCACAAAGAAGCGGATATGGATATTTACATTCTTTTTGTTTGGGATTAATGACAACATCAGCTGGTGGAAGAATTTCTTCTTTACTTCCATCTTCATTTAAAATAAATGGTACATCGTGGTGATCTGTAATGATCATTGTAAGACCATGTTCTTTTCCAAATCTGATTGCTTCACTAGCTGCAATTCCATTATCACATGTAAGGATCGTATCAATCTGATCCTCTACTGCCTTCTCAATGATATTTTCATTGATTCCGTAACCATCTTTCATACGGTCTGGAATCTGAAAATCAATCATTCCACCAAGATCATAGATTGCTTTCCATAAAATATAGTTAGAAACAACTCCGTCTACATCATAATCTGAGATAATGCGGATTGTTTTTCTGTCTCTGATCTTCTCTCTTATGATATCCACACCTTCTCTGACTCCCTTCATCAGAAATGGATCTGAAATATCCGAAAGATTTCCATATAAATATTTATGTATTTCTTCATCCCCGATCACATCTCTGTTTCTGATCAGTCTTGCGATCACGGGATCAATCTGAAATTTCTCACCAATCTTTGTAAAATCGGCTTTTTTCTTATACAGATACCACTGTTCCATCATGTTTCTCCATCTTCTAGAAAAAGAGCATCCAGTCTTTACTGAATACTCTTTTTACTTGTCTTATTTTCTTTTTCTTCTTTTTCTTGCGGTTTGGATTCGCTGTGATCTTCTCTGGCTGTACAGATGTCTGTCCATTACTTTCTTTTATAGCATCAGAGCCCATACGAGTCTTCATCATATACCATAATGGTCCTGTCAAGAATACAGAAGAGAATGCTCCACCAATAACACCAACGATCAATGCCAGGGCAAATTCTCTTAAAGATGATACTCCGCAGATAAATAACGCCAATACCATAACAAATGTTGTTAAACTTGTATTGATCGTACGAACCAGTGTACTTGAAATACTCTGATTTACAAGTGCTTTGATATCATCTCTTGTACGGATCGTCTGAAGTTTCAGATTCTCACGGATACGGTCAAAGATAACGATCGTTGAGTTGATAGAGTATCCGATGATCGTTAGCATACATGCGATAAATGTTCCACCCACAGATAATCTTCCGATAGAATATGCCGCAAATACAACTAACACATCATTTAACAATGCGATGATCGCACTAGATCCAAACTTAACATCTTTAAATCGGATTGCAATATAGATCAACATACAGATTGCTGAAATGATAACTGAGATAAATGCATCTCTCTGCATTTCATTACTGATCGTTGAACTGATATTCTCTGTTGTAACTGATTTAACTTTATAATCTTTCTTTAATGTCTTTTCAATCTGTTTTCTCTGATTCAGGTTAAGTTCTACACTCTTAACAACCATCTGGTTATTCGCTTTTACTTTCTGACTCTGAACAGATGTTGATTTGCTGACTTTCTCATAGGCTTTCACAATCTGTTTTTCTAAAGAATCATTTACTTTCTGATCATCTTTAAATGTGATCGTAGATGCTGTTCCTCCTGAGAATTCAAGATCATAATTTAAGATCGTACCAATCTTACTTCTGTTCATAGGCAGTGCTGCAAGTCCGACTAAAATGATCACACCTGCGACTGCAACGTATTTCTTACCAGCACGGACAAAATCTCTTGTCTTGATCGTTCTTGGTTTTCCATACCATTTCTTATCACGAAGTCCAAAGTGATATGCTGCATATACAAGGAATCGACTGATCACAAGTGCTGTAAACATGGAAATCAGTACACTCATCCCTAATGTCTGAGCAAATCCTTTGACCGTTCCAGATCCTTTAAACCACAGTACTAAAACTGCGATCAGTGTTGTAACGTTACCATCAATAATAGCTGAAGCTGCTTTTCCAAATCCAGACTTGATCGCAGCTCCTGTACTCTTACCTGCTCCGATTTCTTCCTGAATTCTTGCATAAATGATTACATTGGCATCGACCGCCATACCGATACCGAGGATGATACCCGCAAGTCCCGGCAATGTCAACGTTGCATTAAATCCATTCAGTGCAAGTAACATCATTAGCATATAAATTGCAAGTGCTACACATGCAATGATACCTGGCACTGCATAAAATGCGATCATAATCAAGCATACCAAGGCAAATCCGATGATTCCAGCCTTAATCGTTGTCTGGATCGCATTAACTCCTAACTTAGCAGACACTACGTTAGAACGAAGTTCTTTTAATTTGACTGGTAAGGAACCAATTCGAATAGATGAAGCAAGATTCTCGGCTGCTTCATAACTTTCCATACCATCGATCGTACATTCACCTTTTGTGATCGCTTCCTGTACATTTGGTGCACTGATCACCTGGTTATCATAGATGATATAAATTGGTTTCCCGATGTTTGCTTTTGTAGCTTTGGCAAAAGCTTTTGTTCCTTTGGAGTCAAATTCAAGGGCAACTAAATATTCTTTCTTACCAGTTGTCTGATTCTGATTTGTGACAGCTTTTGCTTTCTTAACATTCTGTCCTGTTAAAATGGTATCTAAAGTAGTCTGTGTTGTTGTTTTTCCATTCTGCTTTACTTTTACCTGTTTCTGAACTGCAAAAGAAAGTGTTCCTGGTTTACCAAGTTCATCTAAGATCTTGTTTGCATCTGTTACTCCGGGGATTTCGATATTGATACGATCTTTTCCTTCCTGATAAACTTCTGCTTCTGTGCTGTAACCTTCCACACGTTTCTGAAGTTTGTATACGGTATCCTTCATATCACTGTCAGATACGTTCTTACCATCAACTTCATATGTGATACTGACTCCACCTGCAAGATCCAATCCAAGTTCAATGTTGCTTGCTCGTCCAATCTTGTTCTTTGTGATTCCTTTTGTTGTAATAAATACTCCAAATACACACAACGCAATCAGTAAAATAAGCCCTGCAATATACTTGCCGCTGCTATTACGCTTCTTCATTCTCCGTCTCCTCTTCTAACGCTAATGCTGCTTTTACCATAAGTGCACATTCAACTCTCTTGCGTTCTAATTTACATCCGATCTCATAAGTTCCATTGATCGTACCATTAAAGTTATAAGAGTTTGCGCTGCATCCACCGCTGCAATAGAATCTTGCAAAACATTTTTTACATTCTTCTTTGGAGTATACATTACATGCTTTGAATTCTTTGACGATCTCATCTTTCTTAATACCTTCGAAGACATTACCCATTAAGAAATCTTCTTCTCCTACAAACTGGTGACATGGATATAAATCTCCCCATGGTGTTACTGCAAGATATTCTGTTCCAGAACCGCATCCAGATAAACGTTTCGCTACACATGGTCCTCCTGTTAAGTCGATCATAAAGTGGAAGAATGTAAATCCTTTTCCTTCTTTCTCTCTCTTGATCATCTCTTTTGCCAGAAGATCATATTCTTCCATGATCTTTGGAAGATCTTCTTCTTTGATCGCATAATCTGCTGTATCTGGTGCCACAACAGGCTCTACGGAAATCTGTTCGAATCCTTCATCTGCTAAATGCATAACATCTTTCGAAAAATCCAGATTATGATGTGTAAAAGTTCCCCTTACATAGTATTTCTGCTGATTTCTACTGTCTGCAAATTTCTTAAATTTATCAATAATAAAGTCATAACTTCCTTTTCCATTTCGAAATGGTCTCATAAAATCATGAACTTCTTTTCTACCATCAACACTTAATACAACGTTATCCATCTCTTTATTCGCGAATTCCATGATATCGTCGTTTAATAATACACCATTTGTTGTCAGTGTAAAACGGAACTTCTTATCATGAGTCTTCTCTAAATCACGTCCATAAGCAACGATCTCTTTGACAACATCAAAGTTCATTAAAGGCTCTCCACCAAAGAAATCTACTTCCAGATTTCTACGATTTCCAGAGTTCTCTACAAGAAAATCTAATGCTTTCTTACCAACTTCAGCACTCATTAAAGCACGTCTTCCTTTGTATTCT
>ERZ773146.844-NODE-844-length-22618-cov-4.377609_pt1 | contig 22618 bp, 27 predicted proteins | sample MGYA00580847_ERZ773146 | MGnify/ENA primary metagenome ERZ773146 (study PRJEB29015, sample SAMEA2737830) | human gut metagenome | biome: human gut; feature: human-associated habitat; material: faeces | place: China | collected 2012 ...
GGGGAAGGGGCAGTTTTTACAAAAAAAGCCCCTTCCCCTCTCGTCATTCCCCCGCTCCACAGCCTCTCCACAACAAAAAAAGCGGGGCAGTCACCTGCACCCGCTTTTACCGGAAAAACAAAGGAACGTGGATGTGTTACTTCTTTTCACCGCTATGCTTGAGGCTCTGGCCGTGCTGCATGAAGTAGACCTGCTCGGCCAGATTGACAGAACGCCGCCAGATGCGGGTCAGGGCACGCACCACCAGCAGGGTATGCATGACCAGCTGGGGATCGGGACGCTTGCCGTCCTCCTGACGCAGCAGCTCCAGCAGGCGCTGCACGATGCGCATCTCGTTCTGCAGGGCCTCGTCCTCGCAGTTGCGCAGGGCCAGGGCTTCCTGGCCGTTGCCTTCGCGGAAGCAGTCCATGGCGCGCATGAAGGCCTCGCGGGCGCGCTGCATCATGCCGCAGACCTCGTCCGCCAGGATGCGCCGCCCGGGCACGTCTTCCATGAGCACGGTCTGCTCGGCCACGGTCACGGCCTCGTCACCGATGCGCTCCAGATCCACCACCATGCGCAGGGCGGCCACCACGAAGCGCAGATCACCGGCCACGGGCTTGATGCGGGCCATGAGGCGCAGGCACAGCTCGTCGATCTCGTTTTCCAGGGCGTCGATGGCCGTATCACCGTCACAGACGGCGATGGCGCGCACGGCCTCGCCTTTTTCATAGGAACGCGCAGCCTCTTCCAAAGCGATGTCCACTTGCGCATACATGACCAGCAGGCGCGTGCGCAGCGTGGCCAGCATGTGCTGGGGCGTGTAATCCTGAAGAACCATTAACCGAACCTGCCTGTGATGTAGTCTTCCGTCTCTTTCTGGGACGGACGGGTGAAGATGACGTCCGTGCTGTCGCTTTCCACCAGACGGCCCATGTAGAAGAAGGCCGTCCGGTCGGAGATGCGGGCCGCCTGCTGCATGCTGTGGGTCACGATGATGATGGTCAGGCCTTCCTTGAGCTCCACGATGCTCTCTTCCACCTTGCGGGTGGCGATGGGGTCCAGGGCGCTGGCGGGCTCGTCCATGAGCAGCACCTGCGGTTCCACGGCCAGGGCACGGGCGATGCACAGGCGCTGCTGCTGGCCGCCGGAAAGGCCCAGGGCCGAGGAGGAAAGGCGGTCTTCCACTTCGTTCCAGAGGGCGGCGCGGCGCAGGGCCAGCTCCACCTTCTCGGTGATGAGGTTCTCGTCCTTGACGCCGTTGACGCGCAGGCCGTAGGCCACGTTCTCGAAGATGCTCTTGGGGAAGGGGTTGGGCTTCTGGAAGACCATGCCCACCTTCTGCCGCAGGCGCACCACGTTGGTGCGGGGCTGGTTGACGTCCTCGCCGTCCAGCATGATGCGGCCTTCCACCCGGCAGCCGGGGATCAGGTCGTTCATGCGGTTGAGACAACGCAGGAAGGTGGACTTGCCGCAGCCGGAAGGGCCGATGAGGGCCGTGACGCCGCCGGCCTCGAAATCCAGGCTGACATCCTGCAGGGCGTGGGAAGCGCCGTAATAGACGTTGATCTTCTGCGCCGAAAGTGCTGTTGCCATAACTACTCCTGCACGGGCGTCCGGGGGGCGTCCGCGCGCCTCAAGGTAAAGATGATGGCCGTGCTGCCGTCTTCCGCCGGGCTTTCCGCCCAGATGCGGCCGCCGTGCCGTTCGATCACATGTTTGCAAATGGCCAGGCCCAGACCCGTGGAGTTCTGCCCGCGATGGCGCTCCACCTGATAGAAGCGCTCGAAGATGCGCGGCAGATCGTCCGCCGGGATGAGCACGCCGTCGTCCACCACACGGATGACCACGTCGTCGCCTTCCACCCGGCCCGTGACGCGGATGGCCGTCTCTTCTTCGGCATAGCGGCAGGCGTTCTCCAGCAGGTTGCGGAACACCAGCGTCAGCAGACGGTCGTCGGCCAGTACGGGGGGCAGTTTTTCCAGATGGCCTTCCAGACGCAGCTTGCGTTCCTGCAGGCGGGTCTGGCACAGGCTGCCCGCCTCATCGAGGGTGGCGGCGCATTCCGTGGGGCAGAGCTCCAGGGCGCCTCCCTGCCCTTCCAGACGGGCCAGCACCAGCAGATCCTCCAGCATGCGGGCCAGGGAACAGCTGTGACGGTAGATGATGGCCGCAAAGTGCTGCGTCTGTTCCGAGGAATCCATGCTGAGCAGGGTCTCGGCATAGCCCTGGATGGCGGTCAGCGGCGTGCGCAGCTCATGGGAGACATTGGCCACGAAATCGCTGCGGATGCGCTCCAGCTGCATCAGGTCACTGATGTCGCGGAAGACCAGCACCGCGCCCAGACGGGCATCGGCCAGCACGGGCAGGGAGATGAGCACCGAGAAGACCCGGCCGCCCAGATGCAGCTGCACCTGGCGCAGGGAACGGGGCACATCCAGATCCTCGTCCCCGTTGCCGGAGGACGAGCGGGCCACCTGGGCGGAGCGCAGCATGGCATCCACGGCATCCTGCAGTTCGGGCGAGGGGATCACCTCGATGACCGGGCTGCCCGCCATGTCGGTCACCTGGGGGAAGAGGCGGGCAAAGGCACCGTTGCAGCGGCGGATGCGGCCCTGCGGCCCCAGCACCAGCACGCCGTCGCTCATGGTGTTGAGCACGCTCTCCAGCTGGGCGGTCTTGTCCGAGGCGATGCGCACCTGCTCGCCGATGCTGTCGGCCATGCGGTTCACGGCCTCGGCCAGGGGGGCGAACTCCGTGCCCGGCAGACGGCGCAGGCGGCGTTGCAGGCGGCCGCGGGAAATGGCCGAGACCACGTCCACCATCTGGCCCAGGGACCGCCGCATGGCGCCGGAGATGAAGGCGGCCAGCACCACGGCCAGCACCACGGCCAGCAGGATCATGGGCGCGAAGACGTGCAGGCGCTTCTGGATGAGCAGGTTCACGCTGTCCAGCGGCAGGGCCAGACGCAGGATGCGTCCGTCAGGCAGGTGGCGGGCCGCGTAGGCAAAATTCTTGTGCAGGGTGCCGCTGGCGCGCAGGGAGTAGCCCTGCCCCTCGCTGCGCGCCTGCACCACTTCGGGGCGGTCGCCGTGGTTGTCCATGCCTTCGGGCGGAACGCCGCCGGTCTCCGCCAGCACTTTGCCGTCGGCATCCAGCAGGGAAAGCCGCAGGTCGGGCAGGTCGAGCACCCGGGCCAGGACCTCCAGATCGTTTTCGCCACGCAGCAGCAGTTCGCCCGCCACGCGCGCCTCGCGCAGCAGACCGGTACGAGCTTCATCGAGCTGGCGCTCTTCCAGCCATTCGCGCGTCAGCCACAGAGAAAGCCCCGCGGCCACCGCGGCCACCAGCAGGATGGCCCAGAAGATCCGGGCCCTAAAAGAACGGAACATCCCCGTCATCTCAGCCTCTCAAACGGTAACCGACGCCGCGCACCGTCTCGAGCGCGGCGGCTTCTTCACCCAGTTTGGCCCGCAGACGCCGGACATGCGTGTCCACCGTACGGGCGTAGCCTTCGAACGAATATCCCCAGACCGCATTGAGCAGCTGTTCGCGGGTACGTACGGCGCCCGCATGCCTCATGAGGTCTTCCAGCAGACGAAACTCCGTGGCCGTCAGGGCCACTTCCTGCCCGTCCAGGGTCACGCGGTGGGCTTCCACATCCAGCAGCAGGGCCCCGCGGCACAGGGCCGTGCCCGTGCCGGGGCGGCTGCCGCGGCGCAGGATGGCCCGGATGCGCAACACCAGTTCCCGGACGCTGAAAGGTTTGACCACATAGTCATCGGCCCCCAGGGTCAGCCCCACGATGCGGTCCACTTCCTCGCCGCGGGCCGTGAGCATGAGCACGGGGATGGCCGCCGTGACCGGCTGGGCCTTGAGCCTGCGGCAGACATCGCAGCCGTCCATGCCGGGCAGCATGAGATCCAGCACCACCAGATCTGGCAGCTCGGAGGTCGCCATGTGCAGGCCCCCCAGCCCGTCGGCCGCTTCCAGTACCGCAAAGCCTTCGCGCTCAAGATTGAAGCGCAGCAGCTGGCGGATATCGTTTTCGTCTTCAATAACAAGTATGCGTTGCATGGAACTTTCCTTTGCCTTGGAGAAGTAGTGCCTTTCCCATGCGCCAGCAATGCGCCCGAAAGGTTACAATTGTGTGACAGGGCGGCAAAAAGCCCGGATTCCAAAGTGTCTCCGCATCTTCGCCGAGGCGTCACATTTCTGTAACAAAGCCTGAGGAAAAGGGAGGTGCTTCGGGATCGAGCCGAAGCAAAGACTTTTTTCCTTTTGAAGGAGCATTATCATGAATCTTGCCAAAACTCTGGTCCTTACTTGTGCCGCCCTGGGTCTGAGCGTGGCCGCCCACGCCCAGGATATCGTCGTCAACGGCTCCACCACGGTGCTGCCCGTCATGCAGAAGGCCGCCGAGTCCTTCATGGCTGCCAACCCCGACATCAAGCTGGTGATCTCCGGCGGCGGTTCCGGCAACGGCATCAAGGCCCTGGGCGAAAAGCAGTGCGACGTGGCCATGAGCTCCCGCGACATCAAGGACAAGGAACGCGCCGCCGCCGAAAAGAAGGGCGTGAAGCCCGTGCGCATCGCCGTGGCCGTGGACGCCATCGTGCCCGTGGTCAACCCCGAGAACCCCGTCAAGGACCTGAGCCTGGATCAGCTGGCCGCCATCTATTCCGGCAAGGTGCGCAACTGGAAGGAACTGGGCGGCCAGGACGGCCCCATCGTGGTCATCTCCCGCGATACCTCTTCCGGTACCTTTGAATCCTGGCAGGAACTGGTCATGAAGAAGGAACGCGTCACCCCCGCCGCCCTGATGCAGGCCTCCAACGGCACCGTGGTGCAGGCCGTGGCCAAGAACAAGAACGCCATCGGCTACATCGGCCTGGGCTATCTTGACAAGAGCGTCAAGGGCCTGACCGTGAGCAAGGTGGCCGCCAGCGCCAAGACCGCTCTGGACGGCGAATGGCCCATCGCCCGCGAACTCTACATCTTCACCAACGGCGATCCCAAGGGCGGCGTGAAGAAGCTGGTGGACTACCTGCTGGCCGCCGACAAGGGCCAGAAGGACGTCCTGGCCGTGGGTTACGTTCCCCTGCAGCATTAAGCCCGCAGCACCGGGCAGACGCTCCCCCTCTCCTTCCGGGGGCCTCTGCCCGGTCCCCCGCAAGGGGAAAGGGCCCGTGCCGGTCTGAGGGATCATACCGGCGTACGTCCCCCTTTCCCCCGTTTTTCCGCTTTTTTCCCGCTTCCTCCAGCGGGCGCGTCCCGCAAGGAAACCTTCGGAGAAAACCATGTTCAGCTCTTCCCACGAGCGGGCCATCCGCATCTGCCTCACCGCCATCGCGGCCTCGTCCCTGCTGGCGCTGGCAGGTATCGTCATCTTCCTGTTCACCGAAGGCCTGCCCCTGTTCCGGCATGTGAGCCCGCTGGACTTTTTGCTGGGCGACCTCTGGTACCCCACGGAAGATCCCGGCCTGTTCGGCATTTTCCCGTTGCTGGTGGGTTCCGTGGCCGTCACCGTGCTTTCCTCGCTGCTGGCCGTGCCCCTGGGCGTCATGACGGCCGTGTACCTGGCCGAGATCGCCCCGCCCTTCGCCCGCCGCGTCATCAAGCCCTTCGTGGAACTGCTGGCGGCCCTGCCTTCGGTGGTGCTGGGCTTTCTGGGCATGGTGGTGCTGGCGCCCATCCTCCAGGACGTGCTGGGCGCCGCCACGGGCCTCAACCTGCTCAATGCCTCGCTGGTGCTGGCCATCATGAGCCTGCCCACCATCTGCTCCGTCTCCGAGGACGCCCTGCGCGCCGTGCCCCGCTCCCTGCGTGAGGCCTCCCTGGCGCTGGGCGCCACCCGCTGGGAGACCATCGTGCGCGTGGTGGTGCCCGCGGCCCTGTCCGGCATCGGCACGGCCATCATGCTGGGCATGTCCCGCGCCATGGGCGAGACCATGGTGGTGCTCATGGCGGCCGGCGGCGCGGCCATGCTGCCCCAGTCCCTGCTGGACCCCGTGCGGCCCATGCCCGCCTCCATCGCCGCCGAAATGGCTGAAGCCCCCTTCCGCAGCGACCATTACTACGCCCTGTTCGCCACAGGTATCGTCCTGTTCCTGATGACGCTGGCATTCAACATGATCGCTTCCCGCATTGCCGAAAAACACCGCCAGGTGGGCTCGGCCAGCCTTTAAGGAGCCCTTCCATGCCTCTTGCGACACCCGATCCGCGCCGCCGTCTTTTCGTCCAGGGCGCCATGCTCGGCACCCTGCGGCTGGTGGCCGCCTTCAACGTCATCCTGCTGGTGGCCATCTGCCTTTTCCTGCTGGTGCAGGGCCTGCCCGCCCTCAGCTGGGAATTCCTCTCCACGCCGCCCCGCGAGATGATGACCGCCGGCGGCATCCTGCCCTGCATCGTGGGCACGGCCATCCTGGCCCTGGGCTCCCTGCTGCTGGCCTTCCCCCTGGGGGTGGCCACGGCCGTCTACCTGCATGAATACGCGGGCAACACCCCCTTCGCCCGCATGGTGCGCCTGGGGGTCAACAACCTGGCCGGGGTGCCTTCCGTGGTCTTCGGCCTGTTCGGGCTTTCGTTCTTCGTGACCTTCTGCGGCATGGGCGTCAGCATCCTGTCCGGCATCCTGACCCTGGCCGTGCTGACCCTGCCCGTGATCATCAGCACCGCCGAGGAGAGCCTGCGCTCCGTACCCGACACCTACCGCCAGGCCTCCCTGGCCCTGGGTGCCGGCAAGGCCCAGACCATCACCCGCGTGGTCCTGCCCTGCGCCATGCCGGGCATGCTCACCGGCGCCATCCTGGGCGTGGCCCGCGCCGCCGGTGAAACGGCCGCCATCATGTTCACCGCCGCCGTCTTCTATACGCCCAAGAACCCGGACTCCATCTTCAGCTCGGTCATGGCCCTGCCCTATCACATGTACGTGCTGGCCACCGCCGGCACGGACATCGAGAAGACCCGCCCGCTCCAGTACGGCACGGGCCTGGTCCTCATCCTGCTGGTGCTGGGCATGAACCTGCTGGCCATCATCCTGCGCGACCACCTGCAGCGCCGCCACCACGCCTAGACGGCATCCGCCACAGGCTGATTTTTTTGGGGGACTTCCTGCTCCGGCAGAGAGGTCCCCTTTTCCGTTTCCTCCCTGCCACAGCACACGTCTTCCGCAGGCCGCGGAGCCGCGCAGGGGGCCTTTCCCGGCACACCGCCTCACCAGATGCTCCGACGGCGATAAGAAAGATCGGAGTCTGCCCAGCCTCCCCCGGTCCCTGCCGTGCGGCCCCCTCTTGCACCCCGGCCTGAGCGATCCCCATCCGGGAAGATGTCCTCTTCCGCCTCCCCCGCTCTCTCCGGTCGCATCAAAAACGCAAACGGGCCGGAAGGGAGATCCCTTCCGGCCCGTCATCTTGCCATATGATGTTTGCCGTCCCCGACTACGGCAGCAGGGTCACGCTGCCTTCGTGCACGCTGATGCGATGCACCAGCACGCCCAGCACACCGGCGATGTCCAGTTCCGAGGTATCCACGATGACGGCATCGGCAGCGGGACGCAGGGGCGCCACGGCCCGGTTGCGGTCCAGGGAGTCACGCTGGCGGATCTGCTCGGTCAGCGTCACCAGATCGGCTTCCACCCCGCGGGCGGCCAGGTCGCGCAGACGGCGCAGGGCGCGCACTTCGGGCGAAGCATCCAGAAAGAATTTGAAGCGGGCGTCAGGAAAGACCACCGTGCCCATGTCACGGCCTTCCACCACCAGCGGCGTGGCTTCGCCCATGGCCCGCTGGGCCTCGCGCAGCACCTCGCGCACCACGGGCACCGTGGCGATGCGGGCGGCCAGCATGCCCACCTGCTCGGTGCGCACTTCGCCGCGGATGGGCACGCCGTTGCAGCACACCGTGGAGGCCCGCCCCTTGCCGGACAGGCTGAAGGTCCACTGGCGGCACTTCTCGCGCAATTCCTCTTCGGGCAGGGTCTCCGCACCGGGCCCCAGCTTGAGGGCCAGGCAACGAAACATGGCGCCGGTATCCAGATAAGCCACATGCAGGCTTTCGGCCAGCTGCTGGGCCAGGGTGGTCTTGCCCACACCGGCGGGGCCGTCCAGGGTCACCACAGGCAGGGTCGTCTTCATCCCCGCACCTCCTGCATCCACTGTTTCATGGCCTCAAGGAAGGCCGTGTTCTCTTCGTCGCTGCCCACGCTCACGCGCAGGTGATCGGGCAGGCTGTAGCTTTTGAGCGGCCGGATGATGATACCGCGCTGCAGCAGGGCCTCAAAGCAGGCCGCCGCCGTACCGCAGCCTTCGGGCAGCTGCATCATGATGAAGTTGGCGGCGCTGGGCCACACCGTGCATCCCAGGGCGCGCAGGCCTTCGGTCAGGCGACGGCGACCGGCGCGCACGCATTCCAGCGTGGCGGCCCGGAAGGTGCTGTCCTGCAGCACGGCGATACCGGCTTCTTCGGCCAGGATGTTGACCGAGAACGGCAGGCGGGCCCGCCAGTAATACTGGGCCAGCTCGGCCGGCAGGATACCGTAGCCCAGGCGCAGCCCGGCCAGACCGTAGCTTTTGGAGAAGGTGCGCATGATGGCCACGTTGTCCGGGATGTCACCGGAGGCCAGCAGGGAGAAGCAGGCCTCGTCCTCGGGGCTGTCGCCCGCAAAGTCCATGTAGGCCTCGTCCACCACCAGCAGGCAGTAGGGGAAGCGCTCGCCAAGGCGCTGCGCCAGGCGGCGCACGTCGGCCAGCGGCGGGCAGTAGCCGGAGGGATTGTCCGGCGTGGTCACGAAGACCAGACGGGTGTCATCGTCCACCAGGGCGAAGAGCGCGTCGAGATCGAAGCTGAAATCCGGGTTGAGGGGATGGCGGCGCACTTCCACGCCGCAGACCTGCGCCTGGATGGGATAGATGCTGAAGCAGGGCTCGAAGCAGACCACGGAATGTCTGCCCGGTACGGCCAGCATGCGGATCAGCATGTCGATGATCTCGTCAGAGCCGTTGCCGACGACGATGCGCTCCGGGGAGACATGGTGCGCACGGGCCAGGGCTTCCCGCAGCGCGGGATTGCCGCCCTGCGGATAGCGGAAGGCCTCTTCCTGACTGGTGGCGAGCACCTTTCGTACCAGCGGCGATACCCCCAGCGGGTTTTCGTTGCTGGCCATCTTGATGACACGGGAAAGCCCGTAGCGCTCCCTGACCTCGGCAATGGACATGCCGGGAACATAGGCGCTCAGGCTGGCTATCTCCGGGCGTACGGCACAGGTGTACATGGCGTCTCCTCATGGCATGGAAGTTTCCCTGTCGCCGTATCGCAGTGGGCGCAGGGGCGCCGCCCGTATGGCGGCCGGATACCGCGAGGGGAAATGCAAATCCTGTGCAAGGCCGCGGCCGGAGGCTGCGGTGCGGCCTGTATGCATCATGCCGACTGCCGGAAGGGCCTTTGCCGGCTTCCGGCAACAGCCGCTTTTCGTCCGATGCATGGGCAGGACAGAGCGGCCGGCAGCAGGTAAAAGCATCACGAGTGTGGCACACAGCTTGCATTCAGAATCTGCCAATACAAAGAGACTGTTCCCGGATGGAACCCAGATATGGCAGATGGAGCAATGCAATGAAGATACTGCGACTCGATATGCGCACAGGAAACAGCAGCTATGAGGATGCAGACGAAACGTATCCCATGCTCGGCGGCAGGGGCCTGATAGCGGCCCTTTTGCTGAAGGAGATCGATCCCGCATGCGACCCGCTGGGGGACGACAACAAACTGGTGATCTGCAACGGCCTGATGGCGGGGACCCTGGCGGCCACGTCCGGGCGCCTTTCCCTTGGCGGCAAAAGCCCGCTCACAGGCACCATCAAGGAGGCGAACGCCGGGGGGACCGCCGGTCTTGCCATGGCCAAGCTGGGGCTGCGTGCCCTTGTGGTCTCCGGCAGTGCCGACGGCATGCGGGTCCTGGTCGTCGGCCAGGATCATGTCCGCCTGGATGATGCCGACGGGCTGGCCATGCAGGGGACATACAGGACCTGCGAGCTCTTGCGCAGCCGCTACGGGGAGGGCATCTCCATCGTCTGTATCGGTCCTGCCGGAGAGCGGCGCTACCTCAACTCCTCGGTGCAGGTCACGGACAGGGAGGGGCATCCTTCACGGGCTGCGGCCCGGGGCGGTCTGGGGGCCGTCATGGGCCGCCGGGGGCTCAAGGCCGTCGTTTTCCTGGAGGGGAACCAGCGTCCCGCCATGAAAGACGCCGCCCGCTTCCGCGCAGCCAGCAAGGCCTATATGAAAGCTCTGTGCGAGCACCCCATGACGGGGTCCGTCCTGCCCCGTTTCGGCACGGCATCCCTGGTGACGGTCATCAACGAGATGGGGGCCATGCCCACGCGCAATTACCGGACCGGCAGGTTCGAAGGCGCGGACGGCCTTTCCGGGGAGCGCATGCAGGCCCTGCAGCAGGCCCGCGGCGGCCAGATGACCCATGCCTGCCAGGTGGGGTGCCCCATCGCCAATGTTTATCATGGCCCTGATGGTGAGTACCTGACTTCGGGGATGGAATACGAGACCATCGCGCTCAACGGCTCCAACCTTGATGTGGCGGACCTGGATACGGTCGCGGCGGTGGACCGGCTGTGCGACGATACCGGGCTCGATACCATGGAGACCGGGGCCACCATCGCCATGGCCATGGAAGCCGGGCTCCTTCCCTACGGTGACTCGGCCGGCATCCTCGACATGATCCGCCAGATGCGGGACGGGACGGTGCTGGGCCGGGAGCTGGCCGAGGGGACGGAACGCTTTGGCAAGCGATACGGGGTGCGGCGCATCCCTGTCGTCAAGCGTCAGGCGCTGGCGGGCTATGATCCGCGGGCGCTGAAGGGCACGGGCGTCACGTGCGCCACGTCGCCCATGGGCGGTGACCATACCGCGGGCAATACCATCGGCATGCCGGGGCTGGATCCCCTGGGGACTGCCGGACAAGTGGAGGCTTCGCGGGCCGCCCAGACGCTGATGGCCGTCTTCGACAGCCTCGGGATGTGCATCTTTTCGGCCATGCCCTCGGAGGATGCGGCTGTCTTCGGCCTTGTGGGCGAGATGCTGGCCGGGGTCTACGGCGGCAGCTGGACGCCGGACGACGTGCTGGCGCTGGGACGGCAGACGCTGGAGAACGAAAAGCGCTTCAATGCCGGCGCGCATATAGACGCCTCCGAGGACGATGTCCCGGCCTTCATGCGGGAAGAAGCCCTGCCGCCGCATGACAGCGTGTTCGACATCCCGCGGGAACAGCTGGCATCGACGCTCGATTTCAGCGCGGGACAGCGGGGGTAGTCGTATGCAGGCAAGATTCGGCAGTCGTACGGCAGACCTCGTCTGCATGGGGGGCATCGCGTTCTGCGCCCTGGTCCTTTTGTGTTCCGAGAGCGTCATGGAGGCCTACACCTCCATGACGGCGGGGCATCCTTTCTTCATGGGCTTTTGCAAGTTCGCCTTGCTGGCGACCCTGGGCGAATGCCTGGCACTGCGGTTGACCAAAGGGGTCTATGTGACGGCCGGCTTCGGCCTCATCCCCCGCGCCGTGGTGTGGGGCTGCCTGGGGGTCGCCATCTCGGCAGCCTTCATGATCTTTTCTGCGGGAGCGCCGGCCATCCTGCACCTGCTCGGCATGGAAGCGGCGGAACAGGCCCTTTCCGGCCCGCTGGGCACGACGAAGATCCTGACGGCGTTTTCCGTCAGCCTGACGATGAACACCATGTTCGCTCCCATCATGATGATCGCGCACAAGGTGGCTGACCTGCACATCGCCCAGTATCAGGGGCGTCTGGCCTGCCTCTGGAATGCCCCGCAGACCGGCAGGCTCCTGCAGTCCGTGGACTGGAACGGCTTCTGGAAAAACGTGCTGTGCCGCTCCCTGCTCTGGTTCTGGATCCCGGTCCATACCGTGACGTTCCTGTTGCCCCCGTCCTTCCGTGTCCTGTTCGCGGCTGTCCTGGGAGCGATCCTGGGGCTGCTGCTGGCCCTGTTGTCCTCAAAGCAGACGGAGGCCGCATCGGAGGCCGCATAGCGCACGCCGGTTCCCCGAAGGACGGACCGGGGCGATCCCTCCTTGTGGCAGGAGAGCGCCCCCGTTCGTCCGGTATCCCCATCCTTGCATGGGACAGGGGAAAGGCCTGCCGGATGTACAAAAAAGCCCGCCGGAGTCTTCTCCGGCGGGCTTTTTATCGCTCTTTGCCGCCATGGCGCTCTCGCGCGGGGCGGCCTGTCCCCTGTTCCCCGAGGGGAGCGGGAGGAGGCGTGAAGAGTCCCTTTTCCTTCCCGCCATCCTGCAAGCCGCGGCAGAGCGGGAAGACGGGGGAAGGGCAGGGGAGACGAGCTCCCGTTTACTCAGCCCTCCAGTCCTTTCAGCTTTTCGTGCAGCAGGGCGGCCCTGGAAGCCCCGATGCCGGGCAGGCGGCGCAGATCGTCCACGCTGGCGGCCCGCATGGCCTCCAGACTGCCGAAGGTCTCCCAGAGCAGGCGTGCCGTGGCCGGGCCGATGCCGGGCAGGCGCATGAGCTCGCCGGAAAGGGCGGCCTGACCGCGCGCCTTGCGGTGACGGCCGATGGCGAAACGGTGCGTGGCGTCACGCACGTTCTGCAAAAAGAGCAGCTCCGCGCAGCCTTCGCGCAGGGGCAGGGGATTGCTGCGGCCGGGCAGGAAGATGCGGTCGGCCACATTGCCCGCGCGCCGGTCGGCATGGCCAGCCTCGTCCCGGGCCTTGGCGATGGCCGCCAGCGGGAAGAAATCGGCCTTGCCCGCATCGGCCAGGGCGCGTTCCACCACGGCCAGCTGGCCGCGGCCCCCGTCGATGAGCATCAGGTCGGGCCAGGGCGGGCCGCTTTCCAGACGCCGGGCCACCCAGGCATAGAGCGTGCCGTAATCGTCGCCGCCGTCGGGCATGGCATAGGCCCGGTACTGGTCGGGGCTGGGGCGGCCGTCCTCATAGACAACCATGCCCACGCGGGTCTGGCGGCCGCCGGTATGGGACACGTCCACGCATTCGATGCGCCGGGGCGCGCCCGGCAGGTGCAGGGCCCGCGCCAGCCGTTCCGGCAGGGGCGTTTCCTCCAGCTTTTCGCGCCGCCGGGCCTCTTCGCGGGCATTGGACTGGGCCACGTCCACCAGACGGTTGTCGGCCGGGTTCTGCGGCGCCACCAGCCGCACCGGGCCGCCGCGCCGTTCGGAAAGGGCCTGTTCCAGCAGGCTGCGCTCGTCGGGGGCCCCGTCCGTGCCGCCGTCTTCCCCGTCAGCCTCCTGCACGGCTGCGGGCAGCCAGGGCAGCAGGATGCGCGGCGGCGGGGTGAGCTGTTCGTAATACTGTCCCACGAAGGAAAAGAGCAGCTCCGGCGCGTCGTCGAAGGTCAGGCCCGGCCAGTAGAAGGCCCGGCCGTCGGTCATGGCGCCGCCGCGTACGAAGACCAGCCCCAGGGCCAGGCCCCGCTCCGCCTGGAACAGTCCCAGCACGTCCATGTCGCCGCCGCCGGGCAGGACCGTGGCCTGTCGTTCCACGGTCTTTTCCACGGCGCGGATCTGGTCGCGCAGCACGGCGGCCTGTTCGAATTCCAGAGCTTCCGCAGCGGCTTCCATGCGGCTGTGCAATTCCTTGAGCAGGGGGTCGGCCTTGCCCTGCAAAAGGTCACAGACGCGGCGCACGCCTTCGAAATAGTCCTCGGCCGTGACCAGCCCCATGCAGGGGGCCGGGCACTGGCCCATATGATGGTAAAGGCAGGGGCGCACACGGTTCTTCATGGCCCTGTCGGAGCAGCGGCGCAGGGGGAAGGCCCGGTGCAGCAGCTTCCAGGTCTCGCGGGCGGCCAGCGAGGACGTGAAGGGCCCGAAATAGCGGGCCCCGTCGCGCCGGGCCTTGCGCACCACCTCCAGCCGGGGGAAGGGGTGCTTGATGTTCACGCGGAAGAGCACGTACTGCTTGTCGTCGCGCAGCACGATATTGTAATGCGGCCGGTATTTCTTGATGAGGCTGGCTTCCAGCAGCAGGGCTTCCTTTTCCGTGGTGGTGGTCAGGAATTCGATGCTCTGCGCGTGGGCCAGCATGGCTTTGGTCTTGGCGGGCAGGCCTTCGGGGCGGAAATAGGAGAGCACGCGGCGGCGCAGGATGCGCGCCTTGCCCACATAGATGACCTGGCCTTTGCCGTCCCGGTACAGATAGACACCGGGCGAGAGGGGGATGGAAGAAGGATCGGGTTTCTGCATGGCCCCATGCTACAGGCGGGCGCGGAGCAGGGCAAGCCGCGGGCCGGGGCTGGGGGAGCGGGAAGCCCCCTTCCCGCTCCCGTCACAGGATGCCGGCCTACGGGCAGCTGATGACGCCCTCGGACCAGAGGCAGCCGCCACAGGTGGGGGCATCGTTGCCGTAACAGTCGGTAAGGCCCTGTTCCCAGTTCTCGCACAGGCTGCAGCGGTAGCAGGGCGAGAACTCGAAATTGCGCACCCGGCGGCGAAAGTCGGCATAGTCCGGGGCGTTCCAGATCTCGTCCAGGCCCTGTTCCGCCAGATCGCCGAAAAAGTGGCTGCGGGTCTCGCGCTGCTTCTGGCGCCAGTAAAGGGTGGCATTGCGCAGCAGGGACATGCAGGGGCTGACATGGCCGTCGAACTTGACGAAGGCCATGCCCTCGTCGATGAAGCGGCAGTGCCGGGCCGCCCGGCTGACGCGCTGGCCGGAAAGGTAGACGCTGCACATGGAGGTGGAGAGCAGGCTGCGCAGGCCTTCCTGGGCCGCCGGGTCCTGCCAGTCCATGAGCGGCAGGTGGATGCGCGGCGAACTTTCCATGGGCGCGGGATCGCCCAGGCCCCAGTCCACCACGTTGTTGTAGAGCACTTCCGAGGCCGTATGCTCGTCCGTGGGGATGACGTTGGAGATGTTGACCTCGTTCACCTTGTAGTAGGTGGAGAAATAGGGCAGCAGGGCCAGCTCGTGGGCATTGCTCTTCATGACCACGAAGGCCACGCCCAGACGCACGGTCCTGTCCAGACGGGCGCGCTGGCGGTTGAACTCCACGATATGTTCCTTGACCAGCGCCAGCTGGCTGTTGCGGCGGATCTGCGCATAGCGGCCGTCGTCCAGGGCGTCGATGGACAGCCAGAGCATGTCCAGACCGGCATCCAGCAGCTCGGCCGTGCGCCGGGCATCCAGCAGGGTCCCGTTGCTCAGCAGCTCCACGCGCTTGCCCAGCGAGGAGGCCGTGCTCACCATCTCCACGATGTCCGGGTGGGCCAGGGGCTCGCCCATGCCGCCGAAAAAGACGGTCTCCACGCTGTCGGGCATGGTCGTCATGGCCTTGCGGAAGGTCTCCGGCCGCATGTCGCCGATGATCTCGTTCTTCCAGCTGTTGCGGAAACACATCTTGCAGCGCAGGTTGCAGCGCGCTGTGGGTTCTATGTAGAGCTTTTTCAGACAGTCATCGGACGGCATGGACTTCTCCTGCTGTGCGCGGGCCGGGAAGGCGGGCGCCGGTTGGGCGACGGTCCTTCCGACATAGCACAGTCCGGGCAAAAGGTCGATGCGGCACGCTCCGGGACGCGGATGTTGTTCCTTTTGGCACATGCGGCGGGCAGGGAGAGGGCAAATGCCATGGGGCGGGGCTCCGCAGCCGTGGCCACAGGCGGACTGCGGGAACTCGCCGGGCACCGCAGCACGCGCCCCGCTTTGGGGACAACGGCTGCCGCCTCCTTTCCGGCAGGGGGCATCCCGTCTCCTTCGTCCGCGTCGGGGAGGTCTGCGGGGCGGCGGGCGTGGCGTCCCGTCAGCTATTGGGGCTTTGCCATGGAGCAGGGCGGGGAGGGAAAAATGGACATCATCCCTCCGGGATGGCAGGAGAAAGCCATTCTTGTCTTGCCGCCGGAGGCAAAGCCCTGTAAGAGCCATGACGGCGGCGGGGGCACGGCCCCATGCCGGGGCGAGAAAGGAGGATGCCATGCCCGATGCACTTGATATCTTTGTTTTTGTCTGCTGGTTCGCCGGTGGTTTCGTCTCCGGTGTCAGCGGCATCGGCGGCACCATGTTCGCCTTTCCCTTCCTGGCGCTGGCCATCCCCATGCACGCGCTCATCCCTCTGAGCTGCCTGGTCTGCTTTTTCAAGGATGCCTGCATGATCGCCATGCATGTGCGCTTTTGCCGCTTCGATGCCATGCCCTGGCTGCTGCTGGGCGCGGTGCCCGGCTCCTTTGCGGGCGTCTATCTGCTGCAGATCTGTTCCGGCGCCGTCCTGCAGGGCATCGTGGGCATCCTGCTGCTGTTCTTCGTGTACTGGCAGCTCTATGTGCATGGGGGGCGCGGCGGCGGGGCCCGCTTGCAGCCGGTGGGCGTGGCCTGCGGCTTCGGCGCCGGTCTGCTGGGCACGGGCATCGCCCTGGACGGGCCGCCCATGGCCGCCTTTGGCCTGGCCGTGGGCTGGGAGCCGCGTGTCTTTCTGGGCACGGTGAGCGTCTTCTTCATGCTGCGCGGCATCATCACTCTGGTGCTGCAGTGGTGGCACGGCTTTTTCACGCCCGAGGTGCTGGGCATGGCCATGTACGGGACGCCCGGCGTGATGCTGGGCAGCCTGGCGGCCTTCCCTGTGGTCAACGCATCAACGTGCTTTTGTTCCGCCGTGTCCTGCTGGCCATCATCGCCATCTGCGGCGTGGTCTGCCTGGTGCGCTCCATCTGGTAGGTGGCGGACAGCGGGGAAGGGCAGGCCGGGGGATCGGACAGGCTGCGACGGATGTTTTCCGACCCTTTCAAAAAAATTTTGCAGATTCCAAAATTTTTGCTTGACCTCCGGCAGCATTTCCCATACATAGAACGAGTTCGATGCGTCCCCATCGTCTAGCCGGCCCAGGACAACGGCCTTTCACGCCGTCGACAGGGGTTCAAATCCCCTTGGGGACGCCAAAGATTTCACTGCGTTACAGAAGCGCTTTCCTATTGGAGTCTGTTGTTTACAGACCCATGTTTACAAAATGCCTCGCGGGGTTCCGGCCTGCGGGGCATTTCCATTTCCAGCAGCTGTTCGGCTGCGATCCCTATACTGCTCTCGCCCAGAGCGTCCATCATGACGCTCCGGTCTCCGTACAATCCGGCGCTGCGGACATAGATGTCCGTCGTGGTGGCACGGCTATGCCCCATGAGCGTCTGGGCCACGGCCAGCCCGCCGGCAGTGAATGTTATGGCTGCGGCCTTGTGGCGCAGAGCGTGGAAGCCGAAGGGCTTGACCCCTGCCTTGCGGCACAGGCGCGGCATCAGTTTGCTGCGCTGCTGGAAGGGCTCTCCCAGCGTCCCGTCGCAATGCTCCTGCATGAAGACGTTATCCACCACGCAGGGGCGGACGGCCTGCCACCAGCGCAGGGCCTTGGCCAGTTCCGGGTGCATGGGCACCCAGCGGGCCCGCGAGCTTCCGTCCCGGCCCTTGTGATCCACCAGCCGGATGCTCCCGGAATCGAAGTTGACATCCGACCAGAGCAGGCGGAACACTTCGCCCCGCCGCGCTCCGGTGTAGTAGTACGTCAGGAGCATCACCAGATCTTGCCCATGTGCCTGCTGGAGGACTTTTATCACGTCCTCCTCCGGGGGGACATAACGCACCCCGGCTTCCACAGGAAACGGCCTGATACGCTCCAGGGGGCAATGCGCCTGCGGGAAGCCCGGAAAGCCGCTGTCCACAGCCCAGTTCCATGCTGCCAGCAGGTTCTTGCGGTAGACGTTGGCCCGCCGTGGGCCGCGTTCGCTGGCCACCTTGGTCAGGAAGAGCGTCCATGTGCTTCGGGTCAGGTCTTCGACGCCTGTCAGCCCCGCCTCACGGCAGTAGCCGAACAAGGCCTGCATGACCGTCTGCTTTTCCGTCAGTGTGATCCGCGACATGGTACGCCCCACATGGTCAAGATAGGCTTCGCCCCATGCCAAGAGCAGCCCGAAGCCCGTGAGGGTCTTCCGCTGCCGCTCCCGCAGCTCCAAAAATTCTTTTTTTCGCTCGACCTCCCATGTCTTGGCCGCCATCCACTCCGGGCCTTTGCTGCGGCCCGGAGGGAAAACCTTGCTGTCCACTTGCTGGCCGTCGATGACGACACGCGCCAGCCAGCAGTTCCCCCGGCTCTTGAGTTTCGTGGGCATTGAAGAACTCCATCACTGTGCCCCAGCGAAACCGCCAGCGTCTTCCAAAGCGTTTGCCGCCGAGCTGGAAGGCTACCCGCCGCACGGTTCGGCGGTCAAGTCGCAAGGCAGTGGCGACCTCGTCCAGAGAAAGCACATCATCAGCTTCCCAGACAGGCATGGGATAACTCCTGCGCCGGATGTCCGGCTACCTCTTCACGTTGATTGGCCAGCCGAAATACTCCGGCAGCATCTCCGCGTCCGGAGCGGCCATGTCCGCCTCGCTGACGCGGACTTTCCGACGCTCCCGCTTGTCGCGGGCCATGAAGTGGCTGTTGATCTTGCGCGCCCGCTGCAAGGACGTGCGGGCCTCCTCAAGCTCCTGATGGAGCGCGGCGTTCTCCTCCTGCAGAACGGCCAGCTTGCGGGCCTGATCCTCCAGCTCCTCGACAGTGGATTCCGAGCGCAGCAGGCCGACCAGCTCCATGATCTCCCCCACATAGAGGGGCTTGGGGTGCCGCTTGCGGTAGAGGGTGCAGCGGTAGTTTTCGTCGATTTTCAGCATCCCGCGCGGCCCGAAGACCTGCCCGCGCCGGTTGATGCAGTATCCCGGATAATGGGGGACGGGATAGCACGGGATCTCATGCGCGGTCGTCATGGCTCTCCTCCTCCGGTTCCACGAACACGAGCCTGCCATCCGTGATCCACGATTCCGCCACGCTGAACCGGCGGGAGAGCCCGCAATGGGGGCAGCGCCACACAAGAAGCAGGTGGAACTCCTGTCCGGCCCCCTCAGAGTAGCGACGCTCCACGAGGCAGACGGCCCCGTCCGGGGGGCTTTTCCGAAATTCGGAGCGCACATCAGAGAAATCCTCGGCAGTGACGTACTTCCCCTTGTAATCCTTCTTGTAGCGAGGCGTGGCGACACGGCGCCATCCGGGGGCGATCTTTTGCATCATCTGGGCAGACATGGCTACATGGCCTCCAGGGCGTCTTCGATGTTCGAGGCAGCGTCCGTGAGGGCATCCACGGCCTCTTCCAGCCTGTCCAGAGCATCCTGCATCTGCTCGCCCTTTTCCGATTCCTGCCAGCGTTCGCTGTGGTTGTCGTAGCGTTCCTGTTCGGCATCCACGAACTCGCGCAGGTCACTGGTGATGTCGTCGATGCGGCTTTTGAGAGCATCGAGCTTTGAGCGTCGGCTAATGGACATGGACGGCCTCCTTTTGCGGGAGAGCGGCAAGCTCCTCAATGGTCTTGCCCATGCTTTCGAGACGATCAAGGAGGGCGAGCATAATTTTCAGGTGGTCTTCGGGGAGGATCGCTCCGCTGGCCATGCTCCCATGGCGGAACTGACCCTTCGTGTTCTGGGCACAGAAGAGTACCTCGATGCACACGGTCTCAGGGTTACGGATCTCTTTCTCTATCTCTTCGACAAGCCTTCTCAGCGTGTCGAGGCTTAACGGGGTACGGTCTTGGTTAAACATCTATTTCCTCACTTGACGCCACTCGGAACAGGCCGGGCGGCTTGGGGCAAAATTGTAAGCGGGACAGGGCAACGTCCGGCGCATCTCCAGAGTGCAAAGCTCGCAGTTGTCGCAGCAACGCCATTCTTCCGGGACAGGTTCATGCCGGTGACGGCAGTGTATTTCATGCTCACGACAGTCCTGCTCTTCTTGAAATTCAAAGTCACAGAAAACACAGTAATAAAGGTCGAGTTTGTAAACCTCGCCTTCATAGTGGCTTTCAAAGCACTCTTGCGCCTCGTCTTCCGTGGCATAGTCGCTATCGCAGTAAGGACAGGCGTAACGAATCTCTTTTCTGGGCATGACAGCCTCACTGCTTTTGCTCACGTTCCTGCAGCGTCTGCTGCAATCTCCTGATGTGCCGACGGTTCGACACGTTCCAGATGAGGGCCAGAGCCAGCCAGCAGCCCGCCAGAGCTGCGAGCAGGATGGCCCCCAGAAGCAGGCCTTCGCCCATCACGCCGCCGCCTCCTTGAGCTGGCGGCCAGCGCAGATGAGGGGCAGCAGAGCCATGATCTGGCGGAAATTCGCCATGATGCGCACCCGCTTGCCATCCAGGGTCACGATGTAGGTGGCCTGATTGACAGCCGTACCGGGTTGGGAGTAATTCTTGCTCATACCATTTGCTCCTTCGGGAGTTTGGCCCCTTGGCTGCTGCAACAGCCGAGGGGCTTTTTTATTTGGCGGCCTGCGCCCTGTCGCTGAGTTCCATCACCTTCAGGATGGCTGACAGGGCCATCTGGCCGTCCCGCGCGATGCGGGCCTGTTCCTCTGCCGTGATGATGCCGTCGTCGAGGCTCTGCGCCACCTGTGCGGCAAACTCGCCGAACTGGCGGACGCTCTCCACCAGCGAGGCAGTGACCTCGTGGCCGCCCGGAGAGACCGGCGGAAGCTCCACATACACACCGCCCAACTGCCGGGCCAGATGATGCATGGGCGCCGCGCTGCCCGTGACCTGCATGATGGGCAGGACGATCTCCGCCCCCAGCTTGTGGCCCGGCTGCGCCGACAGCTGCGACATCAGCGTGGCGTAGCGCATGCCCAGCGCATCGGCCACGGCCTCGGCGGAGATGCCGTTGGGCGCATACTTGACCGCGTGCTGGCACAAGATCCTGATCTGTTCATCCTGCATTGCGAAAATCCCCTACTCATTGGCGAGACATGCGCCCGTCAGCCCGCTATCATGCCGGAAAAGCCCTTCGGGCTTGCGCTGGCGTCCCGGCGCCTTGTCCACCGCAGGGGGCAAAAGTTCCGCCGGGATACCGAAGTCCACCAGCTGCCGATGCCTCCAGGAGGAGATGCTCTCCGCCCGGAACCAGCGGCTGATGGCTATGGCGGAGACGTTCAGGGCCTCCGCGATCTGGGCATTGTTCAGGTTGGCCCTACGCAACCAGATCAGCAGCCTCTCTTGCCGGGTCAATTCCTCGTATGTTATCGCTGTCTTCATTGTCATAGTGTAACCCTCTGCACCAAAGGAGTGGAAAATGGGTAACCGTATCCTTGCCGGGTTCTCCTTTGAAGAACACACCGCCTTTGCCGCCGCCCTCGAAGAGCTGATGGTCCTTGCCAAGCGGTATCCCGTGCCGTCCGCCGAGGTGGATCAGCTCCAGGGCGTCCTCGAGCACAATATCGACGAGCTCAAATCCGAAATGGATGAGCATGTCTTCAAAGACTGCGGGGAGGTGCCCGAACGGGAACGCCTTGAGGCCTACTATCCCCATACCCGGCCAGCGACCGAGGATTGCGGCTTCGAACGCCCCCGAAAGATCCTGACCGAGAAGCTTGAAGCACTGGAACGTCGTGCGCCCCACGGCAAGGCCGCTATGCTTACCCGCAAGATCCTGCGGACGGTGGATAAGTTGGCGGCCCTTGAAACTTGCCGAACCATTGCAGGATCTCGGTAAGGGAGGACGATGATCTTCTCCTGGTCCGGGAGACGATCTCCGTGAGTTCCTCCCCCTCGATGTAGACCGTCAGCGTATTGAGGGCCTTGATACTGCTTCTGCCGCGATAGAAGTAGATGATGGCTTTCGTCTTGACGTGGAAATTGCCGACGTGCTTGACAGTTATGCGCAAGAACTCGCGTTGGCTGTCATCCATGCAGACGAATCCGCGCTGCGACATCAATTCGAGATCTTCCTCTGACGGGGGCCAGACAGATACGTTTTCCTGCATGGCTTTCTCCTGTGTCCAAGCCGGTTAGGTGTGTTGGCAAAGAAAGGGATAACTTTAAATTTAATTTATGTAAATTAAAAATCAAAAAATATGGTTGATTTTTCACATCGTTTTGACATCATTTACAAAACCTTCGCGACCCGGGCCCTTGCGAAGAATGAGCCGACCAGCAAGCTGGCCTTCGCCCGTTTCATGGGTGCTTCCCAGGGGCGCATGCAGAGCTGGGAACGGGGCCAGTTGCCCCGCCCCGATGACCTGCAGCGCCTGCATGAGACGCTGGGCTTTTCTTACCACTGGCTCATGACCGGGGAAGGCGACCCCTTTGGGGCCCCGACGGATACGACGACAGCGGAACTTCTGGACAGGATCGCCGCGCTGGAGGCGGAACTGAATGAAGCCAACCGCCTGAATCGCAAACTCGCGGCCCGCCTGCTGGTCGATGGCGTTGGGGACAACGCCGCTGCGAGCGGTACCGGCAAGGCCAGCGACGGGCACGGATAAACAAATTCTCCAGCAAGTGAGCGAACCATGAAATATCTTCTTCCTTTGCTGGCCATGCTGACCGCCCTGCTCCTTGCGGGCTGCCATCACGGTCACGGTTGCTAAACATACCGCCGGGACCGGGCCTTTCCCCTCGTGTCTGATCCTGGTTGTTCTTGGCGGGCTTTGATGGGGCGGTCCCGGCGGCTCCGGGTTGGCCCGGAAAGTTGTAACCATTATGTTTCTTCCTGAATTTATTTTTAACTCTTTTTTAGAGTTATAGTCAACTCTGTTAGGAGTTATTTTATGGATAATTTTTCTCAACGATTTGAAATAATTTATAAAAAATTTTC
>ERZ773146.847-NODE-847-length-22593-cov-5.993877_pt1 | contig 22593 bp, 32 predicted proteins | sample MGYA00580847_ERZ773146 | MGnify/ENA primary metagenome ERZ773146 (study PRJEB29015, sample SAMEA2737830) | human gut metagenome | biome: human gut; feature: human-associated habitat; material: faeces | place: China | collected 2012 ...
TTTCCGGCTCCCGGCAGGTGGCCGAAGCGGCAAAGCTCCGGGCGGATAAGCTGCAAGAAGAAAATGCGGCCCTGAAAAAGCAGCCCATCGCTGCCGTGGTGGATGAGGAAGAGGTAGACCGGCGGGCCAAAGCTCTGGCTCACCAGTGGGATGAGGAAGAACTGGACCGTCTGGCAGCAGAAAAGGCCTGTGGCCTTGCAGATGCCCGGAATTCTGAACTTGCCAAGGATAACACTGCCCTGCGCAAACAGCTGGCCACACTCCAAGCCCGCGCCAATGACAATACACAGGCCGATTTTGAGACCGCCAACTACTGCGCCAGCCTGTTCCGTTCGGCATGGGACACCTGCAAAGGCAGCTATTCCCGCCTGACCGGTGAAGATCTGGAGAGCACCTTCCAGACCCTGTGCGGCGCACTGAACAGCATCATGGAAGAAGCTTCCCTGCTCTGCCGTCAGCCCGCAGATTATGACGGAGGTGCAGCTGATGAACCCGATGTATGATCTTGCGCTGGACGGCTACGGTCCGCCGCTGGAGCCGCCCGACAACTATTACTTTTTGCCACGCGAACAGGAAGCAGAACAGGAGGATCCCGAAAATGACGAATGAATTGACCGTCCGAGTGGAGCACCCGGAACTGCCCGCGATCCGGTGGAACGAGACCGAGGTGCAGCAGAACCTGACCGAAATGCTGGCCGCCTACACCGGGCGGGTGTACACCCCGGAAACCATCAAGGATGCCAAGGCCGACCGCGCCGCCGTGAACAAGCTGGACAAGCAGCTCAGCGATGCCGCCCGCAGCGCCAAGGCTTTTTACATGAAGCCGTTGGAAGAGTTCTTGCAGAGTGCCAAGCAGATGCAGGGTCAGTGCAAGGCTGTCTCCGGTGCCATTGACCAGCAAGTCAAGGCTGTGGAGGAAGCCGAACGGCAGGATAAGGCCGACGCCCTGCGGGCTGTCTATGCCGACTGCATCGGCGAGCTGCGGGAGATGATCCCATTTGACCGCCTGTTGGTGCCGCAGTGGCTTAACAAGACCTATGATCTGGCAAAGGCCAGTCGGGAGCTGCGCAAGAGCGTGGAGACCCGGCGGGAAGAACTGCGTCTGATCCGGGAGACCTGCGGCGGGGACGCAGAGGCTTGCACTACGGAGTATCTGCGTGAACTGAATCTGAACGCTGCCCTTGTGGAGCATAGCCGCCGCCAGAATGCACTGGACGCACAGCGCCGCGCAGAAGCCGAGAGAATGGCCGCAGAGCGGGCGCGGGCCACCGCGCCGGTCATTATCCCTCCAACCGATGAAGAACGCCAGATCGCCGCAGAAGCGGTTCAAACGGCGCAGGCCAATGCAGCCATCACGCCGGATGGCAGGTTGGATTTCAGCATGCTTCAGAAATTCGCAGAGCCTGCACAGCCGGAAGCTTCTGCCCGCAAGCAGTATCGTTTCTGGGTAGAGTTCACCCGCGAGGATATCGCATGGTTCAAGCAGGGAGCCGCAGAGCGCGGTTTCCGCTATGGTTCTATCAAATAATCTTGGAGGTATTTACTTATGGCACTTACTCGTTCCGGCGCACCCGCGCCTACTTCGTCCGTTTCAAACGCACAGTCTCTGGCAAACCGTTCCGTCCAGAACGCCAACCGTGCAGGCAGCACTGCTATGCAGGCCGCATCTCCGTCCGTTCCGGTGGAGATCACTGCTGCCGATGGCCAGCACCTCGTCGTCAGTTTTGACGAAGTACGGCGTTTTATTTGCGACAAAGCCACCGACACCGAGTGCAAGATCTTTCTGGAGACCTGCAAGCAGTACAAGCTGAACCCCTTTACCAAAGAGGCTTACCTGATCCACTACGACAACAAGAACGATGACACCGCCAGCACCATCGTGCTGGGCAAGAACTGCTACATGCAGATGGCCGAGCGCAACCCCAACTTTGACGGCTTTGAAGCCGGCGTGATCGTCCGGACCGCAGATGGCCAGCCGCTGAACCGTGAGGGATCTATCGTCTATGATGGAGACGGCGGCGAGACCCTTCTGGGCGGCTGGGCAAAGGTCTACCGCAAGGACCGCACCCGCGCCAGCTATGAGGAAGTCAAGCTCAGCGAGTATGACACCGGCAAATCCCTCTGGAACGGCAAAAAGGCCACCATGATCCGCAAGGTGGCTTTGGTGCACGCCCTGCGTGAAGCGTTCCCGTCCACCTTTGGAGCTTTGTACGATGAGAGCGAGGTGCGTGTGGATGCCGAAAGCACCGCTCGTGAGGTGCCGCCTGAAGAACTGCCGGTGCTGGATCCTTACGCAGGTTCCCACCGTCACCGCAAGACGGCATGCACCCTGATCCCTGCCCCGGATGCACCCTCTGCAGAGGAAAACGCCGATGATCCGTTTGGCGGTGATGATGCATGATCGTCCAGACCAAGAACGGCATCATGCTGCACGGCGAGATCGCCAAAGACCCGGTGCTCCGGGATGCCGGGCAGAAGCAGGTGCTGAAATTCGACCTGAAAGCCAGCCGCACACAGGATGAATCCGGCAAATGGCAGAGCTTCTTTGTGGGCGTGAACCTCTGGCACGGCATCGACCAGTGGGACGGGATGCTTCAGAAAGGCGATCATGTCACGGTTTTTGCCCAGAAGTTGAAAGAGCGGGAGTACAACGGCAAGATCTATTACGACGTGGACGCGGATGATGTTCAGCCCGGCGGGCTGGTGACATTCCGCTGGCTGCAACAAATGATCGACCTGATGGTACAGCCAGGCCCGCCGCTGGAACTTGCAGAACCGGCAGCAAACCCGGCAGATCTGCAGGGTGCGCAGATGTACCCCGGCGAAAGCCTTGCAGACTACGCGCCGCACAGCACCAGCGCTCCGGAAGCGGCCCCTTCTGCTGAGTATGATCCCATCAACGATGATGCTGACGATCTGCCGTTCTGACTTCGCAAGCTGTGCTATCTGGCTATACGGGCGTGCAAAGGAGGTGAGCAAGTGGCAAAAGAAGAAAAAAAGTCGTTTGTCGCGTATTTAGATTGGTTCGACGCGCTGGAAGAGTACACGGATGCCGAAGTAGGACAGCTAATGCGGGCTTTGGCAAAGTACGTCCGAACAGGCGAAAAACCAATATTTTCCGACCGCGGAATGCGCGGGAATTTCCGGTTCATGTGCAATGGCGTGGATTCGGCTGCAGAAAAGTACGAGAACGTCAAGCAAAAGCGCCGGGAAGCCGGAAAAGCCCGTGCTGCTCAAATGCAAGCAAACTCAGCAAATGCTAGCACATGCAACCAAGTGCAAGCAAGTGGTAGCTATAATGATACTGTTACTGGAACTGATACTGTTACTGGAACTGATACTGTTACTGGAACTGGAACTGTTATATCCCCTAACGGGGATATATATAATAGCGCCGCCGCCGTTGACGTAGAACTTTCCAAGATCGTCCAGCATTATCAGCAGGCCGTTGGGGACTTCCCGCGCTCTGCGCTGGACAAGCTGCAGAAGTGGCGGCAGGAGTACAGCACAGAGATGATCCTGCTGGCGATTGACAAGGCCACAGAAGCCGGGAAGCGCTCGTGGAGCTACATCAACGGCATATTGTCCGGATGGAAACGGGACGGCCTGCGCACGCCGGGAGACGTGGAAGCCAATGAACAAAGTCGACAAGCCAGACCGAGGGGCAAGCAGACAACCGAAACCGTAGACGACCAGCTTGCACGGGTACTGGCGAAGATGGACAGAGAAAGAGGGTTTGAGACATGACGCGGGAAGACGTGGCAAAGCTGATCCGAATGAATTTTGTGCTGTACAAGCTGGGTTCCAAGCCTCTGACCGATGAGGAAATGCAGACCACAATCGATGTGTGGACGTACCAGTTTGGCGACTATGACGGCGATACTGTTAAGCGGGCTTTTCTGGCGGCAAACCGGGTATGCGTTTATCCGGTCACGGTGGCCGACATCTTCAAGCAGCTTTCCCAGTGCCTTGACCCGTCCGCTGAATGGGAAGCTCTGGCTGCATCGGCACGCAAGGCACAGACATTTTTGAGCTGGCGCAAGTTCCCGATGATCATCGGCATTGACGAAAAGGGCGGGTTGCTACGTAGTGACGGACAGAAAGAGCTGAAAGCCCTGTATGACCAGCTCCCCCCGGCGGCAAAATCCTATGCCGGAAGCGTGGGAGGGCTGGCAGAGCTGGCTGAAATGCCAGACCTTACATACCGCCGTTCCGAGTTTTTGAAGCAGGCGCAGGCAGATATCACCACTGCCCCGCGTGAAGCGGTAAGGCTGCGGGCGAGCGAGCCGACAAGGAAGGAGATTGAAAAATGAGCGATAAAAGATTGATTGACGCGAACGCTTTGCACAAGCGCATTGAAATGAACCTTCGTGCAAGCAATCCGTTCACTATTGAAGAATGCTGCTATAAGGATGCCCTGAACAGCGTGGACGAGGCTCCAACCATCGACCCGGAAACACTGCGGCCGACATGGCACAACCCTGACAAGAATCCCCCGAAAGTCGAAGAAGATGTGCTGATTCTGTTTGAAACCGCCTGCGGTGGATATGGGATTACGACGGCTAACTACGAAGATGGCACAGTCTTGTCCCAAAAGAGCGCTTTCTACTGGGAAGATATTTCCGAGTGGGGAACCTACGATAAAGAAAGCGATGATTACTTTATTCCTAAAGGCTGGTGGGAATATCGTTATTTCAACCAGGATGACATTTACGATAACCGTGTAGATGCTCACGTGGTTGGCTGGATGCCGCTGCCGCCGAAGGAGATTACAAAATGAGCGAATTTATCGACCGCGAAAAAGCCATCGCAAACATCAAAGCGTCATATTGCTGTGGCTGCGAACATTACAACGGCGTAAGATGCCGCGCGTGTCAGATTATGGACGCGATGGATGTGCTGGAAGACGAACCGGCAGTGCCTGTGATTGACGCGAAATCTATGAAAAAGTACCTGACCGACTGGAAAGACGGGCTGGCCGGGAGCGAAAATTGTGGGTACTTGTACGCAATCAGGGAAAAGCAAACGGTTCAGGTGCTGAATACCATACTGAACCACATTGGTTACATGCTCGAGGAGAACAGCGGGGTGCAGACCGATGGTAAAACTTGAACCCTGCAAAGACTGTCCCGACCGGCACCCAATCTGTCACGATAGCTGCCCCAAGTACGCCGAGTACAAGCGTCAGCTGAAAGCGCAGCGCATCTACACCAACGCGCACCACGCGGCGGAGCGGATCAGCCGTAACGATTTCGACAAAGAAGGATGGATGGGAGGAAGAAAACGGTGAAAGTGCTGATTGCCTGCGAGGAATCGCAGGAGGTGTGCAAAGCGTTTCGTTCCCGTGGGCATGAAGCCTACTCGTGCGACCTGATTGAGCCGTCCGGCGGGCATCCCGAGTGGCATATTCTCGGTGACTGCTTAAAGGCCATCGAGGGGGGCAATGAGTACGCAGATATGCTGTTTGAGTATGACCAGCAGCGCAGGGAAGCTGAAAAGCAGTGCGAGCAGCTGGCAATGGAAGGAATGATGAAAAAATGAAGGCTATCTTGCTGAGCATTCGGCCTGAGTGGTGCGACCTCATTGTGCGGGGCAAGAAAACCATTGAGGTACGCAAGACCCGCCCGAAGCTGGAAACACCGTTCAAGGCGTACATCTACTGCACAAAAGCTCCGCAGCAACTCATCACCATTTTCAAGGATGGCGAAGAAACGATGGACGGCGAAATCCATCATGGAAAGCCTGTGTTCGTAAAGTTCAATAAGCCGCTGCCGGACAGCATACGCGGTAATACCCAGATGGTTATTGGAGAGTTCATCTGTGATGACATCCGGCGCATCGGCCCTGAGTACTGCATCGTCAAAGAAGATATTGAAACAGCAATTGCTGGAAGTTGCCTCAGTATCAAGCAAGTGAAGGAATACGCCGGCTGGGGTATCGGTATGAAATATGCCGACATGAAAGACCTGTACAGCTGGCACATTTCTGACCTGAAAATTTATGACCGCCCGCGACCGTTGAGCAATTTCACAAGACGGCGAGTAATAAAATTTGGCTATGAGCCTGTAGATATTGAGCGACCACCGCAAAGTTGGTGCTACGTGGAGGACGGCAGATGAAACTGACCCTCTACGGCGAACCCCGCACCAAGAAAAATTCCGCACGCATTCTCCGCACACGCTCCGGGACCCCATTCGTGGCCCCCAGCAAGGTTTATGTGGATTATGAGACGGACTGCCTGCGGCAAATCAAAAGGCCGCGTAACCCTATCTCTGCCCGCGTGAACGTGAGGTGCGTATACTACATGAAGACCGCCCGCCGGGTCGATCTGGCAAACCTCATCGAGGCTACCACGGACATCCTGGTAAAAGCCCGGGTGCTGGAGGACGACAACAGCAAGATCGTCGCCGCCTACGACGGAAGCAGGGTGGAACTTGACCGGAAACAGCCACGGGTGGAGATCTGGATTGAAGAAATGGAGGAGTAAAATGAATATTTGGCTTGCTGCATTATATTCGCTTGGCATACTTGGCGCGAGCATGATTTTTTTTGCGTTTTGTTTGCGCTTTATTGAATGGGCGGTTGACAACGACCACATGGAAGTTTTTTGGCTGGCTACGTTCATCGTGTGCTTTATCGTGCTCGCAATATACATTTACATCGAAGGAGGCACTGTATGACCCGCACATGGACACCTGAAAGTGATGCACCAAAGCCGGACAGAACCGATTACTGCGCCGTTAAGGCGTGGCTGAACCGCTACCGCGAAGCAGAGAAAAGATACTACTTGCTGTCTGACCGGCTGGCCGAAGCACAGGAGGCCACCCGGCACATCACCCAGAGCCTTAGCGCGGCCCCCGGCGGCAGCAAAGACGGTCAGAGACTTGCCCGGGCGGTGGAACGTGAGGAGGAAGCGGAGCGCCGCGCTTATGAGCAAAGAGCGGTCTGCGACAGGCTGTTCCTCGAGATCAGAAACGCGCTCGCCCATATCCAGAACGAGAAAGCATACACGGTGCTGTACAAGTACTATCTCGATTGTCTCACGTGGGACAGGGTCGCAAAAGATATGAATTACTCTCTGCGCATGGTCTATGTCTTGCGGCGCAAAGCAATGGAGGAGCTGAGCCTTTAAAAACATTGCACTGTCATTACATTGCGGTTTCACTATCGCATGGTGTAAAATTGTATCATCGGAAAAGCCAAAAGGCAAACCGATGCACGTAGCCTCCGAAACGTGTCCCTTCTTGGCATTTTCCTCTTCCTCCTTTCAAGCTTGCAGGTTTTTGCTCTCCTTCACGTTTCGCAGGCTGCTTCTATGCGATACACTGAAACAAAGGCAGCCTGCCGCTCATGAGAGACAGGAGGCGGTTCGATTCCGCCGTATCGCACCGTATGGCGCATGGACTAGACAACCCGCAAGGCCGCACGTGCAACCTCCCGTGCCAAGAAAAGGCCTTAGAATCCTTGCCAAGGTGTAGCTTTCCTGACAGGATGTGCGCCAACTAACAGCCCCGGCGGAGAACCGGAGCTGTTTTTATATGGCCGCCTGAGCGCAGTTTGGAGCGCGGCGCGTGTGTGTAGACACGGCTGGTTCGATTCCAAGGGCGGCTTTTATACTCCGGTAGCTCAAGCGGTAGAGCGGCGGTCTCCAAAACCGCAGGTTGCAGGTTTAAGTCCTGCCGGGAATGCCATCTGCGTGCCCTGTGAGGAGGCCACGCAGCACGCGGGGCATCTGACCGCGTAAGTTTCAGATGCAGCAGCACCCACCGTTTGACGCCTGTCCAACGCAACTGAATGCTGGGCGCTGCTTATTTTAACATTTTGACCGTTCGGGTTTCCGGGCGGTTTTTCTTTTGCATGAATTTAGAGAGGTGGTGGCGGTGAGCGCAAAGCGGCTGACAGACAGGCAAAAAAAGAAGATCGTTGCTGACTATGTGCAGCTGCAGAGCTATGCCAAAGCCGCCAAACTGAACGACGTAGCAGAAAGCACCGTGCGGAAAATCGTGAAAGATAATCCCAAGTGTGCGGATTTGTGCGCCTTAAAAAAAGAGCAGAACACGCAGGACATGCTTTCTTACATGGAGAGCAAGCAAGGGGAAGCGCAAGAGCTCCTCGGGCTGTACCTTCAGGCGATGGCTGACCCGGACAAGATCGCGGAAGCAACGCTGCCGCAGCTGTCCACGGCGTTTGGAACCATCGTGGACAAGTTTGCTATGCTGGGAGGTCAGAGCGGCGTAGAAGTCCCGGACGATGGCCTTGTGGAGGCCCTGAATGCCGCCGCAGACCTCAGCCCGCCGGATGACGTGGAGATGCTGCCGGAGGAAGAGGACGACCATGCGGAAAAGTAACGGTTTTCGCTGGAAAGCCCTCAGCCAGCGGCAAAAGCAGGTCCTGAGTTGGTGGACACCGCAGAGCGCATACAGCGGCTACAACGGCATCATCGCCGACGGCGCTATCCGATCGGGCAAGACCTTTGCCATGAGTTTTTCTTTCGTCCAGTGGGCTATGACCTGCTACAGCGGCCAGCAGTTTGCCATGTGCGGCAAGACCATTGCCAGCTTCCGGCGCAATGTGCTGGGCACGCTCAAGCAGCAGCTTGCAGCCCGTGGCTACAATGTCAAGGAGCACCGGGCGGAAAACTGCATGACCGTCAGCAAGGGCGGCAAAACCAACGAGTTTTACTTTTTTGGCGGCAAGGACGAGAGTAGCCAAGACCTGATCCAGGGCATCACGCTGGCTGGGGCATTCTTTGACGAGGTGGCGCTGATGCCGCAAAGCTTCGTCAATCAGGCCACTGCCCGCTGCTCCGTCACCGGGTCGAAGTTTTGGTTCAACTGCAACCCGGGCAGCCCACAGCACTGGTTCTATCTGGAGTGGGTGCGGAAATGCCGTTCCCGCAAGATGATGTATCTCCACTTTACGATGGACGACAACTTGTCGCTCTCCGAGGACATCAAGGCCAGATATCGCAGCCAGTACAGCGGCGTTTTCTACCAGCGCTACATTCTGGGTCTGTGGACGGTGGCGGAGGGTCTTGTATATGACATGTTCGACCGCAAGAAGCACGTTGTTGACGTGCTTCCGGAGCTGTCTCCAAAGAGTGCCTATGTGGCGTGCGACTTTGGCACCCAGAACGCAACGGTCTTTTTGCTGTTCCAAAAGCAGGCCGATGCAGACTGCTGGATCGTCACCCGGGAGTACTACTACAGCGGCCGCGAACAGAAGCGGCAAAAGACCGTGGGCGAGTACGTCACAGATCTCAAAGCGTGGCTGGACGGCCTGAAGCCGGAGAGAATCATCGTTGACCCCTCTGCCCTGCCCCTGATTACAGAGCTGCGCAAGAACGGCTTTACCCAGACTCCCGCAAACAACGACGTTCTGAGCGGCATTCTGGACGTACAGACCATGCTGCAGACCGGGCGGCTGAAAATATACAAAGACTGCAAGCACACGCTGGAAGAGTTCGGCGTGTACGCTTGGGATCCAGATAAAGACGACACCGTGCTGAAGGTCAACGACCACTGCATGGACGCTATCCGCTATTTCGTGCGCACAAAGCGCCTTGTGAAACTGAGGGATTGATTTTGAGCACTGTATACACATTCCAGACCTTCCAGCAGGCGCAAGCCGCCGGGGAACAGCCTGATTTCATCCGGCAGTTCGTGCAGCAGCACTGCAGTTCCGGACCGTACAAGATGGCGCTGGATGCCGACCTGTACGACGCACAGAAAAACCCGGGGGCTGAACGCTTCGCTCAGGCTTACGCTTTGATGCTGAAACGCCTGTCCAAAAACACACGGCAGGACACCCCCCGACCTGATATGGTCAAGAGCAATCTTTTCCGGCGGCTCAACAAGCAGCGGGCAACCTACTCCCTCGGCAACGGCGTAGTCTTTGCGGACGATGGCGTGGATAAGGGCAAGCTTGGGCAGAACTTTGATGAGCAGATCCAGAAGGCTGGATATTTCGCACTGATTCACGGTGAGAGCTTCGGCTTCTGGAACAACGACCATCTGGTGGTTTTCAAGCTGACTGAGTTCGCGCCCCTGTACGATGAAAAGACAGGCCTTTTGCAGGCAGGCGTGCGATTCTGGCGGCTGAACCCGGACACGGATATGCACTATATCCTGTACGAGCTGGACGGCTTTACCGAGTACACGGAAAGCAAAATCGGCAGCACGATGCAGGAGACAACGCCGAAGCAGGCATACAAGAGCGTGACCGTCACCACACCCGGCGGCGGGCTGGAAAGCGTGGAAGGCGAAAACTACAGCGCTCTTCCCATTGTGCCGCTGTGGGGATCCGACCTGCACCAGAGCACCCTTGTGGGGCTGAAAGCCTACATCGACAACACTGATCTGGTGATGTCCGGCTTCTGCAATGACCTGCAGGACTGCGCGCAGATTTACTGGCTGTGCGAGAACTTCAACGGCATGACCGATGATGAACTCGTGGAGCACCTCACTAAGCTGAATCTGTACCACATTGCAGGCGCAGACACCAGCGAGGGCGGCAAGATCACCCCCTACACCACCGAGATCCCTGTGACGGCCCGGCAGACTCTGCTGGAGCTGCTCCACACCCGGGTGTATGAGGACTTCGGCGGTCTGGATGTGCACTGCGTCAGTGCGGACAGCACCAACGACCATCTGGATGCAGCCTATGAACCGCTGAACCAGAACGCGGACGACTTCGAGGCGCAGGTCAAGCCGTTCATCCGGCAGATCTGCGCACTGGCTGGCTTTGACAACGCTATGCCGACATTCAACCGCAGCAAGATCACCAACACTGCCGAACAGGTCAGCATGGTGATTTCTGAGGCGTCAATCATCGGGCATGACATGGCCATTGACCTGCTGCCCAACCTGACCCCGGAACAAAAGGAGCAGGCCAAGGCCGCGCTGATGGCTGAGAGCGCAACGAGAGAGACCACGGACGAGGAGGACGAAGACGATGGCGAATCTTAAAATCCCGATGGAGGGGAAAATCGAAATCGAGCTTTCAGAAGAAGCAAAAGATATTCTTCTGCGCTTTATTTCTGCTGTTGAGCTGCTGCAGGGAACGACTATTGATATCACAAGGCCAAACGTGCGGATGGTCGGCATTGATGCGTTTGGACGACCGCAGTTTGAAAAGAGCGAAGAAATAAATGATTGACCGTGACCGCATCTCTACCCGCCAGTTGAATCGCCTGCGCCGCCGCATCCTCCGGGTGTATGGCACTGCCCGCCGGGAGATGCAAAAGCAGCTCACTGATTTTCTGGAAAAGTACCGAGCCTTGGACGAGCGCAAGCGGGCGCAGCTGGATGCAGGCGAGATCACAGAGGACGACTACCGCATCTGGCTGCAAAATCAGGTCTTTCAATCCGATTTGATGCGCGCCAAGCTGGACGGCATCACCCAGACCTGCACCACAGCCCAAGAGACGGCCTACAAGCTGGCCCGGAACGAGCAATACAATATCTTTTCCTTTGGCGCAAACTGGACGTTCTACGAGCTGGAACAGGCCGCAGGCGTGACGTTCGGGCTGACCCTGTACAACACCGAAGCGGTCAAGCTCCTGCTGAAGGAGAACCCCCGCATGGTGCCCAACAAGCGTATCAAGAGCGAGAGCAACCGCACCTATGACGCCAGGGTGTTCAATCGCTACGTCATGCAGGGCATCGTGCAGGGCAAGAGCGTCCACGACATTGCCGTGCAGGCCGTGAATGGCATGGCTGACACGGAGATCCACTGGGCCATGAACAACGCCATCACAGCCCTTACCAGTGCCCAGAACGCCGGGGCTTTGCAGCAGATGCGTAACGCCCAGGCTTTGGGCATCGAGGTCAAAAAGCGGTGGAACTCCACCCACGACTACCGCACCCGTGAGATGCACCGCCTGCTTGACCAGCAGACGGCAGAGCTTGACGAGCCGTTCAAGGTCATGGGCTACGAGATTCAGCGACCCGGCGACCCCAACGCAGCCCCGGAGATGGTTTACCACTGCCGCTGTGTGCTGTCCTCTGCTCTGGGCAGGTATCCCCGGCAGAACGCACGGCAAATCGACAACGTGCCTGTGGTCGAGGACAGCGGCAAGGTGGACGAAAAAGGCAGGCCTATCATGGTGCGGGTCAAAAAAACCACCACCGTCATGGACTACACCGAGTGGTATAAATCCAAGGGCGGCACAGAAGCCGAGCAAATGTGGTGGGCGGAAGAGAGAAAACGGAGAAAGGAGAGCGCAAAGCATGAAGAATAAGAAGTTTGGGATTGTCGTAATCAACGATGATTTTTTCTTGAACTTTTGCCGTGATTTTAAGCCCCCGTGTGGTTACATTAAGCCAAAACACGCGCGGCCTTCCTACGGAAATGGCGCAAAGCCGCATGGAGCACACAAACGCCTTATTAGGACAATGGAAGGATTCAGAAAATGAATGTCTTGACGTTGGGCAGAGCAGGAGGAAGAAGGAACGAGAATGAAGCATAAAAATAAGGCCCTGCCACCCGGCAGAGCCTAAAGGTCACAGACCTTTGATTTGGTTGAGCAGAGCCGCACGCAGGGCATCGGTTTCAGCGTCCGCTTGTGGCTTGTTCGGGTCATCCGGGATATATTCCAGTATATCGCCGGGCTGACAATGAAGCACCTCACAAATTTTGTCAAGCGCCCCAACGGGAAACTGCTTGATAGTGCCAAGACAGATTGCTGATATGGTAGGCGGTCTAATCCCAGTAGCTTCAGCGAGTTCCTTTTGGGTCATGTTTGCGTCTGCGAGCAAGGCCTTTAAGTGATAGCTTATCGACATTTCTAACACCTCTTTTCCTACATCTATAATACTACGCCATCCGTTAATAGTCAATACGCAAAACGTAAAAAATATTTTTGAAAATTACGGAAAACGTATTGACGAATTACGCAATTCGTAGTATAATAGATGCATGGAAAGGAGGTCAGAGGTGCAAGGGAGCAAATACCGGGAGGTGATGCTCCGTGACTAGCAAGGAGTTTGCAAAGCTCACCAGAGCCGAGCAGTTGGCACGGTTTGACGCATATAAAAAAGCGGCCAGCGCTGGAACGCTGAACCGCTAAGACACAAGAAAGCAACCAGTCAAGAAGCCCCTTGCACCTCCATTTTATTTTTTTATAAGCGATTTGTCAAGTAAAATGTGAGGTTTTAGCAATGGAAACACCAAAAATCACGAAAGTGGAGCTTGAACTGGATGCTGTTTCTGGTGAACTCCGAGTAATGCACGACCTGTTGAACATCTTTGCCAACTGGTTTGAGGAAACGCACAAGACCGATATGATCAAGCGGGAGCGCACCAGCGAGCTTGTGAGCCAGATTTGGAGAGAAGCCCCGATGTACAACTCCATGCTGACGGCCCTGTTTGCATCCCTTACCGGTCTGGAAAAGGAAGTAGACGAAGTACTTAACTATCAAATTGCAGAACAAGAGGTAAACGCATGAGTAACATCCAGATTTTCAACTACCGGTCCAACGAAGTCCGCACCGTAGAGATGGGCGGCGAACCGTGGTTTGTCCTCAAGGACGTGTGCACAGTGCTGGGCATTTCCCACATCACGGACACCGCCAAGCGCATGGATGAGGATGAGGTCGGTCAGACCGAGGTCATCGACAGCATGGGTCGCAAGCAGTCCACCTACATCATCAATGAGAGCGGCCTGTACAACGTCATTCTCCGCAGCGACAAGCCGGAAGCCAAACCGTTCCGCAAATGGGTCACGTCCGAGGTGCTGCCCTCCATCCGCAAGAATGGCGGTTACATCGCCGGACAGGAGCAGCTCACCCCGGAAGAGCTGATGGCAAAGGCGCTGCTTGTGGCAAACAAGACCCTTGCAGACCGGGAAGCCCGCATCTGTGAGCTGACCGCACAGAACAGTCAGCTCACCGTGGAGAAGCAGATCATGCAGCCCAAGGCCGAGTATTTTGACGAGCTGGTTGACCGCAATCTGCTGACCAACTTTCGGGAGACCGCCAAGGAGCTGGGCATCAAGCCCAAAGCCTTTGTGGCATGGCTGCTGGAAAAGAAATTCCTTTACCGTGACCAGAAAGGCAAGCTGCTGCCCCGAGAGGACAAGAACAGCGGCCTGTTCGAGGTCAAGGAAGCCAAGAACGACAAGACCCAGTGGAGTGGCGTACAGACGCTTATCACTCCCAAAGGCCGAGAGACGTTCCGGCTGCTGTACCTGTAACTGAATAACCGACCCTGCCCCACACCGGGGCGGGGTTTTGTTATACATAGAGTAAACCATGAACTTTAACTACGACATCAAATTCACCGACAACGCCCCGCAGCTGCATGAAGCGCTGGACTCGTGGGCGGAGCGAGTGCTGACCATCTGGGGCATGAAGGTGCAGGACTATGCCCAGCTGCTTGTGCCTACTGGCACGGCAGACAGTACGGGCATTGAGGGCTACGTGGGCGGCGCGCTCAAGCAGAGCCTGACCTACGCCGTAGACCTTGCCAAAAAGACCGTGACCATCGGCAGCAACCTGTTTTACAGCGTCTATGTGGAGCTTGGCACGGGTATCTTTGCCGAGAAAGGCAACGGACGGCCCACGCCGTGGGTCTGGAAGGACTTCAACGGAAAGTGGCACTTTACCCGGGGCATGTCCCCCCGCCCATTCCTTCGCCCGGCGGTGGAAGAACACATTGACGAGCTGCGAGAGATCGCAGTGAAAGAAGGAAACAAGGAGGTATAAGGATGACCGAGCTTGAAAGCTTGAGCGCACAGCTTGAAGCTGCTGTGAAAATGCAGGGAGAAGCAGAAAGACTTTATCATGAGTCTTCCGAAAGAATTGAAGAAATCAAAAAGCAGATGCTTGAGGTGAAGAAAAAGAACAAGCCCAAGGCTGCAAAAGTCAAAGATTTGTTTGCGGCTGGTGCTCAGGCACGCAAAGCGCTTCAGGAGATGTGTGATAACACATACGGCGAAGGCAAAGCCAAAATTTCTGTTTTGGTCTATGTTCCGTCCGAAGCGCAGGACTATCCGACAGACACAGACTGTGAATTTTCGCTCTAAAACTAAATACTCAGCGGTTGGCGCACGGCGTCAGCCGCTTTTTTATGCCGTTTTAGCTCAGTCTGGCAGAGCACCGGACTTTTAATCCGGGGGCCGTGGGTTCAAGCCCCACAAGCGGCACCACACCGGCAGCACGTCCGGAAAATTAAACCTTATTGCCAAGCATGGCAGCCCGAGCAAGGGCAGAAAGGACTATCACATGGCACTCAAAAGAGCTGACATCCGCACGATTCTGGAGAACCCCGAAACCTCCAACGATGACAAGGCCAAGGCCATTCTGGACGCCCTGCACAAGGAGACGGACGAACTCAAAGACCAGCTGGATGCAGAAAAAACAGCCCGCACACAGGCCGAAAAGGACCGGGATGCAGCCAACGGCGGCAAGCAAGCCGCTGAAAAGGCGCTGACCGACTACAAGGCCCAGCAGACCCAGAAAGACACCCACGCAGCCAAGGAAGCAAAGTTCCGGGAGCTGCTGAAGGACGCCGGGGTGCTGGACAAGTATGCTGATCGGGTCGTGCGGCTGTCTGGCGAGGATATCGACAAGCTGGAGCTGGACGATAAGGGCGAGGTCAAGGACGCCAAGAAGCACGCTGACAGTCTGAAAGCTGATTGGAGCGACTTCGTGGGCACTACGACCACCACCGGCGCGAAGGTGGACACCCCGCCCACCAACACCGGCTCCAAAATGACCAAAGAGCAGATCATCAACATCAAAGACGCAAGCGAACGGCAGGCGGCCATTGCGGCCAACCCTGAAGCGTTCGGGCTTGCAGCAAAGGAGTAACACATGGCAGCACCCGAAAATCTTACCACTGCTTCCCAGATCACTACCTCTATTCGCGAGGTGGATTTTGTTACCCAGTTCCAGAAGAACTGGGACGCTCTGCGCACCATTCTGGGCATCATGCGCCCCATCCGCAAGGCACCTGGCACCAAACTGGTCTCCTACAAGGCAACCGTTGACGGCGGCCTGCAGGGCGGCACCGCCGTGGGTGAAGGCGAAGACATCCCTCTGACCAAGACCAAGGTCGAGCCTGTGGCCTATGACGACATCGAGCTCGGCAAGTGGGCAAAGGCCGTTCCTATCGAAGCCGTCACCAAGTACGGCGCGACTGTGGCCGTGGAGCGCACCGATACTGCGTTCCGCAATGAGCTGCAGAAGAAAGTTCTGACCGACTTTTACACCTTCCTCAAGACCGGCAAGCTGGTGGGCACCCAGAAGACCTGGCAGCGTGCTCTGGCTATCGCAAAGGGCGCAGTCCTGAAGCGCTTTGCCAACGACAATCTGGATGTAACCGAGGTCGTGGGCTTTGCCAACATCATGGACTTTTACGACTACCTGGGCGACAAGGAGATCACCGTTCAGACCGAGTTCGGCCTGAACTACGTCAAGAACTTCCTCGGTTACAGCACCCTCTTCCTTCTGCCCGATGCTTACATCGAGCAGAAGAAGGTGATTGCCATTCCCGTGGAGAACATCGACCTGTACTACGTGGATCCCGCAGACCGGGACTATGCCACCATGGGCGCAAACTACACCGTCTCCGGTGAGACCAACCTGCTGGGCTACCATACCGAGTACAACTACAAGAACGCCACCACTACCAACTATGCCATCATGGGCATGAAGCTGTGGGCAGAGTATCTGGACGGCATCGCAGTCGTGACCGTCGGCACGTCCAACACCGAGCCCGCTGTGGCCGCCTCTGAATCCACCGGGCGAGAATAAGAGGTGACTTTGAATGACTGTCCCCGAGCTGTGCAGATATACGCACAATTTTTTTGACCGGGCGGACGACCCCGTTGCCGGGGAGTTTGCTTTTGAGCCGGATACCGTGCCCGCCGGGGTAGTGCCGGGGCAGTATTTCCTTGTGTGCGGATCCATCTTCAACGACGGCGTGCACAAGGCCGGGGACGGCGATTTGACCGCCGAGACCTTCACCGGGACGGTACAGCCCATGCGCGTGCCGCCTGACTTCGTGGCGCTGGCTGAAAAAATCGACGCATACGACAAGGCACTCCCGTCCGGCGGCGTGTATGTGTCCCAGTCCTTTGCCGGGTGGTCCGGCACGATGGCTACAGGCACGGACGGTCTGCCTGCAGACGGCAAGACCCGCTATAAATCCGAGATCAATCAGTGGAGGAAGATGTGACATGGTCAACGCGTTCACTGCATCCACCGTGATGCAGAGCTTTACCCAAAAATACCGTTTTCAGACCCGCAGCTATGAGCCGGACGGCGTGGGCGGCTTTGTTTCCGGCTGGAAGGACGGCCCCGAGTTTGAGGCCGTGGAGCGCCACGACACCACCGTGGAAGCTCAGGTAGCAGAGCAGGCCGACACGGCATCTACCTACACGCTGCTGGTCAACACCGGTGTGCCTCTGGCTTTCCCGGACTACATCAAGCGGGTAAGCGACGGGCAGACTTTCCAGATCACCAGCGCGGCAGATGAGGGCAAAGCCCCGCCAGAATCCGGCATGGGACTGCGGGCCGTCAAGTGCAAAAAGGCGGTGCTGCCGTAATGGGGCCGTCTGAGAGCATCAACCGGGCACTGAACACGTTTTTTAACGGTTTTGGCATCCCGGGCTATCTGGAAGATAACATTCCTCCTGCCGCTTCACTGCCCTATCTGACCTACAAGCCCACCATCCCCGGCGGGTGGAACGAAACGGCATCCTTCCACGCCCGGCTGTGGTACCCCAGCAAGGGCGGCAGAGCCCCCATTCTGCAAACCGAGGATACGATCAGCGCAGCCCTCGAGGACAGCATAACGCTTTCCTGTGAGGGCGGCGCTATTCTTTTGCAAAAAGGCACCCCATGGGCACAGCCTCTTGACAACCCGCCCGAAGGGTATCTGTGCGAATATCTCAATTTTGAAATCACGCAATTTTGCGAGTAAGGAGCAATATGGCAAGAAAGTTTACCAAGATCAGCGCAAAAGCATTCGAGTCCATGCAGATCAATGCCGGTGTCGTGCTGAACAAATTTGACCCGTCCGGCACGACCGAGATCCAGGACGCAGACATCATCTGCGCCACCTCCGGCGGCGTGACGGCAGAGTGCAAGCCCAACATCACCGACCTTGGCGATGATGTGGACAACTGCCAGAAAAACACCGCAGAGCTGATGCAGATCGAGGACTACGACTGCACGCTGGCCTTTACGGCCCTGAACGTCACAACGGACGTCATCAAGCTGGCGCTGGGCGCTGCGGATGTGAGCGACAAGAAAGTCACGCCCCGCATGACGCTGGATTCCACCGCCAGCACCGGCGACTTCAAGGACATCTGGTGGGTGGGCGATACCATCGACGGCGGCTTTGTGGCCGTCAGGCTGATGAACGCACTCTCCACCGGCGGCCTGTCTCTCAAGACAACCGACAAGGGCAAGGGCAATCTGTCCGTCACCCTGACTGGCTGCCCCCGTATGGGTGACGACACCGTGCCTATGGAGTGGTACTACAGCCCCAAGGCCGCAGCATAAGGAGGAAACCGCATGAAATTTTTGACAGAGCTGCCCGATGAAGAGTTCCTGCGCCACTGCTGGCAGATCGCCGATGTGGCAGAGGAGGTCTTGGAAAAATCCAAGATCATGGAGCTGCGCAAAGTTCTGCCAGTCCTGACCGGCGATGAAACGCCAGATGAGCTGGAGCAGAAGAAGAAGGAGCAGGCAAAAAAGAACATTCAGGCTATGGCAAAAAGCTTGCTGTTCGACAATGCCGCTGCTACCGCAAAGCTGCTTCCGCTGCTCTATGAGCCGGACGTGGATGAAAACGGGGTGGTTGAAAACATCGGCCCGTTCAAGAAGATGCGCGCGGTGAAAGAACTGCTGAACAACGATGATGTGCTGGATTTTTTGCTCTGGTGTCTGCCGTTGGTGCTGGCGGGTACAGACGCCTGATTTCTTCCATCAGCCCGGACGCGCTGCGGCTGTTTGGCAGGCCGTACATTTTGCAGCACTGCCTGAACGCTTTGCGGCAAGAGCGCATCACGCTCAGCTATCAGGCGTACATGACGGACGCTCTGGCGCACCTTATAGGCGCGGAAGAGCGGTGGTACGACATGGTGGCCGGGCTTGTAGAAAACCGCCCGCAGCCGCCGCAGCCGTCCGCTGATGAAGTGATAGCACGCATTAAAAATGGCTTGAACGGGGGTGATGGAACCTGAAAATTTTTGAATTAAGCGCCACCCTCGGGCTGGACGACAGCGCCTACCGGCAGGGCATCCAGAATGTGCAATCCGAGACGAAAAAGACCGTTTCTTCACTGTCAGGAGAGTACAGCAAGGCCGCAAAGGCCGTAGTAGAGCTGACCAGACGTTACAACGAGTCGGTGGGCAAGACCGGCAAAGCGTCCTCTGAGACCAAAAATCTCAAGACCATGTTGGCGCAGGCGGAAGCGCAGCTCAGGGCAACCACGACCGCGCTGAAAGCTGCAAACAACGGCATGGATGGCTTTTCCAGCTCCACGGATAAAGCGTCCAGCAAGTCTCTGGCCGGTGCCATTGCGCAGGGCACGGTCATGGCGGGCGTTTTCTCGAAGCTCGGCTCCGCTGCACTCAGTGCCGCAGAGGGGTTCATCTCTTCCGGCATCGAGTACAACGCCCAGATCGAGAAATACACCACCGGTTTTACCAATATGCTGGGCAGCGCGGAAGCCGCCCAGCAGGTCATGAGCCAGATCCAGGAAGACGCTGCAAAAACCCCCTTTGACGTTGCGAGCCTGACACAGGCGAACCAGTACCTGATCTCCGCGGGCGAGAACGCTTCCTATGCCCGCGATACCATCATGGCGCTGGGCGACGCGGTCTCTGCGACCGGCGGCGGCAACGACGAGTTAAACCGCATGGCGCAGAACCTGCAGCAGATCGCCAACACCGGCAAGGCGACAGCAGCCGATATCAAGCAGTTTGCTTATGCCGGCATCGACGTGTACGGCATTCTGGCCGACTACACAGGCAAGTCCACCGCTGAAGTGCAGAAGATGACCATCAGTTATGATCTGCTGACGCAGGCTTTGCAGGCCGCTTCCGAAGAGGGCGGGCGTTACTACAACAGCATGGACACCCAGAGCCAGACCATGAATGGCCGCGTGTCTACCCTGAAGGACAATGTGAAGCAGCTGGCGGGATTGCTGACCGGCGATTTATCCAGCGGCATCGGCGTTGCGATTGGCAAACTGAATGACATGGTCGTCGCAGCACAGGAAGCTTATAAGCTTGACGGATGGAGTGGTCTGATTGGAGAGATCACCGGCCTTACCACCGTCATTGACAAGGCCAAATCTTCGGCTGTTGGCCTAAAAGCCGTCTTTGACGCGCTGAAAAGCGGAGAAATAGGCATTTTCCACGGCGACTGGGACGCTGTCTACCAGAAAGCTTTTAACAACGACTACCAAAACAAAAAGGCCGGCAAAAAAGACACAAACTACTGGAAAGAATACGGCGAGCGTCTGAAAAAGCAGTACGGAATAAAAGAAACCAACAGCAGCTCCATTACAACCAGCCCGTCTGGTTCTTCCACTGGCAAAAAATCCAGATCCTCCGGCTCCAAGTCCACCACCGAAACGGTCATTTCGTCCATCTCCAGCACAGCTACCACCACCGCGCAGAATGCGCTGGGCGCTGTGACCACCAGCATCCAGACCCTTACCGAGAAGGTCAAGGACAGCGCGGGCAAGATCAAAGACCGCATCACCGAGACCACCACCACGACCGGCAAGGAGATGGTGAACGGTGTTGCCACGACCTTTAAGCAGGTCGAGACCAAAGTCAACGGCACGGTCACAAAGGTCACAAAGACCTATGATGACATGTCAAAAACGCTGCTGGGCACCTTTACCAACATTTCTGAAACCACCGTTGATGGCATCACCACAAAGGTGCAGCAGGCGGTGGAAAAGTACGCGGACGACAGCGAGCATATCAAGAAGACCGTCACAGAGACTGGCCAGCGCATCGGCGAGAACGGCGCGGAGACCTACGAGAAGATAATCACCTACATCGACGGCATTCAAGACAAGGTGACGGAGACCTCTACTCTCATCGACAAGAGCGTAAAGGGCACCCAGAACCGCATTGACCAGCAGCTGAGCGAGGCTTCCGGCCAGCTGGATAAGGGCATTTTCGGGCTGGTAAAGAACACCTTCAAAGACGCCAAAAACGGCGACTGGGCAAGTCTTGGGCTGGATTTTGTCAATCTGATCTGGGGCGAAGTGTCACAGGGGCAGCGCGACGTGATCTCTAAGTGGCTTACGGACGCACTGACCGCGGTCAATGAGGGCTACTTCAGCGGTGGCATCGGAAAGGCATTTGATATCTTCCAGAAGCTTTTTTCTGACGGCGGGGTAAAATCCGATATCGACGGTGTGACCAACTCGGTCAAGGCTTTTGGCGAGATCATCGACGGTCTTGCAAAGTCCGGCGGCGTGGGCGGCGCTCTGGGCAGCATCGTCCAGAGCTTTTCCGGCATGGCAGGTGGCATCACGTCTGCGCTGGGCACTATCGTGTCTTTCGTTGCAGCAAATCCCATTCTTGCCCTGATCCTGGGCGTGGGCGCTGTCGCTGGCGGCATTGGCCTTGCCATGTGGATGGACAAGAAGAATAATCAGAAGCCTGTCAGCCACTACCAGAGCCCGTTCGAGGACACTGGCGTTTACGACAGCCTGAGCGAGTTCTCCACCCGCTCGGCTATGCAATACCGCGTCATCGGGCAGGCCAGCGCCGCCGACCGGCAGACCAGCATTCTGGAGCGCATCGAAGGGCTGCTGGATGAGCATCTTCCCGCCATCGGCACCGGGCAGGTGGTCATGGACTCCGGCGAGCTGGTGGGCGTCATTTCGCCGCGCATGGCGCAGAACGTGGACGCCCGCATCGGCGTGACTGTGACACGGAAAGCGAGGGGTGCATAATGGGCAAGCTTCTGGGCGCACAGATCGGCGACCACCACACTCTGAAGGACTGGGGATTATACCTCAAGGTCGGCAGCCCGAAGGTCTCCCCTCCGGAGACGGACGAGTACCTTGTGCAGGTGCCCGGGTCGGATACGCTGCTCAACCTGACAAACGCACTGGACGGGCGCCCGCACTACAAAAAGCGCACCATTACCATGGAGCTGCTGTGCCGGGCACCCAAAAAGCAGTGGCCGGCGCTTTACAGCGAGCTTGCAAACGCCATCCACGGCAAGTGGCTGCAGTGCAAGTTCGACGATGACCCGAGTTTTTACTGGGAGGGGCTGTGGTCGGTAAACATGGATAAAGACCGGCTGTCCAGCACGGTCACGATCACCGGCACCTGCAGCCCCTTCAAGCGCAGCGTTTACGACGGAACGGATGACTGGCTGTGGGACGACTTCAACTTTGAGACGGACACCGTGCGCAACTACACGGATCTCCCGCTCAAGGCAAACGAGGACGTTCAAGTGTCCATAACCGGTGCGCCCCGTGCGGCCGGTATCTACTTCAAGCGCAGCGAGGATGCGGCCGACATTGCGGTGTCCCTCAATGGCTTTGAAGTGGGCATTCTGGCCAAGTCCACCGACTGGCAGTATATCGAGGGGCTTACTATGC
>ERZ773146.848-NODE-848-length-22574-cov-15.968604_pt1 | contig 22574 bp, 23 predicted proteins | sample MGYA00580847_ERZ773146 | MGnify/ENA primary metagenome ERZ773146 (study PRJEB29015, sample SAMEA2737830) | human gut metagenome | biome: human gut; feature: human-associated habitat; material: faeces | place: China | collected 2012 ...
ATCTGGCCGATAAATCGATTTGAGTAGCCGGATTCAAAACCTTCAGATACAGAAAATACGGAATGTAGTTGGTTTTTAAATCTGAAGACGGAACTTCTACCAGGACAGACTCATTCACAATCCCTTCTTCGACAGTATAGTCTGTCAAGCTTTCTTCCCTGTCGATTGCCGACCCCTTTGTCCACAAAAGAAGAAACAATACCCCATATATCAGTAGAAACTTCATCGCTTTCAAAAATAAACTATTTTTTCATCACTAACAACTAATAACAAAAATAATGCCACAAAAAAAACGGAATGTCCCTTCTTAGTTGCCCAACTTCCATTATCTTTGTATTGGAATTAACTTGGACACAGAATGTTAAAACAGTCCCAGAGATTAAACCATTAATTATTTATAAAAATCGTATCTTTGAAGCGAAATTTGAGTGATATAAATTATGAGATTTGACGAAGTAAATTTAGACGAGAACGTACTGCAGGGAATAGAAGCTATGAACTTTCAGGAGATGACTCCAGTGCAAGAACAGACCATTCCGGTCATATTAGAGGGGAAAGATATCATCGGATGCGCTCAGACCGGAACCGGTAAAACGGCAGCTTACACCTTACCTCTACTCAGCCGTTTAGTCGCAGAGGGTAACCCCGACAATCATATCCGCGCAGTCATCATGGTACCTACCCGGGAATTGGCCCAACAGATCGACATGCAATTCGAAGGTTTTTCTTATTTTCTCCCCATTTCGACGACCGTAGTCTACGGCGGAGGAGACGGAGCCGGCTGGGACCAGCAAAAGAAGGGTTTATTAATGGGAGCGGATGTGGTGATCGCCACTCCGGGACGTTTATTATCACACATCGCCAATAGCGGTATCGATCTTTCACAGGTCAGCTACTTCATTCTGGACGAAGCCGACCGGATGCTGGACATGGGTTTTTTCGACGATATCATGCAAATAGTCAAACAGATGCCGACAAAACGTCAAACAATTCTGTTTTCAGCAACTTTACCACCGAAAATCCGGCAGTTAGCCAAACAGATACTGAAAGATCCGGCAGAGATCAATATCGCCATTTCCAAACCGAACGAAGCGATTATCCAATCGGCTTATATCTGTTATGAGACGCAGAAAATGGCTATCATCCAGGAGCTATTCAGTAAACCCAACCGTAAAAAAACCATTATCTTCTCTTCTTCCAAGCAGAAGGTAAAAGATCTGATATCTCCGGAAACATGAGAAACGCCGTTTGAATGCCTAAATTCTGCGCAAGCTTGACCTTTTGCCGCAAGGTCTCTGCATCGTCAAACAGCACGAAGTGCGTGCCATTTCCCGCGGAGTAGGTGAAATATTTCGCCATCAGCTCGCGGGAAAAATAGACGGACGATGGATGCTTTTCCCGCAGGGCGAGCAGCTCTTCGCGCGTGAGCGGTGTGCCGCAGCCGGAGGGACAGGGGAGGGGAAAGTCCATCATTACGCGTTCCAAGTCGAGCGCCAGATGCTCCGCGCCATAGCGGCAGGCGGTTTCCTCCAGCAGCGCGCGCAGCGACCCGCCGGAAAGGCCCGTGCCGACGAGGAGCGCTGCGCCCTCGGCCGGGAGCGAGAGGGGGCAGTAGAGCGCCATCCCCTGCGCACTCAGGCGGGCGGAGAGACGCGAGAGAAACGAAAGCCGGTCAGAATACGGATTGGTCTCAAAGTCCGCCAGCACGCCCTGAAAGCCGCGCTTGACGCATTCCGCGACGATGGTGCGGCAGAGCGTGTCGATGCGAGGGATCGCCCCGGTGCAGCGGTCGGAAAGGCCCATGAGCCCGCCGCGCGGGAAGGCCGTTGCGTCGCAGCGCGTCAGGCACCCGCCCTGACCGATGGCATAGGCCACGTGGACGAGCGGCAGTGCGGGCCTTGAGGCACACTCAGAGAGCGCTTTTGGCGTGATGGCGAGGTAGGTGAGCAGAAAAATCCCCCCTTGTGAAAAGCGCGTTCGGCGCGTATAATAACCGTAATACTTTTATGCGCGATGGGAGACCGATATGCTCAGATTGCTTTGCCCGCAATGGGTGTTTGACAATTACGAGGCCGTAACGCCGGAATTTTTGAAAGAGCATGGCGTGAAGCTGCTCCTCGCTGACCTCGACTTCACGCTCGCGCCCAAGAGCCAGAGCGAGCCGGACGAGTCGCTCACGCGTTGGATCGGCGCGCTGAAGGAGGCGGGCATCGAGTTTGCGATTTTGTCGAACAATAGAAGCCCCGTGCGCGTGGAAAAGTTCTGCAAGCCGCTTAAGGTCGGCTACGTCGGCCACGCGGGCAAGCCCGGCACACGCGGCTTTCACGAGGCGATGGCGCGCTACGGCGTGAACGCGAGGGAGACGGCAATGCTCGGTGACAAGCTGCTCACCGACACGCTCGGCGCTCGGCGCAGCGGCGTTTTGATGCTGATGGTCGAGCCGCGCGGCGGCGCGGTGGGTGCGTGGAACCACGTGCTGCACGCCCTGCAGCAGCCGTTCAAGGCCGCAAGCGCGCACGACGAGCGGAAAAAGCACTGAAATTTGCAAATTTCACCCACAACATCAGGAAAAACACTTGCATTGCCGCACTATATGCGGTAAAATACCATAGGTTTAGAACCGATACTTTGTGAATTTGAGGATAGCGATGATATCCTCGGGAATACAGGAGGAAATAGTTATGGCAACGATTACCGCTGGTGAGTTCAGAAACGGTAAAGTATTTGAAATGGAAGGCAAGTACTATCAGGTCGTCGAGTTCCAGCATGTCAAGCCTGGTAAGGGCGCGGCCTTCGTGCGCACCAAGATGAAGAACGTCGTCACCGGCGGCGTGACCGAAACTTCTTTCAACCCCACCGCGAAGTTCGAGGAAGTGGCCATCGAGCGCAAGAACATGGAGTACAGCTACAACGACGGCGATCTGTACTACTTCATGGATCAGGAGACCTATGATATGGTTCCCTTGAACCGCGATATGCTCGGCGATGCGTTCCGCTTCGTCAAGGAGAACACGATGTGCATGATCCTGTCCATCAAGGGCAATGTCTTCGGCGTCGAGCCCCCCAACTTCGTTGACCTTGAGGTCACCGAGACCGAGCCGGGCCTTGCCGGCAACACCGCGACCAACACCCTCAAGCCCGCAACGCTCGAGACCGGCGCGGAGATCAAGGTGCCGCTCTTCATCAATATCGGCGACAAGATCCAGATCGACACCCGCACGGGCGAGTATATCGGCCGCGCCAAGTAATAGACATTAAGTAAGCAGCAACAGGAAAATCGTAGTTCCGGTAACAGAAAGGAGTTTTACGATGGGTATTTCTGAAAAAGTCGCGTATCTCAAGGGCCTGATGGAGGGCATGAACCTGAACGCGGATTCCAGCGAGGGCAAGCTGTTCCTCGCAATCGCCGACGTTCTTGACGAGATCGCTCTCGAAGTCGAGGACCTGACCGACGAGGTCATGGAGCTCGGCGACGGCCTGGACGTCATCAGCGACGACCTCGGCGACGTGGAAGATATCGTCTATGATGAAGACGAGGACGACTACGAGGATGAGGAAGACGACGAGGACGACGAGGAGGAGTGCTACGCCACGACCTGCCCCGAGTGCGAGGAAGAGATCTTCTTCGACGATTCGGTCCTCGAAGACGGCAAGGTCGAGTGCCCCAACTGCGGCGCGACCCTCGAGTTCGACCCCGCCGACCTTGTGGAAGACGAGGAAGAGAAGGACGACTAAGCGTCTGAAAACCGTATAAAAAGACCGCCACAGCAGGAAACTGCTGTGGCGGTTTTTGCTATTTTGAGGTTATGAAGCGGTGTGCTTCGTCTCCACTGTGCTCTTGTCAATGATCAGGATAACAAGGGACACAAGGAACATGATCGCCAATGCGATCTCGAGCACGGAATTCATGCTTGCGAGCAGGGAGGCATCCTTCCACTCGATGTAGGATGTCATATTTGTGGGGATATCATAAATGAAATGCAGCAGCATGGGAATGACGATGTTGCCTGACTTGAGATAGATGACCGCAAAGGTAAATCCGATGGCCCCTGACAGAAAGAAAGCGGAGGTGCTCCAACCGGTCACCACATGAGCCGCCCCAAAGACAAGAAAACTGACAAAGGCATAGAGCAGACGGCTCCAAACGCTTTTATTCCCGTGGAAATATCCTTCCAAAATGAGGAAGCGGTAATTCAGTTCCTCATAAAGGGCAGTCGTGAGCTGCTGCAATAGGATCCTTGCGAAAAACAGCCCTGCGGTGAGGCCTGAAATTCCCCTGCATCCGACATAGACGGCGGCCACGTAGCACAGCAGAAATACGAGAAAACCGAGACCTGATAATATGGCAATCTTACTGTTATGAAAGATTAGAATTTCCCTTGTCGTTTTCCCGTACAACCGTGTTCCGAGCATCAGGATGATGACTCCGAAAGCGGCGCGCAGCATACTGCTGAGCAGATACCACGAAACGCCGTGCGCAGAATTTCCGATGATCCACGATAACATGGGGAATGCTGCGCCCAGCACGACGGCCCAGAGGATCCCGCTAAATCGTTTATCCCATAATAATGGTTTCATCTTATTTAAAGCTATTCTCGTAAATATCAAAAAATCTGCTGACAAATTGGGCCTGCTGGCGCGCTTCCTCCGAGCCGGTCGTGGTTTGCCAGCCGTAAGTTTGGTAGGAGGGGTAATTGAGCTTTGAAAGCCCGAGCAGATGGAACTCTTTTCGGATGAGCGAAATGCCCTCCGGATAGTGCTCGCGCAGCGCGGCAAAGGCCTCGCCGGGGTCCTTGAAAACGGCATACCCGTCTTCTCCCGCGCCGATCGCAAAGCGCGCGTCGCGCTCGTAATAGTCCTCGACGTTTACATTCCCCCTGATGTTCCCCTGACCTGCGACATAGTCCTGCACACAGGGATTCGTCACTTTGTTAATCTTGCCGTTGAAAACAAACACGGCGGCAAGGATGAGGACGGAAAGGATCGCCAGTTCTGATTTTTTCATAAGTGCTGCCTCCTGTCGGTTGTCATTTTGCGGCAAAGCGCCTTGTTTGATTTCACTCTATCACGGGGCGGCTACAGTTGCAAGACAAAACGGCTGCGGCCATGGTTTGTTTACAAATTTCCGGTTGTACGGCGCACAAAAGCGTGGTAAACTACCCTCGGCTCGATATGGCGGCGCTGCCGCCGAAGCAATAGACCGGAAAGGAAGAACATACTATGAAAATTGCAATTCCATGCGAGAATGGCGAAGTGATGCAGCATTTCGGCCATGCCACGGAGTTTACCGTTTACACCATCGAGGATATCAAGCCCATCGAAAAAGAGACCGTCACGTTTGACGATACCGACCACGAGAAGGTCGCGGGCGGCCTCAAGTCCCGCGGCGTCGATCTCGTCATCTGCGGGAATATCGGCGAAGGTGCGCACGCCGCCATCGACAACGCGCATATGCTGCTCATTTCCGGCGTGACCGGAAATGCCGACGAGGCGGTCGACAGCTTCCTCCAGGGCAATCTGGAGCTGATGACCGGCGACAGCAGCGCGAGTGCCGGCGGCTGCGGCGCGGGCTGCGGGGCCGGATGCAGTGCATGCGGCGGTGGCTGCGGCGGTTGTGGCGGCGGCTTCCACGAGCCGTACGTCGAGACGCGCACGTTCACCGATATCGTCACGCTGACGGAAGATAACTTCCAGACTGAGGTGCTCGACGATCCGGGCCTCATTATCATCGACTTCTGGGCCGAGTGGTGCCAGCCGTGCAAGATGATGGCGCCTGTCTTTGCCGAGCTCAACGGGGAAGAGGACAAGGTCAAGTTCTGCAAGGTCAACGTCGACGAGCAGCCGAACCTCGCTTCGATGTTCGGTATCGACTCCATCCCGACGCTCGCCGTCGTGCAGGACCGCCACACGCTGACCGGCATGGTCGGTGTGCACGATAAGGCCGACATCAAGGCGATGCTGGAGAAGTGCAAGGCATGAGAATTCGATACAACGAAGACGCGGAGGTCGTCGCCCGCCTGCGCGCCGCGCTCTTAAAGCGCGATTTACAGTGCCCCTGCCGCTTGCAGAAGATCGAGGACAACGTCTGCATGTGCAAGGAGTTCCGCGACCAGATCGCTGACCCCAAATTCGAGGGCTACTGCCACTGCCGTTTGTACTACAAGGAAAAGTAAAAATTGGTTATAGACCTATGGTATTGTACCACATGTCTGAAAAAAGCACCGGCAAAGGCCGGCTCCGCATAAGAAAATATGCGGTTTTGCCTGCACCTTTTTGGCTGAAATACGACCGAAAAAATCTCCCCATACGCCAGTATGGGGAGATTTTTTCAACCGATTTCATCTCAAAAATTCATTGGCAAAACTGCTTTGCACCGAAAAAGAGCAAATTTTGTGCGGAGCCGAGGCGCGGCGGCGCAGGCATGCTGTCGCATGGCAAGACGGCGCAACGAAGGAGTCAGTGCAAAATTTGCCTTTTACGGCGCATGTTTTCTTATGTGGAGCCGGCCAAAACGGTGCTTTTTCATTCCATCAAACGCTGCATATCCTGCGGGATAGGCGCTGTAAAGTGTAATTCCTGTCCGGTGACCGGCTGGGTGAACCACAGCTCGTACGAGTGCAGCGCGGGGCGGGCGATGAGGGTTTTGTCCTCCGTGCCGTAGAGCCAGTCGCCCGCGAGGGGATGACCGAGGTATGCCATGTGGACGCGAAGCTGATGCGTGCGACCCGTCTGTGGGCGCAGGCGCAGGAGCGTGAAGCGGTCGTTTACTTGCAGAGTCTCGTACTCCGTGAGGCTCTGAAGTCCGTCCGCGCGCACGCAGCGGCGGATGATGGAGCCCTCCGCGCGGCCGATCAGCGCGTCGATGACGCCGCACGGCGGTTCAACTCTGCCGACGGCAACAGCGCGGTACTCGCGCCGCAGATCGCTTGAGTGCAGTGCGCGGCGCAGGCGGTCGTGCACATAGCCATTTTTCGCGGCGATGAGGAGGCCAGACGTCCCTTTGTCGAGCCTACTGACGAAGTGCGGCACGCTGCCCTCGCCGAGATAACTCGTCAGCATCGCTGCAAGGCTCGGCGCGGAGGCGTCACCCGACTTCGGGTGCATGGCGACGCCCGCAGGCTTGTTGAGCACGAGCAGGTCGTCGTCCTCGTAGACGATGTCGGGCTTTGCCGTATTTGCGCAGTACAAGTCCTCGCGCGGCGTACGCTCGCTGAGGACGACGCTGACGGTGTCGCCCGCGTGGACGATTGTGTTGACATGGACGCTCTGTCCGTTCAATAAAATGGCGTTTTCGCGCCATTTGAGGCTTTTGAGCAGCGTGTAGGAAAGCTGAAGACTGCCGCGCAGGATGCCTTTGACCATGCGGCCGTCCTCCTCCGGCGTCACGGTGTATGTGAGAATGCGCATGGAAGTTCTCCTTTCCCGAAGTAAACGGCGCGTAAAATTCACACATAGTATACCATCTTCGCACGAAAAATGATATACTGAATCACACTTCGGCGCTGCCGAAAAAAAGCAACAGGAGGGCAATGGCATGGGCAAGAGAACCATCTGCCTTTTGAACGATTCCTTTCCGCCCGAGATCGACGGCGTGGCGAACGCCGTCGTGAACTACGCGAAAAACATCACGAAAAGCGGCGAAAACGCCATTGTCGTCACGCCGACAATGCCCGGCGCGGACGACAGCGCGTTCCCCTTTCCCGTGCTGCGCTACCCGAGCATCGACACGCGCAAGAAGCTCGGCTACGTGGCGGGCTATCCGTTTTCACCCGAGACCGCGCGCGTGCTGACGGAGCAGAAGGTCGAACTGATGCACACGCATTGTCCCATCACGTCGTGCCTGCTGGCGCGCTCGCTGCGCGCCGTGGTCGACGCGCCGCTCGTGCTGACGTATCACACGAAGTACGATGTCGACATCGCCAAGGCTGTGCGCGGCAAGCTCTTGCAGGAGAGCGCCATTCGCGCGCTGGTGCAGAACATCGCAAGCTGCGATGAGGTCTGGGTCGTGAGCCGCGGGGCGGGGGAAAATCTGCGCTCGCTCGGCTACGAGGGCGACTACATCGTGATGGAAAACGGCGTGGACGTGCCGCGCGGGCGGGTGTCTGACGAGGCCATCGCCGCGGCGACGGGCAGATATGACCTGCCGCAGAACGTGCCGGTCTTTCTCTTCGTCGGGCGGCTGATGTGGTACAAGGGTATCCGCATCATTTTAGATGCGCTGAAAACGCTGCGCGAGAAAAATGTCGACTTCCGCATGGTGTTTGTCGGCGAGGGCGCAGACGGCGCGGAGATCCGCAGCTATGCGGAAGAGCGGAAGCTCTCCGACCGCTGCTTTTTCACAGGTGCGATCTCTGACCGCGAGATCATCCGCGCGTGGTATGGCAGATCCGACCTGTTTCTCTTCCCGTCGACGTTCGACACGAACGGCCTTGTCGTGCGCGAGGCCGCAGCCAGCGGTACGGCGACTGTGATGATCCGAAATTCCTGCGCGTCCGAGGGCGTGGGCGACGGGCGAAACGGCTTTTGCATCGAGGAAAACGCCGCGGCGATGGCGGCAAAGCTCGAAGAGCTCTGCCGTGCGCCGGAGGTGATGCAAGTGGTCGGCGAAAACGCCCAGCGCGAGCTGTACGTTTCATGGGAGACGGCGGTGCAGCGCGCCATGGCACGCTACGAGGTCGTCATCGACAATTACCGCAGCGGAAAATATCCGAAGCGCGAGCGCTTCGGCGACGAGTTTTTCAAAACGCAGGGTGGGCTGATGAAGGCCTTTGCCAGCGTGGGCGAGCTGAGCGAGGAGATCGCCGCGGGGCTGCGCATTGAGCGCGACGAGGCGTTGCAGACCATTGTCCGTTCGCGGCAGGAGCTTCACGGGCGGTTCGGCGAGACAAAGCAGGAGCTCGCCGAGCGCTACGAGACGATTTTGCAAAAAGTGGACCGCTATTTATGAGAAAAATACGAGCGAAAATTCGCTCGTCTTTTCTTTTTAATCTTCGTGTTTTGGCTTTTCCGCGGCGAACCACATGTTCCACTGGAAGGAGTACGCCCTACGCGACGCCTCGTCCGCGCAAATTAGACGCACGCGCGACGGCTGTGCGTGCTCATAGCCGTAGTCCATGATGGCGCGCAGGACGCGGTAGGCGGCCTTCAGGTCGCTGTCTGTGCAGGAGAGGGTCAGCGTGTCGCCGTCCGTGAGCGGCAGAAGTTCGGCCGCATGGTCGGAAGAGGGGAGGGCGGCGATGTCGCCGCGGGTGATCTCAACGGTCATGGCAGCCTCCTCAGCGGTTCAGATACGCGCGGCACTTCGCCTCCGCGTCGTGCGCAAGCTGTTCTTCGTCGACTGTGACAAGATGACCGTGGTCGACCGTCACGCGGCCCTGGACGACTGTGTAGTCAACGGGTCCGCGCACGCCGACAGTGCCGAGCACGCTTTTGGGGTCAAAGCACGAGCCGACGAGCTCGAGCCTGCGCGAGTCGATCATGAAGAGGTCGCAGCACTTGCCGACCTCGAGCGAGCCGATGTCGTCGCTGCGGCCAAGGATGGCCGCGCTGCCGCATGTTGCCATCTTGAGCACGTCGTAACCGCTGGGGGCAGCTTTGCTGCTGTTCAAACGGTGCAGCAGGAACGCGACGCGCAGTTCCTCCATCAGCGATGAGCCGTCGTTCGAGGCTGAACCGTCAACCGCGAGGCCGACCGGCACGCCGAGCTTCAACATCTCGGGCACGCGGGCGACGCCGGAGGCGAGCTTCATGTTCGAGATCGGGCAGTGCGCCACGCCGGTGTGCGTCTTTGCCAGCACGCGCAGCTCCTCGTCGTTGAAGTGGATGCCGTGAGCGAACCAGACGTCGCTGCCCGTCCAGCCGAGGCGCTCCATGTACTCGAGCGGGCGGACGCCCTCGCGCGCGAGCATGAAGTGTTCTTCGTCCTTCGTCTCGCACAGGTGGGTGTGCAGGCGCACGCCGTACTCTCGCGCGAGCACGGCGCTCTCGCGCAGAAGGTCGGCAGACACGGAGAACGGCGAGCACGGGGCGAGCGCAACGCGGTGCATCGCGCCGAACGACTTGTCGTGGTATTTCTCGATGACACGGGCAGAATCGGCCATGATCTCGTCGACCGTCTGCACGACGCTGTCGGGCGGCAGGCCGCCGTCCTTGACAGAGAGATCCATACTGCCGCGCGAGGCGTACATGCGCGCGCCGATCTCGTCCGACGCGGCAAACTGCGCGCCAATGAGGTCGCCCGCGCCCGCAGGGAAGACATAGTGATGGTCGAAGCAGGTCGTGCAGCCGTGCTTCATCAGCTCGCCAAGGCCCGTGAGCGTCGAGAGGCGGATGACGTCCTCGTCGAGGTTTTTCCAGATCTCATAGAGCGTTTTGAGCCAGTCGAAGAGCTCCATGTTCTGTACTTCCGGCAGGTTGCGGGAAAAGACCTGATAGAGATGATGGTGCGTGTTGACAAGGCCGGGGTAGCAGAGCATGTGGTTCGCCTTGATCACCTTGTCCGCTTCCTGCGGCAGATTTTTACCGATCGCGCGGATGAACCCATCCTCAGCATACAGATCGACGTTTTCATAAACCGTGTCCGCGTCATCACACGACACCAGCGAACGAATGTTTTGAATGAGCAGAGTAGACATAGCAATACCTCTTAGACCCGCGCCAAACGCAGGCAGATTTAGTGAAAAATAGCAAGAAGCGCATTTTGCTGCCTCCAGCGGCAAAACAGCTCAAAAGCCTCGCAGAGTTTCACGCCGCGCACGGCGTGAAATAAATTGGAATTCGTCGCGGAGGACGACATGTGCGTCCGCAGCGACACTTTGCAGTGTTTGGAGCGGTGAGCGACAAACACTGAAGCCTATCTAAAATGAAAGCACCCATCGGGTGCTTTCATTTTAAGTGTTTTTATCTCTCTTCGCGGAAGTAGCTCAGACCCAGCGATGCGGGCGGCTGATCCTCGCGCTTCTTGCGCAGCGACACGATGATCAGAACGACCAGCGTGACGACGTAGGGGAGCATCTTGTAGAGCTCCTTGATGGCAAGGTTGGTGCCGGTGGGGATGAAGATATAGAGGATGTAGAACCCGCCAAACAGGATGGAGGCCAGCACGCTGACGTTCGGACGCCAGATCGTGAAGATGACGAGCGCGATGGCGAGCCAGCCGCGGTCGCCGAAGGCGTTGTTGGACCAGACACCGCAGGCGTAGTCCATGACGTAATACAGGCCGCCGAGACCAGCGATCATGCTGCCGATACAGGTGGCGAGGTATTTGTACTTCGTCACGTTGATGCCGGCTGCGTCCGCCGTCGCCGCGCTCTCGCCCACGGCGCGCAGGTGCAGACCCGTGCGGGTGTGCTTGAGGAAGTAGGAGGCGAGCAGCGCAATGACGATGGCAAGGTAGGCAAGGAAGCCGTAGGACAGGAAAACCTGACCGAACCAGCCGCCGACATTCAGGGATTTGCTGAAATAGGCGCTCGTCGCGCTCAGCGCGATGGAGGGGACTTCACTGTCGGTCAGCTTGATGAGCGAGCCGCCGAAGAAGTTGCCGATGCCGACGCCGAACGTCGTGAGCGCAAGACCCGTGACGTTCTGGTTGGCGCGCAGCGTAACGGTCAGCAGGCAGTAGAGAAGGCCCATCAGAAGCGAGCCCAAAAGCGAGCAGAGCATCGGGATACCGATGGCGAGGAACGCGTTCATGTCGGCAGCCGGGGTGGACTGCTCGTAGAAGAACGCGCCGATGACGCCGCAGATACCGCCGACGTACATCACGCCCGGAATGCCGAGGTTCAGGTTGCCTGACTTTTCCGTCAGGATCTCACCGGTGCTGCCGTAGAGCAGGGGGATGCCCTGCATGACCGCACGGGGAAGAAAAGCAGTTAGATCAAATATCATTGCTTCACGCCTCCTTCTTGCTCTTGCGCAGGCTGACCTTGTAGCTGATGAAAAACTCGCTGCCGATGATGAAGAACAGGATGATGCCCGTCAGGATATCGGCGAAGGAGTGGTTTAGGCTGAACACGCTGGAGATCTCGCTTGCGCCGCGGCTCAGAACCACGATAAGAAGGCTCGTGAAGATCATCATGATGGGGTTGAACTTGGCCATCCAGGAGACCATGACCGCTGTGAAGCCGCGTCCGCCGACGATGGTGGTGGTCAGCGTGTGGTCCGTACCGGCGGTGAGCAGCAGGCCGATGAGGCCGCAGATCGCGCCGGAGAGGATCATCGTGCGCACGATGACGCGCTCGACCTTGATGCCCGCATAGCTCGCGGTGCGCTGGCTCTCACCGACAACGGCAATCTCATAGCCGTGCTTGCTGTAATTGAGATAGATATACATAACGCCCGTGAGGATCGCCACAAGCAGGATCGGGAGGAGGTAGCGCTGGCCGCCGAGAACGGGGAGCCAGCCGGCCTCGGTATTCTGGTTGATGATACCGATCTTGCCCGAGCCCTTGGGCACTTCCCACACGATGATGAAGAACGCGGCGAGCTGTGTCGCGATGTAGTTCATCATGAGCGTGAAGAGCGTTTCATTCGTGTTCCACTTGGCCTTGAAGATACCGGGGAGGAAGCCCCACAGCGCGCCTGCCGCGACGGAGGCGACGATCATAATGACGATGAGAAGACCGTTGGGGATCTTGCCGCCAAGGCAGATCATGCAGGCCGCGGTGGCAAGGCAGCCGATGAGCACCTGACCCTCGGCACCGATGTTCCAGAAGCGCATCTTGAACGCGGGCGTGACCGCGAGCGAGATGCCGAGCAGGATCGCGAGGTTATGGAACGTGACCCAGCTCTTACGCGACGTACCGAACGCGCCGTAGAGGATCGTGGAGTAGACCTTGATGGGATTTTCACCCGTCAGCAGCGTTGTGACGATCGCGCAGACGATCAAAGCGAGCACGATCGCGCCGCCGCGGATCAAAACGGCCTTGTACCAGGGGAGCGTATCGCGCTTGGCGATGTGGAAGAGCGACTGGTTCTTATTCATCCTTGTTGCCTCCCTTCACGAGCGTCATCAGTGCGCCGACCTCGCGCTTGTCGGTCTTTCTGGCGTCGACCACGCCGGAGACCTGACCGCCGCAGAGAACGACGATGCGGTCACACAGCTCAAGCAGCACATCGAGGTCTTCGCCGACATAGACGACGGCGACGCCCTTCATCTTCTGCTCGGTCAGCAGGTTATAAATGGTATAGGAGGTGTTGATGTCCAGGCCGCGCACCGCGTAAGCGGTCATCAGCACGGCGGGGGACTGGGCGATCTCGCGTCCGACAAGCACCTTCTGCACGTTGCCGCCGGACATGCGGCGCACGGGGAAGGACGTGCTGGGCGTGACGACGCCGAGCTCTTCCCAGATGCGGTTGGCGAGCGCTTCGGGATCCTTGCGGTTGAGGAACAGACCCTTACCCTTGCGCCAGGAGCGCAGCATCATGTTGCCCGTCATGCCCATCGAGCCGACCAGGCCCATGCCGAGTCGGTCTTCGGGGACGAACGACATCGAAATGCCGCTCTTGCGGATTTTCATCGGGTCGAGACCGACGAGTTCCTTTTCCTTGCCGCCGTCGGGCGGATAGAACGTGACATGGCCGGAGGCGACGGGGTAGAGGCCCGCAATGGACTCGAGCAGCTCGCGCTGGCCGCTGCCTGCGACGCCCGCGATGCCGAGCACCTCGCCCGCGTTGATGGTGAAGCTGACATTGTCCAGACGCTTGACGCCAAGCTCGTCGTAAGCCGTCAGGCCTTCGATGACGAGGCGCTTTTCAACGTCCTTCGGCTCGGGGCGGCTGATGTTCAGGCTCACCGTGTGGCCGACCATCATGTCGGTCAGCGATTGCTGGTCGGCATCCTTGGTGGCGACGTCACCGACGTATTCGCCCTTGCGCAGCACGGCCACGCGGTCGGACACGTCGAGCACCTCGTGCAGCTTGTGCGTGATGATGATGAGGGACTTGCCGTCGGCCTTCATGTTGCGCATGATGGCGAAGAGCTTGTCCGTCTCCTGCGGGGTGAGCACTGCGGTCGGCTCGTCCAGAATGAGGATGTCCGCCCCGCGGTAGAGCACCTTGACGATCTCGACGGTCTGCTTCTGCGAAACGGACATGTCGTAGATCTTCTGATTGGGGTCGATGTCGAACCCGTATTTGTCGCAGATCTCTTTGACCTTTTTGCTGGCTTCGGCAATGTCGAGCTTGCCTTCAAGGCCGAGGATGATATTCTCCGTTGCGGTGAAAAGATCAACGAGCTTGAAGTGCTGGTGGATCATACCGATGCCGTGTTCGAACGCATCCTTGGGGGAGGCGATCGTGACGGGTTCGCCGTGAATGTAGATTTGCCCCTCGTCGGGGAAATAGATGCCGGAGAGCATGTTCATCAGCGTCGTCTTGCCGCTGCCGTTTTCGCCGAGCAGCGACAGGATCTCGCCCTCGTGCAGCTCAAGGTTGATGGCGTTGTTCGCCACCACTTTGCCGAACCGCTTCGTGACATTCTCCATTTTAACTGCGCATGCAGTTCCCAAGGCGGTCACCCCTTTTTCCGCTGGAGGGCACAGGAAGAAAGCCCCGCAGCATTGTATTTGTACAAGTCATATATTAGCATAATTGAACGGCGTTGTAAATGTAAAACAGAAAAAAACACAAAAAAAATTAGAAGCGTACAAAAATTTTTAGCAAAATAGCGAAAAGTGCCATAAAAAGAAAAAAGATATCGGGCTGCCCGAAGGCAGCCCGATATGTAGTAGCAGAAACAATTAGCCGAAATTAGTATCCAGCAGATCAATGCCGTCGATCATGAGCTGGAAGTACGGGGCGGAACGGGCGGTGGACTCAGCCAGATAACCGTCCTGGACAACCTCGGTGTCGGGCGTGTAGTCGGGATCGGTGTCGACGTCAGCCATGTAAGAGGTGACAGGCTGGCCGTCCACGGTGAAGGTGGAGCAGTCGAAGACGTGGAGCTCGCCGCTCTCGAGCTTGGCGGTCGCATCGGCAATGGCCTCAGCGGTGCCCTCGGCAGCAACATTCTCGTTCAGGTCGGTCAGCACGACAGAGCCGGTCGCAAGGGTGCCGGTCCAGTCAGCGTCGATGGCCTCGCCGTTCATGGCAGCGGTGATGGCATACTCATAGTAGGGAGCCCAGTCGATGCGGGAGGAGATCAGATAGGTGTTGGGGCAGGCGGCCTCGGTGGAACCGTTGTAGGAAACGTCGGGAACACCGGCGGTCTCGCAAGCGGTGGGAGCGCCCATGGAGTCGGCGTGCTGGCTGATGAGCTTGCAGCCGTTCTTGATGAGCTTCTGCGCGCCTTCCTTCTCGGCGGTCTCATCATACCAGCTGCCGGTGAAGGTGACTTCCATCGTGGCAGTGGGGCAGACGGAGCGAGCGCCCAGGAAGAAAGAGGTGTAGCCGGAGATAACCTCGGCATAGGTGAAGGCGCCGACGTAGCCGATCTTGGCCTCGTCTGCGGTGAACTCACCGTTGGCGATCATCTCGTTGAGCTTCATACCGGCAGCGATACCGGCGAGGTAACGGCCTTCATAGATGGAAGCGAAGGCGTTGTGGTAGTTGCTCAGACCCTCGGTGTGCGCCTTGGTGCCGGTGGAGTGGCAGAACTGCACGTCGGGGAAGTCCTTCGCGGCCTGGATCATGTAGTCCTCGTGACCGAAGGAGTCGGCGAAGATGATGTTGCAGCCGGCGTCGGCAAGCTCAGCGGCCTTGTCGTAGCACTCCTGACCTTCGGGAACGTTGGTCACGATGGTGTACTCGACGCCGAGCTTCTCGCAGGCGGCCTTAGCAGCGTTGATGAAGTTGAGGTCGTAGGTAGAGTTTTCGTCGTGGAGCATGATGAAGCCGACCTTGAAATCGGTGACTTCGTTGTTGTCCTGATCGTCGGTGTTGGTATCGTCCTTCTTATCGCCGCAGGCGACGAGGGCGAGGACCATCACGAGACTCAGGAGCAGTGCAAGGAACTTCTTCATTTCGGTAAATCCTCCTTAAATTTTACGGCAATCAAAAGATTTGAATACCGTTATCACCATGATACATAAAAAGGAAAAATTTAGCAACAGGAAAAAGAAAAAATGAGGGTCAAACTTGACCAAAAAAGCAGCATGAATTTTTGTCCATAGCGGAGAAATCACGAAAAAAAGGGTCCGCTTTTCGAAACGGACCCTTTTTAGGAAGGTTTGGCGGGATTTACATCTGCACGCGGGTGCCGGTTTTGCCCTCGATGCCCTCGGCTGCCTTTTCAAGCAGCGTGATGAGCGCGACGCGGCCGGGCTTGCTCTCAGCAAACGACATGGCGGCCTGGACCTTCGGCAGCATGGAGCCGGGGGCAAACTGCTTTTCGTCGATATACTTGCGCGCCTCGTCCGGCGTCAGGGTGTCGAGACCCTTCTGATCGGGCTTGCCGAAGTTGATGGCGACCTTCTCGACCGCTGTCAGGATGACGAGCATGTCCGCGTCGAGCAGCTCTGCGAGCTTGGCGGAGGCGAAGTCCTTGTCGATGACCGCGGGCGTGCCGTAGAGCTTGCCGTCCTTGCGCACGACGGGGATACCACCGCCGCCGACCGTGATGACGACCGTACCGTTGTCGACGAGCGCCTTGACAGTGTTCTTTTCAATGACGTCGATCGGCTTGGGGGAGGGAACGACCTGACGGTAGCCGCGGCCCGCGTCCTCGACCATGGTGTAGCCCTTTTCTGCGGCGATGCGGTCGGCAGTCTCCTTGTCGTAGAACGCGCCGACGGGCTTGGTCGGATGCTGGAAAGCGGGGTCAGCCTCGTCGACGAGCACCTGCGTCACGACGGTCGCGACGTCCTTGTTCATGCCGCGGGAGGCGAGCTCGTTGCCGATGGCGTTCTGCAGATGATAGCCGATATAGCCCTGGCTCATCGCGCCGCACTCGGGGAAGGGCATGTCGGACTTGATGGCCTTGGCCTCAGCGGCGGTGGCCATGCCGAGGTTGATCATGCCGACCTGCGGGCCGTTGCCGTGGGCAATGATGACCTCGTTGCCCTGCGCGATCAGGTCGACGATGGGCTTTGCGGTCTCGGTGACGAGGGCGAGCTGCTCATAGGGGGTGTTGCCCAGCGCGTTGCCGCCCAGGGCGATGACGATTCTCTTGCTCATAATGACTATCTCTCCTTCATTATTTTTGAAAAACTCTCTTCTCTCAAAAGCGGGGAGGCCCGCCTTTTTACGTGGGAACGCGCAATTAGAACATCTTGCGCTCTTCGCCGGACTTGTCCATTTCCATCAGCGCGCGGACGGGGTCCTTGACCTGCGCGAGGAACATCATTGCGGCGATGATATAGGGCTTGTAGGAAGCCTGCTTGTACAGGGGGACGATATAGCGGTCGAACACGCTGTTGTCAACCTCGCCCTCGGGGCAGGAAAGACCGGTGATGTCGGCGGGCAGGCAGTGGAGATAGAGCGCCTTGCCGTCCTTCGTGAGCTTCATCATCTCCTCGGTGCAGGCCCAATCCTTGTGCTCGGCGTTCTGCGCGAGCAGCTTTTTCTCCAGCTCATCGATGCCGTCCTTGTCGCCGGCCTGATAGAGCTTCGTGCGCTCCTCCATGGCCTTGAACGGCGCCCAGGACTTGGGATAGACGATATCGGCGTCCTTGAAGGCTTCCTTCATGTCGTTGCACTTCTTGAAGCTGCCGCCGGTGGCCGCCGCGTTCTTCTTGGCGATCTCCTCGACCTCGGGCATGACCTCGTAGCCCTCGGGGTGGGCGAGCGTGACATCCATGCCGAAGCGGGTGAAGAGGCCGATAACGCCCTGCGGGACGGAGAGGGGCTTGCCGTAGCTCGGGGAATAGGCCCATGTCATGGCGACCTTCTTGCCCTTGAGGTTCTCCACGCCGCCGAAGTAGTGGATGATGTGGAGCATATCGGCCATGCACTGCGTCGGGTGGTCGACGTCGCACTGGAGGTTCACAAGCGTCGGGCGCTGTTCGAGGATGCCGTCGCGGTAGCCCTCTTCGAGCGCGTCCATGAAGGTCTTCTGATACTTGTGGCCCTCGCCGATGAACATATCGTCGCGAATGCCAATGACGTCGGCCATGAACGAGACCATGTTCGCCGTCTCGCGCACGGTCTCGCCGTGTGCAATCTGGGACTTCTTTTCATCGAGTACCTGTTCTTCTAAGCCGAGCAGGTTGCACGCGGACGCGAACGAGAAGCGCGTGCGGGTGGAGTTGTCGCGGAAGATCGAAATGCCGAGGCCGGAGTTGAAGACCTTGGTGTTCTTGTTGCGCTCGCGCAGATCGCGCAGCGCGTCGGCCACGGTGAAGACCGCGTCGATCTCCTCGTCGGTCTTGTCCCACGTCCAGTAGAAGTCGGTCTTGTACATGTTATTGATGTGCAGCGTCTCAAGGTGGCGCGCCAGTTCAACAGTCTTGCTCATGGGTGATTTTCTCCTTTATCTGTATAGTATGATCGAAATACCTTGTTTTATTTGCGCCGCGCACGGCGCAAATGATCTTGAACCGTTTTTTGCCGCGACATGCGCGTGGCAAAAAACACTTCTCACGCAGCGCGTCGAGCCAAAGGCGAGGCGCGAAGCGGAGTGCAGCCTCTTAATATCAAATGACGGGCGAAGCACGTTATTTGATATTATTACCCGTTAACTCCTGACGGAAGGAGGTGGCGGAGCCATCCTTGTTCTCGGGCTTGTAGAGGCCGGGGACAGCCGCGTACAGCGCCGCGCAGGTGACGAGGTCCTGCTTCCAGGTGATCTCGTTGGGCGCGTGGGCCTGAGATTCAGCGCCAGGGCCGAAGCCGACGCAGGGGATGCCGTAGCGACCCTGGATGGATACGCCGTTGGTCGAGAACGTCCACTTGTCAGTTAAGGGGCGGCCCGTGCGCGTGGACATGGCTTTTTCGTCCGCGCCGATGCGCTCGGTGCCCCAGAGAGCGTGGTGCGCGTCGACGAGCGCCTGCACGTGGGGCGCGGTCTCCTTGTTGATCCAGGTGGGGAAGAAGGCCTCGGTCTCGTAGACGTGGCCGGTCCAGGACGGACGGTCGTACATGTACATGGAGACCTTGATATCCTTGGCGTACTTCTTGCACGCGGGCAGGTCTTCAATCTCCTTCAGGCAGGACTGGTAGGTCTCGCCCGCGGTCATGCGGCGGTCGATGGAGATCGAGCAGCTGTCGGCGACGGCGCAGCGGGAGGGAGAGGTGAAGAAGATCTGGCTCGTGGTGCAGGTGCCGCGGCCAAGGAAACGCGCGTCCTCCCAGTGCTCAGGATTATACTTCGGATTGAGCATCTTGACAAGGCCCTTGATCTCCTTGTCATCGGCGGCGTCGTTCTCGTTGAGGTCGCGTACGTTCAGAATGACCTCGGCCATCTTGTGGATGGCGTTGTCGCCGCGCTCGGGCGCGGAGCCGTGGCAGGAGACGCCGTGCATGTCGACGCGGATCTCCATGCGGCCGCGGTGGCCGCGGTAGATGCCGCCGTCGGTCGGCTCGGTGGAGATGACGAATTCGATCTGGTTTCTCGCGTCCTCAGGGCCCTTGAAGTATTCGTTGACGATGGACTGCCAGCACATGCCGTCGCAGTCCTCCTCCTGCACGGAGCCGACGACCATGATCTTGTAGCCATCGGGAATGAGGCCGAGGTCCTTCATGATCTTCGTGCCGTAGGCTGCCGCGGCCATGCCGCCCTCCTGGTCGCTGCCGCCGCGGCCGTAGATGACCTTGTCATCCTCGTAGCCCTCGTACGGGTCGTGCGTCCAGTTCTCGCGGTTGCCGATGCCGACGGTGTCGATGTGGGAGTCGATGGCGATGATCTTGTCGCCCGAGCCCATCCAGCCGATGACGTTGCCGAGCGCATCGAACTCGACCTTGTCGTAGCCAAGCTTCTTCATTTCCTCGGCGATGCGGTGGGCGACGCCCTTTTCCTCACAGCTCTCGCTGGGGATGGCGATCATATCACGCAGGAAGTGGGTCATATCGGGGCCGTAGGCCTGTGCGGCTTTCTTGATGGCTTCGAAATCCATGGTAAAACCTCCGTTAAAAGTAATAGTATTTTCTGTCGATCGGGGTTAATTTTCTGTTACACTGTCCTTATCATAGCATAAGAACGGCAGTTGTCAAACAAAAAATTTGTGTTTCAAAATTATTTTAAGAAAATGATTGCAATTCGATCAATTTATGGTATTATAGGGATGAAAGAACATGCCCGTTCCGATGGAAAGCTGTGCAATTTGCACAGCAAAATAGGGCGGACGGGCGATCAGAGGAGGGATAGACCATAGAAGCCGCAACGCTGAAGACCCTGGAGCAGGTCGCAAAGGGCATCGCCGCGACCTTTGGCAGTCATTGCGAGGTGGTGATCCACGATGTGGGCGCCAAGCACCCCGAGCATTCCATCGTTGCCATTGAAAACGGCCACGTCACGGGCCGCAAGGTGGGCGACGGCGCGTCGCACGTTGTTTTGGAGCAGGTGCGTCAGGCCGACGCGCAGCCGAGCGACCACTTGAGCTACCTCACCAAAACGCCGGATGGGAAGATCCTGAAATCTTCCACCATGTACATCCGCGGCCGGAACGGCAAGGTCGCTGCGATCCTTGGCATCAATTACGACATTTCCTCGCTCCTGATGGTCGAGGGTGCAGTACACGAGCTGATTGACACCAAGGACGAGGCGCAGAGCGAGCCGGAAAAGATCGTCAACGTCAATGACCTGCTTGACGAGCTGATAGCCCAGTCGGTCGCGCTTGTCGGCAAGCCCGTCGCGCTGATGAATAAGGAGGACAAGATGCGTGCCATCGGCTTTTTGAGCCAGAGCGGGGCGTTCCTCGTCACAAAATCCGGAGACAAGATCGCAAAATACTTCGGCATATCCAAATATACACTATATTCTTATATTGACAAACAACAGGAGGAGAAGTGAACCATGGGCAAGATCGATTTGACCATCAACAAGACCGGCCTGCAGCACAACATTGAGAAGGCCAAGGAAAACAACGTTATCATCCCGACCATCGCGCAGATGCAGCATCCTGAGACCATCCCTGAGAAAATTCAGGAAAAGCTCAAGACTGTCGGCCTTTGGGACGTCAACCCGCTGAACCTCTTCCGCATCACGTGGAAGAACGAGGCCAAGGAGTCCGGCGGTCTCTTCCAGGAGGTGCCGAACTATGTCGAGATCCCGTCCGAGCTCTCCGGCGTTCCCTGCCGCATTCTCGCCATGGCGGGCAAGTGGTTCCCCACGGGCTGCCACAAGGTCGGCGCTTCGTTCGGCTGCCTCGCCCCGCGCCTCGTCACCGGCCAGTTCGACGCGACGTATCATCACGCCGTGTGGCCCTCCACCGGTAACTACTGCCGCGGCGGCGCATTCAACTCCAAGCTCTTGGCGGTCGACTCCGTCGCCATTCTCCCCGCGGAGATGAGCAAGGAGCGCTTTGAGTGGCTCAGCAAGATCGCCGGTCAGGTCATCGCAACGCCGGGCTGCGAGTCCAACGTCAAGGAGATTTTCGACAAGACCTGGGAGCTCAAGCAGGACCCCAGCATGATGATCTTCAACCAGTTTGAAGAGATGGGCAACCCGCTGTGGCACTACAATGTCACGGGCTACGCCCTTGCAGACCTCTTCGAGGCTGTGAAGAAGCCCGGCCAGCGTCTCGCGGGCGCGTGCTTCACCTCCGGTTCCGCCGGTACGATGAGCGCGGGCGACCTGCTCAAGGAGCGTTATCCCGGCATGAAGCTCGGCGTGGGCGAAGCGCTCCAGTGCCCGACGATCCTGAATAACGGCTTCGGCGGCCACCGCATTGAGGGCATCGGCGACAAGCACATCCCCTGGATCCACAACGTGAAGAACACTGACATGGCCATCGCCATCGACGACGAGGATTCCCAGCGTTTGCTGCGCCTTTTCAACACGGCAGAGGGCAAGAAGTACCTCAAGGAAGAGCTCAAGCTCTCCGACGAGCTCATCGAAAAGCTCACCTGGCTCGGCATCTCCGGCATTGCAAACGTCCTGTGCTGCATCAAGATGGCCAAGTACTATGAGCTGACCGAGGACGACGTTGTCTGCACCGTTCTGACCGACTCTGCCGTGATGTATCAGTCCCGCATTGAGGAGCTCAACGAGATGCACGGCGCGTACAACGCCGAGGAGGCCCGCCTCGACCACAACCTTCACATGCTCGGCCTGAAGACCGACAGCATGATGGAGCTGACGTACGAGGACCGCAAGCGCATCCACAACCTCAAGTACTACACCTGGGTCGAGCAGCAGGCGCGCGACGTCAAGGACCTCAACGCCCTCTGGTACGACACCAAGGGCACGTGGGACGCTGTCCACGCGCAGGCGAAGGAGCTCGACGAGCTCATCAACGAGTTCAACGAAGAGACCGGCCTCTTAAAGGCGCTCTAAGAGCTCAAAAGGGGAGCAGGAACCCCTTGCTCCAACCCTGTTAGGATGATAAAAGGGGGTATCTCGAAGAGATGCCCCCTTTTTTATACCCCCAAAGGGGGGGACGCGCCCTGCGGGCGCGGGGAAAGCAGCGCCGCAGGCGCTGCACGAATGCGACCCCCATTTTCTTTCCCGAGAAAGAAAACGGGCGTCGCCCGTCCAAAAG
>ERZ773146.849-NODE-849-length-22574-cov-15.309516_pt1 | contig 22574 bp, 17 predicted proteins | sample MGYA00580847_ERZ773146 | MGnify/ENA primary metagenome ERZ773146 (study PRJEB29015, sample SAMEA2737830) | human gut metagenome | biome: human gut; feature: human-associated habitat; material: faeces | place: China | collected 2012 ...
GCGGCGTGACGATGACGACGAACTCCTCTTCCTCCTGCATGGAGATGCCGAGCTTCTGGCTGATGCGTTCGGAATTCTGCCGCCGGCCCTTGAGGATCGTTCCGCCCATGGCGCCGGCGCTTCTGGCTGCGTCGATCGCGTCGCTGCTGTAGCCGTTGCTGAGCGCGACCCAGATGGCGGTGTAACCGGCGCTGATCTGCATATCGGACATATCGCTATCCACCCTTTCTTCGATCTTCTGTTCTATCGTCTCGCGCGCCTGGTCGTTCAGGAGCTGGAGCATCGGCCGCTGCAGCCCCGTGATCGGGATCGTCAGCACGATGCCGCCACCGCGTTTGTGCAGCGGAATGCGCTGCTGCAGCGCATCGAGCAGGTCACGCACGAGAAATTTCGGCAGTAGCCCGATCGTGAGCAGGCGGCCGCTGCCGCTCAGGCCGAAGATGTCGAGCATCTCCGACGGTGCGGTGCCGTACCCCTGGCACTGATAATAGATCGGGATGCGGAAGTTCTGAAACGTCTGCTCGAGCTTGCGGCGGTATTCATGGTTCGTAATGATGAGCACCATGCGCGGTGCGAGTCGGTTTTCGGAATGTATCATATCTCTTCGTCCTCCAGGTCGATGACGCCGTCATCGGACAGCAGGTCAGCTTTGTTTTGCACCACGGCTTTGGATTTATGTACGTAAAGGACGCCCATGATCTGGATCGCCACCGGCGGCGCGAGCGCGACGAGCGCTACGACGCCGAAGGCGTCCGTGACGACGTTGCCGCCGAGCGCGGTGCACGCGCCCATGGCCAGCGGCAGCAGGAAGGTGGAGGTCATGGGCCCACTCGCGACGCCGCCGGAGTCGAAGGCGATGCCCACGAACACGGACGGCACGAACCGTGCGAGGATGAGCGCGAGTGCGTAGCCGGGCACGAGAATCCAGTAGATGCTGATGCCGGTCAGCACGCGCACCATGGACAGCATCACTGCGCAGGCGACGCCGATGGACAGCGCCGTGTTCATCATGCTCTGCGACACGGTGCCGCCGGTGACGACCTCGACCTGTTTGTTGAGCACCTGCACGGCGGGCTCGGCCTTGACGATGTAGTAGCCGATGAGCGCGCCGATCGGGATGAGCACCCAGCGGTACGCGCTGCCGGCCAGCCCCGAACCGAGCAGATTGCCCACGGGCGTGAAGCCGACGTTCACGCCGGTCAGAAACAGGATCAGGCCGATGACGGTGTACAGGAAGCCGACGCCCGTGCGCAGCAGCTGCCGCCGCCGGTAGTAGTGCGTCAGCAGCTGGAACAGTACGCACACCGCCGCGATCGGCAGGATGCTCAGCAGTACCTCCTCGGCATAGCCCGGGAAGCCGAGCGCGAACTGCTGCGCCACATCGCGCGTCGTGATGACCGGCGCAATCTCTACGGCGGAGTAGGCCGCGTCCGTCGGATGGTAGAAGATGCCGAGCAGCAGCACCATCAGAATCGGCCCGACGCTGCACAGCGCGACGAGACCGAAGCTGTCGTCATCGTGCCCCTGCGTGCTGCGGATGGCCGACACGCCGACGCCCAGCGCCATGATAAACGGCACGGTGATGGGCCCGGTCGTGACGCCGCCGGCGTCGAACGCGACGGCGAGAAACTCCTTCGGGGAAAACAGCGTCAGCACAAACAGCAGCGCATACGCGCCCAGCAGGCACTTTGCCAGCGAGGTGCGGAACAAAATGCGCAGCACGGCCAGCGCCAGAAAGACGCCCACGCCGACGGCGACCGTCCAGATCAGAACGCTGTTCGGGATCGATGCGACCTGGTTTGCCAGTACCTGCAGGTCCGGCTCCGCGATGGTGATGATCGTCCCGAGCGCGAACGCCACGAGCACGATCAGCAGCACCTTTTCGCGCTTTGCCAGCGTCTTGCCGACGCCCTCGCCGAGCGGCGTCATGGACATTTCGGCGCCGAGCTGGAAAAACCCCATGCCGACGATCAGCAGCACGGCGCCGGTCAGAAACAGCGCCAGTGTGCCGATCTCCATCGGGACGAGCGTGACGCTCAGCACCAGCACGATCAGGGTAATGGGCAGCACGCTCGAGAGAGATTCCTTGACTTTTTCTTTCAGTTTTTCATTCATACGGTTGCGGTGGTCCTCCTTTCATGGGGGGATTCGGGGATCGCTGCACGACCGCATCACAGTCCGTCAGGCACGGTCAAGAATGGCCATGAACTCCTCGCCGGTGATGGTCTCCTTTTCATAAAGGTACTTGGCCAGCTCGTCGAGCTTGGCGCGGTTTTCCGTGAGGATGCCGACGGCCTTGGTGTGCTCCTTTTTCACGAGCGCGACGACCTGATGGTCGATCTGCGTCTGCGTTTCGGCCGAGCAGGCGAGGGAGGTGTCGCCGCCGAGGTACTGGTTCGTGACCGTCTCGAGCGCGACCATGTCGAACTCCTCGCTCATGCCGTAGCGCGTGATCATGCCGCGGGCGAGCTTCGTCGCCTGCTCGATGTCATTGGACGCGCCGGTGGAGATGACGCCGAAGCGCACCTCTTCGGCCGCGCGGCCGCCGGTGAGCGTGGCGATCTTGTTTTCCAGTTCCTCTTTCGTCATGAGGTAGTGGTTGCCCTCTTCAACCTGCATGGTGTAGCCCAGCGCGCCGGACGTGCGGGGGATGATGGTGATCTTCTGCACGGGGGCGGAGTGCGTCTGCAGTGCGGCGACGAGCGCGTGGCCGATCTCGTGATAGGCGACCGTCCACTTCTCTTTATCGGTGAGGATGGCGTTTTTCTTCTGATAACCCGCGATGACGACCTCGATACTCTCCTCGAGGTCGGACTGCGTGGCAAAGCGGCGGCCGTCGCGCACGGCGCGCAGCGCGGCCTCGTTGACGATGTTCGCGAGCTCTGCGCCCGAGGCACCGGAGGCCATGCGCGCGATCTTGTTGTAGTCCACGTCCTCGGCGACCTTGATCTTGCGGGCGTGCACCTTGAGGATCTCCTCGCGGCCCTTGAGATCGGGCAGCTCCACGGGCACGCGCCGGTCAAAGCGGCCGGGGCGCGTGAGCGCCGGGTCGAGCGACTCGGGCCGGTTCGTGGCGGCGAGGATGATGACGCCGTTGTTGCCCTCAAAGCCGTCCATCTCGGTCAGCAGCTGGTTGAGCGTCTGCTCGCGCTCGTCGTTGCCGCCGACCTGTCCGTCCCGCTTTTTGCCGATAGCGTCGATCTCGTCGATGAACACGATGCACGGCGCCTTCTCCTTGGCCTGGCGGAACAGGTCGCGCACCTTGCTCGCGCCCATGCCGACGAACATCTCCACGAACTCCGAACCGGACATGGAGAAAAACGGCACGTTCGCCTCACCGGCGACGGCCTTGGCCAGCATCGTCTTGCCGGTTCCCGGAGGGCCGACGAGCAGGATGCCCTTGGGCATGGATGCGCCGATCTCCTGATATTTCGCCGGGTCGTGCAGGTAGTTGACGATCTCGGTCAGGTTTTCCTTGGCCTCATCCTCACCGGCGACATCGGAGAATTTGATGCCCTCGGCGGACTTGACATAGACCTTCGCGTTCGAGCCGCCGAGCCCGAACATCATGGAGTTCGGCCCGCCGGCCTTGTTCGTCATGCGCTTGAGCATGAACTGACCGAGGGCGACAAAAAACACGATCGGCAGCAGCCACGTCAGCAGAAACGACAGAAACGGCGACATCTCCTCGACGATCTCGCTCGAAAACTCCGCGCCGGAGTCCTTCAGGCGGTAGATCAGGTCGGGATCGTCCATCGGGCCGGTCTTGTAGATCTGGGTGTCGTCTTTGTTCGTGAAGAGGATCTGGTTGTCCTGCACCTCCACGCGGCCGATCTCTTTGTTCTCCGTCATGGTCATGAACGTGCCGTAGTCGACCTCCTTGACCTGCCGTTGGCTCAGCCACGGCACGGCGAGGAAGTTGATGAGCAGCAGCACGAGCAGCGCCATGGCGTAGTAATACAGCATCGGCTTTTTCGGGCTTTTTACTTCATTCATGCGTATGCTTCCTTTATTCAAAATATATGTGTACTGCGTGTGCATTTTCCGGACTCGTGTAACGTAACTTTAGTTTACCACAACCGGAAACGCCTGTCCAGTGAATAAACTGTGTACAGCGTGTACAAAAAATACCCGATCCGCCGGTAAAGAGACAAGGAAACCGAAATCTGTGCAGCAAATGTTACGGAAGAATACACCTTGCACCTGTATGATAGTTTTATAACAAAAAGCGTTCCGAACCAACGGGAGGGATCACGCGATGGAGATGCTTCTTTACCAGAGCACGCAGTTTCGCGACGTAAAAAAGATCTTGGACCGCGCGCACGGCTTCGCGGGACTTTTGACGGCCGGCGGCATCGAGGCGTCGCGGCTGGACATGCCCTTCGTCTGCGATCAGAAGGTGCTCTCACGCTATGACGATGCGTGCGGCGATGTCCGCCGGATCCTTGCCATGCAGCTCGGGCTCGAGCTGCCGAAGGGCTTTTCCATCCCGTTGGAGGCCGAGGATCTGGCGGTCTTTTTCTCGCAGCAGTGCTCGCTGCGGCAGATGCAGGACTACCTCGCGCAAAAGCGCCGGCAAACGCAGGCGGACATTGCCGACTGGCTGCGCGAGCGCCCGTGGGATACGCATCCGGTCACGGCGGCACAGGCTGCGGCGCAGAATTTTGTCTTTGACGCAGCGACCGGCCGCATCGGTACGGACGGCTGCTTCAACGCCGGCACGGTGCTCGAGCTGCCCTCGTCGGTCGACGGGGTGCGCGTGCGCACGCTCGCTGCCTATGCCATGGTGTCGTACACATATTTAAATACGCTCGTCATTCCGGACAGTGTCGAGACGATCGAGCCATATGCGTTTTATGATAAGGTGCACCTGCGCCGGGTCAATCTTCCGCAGGGGCTCACCGTCATCCCGGAGGGCGTGTTCTCGCGCTGCATCGGTCTGACGGGCATCGTCATCCCGGACAGCGTCCGCGAGATCCACGACGAGGCATTTTACCAGTGCAGCAATCTGGACACGGTCGTCATCCCCGACGGCGTGGAGCGCATCGGCCGCTGCGCGTTTTTGAATGTTCGGCGCGTCATTTACCACGGCGGCGCCAAGGGCTTTCCGTGGGGCGCCGTGCGCGGCAACTGAGAAAGGCGGAATGAGATATGCATACGCTGCAATATGAGACCGCCGTCTGCGGCGGCAGCAATCTGAAAGCACCGATGAAGCTCGACTTCCTGCGCTCGCTCTGCGCGCAGGAGCGCCATGCGTGGCCGGAGGTCGTGCTCTGCCGGGTCGAGGGCGAGCCGCTGCCCGTGTGCTGTCTGAGCGAGGCGGCGGCGGGGGACCTGTTCTCGCGTGTGGGCATCGTGTCCGCGCCGTCTGAGGCGCTCACGGCACTGCTGCGTACCGCGCCCGTGCGGGCACGTATCACGGCACTGTGCGATTCTGCGGGCGAGCCGTGCGACAGCGACACGCCGGATGTGTGGGGCTTTCTCGCCGAATACCGCTGCGGCGACGCGCTCAGTGCGGCGGTGCGTGCGGCGATCGACGGGGCGGCGGCGCGCGGCTGTGCGAGCGCGGAGGCACTGACCGCACGCGCCGAGTACCTGCTCGAGCAGGCTGTGCCGGAGGCGATCATCCTGCGCGTGTTCGCCGAGATGTTCTCTTTGCCGGAGTATCCCGAGATGGTGCCCGACCCGGCGGTGCGCTATGTGCAGGCCGACAGCTTCGGGGCGCTCACGCGCGCGCTGGCCTACCGCCTGTCGGGGCTGCATCTGCGGCTGGTCGGCAGCAAGGGCTGCGGCAAAAACACGCTCATCCAGACGGTGGACTGGTTGCTCAACGTGCCGCAGTACCGCATGCAGGGCAATGCCGAGCTTGACAAGCTCGACCTGCTCGGCGGGCCAACGATCGAAAACGGCACCATGCGCTATCGCCTGAGCGATATGCTGCGCTATCTGGCCGCGGGTGCGGATGTCGTGCTCGACGAGGGCAACACCATCAAGCCCGAGTGCGCCGATGTGCTCCACTCGCTGACCGACGCTGCGCGCCAGATCCAGGTGCCCGGCTACGGTCTCGTGCAGATGCACCCGCACTCGGCGTTCACGATCACGATGAATGAGGACTACGCCGGCACGAACTTTATGAACGAGGCGACGATCGACCGCTTCACGCCCATCCACATCGCAGAGCCGGAGACCATTGTGGACGTGCTGCGCCGCGTCGTGCCCGAGGCGAGCGGCGCGAGCCTGAACATCTGCGACTATGTCTACTGTGCCATCCGCGACCGCATCCGCAGCGCCGGCGGCCTTGAGCCGGACGCGATGACGATCCGCGGCTTTATCGACGCCCTGCGCGCAGAGCCACTGCTCGGTCTGCGCTGGGGCTTGCTGGACAATGTGGCCTCCAAGCCGCAGGACGCCTATACCCGCCTGCAGCTGACGGAGCTCATCGAGAGCATGGTGCCGCAGGATGGACGGGTTTGACGCTGCGCTGGCGCGCTACCGGGCGTTTCTGGCGAGTGAACCCATCGCGCCGCTGCTCCGGCGCAGCCTTGCGCTGCTTGTGCCGGACAACATCCGCATCGACACAGTCACGCCGGACGACAGCCTGCGCTGCACGACGGACGGCACGTCCGTCACCGTCGGCGGGGCTGCATATCTGCTGCGCGCGGATTTTGATGCCCGCCACTGGACGGCTGCGCTGCGTGTACTGCTCGCGCGCGAGCTTCAGCACGACGGCAGCTCCGACCGCGACGTGTGCGCGGCGGTGCGTGCATTTTCCGGTGCGTATTTTCACGAGCACTATGCCCTCGCGCCGGAGCTCGGTGCGCTGCTCGGTCAGCGCATTCTGAACATTCTGGAGCAGGCGCGCACGGATAACATCCTCTGCCGCCGCTTTCCCGGCTATCTGCCGCTGCTGCGCTTCGTGTGCTATGCGCAGCTGGACGCCGCCGCGCCCGGCAGCGCGCTCGAGGCACTGCTTGACGAGCTGGAGGCATTTGCCCTCACGGGCATCCCGTGCCGGACGCCGGCGCTGCAGTCCGTGTGTGCGCAGGTGGAGGCGGCGATCCTTGCGCCCTCTGCCGCTGCGTGCGCGCAGCATTGCCGCCAGACACTCACGACGCTCGCGCCGGAGCTTGCGCGCCTGTGCCGCGCGGCGGACGATGATGCCTGCGCGCGCATCGCATCGCAGTGTGTGGATTATGCCTTCAGTGAGGCCGAGCGCGCGGAAGCCCTCGGTGACGGCTGCGACAGCAGCCTCCGCCTGCGCAGCGAGGCGCAGGACGCGGCGCACAGCGGCCCATCCGCCGACGGAGAGGACACCGAGCTGGACAAGGGCGACAGCGCGGGCGGCGGCAGCGGGGATAATTCCGAGCGCTATGGCGACATGAGCGGCAGCCTTGCGAGTCAGGAGGTCAAGTCGAGCGGCTCTGCCGGTACGAACGGCAGGGAGGACCGCGGGCGCTCGTCGAGCGTCGGCCGCAGCGGAAACCACGGACAGAGCGGAGCAAGCGCCACCACGTCGGACGGCGTTTCCGCCGCACAGAAGGCCGCCTCCGGCGGGCCGGAGAGCCTGCGCGAGGTGCTCGGCACGGGCTGGAGCGCGCACCGCGGCTTTGCGCTCAGCGCGGCTGAGCTGGACGCCATGCTCTCAAACGCCGCACAGGAGCTCACACGCGAGAGAGAGATCGAGCGGCAGCTGAGCGTTGCCGCGCCGCACGCCGCGCGTCTGGACGCAGGCGAGCGGCAGGAGCTTGCCGCGCGCTACACCGGTCTGACCTTCACCGAGACGTATGTCACGCCGTCCGGCGGGCGGCTGCCGCCGGCGTTTTCCGAGCGTGCCAAGGCGCTGCATCACCGGCTCGACAAGCTCCTGCGTCAGCAGCGCGAGCGCAGCGCCGGTCAGCGCACCGGTGCGCTCTCGCAGCGCGAGCTGTGGAAGATCCCGCTCGACGCCAAGGACGTGTTCCGCCGCAAGGCGCCGCCGTCGCAGCGCGAGACGGCGTTTTACCTGCTCATCGACCGCAGCGGCAGCATGGGCTCCGGCGTCGGCGGCGGGCAGTCCAAGCTCTTCACGGCGTTGGCAACGGCCGCGATCATGGAGGAGGCGCTCAAGGGCATCGCCTATACGAAGATCGTCGCCTTTGACGGTGGCACGAACGCTGTGGAGCACTGCGTCATCAAGGATTTTGACCAGAAAGAGATCGGCAGCCGCTGCATCGATGCCATGGGGCAGATCGCCGCCGGAAACGGCAATAAGGACGGCTATTCCATCCGCGCCGCCGCGCTCGATCTCGCCAAGCGCACCGAGCGCCGCAAGGTCCTCGTGGTGCTCTCCGACGGCCTGCCATCCGGATATTTCAGCGAGGCGGAGGCAATCGACGACGTGCGCACGGCCGTACAGGCGGCGCGCCGCCGGGGACTGCTTGTGATCCCGATCATCTACACCGCGCGCACGGACGAGAACGTGGACGCCTACCGCCGGATGTATGAAAAGAGCATCCTCTTTGCCGATTCCGTGGGTATGCTCGGCGAGTTTGAGCGCCTGCTCATGAAGCTTGTGCGCTGAACGGCGGACGGCGCGGCACACACAGGAGAAAGAAATACCCCGACGATAGCAGATCGTCGGGGTATTTGGCTGTCTGCGCCACATGAAAACGCAGACCAAACCGGTGAAGGAGTGTGAATGGGGGAAGGGGAATTGTGGATGAAAGGGTGCGTGCAGCGTATATGAAAGGCTCATGTGTGGGCGTGATTGGTTGATGCTCTGAGCGGTATGGGATTTGTCCTCACATGGAAGCGGCATGCCTCACGGGATGGTGCTCCACAGGGCGGATGCCCTGTGGAGCGAGGGGGGAGACGGGAAGAAGAAAATGACTTAAATAAGATTCTTTTCCTTCAGGTCTGCGATCTTGGCGTCATCATAGCCGAGCAGCTCCTTGAGGATCGTATTCGTGTCCTGACCGAGGCTCGGAGCGCCGCGCCAGACCTGCCCCGGGGTGCCGGACATCTTGGGGACGATGCCGAATGCGGTGACTTCCTTGCCGAGCGTCTGATCCTCGTACTTGATGAAGTCGTTGCGCTTCTGATAATGCTCGTTTGCGAGGCAGTCCTTTGCGCCCATGACACGGCTGCACGGGACCTTGAACTGCGCCATTGCGTCCTCGATCTCCTGTGCGGTGCGGGCTGCGCACCATTCGATGGTCTTTGCGTCGAGTTCTCTGCCCTTCTCGGAGGCGACGGCTTCGATACCGGAGGAGCAATCCTTGTAGTTGAAGTACTCAAGGTCGAGATTCATTGCCTGAATGGCTCTCTTGTAGACGCCGGGGCCGAACGCGCCGAGCGCGACATCGTAGCCGTCCTTGGACTTGAACAGGCCGTAGGGCTGGAAGGCTGCGGACTTGTTGCCGGAGCGGGTGTTCTCGCGGCCGGCCATGGTGTAGGAGGTGTACAGGTCGCAGCAGTAGCTCGCCTGAACCTCGAACTGCGCGATGTCGACGATCTGGCCGTCGCCGCCCTTGAGGACGTTAATGTATGCAGCCAGAACCGCAAACACGGTGGCGTATGCGGAGGTGAAGTCATTGAGCCAGGGCTTGCCGACGACGGGCTCGCCGCCCTTTTCGCCGTTGAGGCCCATCCAGCCGGAGAACGCCTGACCGATCATGTCGTAGGATGCGCGGTCGCAGTACTCGGGCAGGCCGCCGAATCTCGGGTTGCCGTAGCCGCTGATGTGGGCGATGATGAGCTTGGGGTTCACCTCAAGCAGCTCCTCGTCACGGATGCCGAGCTTTTCGAGCCAAACCATGTTCTCCATGAACACGTCGGCTTCCTTGATCAGGCCGAAGAACAGCTCCTTGACCTCGGGATGCTTCAGGTTCAGCTCAAGGGAAAGCGAGAGCTTGTTGCGGCCGTCCTGTGCCCAGGAGGTGCTGACGGTCTTGCCGTCCTCTTTTGCAAAAGGAGCGAGGACACGGAGCGTGTCGCCGACGCCGGGGCGTTCGATGTGGATGACCTCTGCGCCGAAGTCGGCAAGCAGCGTGGCTGCGTAAGGCATTGCGATCAGAGAGCCGGAATCGATCACGCGCATGCCTGCAAAAGGACCGTACTGAGGGATGATCTGTTTACGTTCGCTCATTTGAATAATCTCCTTTTGTGATAATATTTTTTTAACAAAATAGTCTCATGATATGCTGCGGCCGCCGGGGGGCGGTGACCGCAGCGTGTGCCTGTTATGCTCTGCGGTTTTTGATTTCTGCGATGACGGCAGGCAGGACGGCCTTGAAGTCGGCCACTGCGCCGTAGTGGGAGATGTCAAAGATCGGAGAGGCTGCGTTGTGGTTGATGCTGACGATGCACTTGGCGTTCTGCATGCCGACCTGATACTGCACGGAGCCGGAGATGGCGACGTTGATGATCATGTTGGGCTTGACGGCGGTGCCGGACTGGCCGATCTGAGCATCGTGCGGCAGAAATCCGTTGTCGACCAGGGGTCGGGAGGCGGCAAGCTGACCGCCGAGGAGGTCTGCAAGCTCCTTGAGAAGCGCGAGCTCTGACTCGTCCTTTACGCCTCTGCCGCCGGCAACGAGAACGTCTGCGTGATCGATGGGCACGCCGGTAACGACCTTCGGCTCGACATTCAGCACCTCGTAGCACGCCTCCTTGTCGACCATGACATGCTCCGTGATGACCTCGCCCTTGCGGCTCTCGTCCGGCTCCAGGGGTGTGAAGATCTTCGGACGAACGGTCACCATCTGCGGCCGGCACTCGAGGATGACGATGTGCGCAAGGATGCTGCCGCCGTATGCGGGCGTGGTCTGATAAAATACGTCATCTTCATCGTAGCCGAGGTCGATGGCGTCGGCGGTGAGGCCGGTCTTGAGGGAGATCATCATGCGCGGTGCAAAATCGCGGCCGAGGCTGGTCGCCGGATACATGATGATCGAGGGCTTGTACTTCTCCGCAAGCTCGGTGAGCGCCTGCTGATAGGGCCTTGCGCTGTAGGATGCAAGGTTTTCGTGCTCTGCGACGATGACCTGATCGGCACCGCCGGCGATGAGACCGGCTGCCAGATGCGCGACCTTGCTGCCGAGAAGGACGGCGGTGATCGCTTCACCGTTATGCGCTTTGAGCTCCTGCGCCTTTGCGAGCAGCTCGTAGGTCACAGGATTGAGCGTTCCGTTCTGCTGTTCGGCAAATACCCATATGCCTTTGTAATCTTCCTTAGCCATTTGCCAAACCTCCTCAGACCAGGTGCTCTGTTTCGAGCATGTCAACGAATTTTGCTGCGATCTCTTCGGCGCTGCCCGTAAAGTAGGTGGTGTCGGTATTGCGCTTGGGCGGCTCGAACACGACCTTGGTAGACGACGGGGAACCGGGGATGCCGGTCTGCGCCGTGTCTGCGCCGAGATCCTGTGCGTTCCAGACGGCACGGGGCTTTTTGAGCGCTTTCATGATGTTGATCGGTGTGGGATAACGGGGCGTGTTGATCTCCGCTGTTACCGTCACAAGTGCAGGGAGCTTTGCGCGCACCTTCTCGGTGCTGTCCTCGAGCACGCGGTCGCAGTAGACCCAGCCGTCTTTTACATCGATGCTCGATGCAAGGGTAACCTGCGGGATGCCGAGAAAGGCTGCGGTCGCCGGACCTGTCTGAGCGGTGTCACCGTCAACGGCGTGGCGCCCGAACAGCAGCAGGTCGTAGTCGCCGATCTTTTCGGCGCCTTTGGCAAGGGTGTAAGCGGTGGCGAGGGTGTCTGCGCCGCCGAAAGCACGGTCGGACAGCAGGTATGCCTCGTCGCAGCCGAGCGCAAGCGCCTTTTTGAGCACGTCCTCTGCCTGAGGGGGCCCCATGCTGATCGCAACGACCGTTGCGCCGTGCTTTTCCTTGAGCTGGATGGCGGCCTCAACTGCGTTTGCGTCGAGGGGATTGATCATGCTGGCGACGCCGTCACGCTTCAGATTGCCGCGTTCGTCAAGCTTGACATCGTCCGTGTCGGGCACCTGTTTTACGAAGACAAGTATTTTCATCTCTATCTCTCCATTTGCTCTGTGCTGTGTACCGGTCATCCAAGGACGGAGCCACTGATGACCATGCGCTGGATCTCACTCGTGCCCTCGCCGATCTCGAGCAGCTTCGCGTCGCGGTACAGACGCTCGACATGGAACTCTGCGCTGTAGCCGTTGCCGCCGAGCACCTGAATGCACTCATCGCAGATCTCCTTGCACCATTTGGAGCTCATGAGCTTGAGCATCGCCGCCTCTGCCGAGTGACGCTGGCCATTCGCCTTCATTTCGGCAGTATCCCAGACCATCAGATCCATAGCACGGACCTTTGCTGCCATATCGGCAAATTTGAAGGAAATGCCCTGATATGCCTTGATGGGCTTGCCGAAGGTGGTGCGCTCGTTGGCGTATGCCTTGGCGATCTCCATCGCGTGCTGGGAGAGGCCGGAAGCAATGGAGCCGATGGAGATGCGGGCACCGTCGAGCGCCATCATGGCGACCTTGAAGCCCAGACCCTCTCTGCCGACGCGGTCGCACTCGGGAATGCGGATGTTGTCAAAGCTCAGCTCGCAGGTGGCCGAGCCTCTCATGCCCATTTTGTGCTCGAACTTGCCGATGGTCAGACCTTCTGCATCCTTGGGGACGATGAAAACGGAGATGCCCCTTGCGCCTGCGTCGGGATCGGTCTTCGCCATGATAAGATAGTAGTCGGCAACACCGGAGTTCGTGATCCAGGCCTTGCCGCCGTTGAGGATATACGAGCCGTCGTCCTGCTTTGCGGCGATGGACTTGATGCCCGCTGCATCCGAGCCTGCGGAGGCCTCGGTCAGGCCGAAGGCGAAGACCTTGCCTGCGGCTGCGAGGGGGAGGTACTTCTGCTTCTGCTCGTCACTGCCGTGAACGAGGATCATGTCGGAGGCCAGCCAGTTTGCGTCGAGATAAAGGGCGATGCTCGCGCTGCCCTTTGCAAGCTCGTTGACAACGATCTGAGAGGTGATGGCGTCGCCGCCGCCGCCGCCGTACTGCTCGGGGATGTGGATACCCATCAGACCGGTCTCGACAAGCTTGGAGTAGATCTGCTGGTAGATCTCCATGTTGAACGAGAAGGTTTCGTCCATTGCCTTGTCATAGGGGGCAACTTCGTTCTTGGTGAACTCCCGGACCATGTCTCTGATCATGATCTGCTCTTCTGTGAATTTGTACATTGTGCATTCCTCCGTTAAGAAAGTGTTCGTTTCTGCTTACTTCCGAGTGTTGTACAACAGATTGTGACTGTTAACTGCTTTTTACCCAATTCTGTGCTACTACAGGATTGAACTGTTTTTCAAAGCTTGGCCTTGCTATTGGGTTTCTATGTGAACAATTTAACATCAAAAACACAGCTCGTCAACAGTTTTTAGCGAACTTACTTGCTTTTTGGCGCTCGCAACAAAGTGTGCTTCATGACAACAACAGTATGCACCGGTTTTTGTATAACAGTTACACGGCCGGCGTCGCGTTTTCGCTTCCGGATGCCGAAATTGTTATACAACACTTCGACAATCTTTTATCATTCATCATTTTTCTTGTATTTCTTCCCCACGGAATGTATAATCAGTATCACTTGATGATACAGTTTGCTTGGGGGGAGTACCATTTCCATTAAAAATGATATCGTTTTGTCGCGCATCGAGGCGACAGAACCGGGAACGAAAATTTCTGTAAGGGGCCTTGCCTCCGAACTCGATGTCAGTGAGGGGACGGTCTATAAGGCCATAAAGGAGGCCGAGCAGCGCGGCCTTGTCATCACAAAGCCGAAATCCGGCACGTTCCGCATAGAGTCTGCCGTTGACTCGGACAGCTGCGCCGTGACGCTTTCCGAGCTCGTGTCGGCGCTCGGGGTAAGCTGCGCAGCGGGCAGAAAATCGCTCGGCTGTACCATTGACAATATTGTGATCTGCGACAGCGATGAGGCGCAGCTTCTGAGCCGCCTGGAATATGCGGATCCGAGCCGCACGCTGTGCATCGTCGGCAAACGCCCCGATTTCCAGACCCTGATCATACAGTCCCGTGCGCATATGCTGATCACCGGCGGCGGCCGCCCGAGCGATTATCACATCGTCAAGGCTGAAAAAAACGGCGTCTGCATCCTCACGGCGCTGCAGAACACCTATGCGATCATGAAGCTGTTTGACAGCCAGTTTTCCTCGGCAAGGCTCGCGGACGAGGATGCCCCTGTGTCCGAGTGGATGCAGGCGCCGAACTACCTCTACCGCAACGATTATGTCGCCGACTGGCAGCGGTACTATGACGAGCAGTTTCCCGGCATGAGATCCTTTCCCGTCGTCGATGAGGAGCTGCACCTGTGCGGCGGGATCGATATCCCGCGCACCTTTGCAGCCGGGCACACGCAGAAGCTCTCGACGCTTGTGTCGCAGGACGCCAGGCTCCTGACGGTCGATGCACAAAGCTCCGTGCGCGAAGCGGCAAGGAAGATGATGCTCTCCGGCAGTTCGTTTGCGGCGGTTCTGCGCGATGATAAGATGGAGGGCGTGTTCTATGCCTCGGATCTGATCCGCTATTTCATGTATCTGGGCACGGAGAGCATGTCTGACTATGCGTCGTTTCTGGTGCCGGCTCCGGAGTATTCCAACGAGGACCGCAGGGTGTATGAGCTGCGCGTCCCGGAGGCGGAGCTTGCGAATATGGACATTCTGCCGACTGCGTTGATGCTCGTCGCCGCCGATAAGCATCTTGCGCAGCAGGGCTGCCTTGACTGCACTTTGAGCAGCAGCTCGTTTTTCTATCCTGAGCAGATAACGCAGGTCGGCGGGCTTATGCTCTGCACGGCACTCACATCAAACGGCAAGGCGGGCTTTTCGGTCGAAGCGGAGGTCTATACCGAAACGGCAACGTTTGCAAAGGCCATGCTCATTTTTACGGAACGATAAGGGAACAAAGCTATGTTTTTATTGACGAAGGAACAGCAAAAGCTCAGAGCCGAGCTCAGGGAGTTTGTCGACCACGAGGTGTGTCCAGTGGCCACAGAGCTGGATAACCGAGGCGGCTTTCCGCACGATTTATACGCACGCATTGGCAAAATGGGCTATCTGGATGCGGAGTTTGAATACATCGGCAGCGGCGCAAAATACGGCAGTCTTGAGGGCGCGATCATCATTGAGGAGCTGTCGCGTGGACTGGCCTCACTGGGGCTGATCGTAAGCCCGCACTATCAGTGCACGGAGCTGATCGCCTGCTGCGGCACGGAGACGCTGAAAAAAAAGGTCATCGAGCCGGCGCGCCGCGGCGAGCAGCTCTTTGCCTTTGCCATATCCGAGGAGCGCGGCGGATCCGATGCGCTGGGCGTGGACACCATTGCCGTAAAGGACGGCAGCCGCTGGATACTGACTGGGAAAAAATGCTGGGTCACGAATGCCGGAGTCGCCGATGGCTATGTCGTCACGGCAAAAAGCCCGTCTGCCGAGCGCAGCCGCAGTATGAGCATGTTTTTCATTCCCAAAGACGCCCCGGGGCTGACGGTCGTGGAAAACCGCAGCATGATCGGGCTCAACAACTCGCCGATGGGACATATTATTCTCGACGAGTGCTCGATACCCGATTACTGTCTTGTCGGTGAGGAAAATGTGGGCTATCCGCTGATAAAGCCGCTTCTGAACGAAGGCAGACTCGATATGGCCGCTGTGGCGGTCGGCATTTCGCAGGCGGCGCTCGACGATTCCGTGAGCTTTGCCGGACGTATCGGCCTGTACGGCCGCAGCCTGGCCTCCTATCAGGGCGTGTCATTCCCGATCGCGGATATGTACACGAAAACGCTGATGGCAAGAAATTCGCTCTACACAGTCGCCTCCATGATGGCCGACGGAATGCCGCACACGCGGGACGTTGCTGCGCTCAAGCTGTTTGCCACGGAAAGCGCATTTGCGACGTGCAAGGCCGCCTGCCAGATACATGGTGCGCACGGTCTGAGCGCGCAGTCTGGCGTTGACCGCCTTTTCCGTGATGCGCACATGCTGACCGTCGCTGAGGGCACGTCGGAGATCTGCCGGATCGTCATTTCCGGCGGCCTGACAAACCCGGACAAAATGTAAAAAGGAAGCAGCGTTTTGCCGCTGCTTCCTTTTCGATACGCCGGCAAACGCTGTGAGGTTTTTGCCCGGCAAAGACAATACCGGCGGCCGTGATCTCCTTCCGTATAAAACCGTTTTTGCCCGGTGTGCAAAAACGGCGGGTTTTGATATGGCATTGCTTGACAAGCCCTGCGCGGTGTGCTAAGATGCTTTCTCGTTAAAAGGGAGTAGTTGCGAATGCATGGTCAACAATCTCCCGGCAGCAGCCGGTGGTCATGCGCCTATGATGATAGGTAATGAGACTTTTAGCACATCATATACTATGATCGTGCGCGAAGTCTCATTTTTTTGCGCGCGGTCACAAAGGAGAATGCGTTATGAACCTCGATTTTACCGGCAGTACCCTCTTTCTTGTCCTGCTGCTGTTTGCGGTGGGGCTGATCTGCATCATCAAGGGCGGCGACCTGTTTGTCGATGCCGCCACATGGATCGCCGAGGCCTCCGGTATCCCCAAATTCATCATCGGCGCGACCGTTGTGAGCTTTGCCACGACGATGCCGGAGATGCTTGTGTCCATCTTTTCCGCGCTGGAGGGCAATGCGGACATCGCCATCGGCAACGCCGTCGGCTCGGTGACGGCCAATACCGGCCTGATCATGTGCCTGTCGCTGATCTGCATGGAATGCACCATGCCGCGGCGGCAGTATGCGGTCAAGGCGGTGCTGCTGCTCGCGGCGATCGCGGTTCTGTTCGGCTTCACGCGCGACGGGCAGCTGTCCATCCTTGAGAGCGTTTTGATCCTTGTCATTTTCGTGTGCTTCATCGCCGAGAGCCTTGTCGCTGCGCGGCGTGAGCAGTCGCTTGAGGCCCCGGAGCAGGATGCCCGCCCCAAGACGGACGGCCGGACGGTCGCGATCAATATCGGCAAGTTTGTGTTTGGCGCTGCGGCCATCGTGCTCGGTGCGCAGCTGCTGATCGACAACGGCACCGCGCTCGCACAGATGCTCGGTGTGCCGGATGCCATCATCGGCGCGACCATGATCGCCATCGGCACGTCGCTGCCGGAGCTTGTCACGACCATCACGGCCATCCGCAAGAAGCAGTCCTCGCTGTCGGTGGGCAACATCATCGGCGCGAACATCATGGATCTCACGCTCATTATGCCGCTGTGCGCGCTCATCCTCGGCAAGCCCCTGCCGGTCGAGCGTCAGGGCATGCTGCTGGACATTCCGGCGTGCCTCGTCGTGAGCGCGGGCGCGCTCATCCCTGCGCTTGTGCAGGGCAAATTCAAGCGCTGGGTCGGCTTTTTCATCGGCGCGCTCTATATCGCGTATCTCGTCATCATGTTCACGTGCTTCGGCACGTAAAAAAACCGGCGCCGGTCTTTTTTCGGAGACCGGCGCCGCTGTTTGTTTTGGGAACGCCGCGCAGATGCGGCGGGGGATGCAGGGCGTGTTTGCCTGCTTAAGATGCGAAAGCGCTATCTGATAGAGTTGTTGATGGGGGAAAAGAAAATGATTTGTATAGATTGCCTATGTGACAGCTGCATCCACCAGCGAGAGAATATTGACGGATGGAAATGCGCCTGCGACGCATTCCCGGATGGCACACCGGACTGGATTTATGATTTATCGCACGAACATACGAAATCTTAAAGAATGCAATAACGGCATAGGCTACGAGAAAAAGAGTGATGAGTAATCAGGCGCCATGCATCCGCATGGTGCTTTTTTGCGCCGGTGGAAGGCGGACGGCAGCGAAAAACCCCGGGAGCCGAAGCTCTCGGGGTCTTGGTGCGCGAGGCGGGACTTGAACCCGCACGTCCGGAGTGGACACTAGAACCTGAATCTAGCGAGTCTGCCAATTCCACCACTCGCGCATGGGCTTTGTGAATCAAAGCTTGTTTAATATAGCATTTCGCGCGGGGATTGTCAAGCGTATTTTCCGCAACTTCCCGAAAAAATCTCAACGTGTGTCGAAAACGTGAATTTTTACCGGTCCGGGTATTCAAATCCGGCGGCATCTGCTATACTAAAGAAAAAGAGACCCGGCCGTGCCGGGAACGGAGTTGTGATATTCATGGATTCAAATCGCGTTATGCTCAAGGCGGATGCGCGCCGCCGTACCGTCAGCTGTCAGCCGAGCCCGATTCTCGCGGGGCTGATCCTCTTTGCCCTCGGCATGCTCATCTCGACGCTTACGTCGTACCTGATGGGCATGGATCGTCTGGCCACGGCGCTGACAGATGCTGCGCGCTTCGGCACGGAGGCGGTCGAGCAGGCGTACCTCAGCTTCCTTGAGCACTACAGTGTGTCCGGCTTTGCGATCGCGCTCGTCGTCGCGCTGCGGATCATGAGCTATATGATCAGCGTCGGCTTTGTGATCTTTGCGCTGCACGTCAGCCGCGACGAAAAGGCCGAGTTCGGAAACCTCTTTGACGGCTTCGGCCTCTTTTTCCGCGTGCTGTGGCTCGGCATTCTGGAGGGGCTGCTGATCTTCTTGTGGAGTCTGCTGCTGGTCGTGCCGGGTATTGTGGCGGCTTACCGTTACCGGCAGGCGCTGTATCTGCTGCTCGATCACCCGGAAAAGTCCGCGTGGCAGTGCCTGCGCGAGAGCGGCGCGCTCATGCGCGGCCACAAGTGGGAGCTGTTCGTGCTCGATCTGAGCTTTCTCGGCTGGGCGATGCTGAGCGCGATGTTCGCGCCCGTGTCGATCTGGCTCGACCCGTACCGCGCCATCACCAACGCCGGGTTTTATAACCGGCTGATCGCCGCGCGGGGCGGGGCACACGTGATCGAGGGCTCGTTCACCGACATCCCGAACGATCCGCAGCTCTGATGTCTGCGCCTTTTCGCACCCCGTCTGCCGCGTGCAGGCGGGGTGTTTTGCGTTGACAAGCCGGGGGCTTGCGGTATAAACTATATAGAATTCCGAAGGAAACGAGGTGCACGGATGCAGACAGAGCTGGAGAGCCGCCCGCAGGCGATGATTGCCATGAGCGGCGGCGTGGATTCGAGCGTTGCGGCATACCTGATGCAGCAGGCGGGGTATGCCTGCATGGGCGCTACCATGCGCCTGTATGAAAATGAGGATGCCGGTCTGCCGCGCGGCAGCACCTGCTGCGCGCTCGACGATGTGGAGGATGCCCGCCGCGTGGCCTACACGCTGGGTATGCCGCACTATGTGTTCAATTATAAAGACGCGTTTCGTGAGCAGGTCATGGCGCGCTTTGCCGCCGCCTATCAGCGCGGGGCGACGCCGAACCCCTGTCTGGACTGCAACCGCTACCTGAAATTCGGCCTGCTGGAATCGCGCGCCCGCGCGCTCGGGTGCGACGTACTGGCGACCGGACATTATGCCCGCATCGAGCAGCTTCCCGACGGGCGCTGGACGCTCAAAAAGGCGGCAGACCCCGAAAAGGACCAGAGCTATGTGCTCGCGTGGCTCACGCAGGAGCAGCTTGCGCACACGCGCTTCCCGCTTGGCGGTCTGCGCAAGAGCGAGGCGCGCGCCATCGCCGAGGCGCACGGCTTCTGCAACGCGCACAAGCACGACAGTCAGGACATCTGCTTCGTGCCGGACGGCGATTATGCCGCCGCGGTCGAGCGGCTGACGGGTGCGCGCAGCGAGCCCGGGCGCTTTGTGGACGCGCACGGAAACGTGCTCGGCACGCACCGCGGCATCATCCACTATACGATCGGACAGCGCCGCGGGCTCGGCATCGCGGCCGAAGCGCCGCTGTACGTCTGCGGCATCGACGTGCCGAACAACGAGGTCGTGCTCGGACGCAACGCTGACCTGTTTTCGACCGAGCTCGATGCGAGCGGCTGCAACTGGATCTCCGGCGACGTGCCGCAGCAGCCGCTGCGCGTGACGGCGCGCATCCGCTACCGCCAGCCGGAGCAGCCCTGCACCGTCACGGTCACGGGCGCGGACACGGTGCACGTGTCGTTCGAGACACCGCAGCGCGCCATCACGCGCGGTCAGGCCGTCGTGTTCTACGACGGGGAGACGGTGCTCGGCGGCGGCACGATCGACTGAAATGCTATGACGAAGGGAGGCACGGCCATGCCCGTGACGCTCTATCTTGCGATCCCCTGTTATAACGAGGAGGCGGTCCTGCCGGAGACGGCGCGCCGCCTGCGCGAAAAATTTACCGCTCTGCGCGCCGCCGGGACGATCGGCCCGCTGAGCCGCATCTGCATGATCGACGACGGTTCGAGGGACGAGACGTGGCAGATCATCTCCGACCTGCACACGCAGGATCCGGTCTTTTCCGGCATCCGGCTCTCGCGCAACCGCGGCCACCAGAACGCGCTGCTGTGCGGACTGATGACGCTGCGCAATCGCGCCGACTGCGTCATCTCCATGGACGCCGACCTGCAGGACGATATCAATGCCATCGACGCCATGCTCGCGGCCTTTCGGGACGGGAATGACATCGTCTACGGCGTGCGCGCCAGCCGTAAGCAGGACTCTGCGTTCAAGCGCGCCAGTGCGCAGGGGTATTACCGCCTGCTGCGCGCGCTCGGTGCGGACGTGGTGTATAACCACGCTGATTACCGGCTCATGAGCCGCCGCGCGCTCGACGCGCTTGCGGAGTACAAAGAAGTGAACCTGTTCCTGCGTGGGCTCGTGCCGCTCGTGGGCTACCCGAGCACGGTCGTGTACTACGAGCGCGGCAAGCGCTTTGCCGGCGAGAGCAAGTACCCGCTGCGCAAGATGCTCTCGTTCGCGTGGGAGGGCGTGTCGTCGCTGACGGTGTCGCCGCTGCGGCTCATCACGCGCATCGGCGTTGCGATGTTCCTTGTCAGCATTGCCATGCTCATCTATTTTCTCGTGCGCTATTTTACCGGCCATACCGTCGCCGGCTGGTCGAGCCTTGCCGTGTCCATCTGGGCCATCGGCGGGCTGCAGCTGCTGGCCATCGGCGTGGTGGGGGAGTATATCGGCAAGATCTATCTCGAGACAAAGGCGCGCCCCCGCTACCGGATCGAGACGGAGCTCGATGATCGGGAGGCGGAGCTTTGAAGCGATTGCGCGCGCTCTTTGATGCAAAGCTGTGGAAATTCCTGCTTGTCGGTGTGATCAACACGCTCGTCGGCACGGCGATCATGTTCGGGTTGTATAATATTGCCGGGTGCTCGTACTGGGTGGCCTCGGCGGCCAATTACGTGCTGACAAGTATTCTGAGCTTCTTCCTCAACAAATACTTCACGTTCCGCAGCCACGAGCGCAGCGTGGGACAGGTCGTGCGCTTCGCGGCGAACATCGCCGTGTGCTACCTGATCGCTTACGGCGCTGCCAAGCCGCTGTGTCTGCGCCTGCTTGCCAACGCCTCGGTGAGCACGCGCGACAACGTGGCCATGCTTGTCGGCATGGTGTTTTTCACCGGCCTCAACTACCTCGGCCAGCGCTTTTTCGCCTTTCGCAGCCCGAAAACCGAAGAAAACTGAGACCCATTCCCGGATGTGCACACATCCGGGAATTCTTTTGGAAAAAACACAAATATGCTATTGACAAACAAGGCGAGAAGTGGTTATATAAACACATGAACAATCATTCATATGTTTAAACGAAAGCGAGGAGATCCCGTGGCAGAACCGAAACAAGACAGCGCACCGGCGTGCGAATACCTCAATGTGCACGAGGACGCGGTGGCGCGGGTGCTCGCGGCCCTGCCGGACGACGAGACGCTCTACGATCTGTCGGAGCTGTTTCGCGTTTTTGGCGATTCGACGCGCATCAAGATCCTCTATGTGCTCTTTGAGAGCGAGCTGTGCGTGTGCGATATTGCGCGCCTGCTGAATCTGACGCAGTCGGCAGTCAGCCACCAGCTGCGCATTTTGAAGGCGTCGAACCTTGTCCGCTTCCGTCGGGAGGGGAAGACCGTGTTCTATTCTCTGGACGACGACCACGTTCGGTCCGTGCTGGCACTCGGCATGGAGCACGTGCTGGAAAAATGATGGCCCGGCCATCTTTTCAAATACCATTCAATGACAGATGAAGGAGCGTACATCATCATGGAAAAGACTTATAAGATTGAAGTGGATTGCGCCAACTGCGCGGCGATCATCGAACGCAATGTGGCAAAGCTCAAGTGCGTCCGCGAAGTGACCGTGAGCTACATGGCGCAGAAGATGCTCGTCGACTATGCCCCCGGCACGGACGAGAGCGAGGCCAAGGCGGAGATCCTCAAGACCGCGCGCAAGGTCGAGCCGGACTTCCGCTTCGAGGACTGAATCGCATGACGCGCGCACAGAAAAGGTCGCTGCTGCTCATAGCAGCAGCGGCCGTGCTGCTCATTGGGCTGCACTTTGTGCCGGTCACGGGCTGGCTCAAGCTCGTGCTGTACCTCATCCCGTACCTGCTTGTCGGCGGCGAGACGCTGGTCGATGCCTGCAAGGGGATCTATAACCGCCAGCCGTTTGATGAAAACCTCCTCATGGCTGTGGCCACTGTCGGCGCGATGGTGCTCGGGGACTATCCCGAGGCCGTGTCCGTCATGCTGTTTTA
>ERZ773146.853-NODE-853-length-22541-cov-3.197812_pt1 | contig 22541 bp, 45 predicted proteins | sample MGYA00580847_ERZ773146 | MGnify/ENA primary metagenome ERZ773146 (study PRJEB29015, sample SAMEA2737830) | human gut metagenome | biome: human gut; feature: human-associated habitat; material: faeces | place: China | collected 2012 ...
GTGATAGACTTTATCTTCTCGGGATCGTCCAATCCTGTAAAATCGATTTTGCAACCATTTATACAGGTTATATTATTTTCCTTTGGAGCGAAAAACTGACTCAATTGAAGAGCTTTCATTTGGGTCTTAAACTCTTCATATACCGTATTCTTAAGACTGGCTCCAACTTTTCTCACAACGAGAGCCGAACCCTCTCCGGAGAATACAGACAACAACACGGATTGTGTCGTAGATACAGATTTCCCTGATGAGGAACCACCTCTGTTTATAATATACCGGATATCCTTGTCATGCATCGCCTCACGGATATGCCAAAACAGGGGATTAAACAATTTATACGAGAACACCATCTCTATCATTGCTCGTCCCCAATTATCATGCGCACATTGGTACTGACATCACTTTTTACTGGAGCATCCCATCCAAGCATCTTGCTTATCTGTGTAATGGCGGCTATTTTGCTATATAGCCGTATCTCTACTCCATATTGAGTATTCTTAATCGATTGGATGCAACATCGGACTGGTTTTGGTATATCATCAAGAGAACGGACAATAAACGTATCTTTACTTTTTAATTGAAGATCTATAGGGTCTACATTTACCACATTTGTAAGAAAACGCAATGCATCTTCCTTCTTCATGTCAGACTTTTTTAAGATATCAGCCTGCAATTCATTTACACGGGATGCGACAGATGGATTTCTCAGCAATTCAAATGCACGCTTACTAACGACCCCATCCTTCCATCCAATACTATTAGGGTAAGCTTTCCGATATGCATCTGTAGCATTACCTGTTTCTATATAATAATGACAGAAATTTTCTCTATTTGCTACGAGTTTTTTTCCCATAAAAGTCTTTTCGTCCGAAGAACGTACCGTGCTCCTTTACACGGAAACATTATAATTCAAAGTTACAAAAAATCTGAATAAAAACAAAACTTGTCATTTAATTCATTTTCTTAAAAGTTCTTTATCATGTAAACCATGCTCACAAGCTGTCTTATAAGCACGATCCCGTAGTTCGTTCAAATTAATATTATTCATAAATTTACTCCCTATTTGTTAATCAATCAGTTTAAATTCATAAACGAAAACATAAGGATTGGATTCCCATGTGCCCTTGCCTGATACTTTATCTATGAGGGCTGCAAAGGCTTCACGGGGAGTATCAAAGTCGGTGCAACCAATAGCTCGCCAATGCTTCAAACCACAGACGCAATATTTTTTTGTTCCATCATATTCATATTGGCGAGTATTCAGTTCAACACCCTCACGCAAGCAATCTTCATCGGAAATGTCCTGTAAACGTTCAACCTTAATATCGGTAATTCGGATATGATGTATCATGAGGTCAGCGCGGACAAGCATCTTATTTTTAAATCCTGCCCCACAATACTTTTTGTTAATTGTTGATGAATCTACAAAGAAGTCATTAGGGCAATTCCCCGCATGAAATATGGTTTCATAGCTTTGCGCAATGGCAACAACTTCACCAACCTTATATCTAGACAAATGAATTTTATCTTTACAATATGTAAATGGAACAATTCGTCTAGTTATTGTCTTACGACCGTCCAACACCGCTTGTGTTAATCCAAATTTATCATTGAAAGATATCTTTTTCATATTTATATCAATTTTAATGCTTCCTGTAATCCTGCTTCAAGTGCTTCCTCGTAGATATCCCATTTACTACCATCATTTGTTCCTTCATAAACAGAACTGGTTATATGAGTTCCATTGTCAGCTTTAGATATTTCGTATCCATAACCACAGGCACAGTTGTATATACATATATGAATATTCTTGGTTTCACGTAGCCACTTCTGGGCAACGGATTGTGGAGGAAATTCTATATCTGTAAACATCCCTTTCTCTTTCAGCAGCTTAGCTGTTTCCAATGTTACAAGTTCTTCGGTCATAACTATTCTCCTTTCAATTTCTTTATTAGCGCATCGGCAAAACTAAGGCTCCTTTGGGCTGTCATATTTGAACCAATACTCATTACCTGTTCATGTGTATTGCTGCAAAATCCTTGCATGGCAGCTTTCGCTAGTTCATATCGCCTCTGTTCCCAGTCGATAGCTGAAAAATCAAGTTCACATTCTCTGTAAACCATATTACCACACACATATAAATAATCTTTGCTATGTTGAGAGTTGATATTTAATTGGGGAGTTACATCTACCAAAACTCCTGTTGATTTCATATTTAATCGAAATACATTACTTTCTTACCTATACATACCTTGAACCTTGAAAGAGATTCACTATATTGTGTAATATTATTGGGATTATATTTGTTAACAAAACATCCAGTACGTTTATGGTATCTGACACAAGCATTTTCAGGAGATTTAGCCAATATTTCTTTCTCATCGCTAAAACTAAAAAGTAAATTATCTCTGTATGATACCTTATACCACTTTACTTGGCTTCTTATCTTTTTAAAATACTTTGCTTTCATTGTTCCTCCTTTGTTTTAAAGTGTTCAATCAATTCGTTTACAGTAGCCTTGTGATAACGTCCTGAAATAATGGTTGCATTATCCCAATTTTCATCCCAAAAGAACATAATGCCTTTTGGCTCTATGAAATAATGATCGTTACCAATAGAATCGGCATAAGAAACGCTAAGAATGGAATCTGCTATAAACCACTGCATGTAGTTACTATCATCCCTTAATGCAGCTATAGCCAGGAATAGTTCTTCATTCGTTCCGCAATCAATACCATTACAGTCGTTGAGCGATTTTATATCATTAACCCAATTATCGCTACATTCGAGATTGTCGTATTCTATTGGGAAGAGCATTTTATATCCAATCTCTTCCAGCTTTTTTCTAAGTGCTTCGGTATTCTTTCTTATAAAACACGGTGTTGTAAATCCCATAGTTATTCCTCCTTTTCAACTTTAACATATCCGTTTTCAATACACCAACACAACATTTCATAAGCTGCATCCAATAGATCTTCTGCTATTTTAAAAACAAATGGTTTACATATACCTATTTGATAACTTATGCACCAAGGTCCAGCAAAAGTAGGTTCAATGTGCAGCTTATATTTTGTACCAAAGTCATTTATGTATTTCGGTAACTTGCCGAGAATGTCCTGTAAGGTGTAAGCAGGATATACATGATCTTCACTAAATAGGCTTTCACTCCAAACCGATAATTCCCAAACTGAAATGGGTTTTCCATCAAGTATTTGTTGACACCACAAAAGCATACTTGTATTTCTTAATTCAAGCCCAATCTTCTGCAAATACTTCACTTGTCCAACTAATAACACCTGTTTCATTTCTTTTCCTCCTCTATTTTAATATCCGTTACCTTACCACGATTGACAAAACAGAAACAACCCATCGCATCACATAGATATGTTTTATGCTTCATCTCACACTCATCGCATTCCTTACGCAATGAACATTTAGTGCAATCAGAACTCGCACAGGACGCATCAATCAGTTTAACCATTTCATGCAACACTCCGTCTATTATTATTCCGTTCTTTACTTTCATACCGTTCATTCATTAGAAGTTACACCTAAACATAATACTTTGTCAGAAACGCCTATATCGTCAAATTCCAAAGTTAAATACTCTGTATCGTAAGGATAAGGGTATCTGCAATTTTTCAATTCTTCATCCGTCAATTTGCGTCTGATACGCATCTCTATTTCAAAATCATCGGAAAGGTTCTCTATGATTTTTCTAAGTTGTCCTACGTTCTTTACTTCCATATCTCAATCTCCTTTCTCTTTAATCCGTTCAAGCACATCCCTGTTGGATTCGAGTATATCATCGAAAGAGGGAATATGAAGCCAGGCTTTTATTACGCCTTCATCGTAAAATAGATGAGGATAATCCCTAGTTGATGTAAACTTATTCCATTTTTCAAAGAAATAAACTTTCTCAACGGCATCACCGTCAGTAACAAAGTAATACCCATCCTTTTCCGGCAACCGTTCCTTAACGCTTATCCACGGTGATTGCTTTGACTGCCATTCGGCACCTTGAACGAAATTCATCTCTCCAAACTTTGCCAAATCTTTACCAAACAAAGTTCTGTCAACTGTCCTATGATTAAATAGGATATTTTCCTTCGCTGCTTCTTCTACTGTCTGTTTCATATTAAAATACTATTTTAAAATCCTTTCCTTTTAATGTAGGAAGCCTGTCGGTAACAAACTTCTCCAGTTCCTCTTCGTCTATCGGGAACAACGGGCAGTATTGGTATCTGAACGTATGTACAAACCGCCCGTCAAGCATTACATCAAAAACCAATGTTTTCATATCTTGTTCACTTTTGTCCACAAACTAAACTCGGTATATAAATACTTCCAATTACTCCCGTAACGATATTTGTCGTTTGGGTATTGGCAACGAACACAATAATCCGTCTTATATAAAACCTCATAGATTGTACCCCTGTATTCAAACAGTTCGTTCTCGTCAAGGGTTCCTACTTCCACCTTATTCATGACCGTAAACAAAAAATTGTGTAAATAATAACAAATATGAAGTAAGATAATGTTATAATCACCCACTTCCAAAAATTATATTCATCCCTTTTCAAACCATATATGAATGTGGTCAATACAAGGGTAATAAGTATAAAGTATATTGCAAAGCTGATTCCGTAAAATGTGTTCATCTTTTCCTATGTGTTTTAGGATTCTTGTTTCTTTTTCTACGTTTCGCAATCTGCTTTCCGACACACCTATCGTCCTTGACGCGGCATTTTGTTCTTGGTTCATGAATATAAAGGCAGTTACTTCCGATAATAGGCTTATCGAAATTCATCAAAATATGCGTTTTATCACCATAACCAATACTATCCTTATCCGTTACTATAACAGCATCACAATCACTGTTTCTAGCTCCCTCAACAGAATCATAACGTTCAAGGGAATATCCTGTTTCCAAATTTTTAAATAGAAGGTATTCGGATGAATTTATCATTGAACCTACAACAGCAATCTTCTTAGTCATATTTTATTCTTTTTGTAATGTTTACAATACTTAGGAGTTTCCCTAGCCGTTATTCTCTTCTGTAAAGCCATGCGATCCTAAATTCATTACCTTTGCCATAATAATTACTCCTTTACCAGTTCTATCGTAGTATTCGTAAGATTAACATACAAGTTCACATCCGACATGGTAGCATCTTTCTTGACCTTGCTAAACAATGGGTCAATGGTATCATAAAAACCAATATTATAACCCTTAATATAGGCGTATTGTTTTTTTTCAGGAATAACAACACTTTCATGGTTATCTAATCTTATATATGTGGATGCAGGAGTAGTAATACATACCTTGCTTCCGATAGGATACTTCGCATTGGATTTAATGTACTCCTTTTCCAACTTAATTTTCTGACTTTTCAATTTCCTTATTTTTGAATTGATATCATTTTTCTTTGTCTGAAATTCTTCTTTGTTCATTTTTACTTTTTTTGAGGGTTATTTTATCACATCTGTTAATCGGTGTTTTTACTTCTTTCCCAAACCACGAACACCAATAATATGGCTGAAATAAATTGGGTGAATGCGTGCAATATTTACATCTTTCACACAGGTGGATTCCATTCATTTCTGTTCCTGTTTTGAGCTTTTCAGACTACATCATTAATACTAATTTCTCCTTTCAATACTCGTTCTACCTGCCGGTCAAGTAATTCTTGAAATTCTATTTGGCATATAAGAGAACAATCCGGTATAATCTCTTCTACTGGGTCTCCCCGCCACGTTGGTAGTTCATCAAGGAAGATACGACCGTCTTTATCCTTTAGGCAGGTAGCTCCAACATCACGCTCAATCTGCGCCATTTGAGCAAATACTTCCGGGAAGTCCTTCCGTATCTTGTTCCAGTATCCCATTCCCCCTTTCACGCAACCGATGCAGTTGTTGTTATTGTAGCCCATCTTGTACATGGCCGGAATTTCAATACCAGCTTTCCAAAGCATTCCCATCGCATCCGGCTTCGTAATCTGCTTTTCAATTAGCGGGAACAGTGGCTTTGTGTTTGGGTACTGCTGTTTTAATCGGATGGCTCGGTTTATCTCTTTAGGGTCGTAATCAAAGCCCCAAACTTGACCCTCCCAAGAACCAAGTTCCTTTTCCAACTTGTAACGGACTTTCTTTTTCAGCTCAAGAGTACAAGCAGCACCATGCGCACCATTGATAAAACCTTTCCGTAGGACATCAGCAACACATGTGTATTTGTCGCTTCGGATAGTGTGGATTGGCTGACCGTACCAATCTTCACAATCAGCAAGGAACCGGATGTTATCGGGATGTCCGGAGCCAGTATCTATGTAGTAAAGCTGTACATCTTTGTACAGACTCAACGCTATCTTACAAGCTACTGCGGAGGTTACACCGCAAGAAAACCATGCTATTATCATTTGATTCCTTTCTTTCTTCCAGTGAACTACCTACGGTTTCGGGATAAACCTCATACATGCCGATGCTTTTCCCTATTTCTATATCATTTAAATTCGGGATGATAGCATATCTATCCTCTTCAATCTTAACAAGAGAGCCATATAACCATTCTTCACCGTATATGCTCTTACCTCTGAATTTTATTTCACGATTCATTTTATTTGCTAAAAATGCCATAAATATTCCTTTCATATCCTTATTAGTTAATTAATATCGCTCCCTACAAATGCCGCTATGGCATCAAATTCATCATTTGTATACTCATAGCCGTTAATGATTATAATTTCATTCATTTCTATATCGTTTTGAATTATTTTTTTATAACTACCGCCATTGTACTAATAGAAGTGCCACTCTCTTTAAACTCGCCTGCGCTGATTTCAAACACTTCTCCATGTACTTCTTTCAGCCAGTTGCGGAAATCAATACATTTCTTTTCCGAAGCAAATTTCCAGTGTTGGCTGGTTATTGCCGCAAGGGTTCCACCCTCTTCCAATCGATCATACATAAGCCTGACATGCTCTATATCCTGATTACTGGAAAACGGAGGATTTGCAATAATCTTAGTGTAACTACCTACACTGTCTTTGGTAAAGTCTTCATCAAGCAATATTACGTTGTTAAGGGTATGAAGAAATTCTCTGTTTTCCGGCATCAGCTCATAACATTCAACCATTACAGAAGGACAAGCCCGGTGGATTGCTTTTATAAGGGCGCCACGCCCGGCACTCGGCTCCAGTACCGTATCATCTTCATGTATCCCTCCGGCAAGCATAACCAGCCAGTCAGCAACATCGGCCGGAGTTTCAAAAAACTGGTAATCCTGCTGTAGGTTGCACCGTTTACCCTCTTTCAGCATGGAAAACACACGCTCCGGATTAAACGGGAATGTGAAACCCTGTATCTTCCCACCTTGCCATGAGCCGCCAGCTTCTTCTATCCACTTCTTTGCTTCGGCATAAGATTTTTTATTGAATTGAACTTGAGGAAGTTTGAGGATATTGTTCTCAAGAGTACAATGTTTCAGTATTTCTTCTACATTCCATTTTTTACCTTCGTCAGCCTGTTTCTTCTTTTCCCCAACCGGGGCGTCAGGTGCTAACAGTGAGGAAATTTTTTGAACAACCGTATTGCTCGCATTCACGAAGGTATTGACACAGGATAGCGCTTCGATCAAGAAATCGGTGTCAACATGCCCGGTATCGTCATAGATGTCTATCCCTTCGGTCATGGATGACAGTTCATTGAGCTGCGCAACACTACCATGTAACGTTTCGATTAAAATCTTTTTTTTGTTCGTCATAACTTTTCTGCAAATAAATTCTTGTTGTGTCTACACTCCCATGACCTAAAAGGTCAGCCAGTTGAATAACATCTTTGTTTTTTTTCAGGAACATTTTAGCGAAAAAATGACGAAAGGCGTGGGCGTGCATCTTCCTTGAATCAATACCGCAATGTTTTCCCCATGCTTTCAAGTGCTGGGAAAAGCCCCGCTGTGTGATCGGACCGAATCTCCCTACTGCGAAAATCCCGGTCTTACCATGTTCCTTAGCATAAGCCTTCGCTTCTTGCTGCAATTGCTTTTGAAAGAAAAAACGTCTGTACTTGTTTCCTTTACCTTTCAATGTAACCTCACCACTAATTATATCCTCCCATGTAAATCGTTGAAATTCCGACAGACGGGCGCCCGTTGTACCCAAAACCTTAATAAAGAAATAGTAATCCTTATTGTTTTTTGCCTTGAGATATTCCAACAGCCGGTTATATTCCTCCTCGGTCGGCACATTGTTCACATCAAGTTTGCGCTTTATTTTGGGGCGCTTCAGTTCTATAGGCTTCTTCAGCCATTTAGAGAATCTTTCGATTGCTGTAATCCGCAAACGGATGGTAGCGGGAGATAATTTTTCTTCTTCAAGACTTTTTATAAACCTCCTGCAATTATCCATGTTTACCTCATTGGCGTATTCAAAATACTTCTTCATGGATGTGTAATATATATAAACTGTATGAGAAGAGTAATCATTGTTGTCAGTCAGCCATATAATGAAATCATTAAGTTGTTTCTTGTTCTTATCCGATATGACATCAAGTTTTTCCAAAGGTTTCACCGCCTTTTCCCTTTTTCCATATCCGATGTTGAGATAGGATAATAGATCGCATATAGCTGAACACATTAGCGAATGACGCACCATGACATCTGCATTTTCACGCTTGTAATTCAAATAACCACGGCGGTTAACTTCTTTGGTCATCTCTAAAAAATCCGTGACATGCTTGATATATTTCCCGACAGTATCATAAGTCCTGCCTGTTGTGTATAAGTAGGAAATATAATCAGTTAATATCTTCTGCCTATCATTATTCATAATCTTGTTTAATTAAATTATACCAATCATTGCTATCTTCAAAAAAACATCTGTATCCATTAGCCGTATGTTTGCCTCTCACTTTCCGACATATAGCACTGATCAAAGACGGAGCCACGCCAATCATCTTACCAGCCATTTGTATCGAAGGGAATACTCCACATAATTTCTCATCCTTTATCAAAACAACGCTCTTTTTATTCATACCTGCTCCGGTCTTATGCCAAGCCCCACGTCCTTTAGACAGATTTTTTATACTTCTGGCTTTGGACCGTTTTGAATGATAAACCATTTTACGACCCTTGTTGTGAGAAACACAACCCTTTAAAAATCGTCCGGTAATAAAGTCTCTCTCAAATCGCTCAGGCGGTATATATAATTCACTCATATCTAAATTAATTATTAGTTAATTGGCAGTTTCATAAAACACATCCACATAGTCTTTCCATGTCTTCCAGTAGTATGGCCGAAGAGTGGTTGCCGATTGATGGCACTCAATACTTCCCTAACTGTTATCTGATCCTCATTCCATTTGAAAATCAGAACTCCGTAGTCATCCAGAACACGAAAGCATTCATCAATTCCCTTTTTTATCACCCTTGGCCAATCTTCAGGAAGTTTACCATACTTCTTGGCTAACCAACTATTTTTACCAACCTTTAGCAAATGGGGTGGATCAAACACTACCAGTTTAAAGGATTTATCCAAAAACGGCATATCGGTAAAGTCCGATACGATGTCTGGGTGGACTTTCAGATTCCGCCCATCACAAAGAATGTATTCTTCGTCCCTAATGTCAGCAAACAAAGCCAAAGGGTTTTTTTTGTCAAACCAAAACATCCTACTGCCACAACAGGCATCTAATATTATTTTTGTTTCACTCATTTCTATCTCGTTTTGAGTTATTTGAATAAGTTTTTCATGGACTTGTTTATCGCATCCAGTTTATCATCCATTGATGGATGAACATATAGATTCATAGTCGTAGATACATCTGAATGTCCTAAGATACGACTCGTTGTCTTCATATCGGCTTTAGATGCAATCATGCGTGTGGCGAATGAATGCCTTAGACCGTGGAACTTAATACACCTGTCCAATCCAACTTCATTCAAAACGAGATGCCTGTAATAGTTTCGGTAAACCCTTGGCTCACAAAACTTCTCATCTCCAGTAGTGACATAAAAACTATCATTATAGCAAGCCTTGAATTTTTTCAAGATACCGAGTAAATCACGGCCTATCGGAATATCACGGCGACTTTCTATAGTCTTGGGAGTAGATTCTATAACCTTGGTTTTTCGGGTGTCAATATCCATAATTCGTTCAATAGTATGAGTTACATGGATACATTTGTTATCAACATCTATATTCTCCCACCTCAGTCCGCAAATTTCACCAATTCTCATACCTGTACACAAGCCTATTAGAATGCCCAAGCGCTTAGGTTTCGGATAATCCACTATGTACGAGATTATTTTTTTTTGTTCAAATTCTGTATATACTTCAAGATCTTTAGTTGCTTCCATATTGGCAGTAGGAAACTGAACACGATATTTAATATATCTTACACCAAATCGTTCCATTGCATAATACAATAGCATCTTAAAAGAGATGAATATGTCTTTAGCTGTTTTCACAGATAACCCTTCTTCAATCAAAGACAGCATAAATCTCTGCATTTCGTCATTAGTAACATATTCCGGGTCTTTATCTCCATATATCGGAAGTATTTTTTGTGTGAACTGATAGACATAAGTGGAGCATGTACTTTCCTTTACTAACTTGCGCTTAACAGGAAGCCATTTATTGTATATCTCTTGAATCGTCATTGTATATTGCTTTTTATGATAAGTTTATGTTCAGGATCCTTTATAATATCACTAAACCCTAAAGTATCATCTTTACGGTTTAGAAGAATATACTTCATTTTTATGGATTTTCCCAAAACGTCGCCATGATAAACGTACCCCATAATCCCGCGAATTGATAAATTAAGGAGCAAAATAGGTATTGATCGTGCAGACAACTCCCAACATGTCACCATATTCTGCGATGGAAAGTGCTCCCAAGGAATCTTGTTGTGGCACCGCTGCCACCAATCAGCGATTATCATAGAACCATTTCCGGCTGTAGGCTCATGTATCGAACCAGCCTGGCTGGTTAATTTAGAACAAAGGATTCCAAGGGAGTTTGGTGTGAAATCCTGTTTCTTCTGCTTCCGCTCTGACAATTCATTCTCATACAAAGCCTGAAACCAATCATAAGACATATCGTAATCATTCATACGGATCAATTCGTTATAGATTTTATTGCGTAATTCTACAGAACCGTCAAGAATACGCATTACTGCATCAGGAAGATCTCTTAAATCTTCTATATGAAATATTTTAAATGCTTCTTCTTTTGTCATATTAATAATCAATTTCTGTTAACCATGCATTATCGTTCTCAAAATACACTCTATAGCCTCTCACCGTTTTATGACCTTTCTTTTTTAAACAAACATCACTTATGTGAGATGGAGTAATACATAATTTTGCACCAGCCTCATTGACAGAAGCATATACACCTATCAACTTCCTGTCTTTAATAACGACAACAGATTTCTTATTCATACCTGCACCAGTTTTATGATGCGCTCCACGACCTTTTACCAAACCTTGTAAACTTCTACGCTTCGTCCACTTTGAATGATAGGTCATTCTCTTCCCTTTATTATGTGGAGTACAACCTTTTAAAAACTGGCCATTAACAAGATTCCTCTCAGGCCGCTCAGGCGGTATATATAATTCACTCATATCTAATCAGTTTTAAATATTAATCTTTTTCGATGAAAGTGTTAGTCGTGTTTATCACACCAGCAGAATCAACGCTCTTACCATCCCGGATAAACACTTTTTCTCGCATTAACTCTTCATAGTCATATAGTGACATTCCGATTACACACACACGACCATCAACATACAATTTACATTTCATTAATTCAGTTTCTTCTATCGGACCGATAACATCTATTTGAATTGTTCTTTTATTCATAATTTTCCTGATTTGAATTAATAATTTGGAATTAGTTGATAGGAGATGCGGTTTCGGTAAGGTTGTCTAAATCTCTCAAGAAAACTACTACATCTTGGATAACGGGTACTCCATTCAAAGCCGAAGTGGTCAGATTGATACTATAAATATCAATACTTGGATATTTATCGGTAAGTAGCTTATTTAGTAGCGCAATAGATTTGTCATTGTAGATAACCATCCTATCTTCTATCTCAAAACCTAACCGAGACAAGTATTCTTCTTTCTTTTCTTCTCCTGCCTTTGAAACACGGGAAGCGAAAACCATTCCACTCAATGAGATTTTTGCAACGTATTCTCCAAAATAAAAGTCACTAACATGCCCAAATCCATATTCAGTCCACCAATTTCTAAATGATGATACCATAATTTTCAAACGTTCTCTAACATCTTCGTTTGAAACCTTCTCCCCAAGCTGATGACGTAATTTTCGATTTTCATCATTCAATGAGCGGATTTGTTCAGTTAATTTCTTTTGTTTCTCTGCAAGTACACCTTCATATCCCATTCGGGTAAGAAACCTATTCACATTGTGGTCTGTCAGAGAAAGGATGTTTTCTTTCATTCCTTCGGTGAGCTGCCCTTTTTCGAGCATCGTTATAGCCAATCCTAAATTTTGCTGAATTTCTTTATATTGCTTTTTCAATTCAGTTATCAGTTCTCCGTTAGAATCTTCTACAATAGCTGGCTTATCTTGCCTGTTAAAATCAAGCTGTCTTTCTTTCATTTCTAATTCGTTTTGAGCCATTTTCCTGATGTCAGGTAAATGGTAATTATTGCTAATTAAATTCTAATTGTATTATCAGTCAACTGTTAATCAACTTCCACTAAATCACCGTTTTCCAGTCATCAGCAGTTTTCATGATTTTCTAAACAGGTGGCTGAACGCATTATCCAAATCCAAGTCCAGATTCAGTTTGGACGGGAAAGATTTAATGTATTCGTACATCTTATAAGCGAGGTTGTCATCATCACCGCATCTGTCAATCAGTGTGAGCAACATGGCGTTCACCATGTCAGAATCATTGCCGAAGTTTTCCTGAGTGGATTCGCTGCAATGATTCACATCACTTTTCAATCTCTTTATCGCGGCTATGGCTGTGTTGAAGTTTCTTTTTGAATCGTGCCGCAATTCAAAGCCTTCCTTCTTGTATTGCTGCTGCATTTCTAGAAGGTTGGTTTCTAAAACGTCCGTGAGGACAAATACGATATTGGTTATCGTATTCAGTTTGTCTGTTCCTTGCATGATCGTGTATTTTTTTTACAATTATTCTATTTGAGATAGGGGGATTACTGAAATAATAATCCCCTGTTTGTAGACTATTTTATTTTTATTAATTCGCTGTGTATTAGATTAATTGTGTCTACATCATTCTTGAAGCATTCAAGCGTTTCTTCATTGACACATGAAGCATAGTTAAACAAAATCTGTACAAGTTCGTCCGCAAGTTCTTTCGGAGAGATGAACTCGTTGAAGAATGAGTTCAATGAAGTTAGATCGTAATCTTTGTCAGTTTGCATAAGGCAGTTCCTCCATGGTTGAAAGACCAAGTAAACTCATAAGCTCATCAGCTGTCTTCAAAAACCATTCAGGTGATGGGAATGAAGCGTCTTTGTGCTGGTGCATCTTCCCATACTTCTCGCCTTTTTTTGTTATAACCCATTGGAGAACATCTTTCCCCTTACTTATACTGTATCTTGATACCTGTTCTACTAATCCGGCTTCAAGCAGTCTTTTGTTCCCTTCTATTCCGCTCATATACTTTCCCTTCTTATTCAAGATTCTTTTCTTTTTGAAGAGTTCCGATATGGGGAGTGCCGCTTCCTCATCAACAAATTCGGGTAATGGTAATCCGAGAGGGTCTGCAATCTTTTGAAGCATACCTAAAGTGGAATGATTGTCAAGGCTTAGAAGCTTCTTTGTTTCCTTTACCCATGTGAGCTGGTCTTTCAGAACTAATGACTGTTTGGAGTTACTATTTCCCCCGATTGCTTTATTGGTGGCAATCTTTTCGCAAATGATAAAGTAAGAACGGGCTTCTTTCCCTTTCTGTGTTCTTTCTACCATAGATAGCTCTTTTGCCATATCAATGGAAAGAGCGTATTCTATCTTATTGTTTCCTCCCCAACTCGCTCCATAATTTTGTGGAGCAAGAATTTGGTAATCTTGGTTCTCTATAAATCCGTATTGTTCGATACGGTTTTTAATCCAAGTCGAAAAATCTTGCTTACTTTCTAAGAAAGCATGTAAGTCACGTGCATTAACGGCTCTTTGTCCGTTGGTCTCTCTGATAGGGAGTAGTTCTCCCAAATTGTTGTTTTCTGCCATAATGATGAACGATTTTATTGGCATTTTAGGATAGAGAAACGGCTATCCACTTCCCGTCGTTCATCACCATACAGGCTGTGGGTGCATTAACACTCCACACGGGGTTAGATAGCCGCAATATATGTAGCAGCGTTGCAGACATAAAAAATGCCCACTGAATAGCGAGCCTCACTCGCCTGTATGTATGATGAACGCTGCAAATATACACTCATTTTCTGAAATGCCAAAATATATTCCGTTTTTTTATTTGACTTTATTTTCTCTGCTTGTTTGTACAACCTATTTTAGAGCCGTACAATGAATTTTCTTACATGAAAGCATCAATTACAAGCTTTCTTATTGAAATTCTTGTCACAGGGCTGGGAATGCGGTCTATCGTCCTCTTTCTTCGCCCTATCAATCCATCTTTGAAACTTGGCAGCTACAAGAGGACAGTGTATGCGCAGGTTTCTGTCGCGTTCCGCTTCCCATTCACGTATCTTTGTCTGCATCTCGATATTCATAATTTTCTCCTATTTCGTTATAATTCTTTTTTTTGAAAACTATTGCATATTTGCCCATATCTGTCACAGGCACACACTCTATGTCCTTTAGCCTTACAATACGCAGAATTGTCCCCGAAGTTCGAAGCATTCTTGCAATTCCGGCATTTTACATATACGGATTCCGGTTTGACTTTCTTTGCCATACTGTCAGTATTTTCACGGCTTCCTCGTCCCCGGATTCCGCCCGACGTTTCAATTCGTTGTACAAAGTCAAAGAAGAATATCCTTCAGGTGGAATAAATTTTCTGTTCTCTATTTCATCCTGCACCCTTTTTCGGTTTATCGCGTCCAGCTCATAATTCCTTTCGGAATTGAACTCCTTGAAGAAAGCATTGCCTATTCTTCTGGCATCGAAAGACGCGAATGAATTGTCATACTTCCCGGCCTTGTAGCGTGCGAAAAACAGCATCAGTTCGGAAAGCTTGTAAGCCTTGGCCTGTGAGGCAAAGGATTGGCAAAAGATTCTTATCCCGTCGGCAACGCCTTTTTCCTTGCTGTTGGAAGCCCCGAATATGCCGGACACCTGTATGTCGATCCAGTATTCGGAAGAGCCACAGCCGTAAAGCGCATCATACTGCATCAGTGAAGGGCAATCTGCCATATAAGCCCTTTCCGGGTTTTGAAGGGCATATCCCCACTGGACCGGTGAAAATACTCTTTCAACCTCAGAACGGTCTTTCCATTTGGTCAGCCAAGCCTTCTTCGAGGTCTCGCTTATGTTGTTGTAGCAAGCTAAGAGCGTAGGCGTTAGCTTCCTGTTTGTCTGTATAATTGCGCCTATTGTTGTTTCCATTGTTCCGTTGTTTTTCAAGTTCAATTTTCAGCCATCGGGCAAAATGCGATTTTGCATCTTGGGGTGATTTAACAGTTTCTCCCTCGTTTTGGAGCTTCATAAAGAACTTCTCCAAATAATCATAAAAATCAGGAGGCGCGAAATCCTTATATCCACATAAACGAGTATTCATGCAGACAGCTTCCATCCATGAACTATTCGACTTCAATTCTTCATAGCACTCATCCAACCCTCTTTCAAAAATCCCAGTCGGAATTTCTTCATACGCGCGCGGGGGAGAGAGATAATTATCTTTGTCTTTATCTTTGTCTAATGCGCGTACATTATACTGTAAGGGCTTAGGTACTACTTTAGGTTCATGGTTAGGTATAAGGTTAGGTACTACTTTAGGTTCAACTTTAGGTGTCAAATTTTGATAGCTAATCTGATACCTTGTTTTATCCCGTTGTCCTTTTCCGCCTGATTTGAATGTGATAAGACCCGCCTGAACTAATCTGTTACGTGCTGATTTCATTGAGTTGACCGACACTCCCACGTCAGATGATACCTTTGTATCACTACGCGTCCAGCTATCCACCCAGCCTAAACGATTCGCTGTTTTTAGCAAGTAAAAATAAAGCCTCGTTTCACAGCAGGTAAATTCCCAGTCTTCGTCAAGAGACCAAAACCAATTAATCAGTTCTATATAAGTCATATATCTTTCAAATAATTATCCACCACTTTAATAAACTCGTCTAATGACCGAACAACGATGTATTTGTTACCATTTGCCTCACATTCCTTTTGCCATTCTTTTTGGACCGGTCTTTGGTATTCTCCCGGCTTTTTCATTTCCACACACAAAGCTCCATAGAAACGATTGCTCTTAAGAAGTATCAGGTCTGCGACTCCGGGAAGCATACCTTCATCTTTCATATAAGCTCCGTTCCTTGCAGAACGTCTTGCCGCATTAGGAACAGCAAACAGCATATTTCTGAGATGGGGATATTTTAAACGGAAATATCTAACACAAGAACATTGTATTTTATGCTCTTCATTTTTGGGCTTACTACGGCTGCTTGCCACACAAGCCTTGGATTTCATCTCTTCGTATGTCATAATTATTATTTGTTTATGTAGTACGGCATTATTTAAATCCCCATTCTTCCATGTAGTCAATGTTTTCAGGAAATCCTTCTACCAATATAGGGCTGAGGAATATCTTATCACTTTTTAAATTTGATCCTCCCCATTCGGTGGGTGGACACTTTTCATATTCTTCTTTAGAAACTTCACTTACACAAAAATGTGTCTGAAAGCCATATCCTTGTACACTTACTCCTAAATAACCGAATTTACGTAATGCCCACTCAAAAGCAATATCTCTATAAAAGTAATGTTTGGAGAATACTGCTACATATATCTTATGTGTAAAATTCCCTGTTTCTGTCAAATCCGGATTACATCTGATACAGAAATATTTAATACGTGAAAGTATTTTTTTGCAAAATTCTCATATTTTTCACAATCCTCTTTTGAAAGAAACTCCTCCCCATCATATGCGATGTAAACAGTCTTAGTAATTTCTTTTGTTTCCATGTTATTCTTTTAATTAAAGCCCCGAAGCGTATTCTCCGGGGCACAACCATTATTTACTAACCCTTGCCATTGATGTGTGGCTCACATTTATGAGGGATAAGCAGGAGTCGAACCTACACAAGTATCGTCTGATTTCTCGCTTTCGTCCGTAGATTGGCTATCCTACGATCTTTAAACTACTCAACAAATGTATTACTCTCAGCTACGGTCTTGATGACTTCCATTTCTATGTACACTTGAAATTTCCATTCATTTAGTCTTAGCACCCTATGACCATTTTATCCCATGTTTGCCCACCCTATCTTCACAGACCGGGAAGGCATAAAGTTTATAAGAAAATAAATCTAAAATTATCCTCACCGTTAGGTTCTTCGCCCGGCATATCATTACCGAAATCCATCGGAATGAACCAATCTGAAATAAACTCTTCCATAACTAAATCAAATCAATTATTTTGGTTTTAACAATCGCATCCAATCTCATATCAGACAAACCTTGTGAAAGGTGTTGTTCCATCAAAGTGTTTGCCTCCTTTAAATCCTTTGCGCAAACCAAATTATAGTATTTCAATTCTTTCTCATTGCCGTTCTCATCAATCTGAGTATCTACAATGGTAGCCTTGAAGAATGGCTTGTCTTCTGTCTTTTCGTTGATTATCTCAATGATGTTTGAACGTGAAATGGAGAAGACATCAGATTCCATATTATCGGATGCGTACTGTTCAAGCCCTTTGGCTTCCGCTTCTGCAAAAAGTGAGCAGTCTGTAATGAAGTGTTCTTTTACTTCTTTTTCAAGACCGTCCTTGTTAGGTTTCATCACCTTTAACTTTACCTCGTAATACATATCATTCCTCCTTTGTCTTGTTACGTTCCTTAATCATTGCATCAGCTATTTGGTAAGCTGATTTAGCCTGTCCTTTATAGTAGTAGTTTGTAACACTAACTTCTTTGGACGGGAAAAACAATGTGACAATCCTGTTCCATAAAGTTCTCCTGCGTTTTGCTGTCATCATCATGCACTTCATTGCTTCAAGCGCAATATGATCGCGCGAAATATTCGATTCCATAATTTTATTGCTTTAATTGATTAATAATTTGTCTTTTGATTTTCTTGTACAGCTTCCCGACAAAACGTCCATGCTTCTCTGTTCCGTCATCGGGCAACTCGTTTTTATAAATATGAAGAAGTAACTGGATGAGAAGCACTTCTTGTTTTGTCAAAGTAAGTTTCATGATAATAACCTAAAGGAGCGATTCTATATCGCAAAGTTCAGCATATATCAACATCAGCCATACTATTATTTGTAACAGGATAGCCATATAATTATCACTGTCATTCTTATAAAACAATATCAAGAAAGATATTGCCATAATGATAAAGGCACTAATTCGTATAATCATTGTTTCAGATATGAAATTTGTTTTGTTCGACCTCTATCTCCATCAACTGAATCAAACGTTCTTCGTCTGGAGATGGGATATATATGCCACATTGGGCACTCGAAAAATTCCGAAACCGCTCAATAGTTAGGCTCATCTCCGCGCTGTCAAGATCAGAAGAACTTCGTAGATACTTTATCCGACCCAAAAACTTGTCTTCTCTCTCACGGACGAAAGTGTCTTTGTTGCAGAGAATCTTGTAATAGTTCCGCTTTACATATTCCATCGTTTCACCGATTTGGCAACCGAAATAAGCAAGGCAGACATGAAGGTATTTGTTCTGATTTAAAGATCTTTGCGGTTTCTTTTCCGTCAATTCAAACACCTTCTGTTCCTTTATCAACTTCTCCAGCTTCGCTCTTGCCTGCTGGACGTGGAGAGGATTAGAGCCATCGTACTTCATCAGAATGGCAAATCTAAATCATCATCCGACACGCTTGGTGCATTATTTATATCCTCTGGGGTGGGTGATGTATTCTGAGGTACAAACTCTTTGAAATCTCCAAAAATATATTGCACTCCTTCTACCCGTTCCTCTCTTTTAGGAGAACAAGTGATGAAATGCGTATGCCCGAACTGGGATTTCTCTTTGCGCTCGATAACAGCCACATTCACATAGATTCTTTCAACTCCGTCTTTACACTTAATTTTCTTCATCTGCTCACGAGGTATATCAGAGAGACAGATAGAACCACTTAAAATTGCCATAATTATATTGTTTTTAATGTTACACTTCCAACTACTGGAATCTCTTTTAAATATTTCTTATACAAATCAGGATAATCTTTCTCAAACGCCTTCTTGTCGAAATCCTTTCTGATAGTGTCCTTTTTGCGAGTAAATGATATGATATCACCTTTCCAACTATATTCACCGGCTTCTACCATAGCCATCATAACGCCATCAGTTATTTCTTTCTTTTTATCGGACCAATATTTTGCCTGTGATACAATTTCCTGTATTGTCCTCTCCATCTTTCGGTACTCGCCAGGAAGAGTAACAGGGGATATGGAATAGGGATTCACAAACTGTCTGCCTTCCGAATCACATTTCAACAGATTTATTACAATTTCTGATGGTATTCTCTCGACTTCTACTATTTCATGGTTTTTACCTCTCAACCATATACCTATAAGCCTTACCGCATTGCATCCTGGATTCTGCAACTCAAAAAAGTATGCATATATACTCAACTGCCATCTTACGGATTCCTTGTCAAGCACGTAAGTGGTCTTTATATCTCCCAAAGTAAAATCAGTTTCATTTTCGCGATAAACCTTGTCGATACAGCTTGCATAGTGCTCATTGTCAGATACAAGATATTCGGAACATTCGTACTTCAATCCCCAATCATCTTTCAGTTCCTTGTATCCTTGTGCTTCATCGCTGTCATGAGTTATCCCCATATCATCGACAAGTTCGCAGATACTATGGATCATAGTACCTCTTTCAGCCGCTTTCCTTAACACGTCTTCGGGGACATCACGGTATTTATCGGGGAAAAGCTGTCTGCCTATCACGGAAGTAATACCACTTAGTTCCTTATCCCCTAGCATATAAGTATGTTCATCGGGATTGAAAACAACTTGTGATTTGATTAGTTTCATTTCAGTTCTCCTTTCCTTCTTGTCACCGCTTCAACAAAACGTTTGTCACTCTGTAATTCCTTATAATTTCCCCATACTACCTGTAATGTCTCGATTGACAGGCTTGATCTTACTTCCTGCAATGCCATCGCAAGGAAATCCGTTTCCTCAGGTGTTGTACTATCAGGGTCCTTTTGCTCTTCTGTAGGAATCAGGAACAATTGGAGCAAAGAATATTTCAACGCTATGCTCATTGCTTTATTCATTCCTTTATCGCCTGCGTCCATTGCTTCACCCACATTTACAGTTTCCACAAAGCTGCCATCAGTGGTCATATACCTAAACTTTATCGTAGCCCTTGTAAATGTGTTCGTACCGCCGGATTTCGTTATCCTGTTCTCCGTTGTGAAGTTCTGCACTTCCTGTAGTATGAACACCTCATTTTTTGAGAATAATTCATGAAGTTCGTTCATAACGTTGTCAATCCCACGGAATTTGAATCCCTGTTGCTGGTTCTTCTCCGATTTGGTGATAGCCTTTGTCTCTTTGAGGATATTGGCTATCTTACTGTATATTAACTGTTCACTCATTATAAAATTATTATTTACCAACACAAAGAAGGCAGGTCCGCAGTCCTTACAAAGTTCCGCTTCCTGCCATGATATCTCTCCGATTCTTCAAGTTCGTTTTCAAGAGAATCGATTTCTTCATTAAGCAAGGATATATATTTACCTTTACAGTCAGCATTGAATGTGAGCCTTACCGATTCCTCACTCATTGACTGGACTATATCAAGCTCTGAATAAAGTTTTTCCAATTCATCGCTTATCTGGCTTATAGTTCTCATACCTTTTCAAGATATTGGATCGGCAACGAGCATACACCTTTCATATTAGGATATTTGACATCAGCATATCCGTTAGCGATATAAACTATTGTACCTGTCAACGTATCACCTATCTCACGTACTTTATCACCTTTCTTCATAACCATTTATTTTAAGTTTATCTAATTATTGTGGCAATGGTTTCCAAAAATCAATGTCCCATGCCCGGTTAGTATTTCCACATATCCAAATGTTCTTCTTATGCTCACTATCGAATACCAACATCCCGGTATTCACAAATTTCCCGGAACTCTTTACAAGCACTCTTGTGTCTAATGGTGGAGGATCTTTTTCTGCATTCCTCCATTTCATGGATTCCAAAACAAATTGAGCACCTTTCTCAAAATCCACTGATGCTGTCTTTTTATGGGTAAGCCCTCGTATACCATCCGCATACTCCTTGGCTTTCATTTTTATAATATCTTTATTCATGATAACTTAACTTGTTTCCAATTAAAAAGCTCCTGCTATCTTCACAGACTACAGGAGCAAAACCTAAACGACTTAATCTATCACTTATGATAACTTACAGCCACCGTCAGCGGAATCGGACCGCCATACTATCCGTTAAATGAAAGTAGAGATTAGAACAGATAATTATTTATGTTTATTACCTTAGACAGTACCAACCATGGACGGTGAAATTCCGTACCTATATTCACATACAGGCACGGACAGACAACATTAACTTTATGAAATAACAAAAAAACTAGATGAAAAAATCATTCATATTCCTTTAACTCTCTGTATGTCATTACCACCAATCTCACACAAAATAATGAGATAATGGAAAATATAATCACCGATACGGATTTTATAGGACTTTCCGTAACTATCGCACCATAAATCATTCCTAAAGAACATAGTGCGGCAAATATAGACAGGATAAAATTAGCTGTTTTCATAATACGCATTTTTATATTGTTCCCCTCAACGGCTTAAACCGGTTGTTACCCCGAATCTTACGGGAGGGGATATATTAGACCTTCCGGCGGTACTTGTGCCCAACCAAGTTTACTTAATGCACTAAGGACAAATCGGTGCACCGAAAGTATGTTCAATCAATTATTATAGACCCTCAATACGTCACGGCATCCCTGCTGGTATTGACTCCTATAATCAGTCCGTTTGTCTGCATTATATGGCTTATGAGTTACACCATATAAACATTTACAATGTGTGAAAGAACTTTGAACAGTTCCCCTCAACGGCTTAAACCGGTTGTTACCCCGAATCTTACAGGAGGGGATATATTTATTTGTCTGCTGAGATACAAGCCAATTGTTTCTTTAGATAACTTATACGATCACATTCCATATCACATATTTGACTACCTTGTTTTTGGTTGTGAGGATAATGCTTACATTTCCCCCTTTGAAAACAAGGACATAACTGCCGGTACACTATCACAGTTCTTTCTTCTATCTCCTTGCATGCAATACTAATAGCTTCCAGCGCGTCAGCTTTAAAAATCAACGGTTCTAC
>ERZ773146.856-NODE-856-length-22523-cov-6.507299_pt1 | contig 22523 bp, 21 predicted proteins | sample MGYA00580847_ERZ773146 | MGnify/ENA primary metagenome ERZ773146 (study PRJEB29015, sample SAMEA2737830) | human gut metagenome | biome: human gut; feature: human-associated habitat; material: faeces | place: China | collected 2012 ...
TATTCTGTTGGAGGCATGACAAACACAAGTTTACGAGAACGTTTTAAGATGAGTGAACGGCAAAGGCCTCAGGTTTCTTTAGTTATAAAAGAAGCATTAGCTCAAAATAAAATTAAACCCAGAGACCCCAACAATGTCTCCACGAAATTCGCAGAATATATCCCATTTTGGGGTTAGTTTGCTTAATTCAATGAATACATGACAATATAATGGATTAGTTATCAATGAGTTTTTGCTTATCTAAGAACATGTATTAATATCTGATGGATTACCGCAAGATAAATAGTCATATTATCTTACTGGCGATAGTGATTGTCGTCGGGTTACTTGTGGCCATGGTCGCAAGGCTCGCGGTATTGGGGAAAGGAACCGATGCAGGTACGGCGAATCTTGTCTTTGTTATCGTGCTCGGTATTTGTGCGGTGATCTATCTGATTATTATGGCCGTCTTTTCTCATACCGTTGTCCCGTGGCTCATCAAGAAACTGCCGGAGAAGAAATATCCCACCGCTGAAGCGGAAGCCGTTCCGTCCATCGACAATATGCCTGTCGTGAATGTCGAGCAGATCAAACAAGATGCAGACAGACAATTCGCCGAACGACGAAAAGAAAAAATAGAGTTGTTCCTGCATTACGTTCATCGGACAATAGGTCCTTATGTAACATCCGATGAACTGGCCCGGCTTGATCGGTGTGTCGAGTGTTATGGTCGAGAGGAAGCATGCCCGACAGATTTCGCATCCATCCGGCCTGAGAAATTGAAAAATGCGGATCTGTTTCATTTCGGGTGGAATATGGCTCATTATTTCGGACAGCCGAAACAGGATGTCGTGCCGTGGTTAAAAGCCGTATTTATCCCTTTGTCCGACTTGGAAGATTCTTATATCAAAGGAAAACTGCGGGACTATCAAACCGAGAAATACACCATTCCTAACATAGAGGATATCCCCACATACATGGCCGAACACAACGGCTAACCACCTCTTTCAAGAGATTATAAGGAGATTTTAAGGAGAAAACAAGTGTTTTTGTTCTCCGAAAAATCTCCTTATTTATTTGCCCCGGATTCGATTGAATGTCGGATTCAGAACCCATTGTTTAACACTCTAAAAATTCGATTATGAGTTTGAAAGATTTGTTGGAATCCGGAGCGAACGTAACCGTAGCGGTCAAGCTGGATGACCTAAGAGAAATTCTCAAAGAAGCAGCAGGAATTCTTAAACCTGTCGGGCAAGAGTCGACGTCCGAGGAATTTTTAAGTCGTAAAGAAGTGCTGTCCGTTTTGAAAATCGATTCGTCTACCTTGTGGTGCTGAGAAAAGACCGGATATATAAAGTCTTTCCCGTTCGGCGGTCGCAAACGGTATAAAAAAGAAGATGTCGAGGCGATCCGCACCGGCAGGAAAGGAGTACGTCGTCATGGATAACGAAAAATATATTCGTGTGGGAACGTGCTACTTAAAATTGTGTCATATGCCGACTGCTACGGGCGAGTTCCGGGAAAAATACATCCCGTGGAACATCGAAACCATACGGCAGGATCATTCAAAAGATTTCGTAGCCCAAATCAAGAAGTACGACGGTTATTGCTTTTTTCCTGCTCATGTGGACTACAAACGGGTTTACGGCGCTTTCCTGAATATGTACGAGCCTATACCCTACCGTCCGGAGCCGGGCGAGTTTCCTCATATTCGGTCATTTCTGGCTCATATTTTCGACGAACAGATCGAACTGGGACTCGACTACCTGCAATTGCTTTACCGCCGACCGCGCCAGCGTTTACCGATTCTGCTGCTCGTTTCGCGGGAACGCAATACGGGTAAGACGACTTTCATCCATCTGCTGAAAGCCATCTTCGGAGCCAACATGACTGTCAATACGAACGAAGATTTCCGCAGCAATTTCAATTCTGAGTGGGCCAGCAAATTGATCGTCGCGACCGACGAAGTATTATTGAACCGTCGGGAAGATTCCGAAAGGTTCAAAACGCTGAGTACAGCCCGAACGTTCAAGCTGGAAGCCAAAGGCAAGGATCGACTGGAGATCGAATTTTTCGCCAAGTTCGTGCTTTGTTCCAATAACGAGGACAATCCCGTTATAATCGACCAAGGAGAAACTCGCTATTGGGTGCGTAAAGTGGGGTCCATTGAAAAGGACGATACGGGACTGCTCGACAAAATGAAGCGTGAGATACCGGCATTTCTCCATTTCCTGCTTAACCGAGAATTAAGTGTGCCGGAGGTCAGCCGAATGTGGTTCGATCCCGCATTGCTCGTTACGCCCGCTTTGCGCCGGATCATTCAATATAATCGGGGGCAGCTCGAAAACGAAATGCTCGGCGTATTGGAGGACATATTTCAAGTCCATAACAAAGACGAATACGTGTTTTGCATACAGGATATGCAAAATATGCTCGGTAGTCGGGATATAAAGACCGAGCCGGTTAAAATAAAGCGGGTATTGCAGGATAGTTGGGGACTAAAGCCGGACAAAGTTACCCGCTATACCTCATACCGTCTTTCCGGCGACGGCTCGTTATTTCCGGAACCGCGTACCGGTAGGCCGTACACGGTTACACGCCGTTTCATTTCCGATAAACTGTTATTCTGTAACAGCGAAGAATAAAAGTATTGAAAATCAACAACAAATACTGCGTTACAAACCTATAACAAGCATGTAACAGAATAGTACAATTACACGTGTGTAACTAATCTAAAAACCTGTTACACGATTGTAAATGCCGATAACTTTTTCTTTTGTAAGAAGTTGACAGCAGGATGTAACAAAGTGACAAAAAAAACGACACCATGACCTACGACGAAATAAAACGTATCAGCATCCGGGCCTATCTCGCGGCACGGGGGATCGTCCCTCAGCGGGAACAGGGCAACCGCGGCATGTACCTCTCGCCGCTGCGCAAGGAGCGCACCGCCAGTTTCAGCGTCAGCTACGACAAGAACCTCTGGCACGACTTCGGGACGGGCGACGGCGGCTCGATCATCGACCTCGTGGTCCGTATGGAAAACTGTTCCGTCACCGAGGCCGCACGGCGGCTGATGACAGGCAGCCACGGTACGGCCGTGTCCCGGCCTGACACCCCTTGGTCGTCCGGAGCACTGCAGTCGCCCCGCCTCGTCGTCCGCTCCGACCGCGAGCTGCTCCATCCGGCATTGCTCGGCTATCTCTCGGAACGCGGCATAGACCTCGCCATCGCCCGGACCTACTGCCGCGAGGTGCGTTATGCAATCGGCAACAAGCACTATTTCGCTATCGGTTTCCGCAACGATGCCGGAGGTTGGGAGCTACGCAACGCGCGATTCAAAGGCGCCAGCACGCCCAAACACATTACATCCATCGACAACGGCAGCCATACGGCGATCCTATTCGAGGGCTTCATGGATTTTCTCTCTTATCTTTCGCTCAAGAAGGCTCCGCATCTTTCGGTCGATTCCCTCGTCTTGAACTCCGTCGTCAATCTGCCCAAAGCCCTGCCGTTCCTTGCACGGCACGAACTCGTTCATGCCTTCCTTGACAACGACGAAACCGGCCGCAAGGCATTGTCCCGTCTGGCCGATGCTTTGCCGGCGTCCGAAGTGATCGACCGATCCGGTTTTTACCGCCCTCACAAAGACCTGAACGACTACTGAAGGGAGAAGCAGAAACGTGCCGACGAGGTCCGGAACGCTCTGCTGACTCCGGCGAAAAAGAAAAGTCCCGGTCACAGGCTTTAGGCCGTATCGGACCCGTGACGGCTTTGTTTTATAAGGGAGGCAAGTTTGTGTTTTTGTAAACAAAAACCGCCTCTCTCCCGTCGGTCGGCACGTGATCCCGTTGGTCTTAACCTTAAAACTATTTACGATGAAAAGAGAATTTAACCGGGGCGGACGCCCGAAAATCGGCGAAGGCCGAAAGCAGAAATACATCGTTTGCACAAGACTCGATACCGCACACTACCTGCGACTCAGAATGCTCGTCCGAACATCCGGACACTCGCCGGCCGAAGTCGTCCGGCAGTTGATCGAACTCGGATGAGTGAAGGAGCGGATGCGGCGCGAGCATCTCGACTGTATGGCCCAACTCAAAGGCATCGCCCGCAACCTGAACCGACTGACCAAACTGGCCAATACCGGAGGCTTTGCCTCGGTCGTTCTTTCGCACGGCCCTCTCGTTGCCGAGATCGAGGACATCCTAAAACGCCTGCGCCATGATCGGTAAAATCATATCCTGTGCCTCTTTCGCCGGGACGGTCGGTTATGTTATGAAAAAAGACCGATCGCGGATTTTGGCCGCCGAGGGTATCGCCCCGCCCGAAGTCCGCGACATGGTACGGGACTTCAAGGACCAAACGCTACTCAACCCCCGGATTAAAAACGCGGTCGGACATATCTCGCTGTCCTTCTCCCCGAAGGATGCGGAAAAGCTCTCCGACGAGAAAATGACGGAAATCGCCGAAGAATACATGGAGCGCATGGGTATTCGGGACACACAGTTTCTGCTGGTGCGGCATCTGGATCGGGAGCACCCGCATTGCCATCTGGTTTACAATCGTGTCGGCAACAACGGGCAAACGATTTCGGACCGGAACATCAAGATCAGAAACGGGAAAGTCTGCAAGGAACTGACCGCCAAACATGGCCTTTACTACGCCGCTGGCAAGGAGCAGGTAAACCGCGACCGGCTGCGGGAGCCCGACAAAACGAAGTATGAAATATACGATGCGATCCGAGATAGTTTACCCGGCTGTTCGTCTTGGAACGATCTGGAAATCCGGTTGCAGGAACGAGGCATTACGACCCGTTATAAATACTGCGGCCATACCGACCGCAAGCAGGGCGTACTGTTCTCGAAAAACGGTTTGACGTTCGCCGGGTCGAAGATCGACAGGGCGTGCGGTTTTCCGAAAATCGACAGACGATTCTCGCAGATTCAGCGTCGGTCTATGCTCGTCAGAAACCTATCGTCCGCTACCGACCGCTATCGTTCGGCCTTTGCGGGGCTGTTCGGCGACACGGGCGGCACAAGCGGGCTTCCGAGCGACAACGGGTCGCTCCATTTCGGAGGAAGCGTAGGGGCCGTTCCCTTGCCGCCCATCGACTCGCCCGTCGTTCTTTCCGCCGCACAGATGCAACGCAAAGAGGGAGAATCTCCCGAAGAGTATATCGTCCGTATTACGGCATCGATCCGTCAAGCAACCGAAGCGATGCTCGTAGCGACCGAAGAACGGAAACGCAAACTGCGCAACAGTAAAAGAAATACCCATAAAATCGGATTTTAACGATGGACGAACCATATCGTATGCTTTCTCCCGAAATGTACGAAGACCTGAAGGAAACGGTTATCGGGATATTGAAAGCGCAAGGTACAGCCGCACGGAAAACCGCTTCGGGCAACGACGATGCGGCCTCGGCAAAGAGAATGGAAAGAATCGAGAAAAACGTCGACACGGCGACCGAGCTGGTCACCGCGCTGACCAATCGGATGAATCGGGTCGATTTCCAGCCCGTTATCCGGGTCGCACCGCCGGATATGTCGGAAGTAAAGAAAGCCTTCTGCCGGATCGGTTCGCAGTACGAACGGATCGACAACGGACAAGAACGGATCGAGCATAAATTGGGCGATCTGGAAGCGCGGATCGTCCGTGCGGGAACCGAAATAGATACGACCGAATTCGAACGACTCTCCCGAAACACCGTTCATGAAATGCAACGGCAGATACATTATCTCAAGCAACCGCCCATCGTGCTGAAAGTGATTGTCGGACTTTTCATCACGAGTCTCGTTTCGACTTGGATCGCCGGACATTATGTATGTGAAGCCCGGCAATGGAAACGGAACTGCGCCTACTGGGAACGACTCTACGAAGAAGCGAAAAACGGGACGAAAAACACGAAATCGCCCCGATAAAATAACACCGGCGGGATGTATGCCTTCCCGCCGGTGGCGTGCTGCCCGTTCCGTGAAGTTCAGGTTCGTAGGGAAGTACGGGCAGGCACTCGCTCGATTATGAAAAAGCGGTTTCGTTCCACATGCCATCCGGAAGCGCCCGGAGCAGCCGCAGCAGGATCCCGTCGTAACGCTCGAAGTCGAAGATTTCCACCTCCGGGAGCGGGTATTCGCTCATCCGTGCCCAATAGACCGTCCGCAGAATCGTCTGCTCGTCGCAAAAGACGCCGAAAGCCTTTTTGTCATCCTCCGTCACAGGTACCTTCTCGCCGTAGTACGTTTCGTATGCGTGCAGGAACAGAAGATAGGGAACGCACCGCTCGTCGTTCAGGTCGGCTTCGCCCGTCCGCTCGTCGAGCGGGAACTCCCCTTTGATGATCCATGCCTCCAGCAGATCGTCGGGAATCTCCGAGGTTTTGAGCGCATATCGGCAGCGTCCGTCTTTCAGCCTGCGGCGTCTTTGCCGCAGCAAAGCCACGCTGCAGGCCATTTTACTTTCCTTATTCATCGCGTTTCGGTTAAGTCCCGGTAACTGAAATATCGTTTCCCCTTTTGGCGCACGAACGGTTCGTCGTTTACGATCCGGTAGCGCAGCACGGTGCACAGGTCGGGATAGCGGTCGAAGTCGAACAGCGCCATGCCCCGGATCGTGCGGCGGTAAAACCGTCTGGACCGCAGTACGGCTTTCAGATAGAGGCCCAGCACCTCGTACTTTTCCTCGTATTCCCGCCGCTGCATATAACAGACCGCCGTCGGCCCCGCTCCGTCGTAGAGCCGTAACGCGTTCGCCACCGATTCCTGCCTGAACCCAAAGAACGATCGAAGGCTCCCGATGATTTCGGGTTCGGTAACCTGCAACCGGCAGTTTTTTTGTTTTTCCATGTAGCGATGTATCGCATAGTCGAACAGTTCGGGCCCCGGCATTTCCTCGGTCGCAGCCGTGATCTTCGGCGCTCTGTCCGTCTCCCGGCACAGGTAGCGCAACAGGGCATCGGGCAGGCACTCGCACGGAGCGTCGAGCCGGTCCCGCAGGTAGGCGAGCGTCCGCTCGTAGAGTTCTTCGCTCATGTCGTTTTCTTTTTCGCGTTCAGGTTATGTATACGACCCGAAAGCCTTTCGTTGAAATAGCGGTACCCTCCGACGTACAACGGTTCGATGCCTTCGACGACGATTCCCCGGTCGTAGAGGTACAGCCATGTTTCGAGGATATACAGGTAGTCTTCGAATGCCGCTTGCATCGACAGCCGAAAACAGGAACGGCGTTTGTCCATGTCCCGCTCGTAGAGTTTGAAGGCATGGAGGAAGGCGAACAGCCCGGAATGTTCGTCGTCCGCATCGAAGGCTTCCGTGTCGTGGTACAGCGCTTCGAGCTGTTCGGCGCGGATGCGGCTTATCCGCCATGCCCGCAGCAGATCGACGGGAACGACCTCCATGTAGATGCGGTTTCTGCGGGTAAGCAGAATTTCTATCGTGCGCATCAATACCGGCGACTTCCTCATCGCGCGCTGCAAGCGCAGCCTCTCCGGCCGCCCCGTCTCGTCCTCGCGGCACAGGATGACCTGCCCGGCCTCCGGACCCACGACCCGCCAGAGGACGCGCGTGCCGTCGCTCATGCCGAGTGCGAGCGTACCGACGGACTCGTCGTATTCGTAGCTCGCTTTCTGCGGCCTGCCACCGAGCCGCCTGATGGAGAGCGTCTTCCCGTAGAACGCCCATATTTCGCCGCTCGATGAGCGGCGGGACACATGCCAGATTCCCGTTGTCAGCGATATGTCGTGCTGCATAATATAACTTGTCGAGATTGAAAAAAGACGGAGGCATGCCCGCCGCGAGAGGCGGGACACGCTCCGTCGGTCACTTCGTAGGCTTATTTGGAAAATGACGAGTTTCGACTCGTGGAGAGCGGGCGCGAACGCAGAGCGGGTGCGGCATACCGATCCCGCACGGAGAGGTCGATACCCTCCGCGGAGCAGGGACGCCGCAAGGACGATGGGCGGAACGGGTGAGAGCACGGACGCGCCGGAGTGTCATGGCAAACAGCGGACAGGGTGATGGTGAATAATCGCGCCCAAAGAATGGATAGGGATATAAAAAAGGGGCGCGGTGTCAGCCCCTCTCGACAGGTCATAGGAAACCCGATGCGGATGCTGTCTTGCGCCCAAGTCTGTCCTGCCCGTAGGAACGAGCAGGACATAACATGGACTGACAACCATTATACCGCATCAAACCCTCCCGCGAGAGGTTCCTATGTTTGTCAAGAGGTATAAAGAGTTGTTTACCCTTTATGCGTTATGTCCGGCACTCAGGCCGTGTCATGATAGTTCCTTAAAGTTTGCATCGTTCTTGCGGTTATTCGTTCCCGGACGACCTCTGTCGCCCCTATACAACGTACCTTCCGAATGAGAAACTTTTGGGAAACCGTATACAAATATATAAAATATTTTCGATGAAAAGAAAAGCGAATGACGGGCGCAGCCCGGATCGCAACGGCGCAGCCGGTTCTTTGGAGCGAATATGAGAATAAAAAAGATAAATGCCACTACGCCATGATTTTCCGGGGAAATTTCGCTAACTTTGTGAATATGAAGAGCGATATTACATTTTTGCCCGAACGCAAACAGCGCGATCTGCACCAACTCGTCGGACTGATCCGCGAGGAAGTAAAGGACGTTGTAATGATTATTCTTTACGGCAGTTACGCGACCGACACTTATGTCGAACGGGATATACGGCGAGACTACGGCGGTGGAAAAACCGAATACCGAAGCGATTACGATATTATGATCGTTACCGAACATCGGCTCGGTGAACGCGAAGGTACAGTCGAAACTCGCATTCAGAATCGGTTTGCCGCAGGTAAGCTGGAGGCGGAAGTGGTAAACGTCCACATCGTGAGCGAAAGCATATCGAAATTGAACGATGCCTTGTTGATGGGACGGTATTTCTATGTGGATGTCGTTTCCGAAGGAGTGAAACTCTACGATTCGGGCGAATACCGGCTGGAAACCCCTCGCGAATTGGATTATGCCGAAATTAAGGCAATGGCAATCGAGTATTACCAGCCCAAAATTTCAAGAAGTAAAAGATTTACTCGGTACGGGAAAGTTGCATACGAAGATGGCGAATATGTAGATTGTTCATTTTTTTTGCATCAAGTCGCAGAATCCTTAATAAAAGCCATTTCGTTAGTATATATTCTTTACGGTCATAAAGACCATGATCTAAAAGAATTGCTTAAAAAGACCAAGTGCCACACGTTGGAGCTGATAAAGGTCTTTCCGCGAGACACGGAAGAAGAAGAACGTCTGTTCGAACTTTTGCGACGCGCATACTTGGAAGCACGATATAACCCTAATTTTGTGGTAACAAAAGAAGACGTGGATGCTTTGCATTCGAAAATCGAACTGCTCAAACAAATCGTCGAAAAAGTCTGCCGGGAACGATTCGATTACTACGACAGCCGGATTTCCGAAAAGTCCGAGTGACGGTTACGGCCAGAAATCGGCCCCATCATAGCTATGCGATACAAAAAAGACGACTTGCGGGTCGTCTTTTTTCGCCTGTAAAAAAAAGTGATTTACGATAAGCCACTGAATATCAGTTGTAAAACCAATATTCAGAAGACAATAGATAATGATCAGAATATTCGCTACAATCTTAAAATTTAGAGGAGAAACAATTAATTTTGTAGATGCTGAAATGTGGACGAGTGTGGCTGTCATAGAGGTTCTCGTCAAGCCCGGTCTTCGATAATCTTTAAAGTGAAATGGATTATACTAAACTTAGCGATATTCTATCGAAAAAAATTACCGATCGGGAAATCGTGGCAGGAGTTATAGGTCTTGGCTATGTCGGATTGCCGTTGGCTGTAGAGACAGCGAAAGCCGGATTCAAGACCATAGGCTTTGACGTTAAAAAAGAGAAGGTCGATTCGGTCAATCAAGGACACAGCTATATTGGAGGTGTCGCCGACTCCGACTTGAAAATGGTTGTCGAGAAAGATATGTTTGCTGCTACGACGGATTTCGGCGAAATCGGCAAAGTTGATTTTATTGCTATTTGTGTGCCCACACCGCTGGACGCACACGGGCGACCAGATATCGGCCATGTAGAATCATCGGTAAAATCAATCGCGGAACATCTCCACAAAGGGATGATGGTGGTTCTTGAATCGACCACTTATCCCGGTACTACCGAGGAACTTGTGAAACCGATCCTCGAATCATCCGGTCTGAAATGCGGCGAGGACTTCTATCTCGGTTTTTCTCCCGAGCGCGTCGATCCGGGCAATGCAATCTATAAAATCAAGGATATCCCCAAAGTGGTAGGCGGTCTCGGAGCCGATGCCAGCGAGCTTATCTCTGCCATGTATGAGTCTGTGCTCCAAAGTAAAGTGTTCCGTACCTCTTCTTCCGCCGTGGCAGAAATGGCCAAAATGCTGGAGAATTCTTACCGCAACGTCAATATAGGTCTTGTCAACGAGTTTGCCATCTTCTGCAATAAGATGGGGGTTGACGTATGGGAGGTGATAGAAGCCGCAAAAACCAAACCTTTCGGTTTCGCACCGTTCTATCCAGGTCCCGGAATAGGCGGCCACTGCATTCCGGTCGATCCCTGTTTCCTGAATTATAAGGCGGACGCGTACGGCGTCCGGTTTTCGACGATAGAGGCGTCGACGGAGGTCAACGACCGGATGCCCGAATACTGTGTGAAACGTATCGGAGATATGCTCGACCGCCGCTTCCGCAAACCGCTCGACGGTTCGAGAATACTCATACTCGGTGTCGCTTACAAACAGGATATTGACGACTATCGTGAGTCTCCCGCAATCCGTATAATCGACAAGTTGCGCACAAAAGGAGCCGACATCATGTTCTTCGACCCGTATATCCCCAAATTCCTTCACCACGGCAAAGTATATGAGGGGGAGAGGGAACTGACGGCCGAACTTATCCGGCATGCCGATATGGTGGTCATCACCACCCCCCACAGCAATGTGGATTACGAATTTGTAAGGCGTCATGCAAAGGCTGTCTTCGACACAAAGAATGCTACCAAGGACCTTGCCGACAAGAGCAATATAGAACTGCTTTAATCATTCGATATGGAAGACAAGAAATATTTCGTACATCCGTCAAGCTATGTCGATGACGGTGCCATTGTGGACGACGGCACGAAAATATGGCATTTTTGCCATGTGCAGGCAGGCGCCTCGATAGGCCGTAACTGTTCTTTGGGGCAGAACGTGAATGTCGGCAACAATGTCAGGATCGGCAACGGAGTGCGTATCCAGAACAATGTATCGGTGTATGAGGGCGTTGAAATCGAAGACAATGTATTTTGCGGTCCATCATGTGTGTTTACTAACGTAATAACTCCGCGTGCGCATTTCCCTGCGCATGGTGTATATGCCAGAACGCTCATCAAAAAGGGTGCATCGTTAGGGGCGAACTGTACCGTAATCTGCGGTCATACCGTAGGTCGCAGTGCATTGGTAGCCGCCGGCGCCGTGGTGACCAAAGATGTCAAGGACTATGCACTTATGGCCGGTGTGCCTGCCCGGCAAATAGGATGGGTGTGCGAATGCGGACGGCGGCTCGACGAGACCTTGAAATGCCCGTGCGGCAGAGCGTATTCGCTTGACGGAGAGAACCTAAAGAAAAAGCATTGATTATGCAATTCAGGGATTTGAAACGGCAATATCAAGTTCTGAAATCGGACATAGACAAGGCCATACTCGACGTGGCGGCTTCAGGTGCCTATATAATGGAAGTTCAGGTGAAAGAACTGGAAAAACAGCTTGCCGGCTATGTAGGAACGAGACATTGCATATCGTGCGCCAGCGGCACCGATGCCTTGACGCTTGCCCTGAAAGCATGGGATATCAAACAGGGAGATGCCGTGTTCGTCCCCGATTTCACATTCTTTGCCTCGGCAGAAGCGGTCTCATTGGAAGGTGCGACCCCTGTTTTTGTCGATGTGGACCGCGAAACCTTCAATATCGACCCTGCGGATCTTGAGAATAAAATCGAAGCGACGTTGCAGAAAGGGAAATCGGTTCCGAAAGTCATAATTACGGTTGACTTGTTCGGGCTTCCCACAAATTATCCTGCCATCCGCAGGATTGCCAGCAGGTACAATCTTCTCATACTTGAAGATGGCTCCCAAGGGTTCGGAGGGGCTCTCAACGGGAAACGCAACTGTTCTTTCGGCGACATATCAACCACTTCGTTTTTTCCGAGCAAACCACTCGGATGCTACGGTGACGGAGGGGCTTGTTTCACCGACAACGGTGAATGGGCCGCGCTGATGGATTCATACCGTATGCACGGAAAAGGCTCTTCCAAATACGAAAACGTCCGCATAGGCATGAACTCGCGGCTGGACACCATTCAGGCATCCATCCTTCAAGTCAAGCTGAGGGCTTTTGCCGGAGAGCTCGCGGCAGTCAACAAGGCTGCGGCTGAATACACTACCCGACTGGCGGACACTGTGGAAACACCCGTTGTCCCTGACAGTTTCCTGTCAAGCTGGGCACAATACACCATCAAGCTGAACAACAAAACCGAACGTGACGGATTGCAGGCATATCTAAAAGGGCAAGGAATCCCGTCGATGGTTTACTATCCGACTCCTATACACCGGCAGACGGCATACAAAAACATGGGGATACCTGAGTCAGACTGTCCGGTTGCCGGCAAGTTGTGCGAGACCGTTCTCTCTCTGCCGATGTCCCCTTATATTTCATTGGAGGAAATCAATGAAGTCTGTAACGCTGTCAAGACCTTTCTTGCATCGGGAAAAGAATTAAATGGAGTGGTACTCCAATAAATGGTATAAACAGGCGGAGCAAGTATGAGATCCGATTCGGATAATACACTTTTTAAGAATATCCTCAAACTTATAACGGGAGAGGGTATTGGCAGAATTATCGGATTCATGGCTGCGCCGGTTATCACACGGCTCTACACGCCGTCGGATTTTGGAATGCTTGCGGTCTTTACATCATTATGTGCTTTGTTTTATCCATTCTGTACGCTTAAATATACGGTTGCCATTCCATTACATCCTAATGAAAAAATCGGTATCAATTCATTGGCGGCATGTCTTCTTATACTTGTCGTCAATACCGTGATCATCGGTATCGCCTTCGTCCTTTTCCATTCGCGGATTCTTTCGCTTTTCTCTTCTGAAAACATAGATGCTTTTTGGTATTTTATTCCATTGGCATTCTTTTTTTGCGGGATATCTGAAGTCCTGTCATATTATTCCACCCGCTACCGGGACTTTTCAATCATTGCGAAAGTTACAGTGGCACAAAAAGCAATTGGAGCATTAATCAAAATAGTTCTCGGGCTGTTCCGTTTCAACGTGATAGGTCTGCTGATAGGAAACATCATGGCAGAAAGCGGAGGACTAACCTTATATATACGCACCTATTGGAAAAGATTGAAAGATAGTGCACGTCATGTAACTCCGGGGAAAATCCGTTTTGCACTTAAAAGATATATAGATTTTCCGTTATACAGGCTTCCTTCCCAAATACTGCAAAATGCTTCGGGTAGTATTCTCATGCTTTATTTCGCATGGCATTTCGGCACCGGCACAACCGGTCGGATCAGTTTGGCCATGGCTATGTTGTCTGCCCCCGTTTCATTAGCATGTACGTCGGTGGGGAAGGCGTTCTATGGCGAAATCGCGTCGTTGGGGCGGAGGAACAGCAAGAAGATATCCTCTCTTACGGTGCGGATAATGACAAGGCTGTTTGTGATAAGCATCATTCCCTTCACGCTTATCATTTGTTTCGGACCTTGGATATTCCGAACCTTCTTCGGTGCCGAATGGACACAATCGGGAATTTTTGCCCGTTACCTCTGTTTCTATTTGATATTCCGGTTCGTTTATAGCCCGATAAGCGATGGCATATTCAATGTGTTCAAGCAACAGAAGCTCGTGTTCTGGCTCGAAGTGTCACGTGTCATGATAGTTGCGTCGAGCCTCCTTATATCTTACTTCCGCAACTTTTCCGTTACCAATACTATTGTCATTTACAGCCTCGCCCTTACCGTTCAATATATACTCTCGATAATGCTTGTGTTTTATATTTTAAGAAAAAAGTCATGAAGAAAAAGACAATCATACATATAGCCCCATTTCCCATTCAGAATATGGGGAAAGGCAAAGGCAGAATTTCCACCTATCTGCCCCTAAAGGGATTAGTGAAAAACGGATATGACAATATCTATATAACCAACAGCCCTTATGCAAGTCAGGATGATTCGGAACCGGGGATAGAAGTTGTTAAAATAAACGACCCGTTTACAAAGACAAGCTTTGCCTATACAAGATTGTATATGTGGTTCATTTATTTTCCCATTATTTATCCGCTTTTTATTTATCGGGCCATAAGAATGGGGAAAAACCGCAATGTAGCTCTGGTCATTTGCCATTCGTATTATTTGGCTTTTGTGGGATACATACTTGCCAAGATATTTAAGGTAAAATATGTGTCTAAGTTCTATGGTATTGGAACGCCAAGCGCCCCCGGACATCCCGACTTAGTACGTAAGTCCGCCTTCTGGTATCCTTCAGATTTGTTTATCATCACAGATGACGGCTCAAACGGATATGAATATGCACTGAAGAGAGGTGTGTCTCCTGACAAAATAGCATTCCTTCGTAATGGAATTGATAAACCTGAGAGTCTGGAAAAGGACGAACATTTGTATAAGGAGCTTGCTCCAAACAATGAAAAACTTTTACTCTCTATCTCTCGGCTTGTTAATTCAAAAAATGTGGATAAAATAATAACGGCGTTCTATGAAGTATCGAAAATCTTACCGGACACACGATTAGTTATTGTCGGAGATGGGTTGAATCGCAAAAAGTTGGAAATAATGGCATCCCAACTGGGAATTTCTAACCGTACCAGTTTTGTCGGAGCAATCTATCATAAAGACATATTCAGATATCAAAGTGTTGCTGATATATTTATCAGCATGAACGAAATCAGCAGTCTTTCTAATCCGGTTTTCGAGGCAATGTCTTGTGGGAAATGCGTTATAGCCTTAGACAGAGGTGCTACCCGCGAATTGATCAGAGACGGAGAAAACGGAATAGTCGTAAAATCGTATGAGGAGTTGAAAGACGCGATAATAAGTCTTCTTTCAGACCAAGATATGATTACCCGATTGGGATTGGAGGCAAAAAAGACGCTTTCAACTTGGCTGTCTTGGGAAGAACGAGTTCAAATAGAAATGGACATGATAAACCGTTTATGCGAGGGCAAGTCTTCGATGATTGTCCGTCAGTAGATTAAATTAAGATGTCATAAAGACGATGGAAAAAATAGATTTTGTAGTGACATGGGTAGATAGTAATGACCCAGAATGGAAGAAAGAGTTTAATGCTTACTTGCCTAAAGACCACAGTATGAATGATATTCGAGTAGAACGCTACCGCAATTGGGATAACCTGCGTTATTGGTTCCGGGGCGTGGAGAAGTTTGCCCCGTGGGTGAACAAAATACATTTTGTTTCCAACGGACAGATACCCGACTGGCTGAATCCGGATGCGCCCAAACTGCACTTTGTGAAACATTCTGATTATATTCCGGCCGAATATCTGCCGACATTCAGTGCACGCCCCATAGCACTGAACCTGCATCGCATTGAGGGATTGTCCGAGCATTTCGTTTATTTCGATGATGATTGCTTCCTGATCGACAAGGTTGAACCGAAAAGATTTTTCAGGAAGGGACTGCCATGTGACAAGGCGGCGTTCAACACTATATCTCCTCTCGTTCCTTTTACTCCTAAGGATTATAATAACTTGTGTGTCATAAATTCATCGTTTAAAAAACACGAAATGTTGCGCAAGAATTTCTGGAAATGGTTTTCCCCTCAGGCGGGAAGCAAATTGCTGCGCACACTCCTTTTATTACCGTGGCCTAAATTTACAGGTTTTTACACCCATCACCTGCCGCAGGTTTTTCTCAAATCCACTTTCGAGGAAGTCTGGGAACGGCATGAGGACGTGATGCTTCGTACTACGGCCACACGATTCAGATACATCACTGACGTGTGTCCATGGGTACTGCGTTATTGGCAACTGGCAAAGGGGACCTTTGTTCCGCTTAACGTGGAAAAAGACGGCATAAACATTTTAATATCAGACGCTTCTTTGCTTAAAATTGTGAAAATCATCGAACGTCAGAAGAAAAAGATTATTTGTTTAAGCGAGAACGACGAAACTCCTTATGAAAAGGCAAAAGAACAGATAAACGCCGCTTTCCAGAAGATATTGTCGGAGAAATCATCGTTCGAGAAATAATTAACGCAGGCAGACGATCAATGGCAGGAAAAAACTTCGCACTTATCGGTGTGGCGGGCTACATTGCGCCACGCAACATCAAGGCTATCGCCGATACGGGCAACAACCTTTTGGCATCCTACGACCTGTTTGACAGTGTCGGGCGCTTGGACAGCTCTTTCCCTGAATGCTACTTTTTTACAAAGAACGAACAATTCGACCGTTTCTGCTCCAGGCAGATGGAGACCGACAATCCGCTGCACTATACGTCGATATGTACGCCAAACCATACACACGATGCCTTTATCCGTTACGGATTGCGCCTCGGCACGGACGTCATATGCGAGAAGCCTCTTGTGCTCGATCCCGATAACATCGACGGTCTGCTGGATCTGGAGAGGGAAACCGGACATAACGCATATACCATTCTGCAACTGCGGCTCCATGACTCGATCGTGGCGTTGAAGAAAAAGGTTGACGAAGGCCCTGAAGACAAAATCCATGATGTGGATCTGACCTACATCACTTCGCGAGGAAAATGGTATTACGCCTCATGGAAGGGCGACATTCGCAAAAGTGGCGGCATCGCCACCAATATCGGAGTACATTTCTACGATATGCTCCAGTGGATATTCGGTCCTGTCAAACGGAATGTCGTTCATGTGATGAGCTTCGACCGCGTTGCCGGCTATCTGGAACTCGAGAAAGCGCGCGTTCGTTACTTTCTCAGCATCAACTCCGACTGCCTGCCGAAGAATGCCGTGCAGGGAGAAAAGAGGACTTACCGAACCATCCGTATCGACGGCAACGAGTTCGAATTTAGCGCAGGCTTCACCGAACTTCACACCTTGAGCTACCGGAAAATTCTGGCTGGCGAAGGTTTCCGCATCAGCGAGGCCCGTAACTGCATACAGATCGTAAGCGACATACGCCATGCCACACCCATAGGTTTGAAAGGCGACTATCATCCGCTTGCGAAATTGCCGCTCAGTGCCCATCCTTTCGGCTGGAATGACAAGCAATGATCGTTCTTGATACATTGTGCGGATCCGCAAGGACTGTATAATACAGAACTTATATCGTGCAGTTACCCAAAAAGAAGGACAGCGTTATATTTTAAATTCTGAACGGTTTCGTCTAACCGTTTGATGAATAAACATTTAACGGAGTATCTGAAAAGTAATGGTAACGACTAGGAAACCGTGCGATTTTCAGCGTTTTGCGGTGTTTTACTATCAAATAACTCTTTCAGGTGCAAAGATACGACAAATCTTTGATATAGTATCCAATACAAACAGTATTCGCCATTTTTTGCCTTTCGATATATACCTATTTGCTTATGCCGTTATTTTTTGCAGATTTGGATAAAAAAGGAAAGGCAAAATTCAGGAAGCATTGAAATTCTTTACTTTAGTTAGTGCAAAAATCGAATAATTTATTGTAACTTTGCAGCGGATTCGGTGTGCATATAATACCATCCCAATTAAGATAAGTCGCAACATATATAGTGGTTTTCAATATGATTATGAACAATTGTACAATATTAACAGGTAAAAACACCGTTAATATTGCATATCATAAACCTTGGTAATTTTTCCACATTCAAATCTAATTAATTCGATTTGAATGTCATTGTCTTTGTAATCCGGCATGCTATTTCAGGCTTGTCGAGAGATTTTTTGTGCTATAAAATCAAGAAACATTCAAAAGATAAAAGGAAAAATTCAAATGGAAAAAATCAGAAATTGGAAACAAGATTTCTATACAATATGGGCGGGGCAAGCTGTGTCCCTGATAACAAGTGGGGTTCTTCAAATGGCCATCATCTGGCATCTGACAAATACAACAGGGTCTGCGATGGTGTTGTCAATGGCGACCTTGGTTGGGTTTCTACCTCAAGCGGTTTTAGGTTCTGCAATCGGAGTACTTGTTGACCGCTGGAACCGGAAAATGGTCATGATTGGTGCAGATGTCATCATAGCTTGTGCTGGACTGGTACTTACCGTAATTTCCCTGTCAGCGGAACTACCTGTATGGATAGTAATGCTCATCCTCTTCATTAGAAGCGTTGGCACTGCATTCCATTCCCCTGCGTTAAGTGCGGTAACACCTCTTTTAGTGCCTGAAGAACAGTTAGTCAAATGTGCCGGCTACACCCAGTCCATCCAATCGGCAAGTTTCATCCTAAGTCCGGCAATTGCCGCTTTTCTCTATGCAAAATGGGGGTTGAATTCTGCGGTTGCCCTTGACGTATTCGGAGCAATAATTGCCTGTATCACTGTTGCAATGGTTCACATCCCAAAACAACCGATTGAAGCGCTGCAGCAAGAAAACTTTTTCACCGAACTGCGCATTGGCTATAACGCAATACGACAAAATAAAGCTCTTTTCACATTGCTTTGGATAGGAGCAATCAATATGTTCATTTATATGCCAATCAATGCGCTATTTCCGCTGATGAGTATGAATTATTTCGAGGGAAGTACCTTGCATGCTTCCGTGGTGGAAATTGTTTTTGCAGTTGGTATGTTGTTGGGCGGACTTCTATTGGGCGCATGGGGAGGTTTCAAAAAGCGCATGGCAAATATCATCGGCTCTATCTTTCTTATGGGAGTGTCATTGACTGTTTCCGGCTTGCTACCAACCAATGGTTTTATGATATTTGCGATATGTTGTACGTTGATGGGCTTTTCTGCCCCATTCTATAATGGAGTACAGACCGCGCTATTTCAAGAACAGATACAACCCGAGTATTTAGGGCGTGTTTTCGGACTTCTTGGCAGCATCATGTCGTTTGCCATGCCGCTTGGGTTGGTAGTGTCGGGTGCATTTGCAGACCAAATCGGGGTAAACCGTTGGTTTTTGTTCTCAGGTATGGCTATTCTGCTTCTCGCTATAATAGCCTTATGTCTTCCACAACTTAGAAAGGTCGACAATCAAAAACAAAAATCATGATTTATGAAACGTAACTAAATCTAAACAGCAATAAGCCTCTGATAGGGAAATACGATTATCGGAGGCTTATTGCAATCTGTTTTAACTACTTATGTAATTCCTCTACTTTTCCTTTGTGGTTGAATTGGCTGTCGTATGCTCTGCCGTAGCCTGTCGAACTGTTCCCTGAACCATTCGCCTATGGGCTGGCGGTTGATTACGAGTGTCAGTTTAGACTTGTCCGCAGGGTCTTTCACCACTTGAAAGCCTGCTCTTTCTGTCGTAAAACTCCGATTATGTTCCTCCGAATAAAGTTTGCCCTCGTATATCAAAGGCTTACCATAAGTCAATGTCGTGGTCTGCCTTTCATTGAACCCGACAAGGCGGCACAGGCTCTCTATTCTCATAATTTCCTTTGCCATAGGAAACCATGCACACAGCTTTTCGATAATGCGTTTCAAACCTGATACTTCATCTTTGTGTCTGACACTTTTTTCCGCCATCTCCTTACGGTGATTCTGCTGTATTTCCAACAACTGGCGGTTGTGCTCGGTTTGCATCGTGTGTATGCGGTTTTGCAGTATCTCAATGGTTTCCTCATGGGTGGCAACTTCCCGATACAGGGCGGTGTTCTCCCTTTCCAAAGTCTTGACCTTGTTGCTCCCGAAAAGAGAACCGACACTTTCAGCTATGTTGGTCGCTGCGGTGGTGGCTGCACCTTTCAGTTTCTCGGTCTGTACCTCTTTCTTGGCTTGTCTGAGTTCCTGTTCGGTTTCGGTTTTCTGCTCCTGTAACCGCTTGTTTTCTGCATCAAGGGCAGCGTTCTTTTTCTGTATGTCCCGATAATACTGTGTCGTGGTGGTGTGCCGTGCTTCGGAACCTCGCACACCTCGCTGTAATCCGTATTTAGCCATAACCCTTGCATAATTGTCGTGGTACGCAATCAAGGTCTGACGGTTGAACAGGTCATCGGCACACAAACGGACGGTATTTGCTTTCTTGTGATACTTCCGTTTGCCGTCTTCCTGCTCTTTCTTGGCTTTGCGCCTTTCACCTGTCACGATGGGAACAATGGCTGCATGGATATGCGGTGTCTTCTCGTCCATGTGAAGATGGGCGGCAACCACGTTCTCCCTGCCGAATGTGGCTTGCAGCCATTGGATGCTGTCGCTGCACCATTCGTCAAGTCTTCCGTTTTCCTGTATGTCCATCATGTCCTCATGTGTTCCCGACAGAACCACTCGGACTACACGGACTTGGTCATGTGTAATCTTCCGCTTGATGCCTGCCGTGTTCAGCCTGTGGGCAATCGCTTCATCCCTGCCATGAACGCCATCGGGGTATTCTATAAGTACCCTGTTCAGATGCGTTCTTGTCGGGTCTGCGTTTTTAGGTATGATTCTTCTCTCTATATGGTCGGATTGTACGGTGTCCGATGAACCTTTTGCTTTCTTTATGTCCAATGAAAAATATCCCATGTAGTTTGATTTTTACGGTTATTGTTATGAGTGTATTCTCTGCCTGTGGCATTGGCTCTCAGGGTTTCCAAAGGGATTTCCCTTTGGCTCGATAGGGAGTTTTTAGCATTACCGTGTAATGCGTGAAGAAAACGCCCTATTGAGCTATGGTATTTCTGTCTAAATACCCTTGGGAAAGCGAACCTGTTCCCCTCTATATTTTCAGCCCTTTCTTTTTCGGTGGCTGCATCATCCGCCTTGCGGATTGTACTTGCTTCTCCTCCTTTATCGGCTCTGTCGATTGGGACAAGAGTTTTTTGCACAGGTACTCGTTCAAGTCATTATACCCTGCATAGTGAACCGACATATCCTGCAAGCGGTCACCCAACATCCGTTGCAGGTTGGCGTATGCGTTCCGTCCTGCTGTGTCATTGTCAAGGAAACAGCCGATTCGGGTATAGGTTGCCAATATGCTTTCCGCTTTCGAGAGGTTGGAAACGGAGTTGAGAATGACGTAATCCTGTGCATTCAATCGTGGGTGTTGCGGATTGTTCTTTACTCGGATGGTCAGGAACGAGAGATAATCCATGAAGCCCTCGAAAAGATAACAGACGGTTCGTGGCTCTTTTTGCTGTCGGATATGGGTGATGTCCTTCGGGGCGACACATCCCTTGAAGTATCTATTACGCACTTCATACCCTCTTGCCATATTCGGGAAGCCGATGGCGAAATAGGGTTTGTCGGCATTCTCAAACCGCAGTTCCTTACACTCCCTTTTGGCGAGTTCAATGTCTATCCCCCTTTCTTGCAGATAGGCAATGAGCGCAGGTGATGACAGCTCGCCAACTCTTAATACCCGATAAGTGCGGTTGTCGGATTGCTGCTTGCCAAAAGAAAACGATGCAGGGCGGATGTATGGTGTCCGTTCCTCTATGCGCTTCAACAGGCAGGTTACATCTTCCGTATGGTAGAGTTCCGCTGCCAATGCGATGATGTTACCGCCCTTGCCAAGTCCAAAATCGTACCATTTGTTGAGTTCTGTGTTTACCTTGAAAGATGCGTCCGTTTCCTCTCTCAGCGGTGATTTGTACCAAAAGCTGCTGCCCTGTTGCTTGACGGGCGTGTAACCCAAACTTTGCAGATAGTCTGCGATTCTGATTTGTTTAACTTCTTGTATGTTCATGATATTCTATAGATTTGATGATGATTGTAAAAACGTTGATTTGTTGAATGGCTTATATAACACATTTATTTACAGAAAGATATTTGCTCAACATCTTCTCAACAAACCACTCGCCAAAAGAGAAATCAACAATCGGGTGCTGTTCCTCTCTCAACTTCTCTTTTCGATTGTTGAGATTTTGTTGAGAGTGTATATTGTTTATTGTCAGCATAGTTATATCCTTATTCATCAATTCAACAAAAAAAAGAATGATATTACAGGGATTCAAGTTGTTCCCTCGTGACAGAATAGAAACGACCGACCCGTTTTACAGGCTCATACCGACACTCCCGATTGTAGTTGAATTGGTAGGTGGTATAGGTCAGTCCGTTGGGTGCAGGCGTAAGTTTCCAACACTCCTGCAACACCTTTCGGACTTGGTGCTTCTCCACTTTTACCTGCGAGTGTACCAGCAACAGAAGAATGTCGTTGTAGCAGAACGAGAATGTGTCCGTGCCGACACTATCCATGATGTCAAGTATCAGCTCGTGCATCTCTATCTCCAGTCGGTTACGGTTGCTGCGGATTATCTTCTGCAAGGCTTCGGTATGCAACAGCGATGGAGCAAACCACATACGGCTTTCCTTTTCGGTGGATAGTGTTCTGTGTTGCAGGAAATGAAGAAAGGCGGGTATCTCCGCTTTCAGCTTTTGCAGG
>ERZ773146.886-NODE-886-length-22192-cov-3.686498_pt1 | contig 22192 bp, 14 predicted proteins | sample MGYA00580847_ERZ773146 | MGnify/ENA primary metagenome ERZ773146 (study PRJEB29015, sample SAMEA2737830) | human gut metagenome | biome: human gut; feature: human-associated habitat; material: faeces | place: China | collected 2012 ...
ATATTCTTAGGTTTGTAGACAGTTAATTCTTCAGTGATTGCATCAGCAAATTCTTCAGGACCATATTGGCCATTCAGAAGTAATATTGCAGTATCGGTAACATTGAGTGCTGTCATGGCAGCTCCAACAAAGTCATCACTTCCCGGACAGTCTATAATATTAAGTTTCTTACCGTTCCACTCCACATGGAAAACGGTGGAAAACACAGAATAGCCATATTCTTGCTCCACCGGGAAGTAATCGCTGACTGTATTCTTGGCAGTAATTCTGCCGCGACGTTTTATAATACCACTCTCAAAGAGCAGCGCTTCTGTGAGAGTGGTTTTACCCGAGCCATCATTGCCAAGCAGGGCAATGTTCTTAATTTCATTCGTCTGATATACTTTCATGATATATAAGATTTAAAATGAATAACTCAGTATGCCTTCGCATACCCTTAATTTTTAGTGAGGCGCAAATTATGAATTTATCAAAAGAAAAGCAATAAATCGATAGTGTTACTAAACTATGTTATGTAACACATCACTACTAACAGAAAGATTTTCTTAACTTTACAGCAAAATCATTAACCCCCAAACTTACAATGAAAGAACTACTATCATCTATTGTACTGCTTATTCTCCTGTCATTTGCCGGATGTCAACCCGGAAGTTCATCCCACAAGCAACGACCTCTTATCGGCCTATCTTGTTCACATCCCAGCGACTATTCGTCTGCACGAACGACTTATACCGAATCAGTCATACAAGCCAGAGGCATTCCAATACTTATACCTGTCACAACAGACAGTATAGTTCTGGCAGACATCATCAGTCGACTGGACGGGATTATTTTAATTGGAGGAGCGGATATACATCCTTCTTATTATAATGAAGAACCTATCGAACAACTGGGAGAGGTAGATTCACTGCGTGATGTTTACGATATTTCCCTGATCCGCCTTGCAGCGCAACGTGGTGTACCCATGTTGGGAATCTGCCGGGGCGAACAATTAATCAATGTAGCATTCGGTGGCACACTCTATCAGGATATTCCAACCCAACATCCGGATACTACCGTGCGACATAATCAAGAAGAACCGAGTAGTGTACCCACTCATGCAGTCAACTTGCTTCCCGATTCTGAAATGGCACGGATAACAGGAGAGACACAACTATTTACCAATACCCATCATCATCAGGCCGTCAAGCAGGTAGCACCCGGTTTCCGAATTACGGCATGGGCTACGGACAGTATTCCCGAAGCCATTGAAAACATTGAAGGGAAACCTATCTGGGGAGTACAATTCCACCCGGAAGCATTAACGGTAGCCGGTGATAGCATATCTGCCAGATTCTTCTATTTCCTGATCGATAAAGCAATCACATTCCGGAAAAGCAAATAATAGTTTTATCCATTACCGGACATATTCAACTCCCTGTCAAGTCCGTACTATCTCCGTATCTATACGCTTGGAGTTGGTACGGACTTGACAGGGAGTTGGTAGGGAGCAGGTCATACTCCGGTAATTCTTTAATGATTTCTTATATACTATATAAAGAGGTACGCGCGTGTATCACATATAATCCAACTTAATCACGATCACCCTTATATCCTGATCTTCCTTATCCGTAGCTATCTTTGCAATATGCCAGTCGGACGGGAAGAACAAGAAAAACTCACCGGGAACAGAGTCGATAAAGGTAGTTTTTTCCGGATCAAAATCATAGTGAATAACATCTTTCTTCTCACTATATTCGCAATTAGCCTTTGAAGACTCATGATCCAGCAATGCAAAACGTTCCGTTCCTTTCACCACATACTGCAAATCTATATGTTTCCGGTGTGATTCGGATGTCCGCTTCTCTAACGGTTCATTCTTACTATCTTCAACAGAAACCACAAGTGATGTTCCTTCTACCGGATGTTTTCCCTTCTCAATAGTAGTCAGGTCGTGCGACGCCAACCAGCGAAAAGCCGCCTTCCATTGTTCCGGATTCGCTTCGTACTGCGCTTTGAATTCCGCTAAATTCGTAGAAGAATGGGGCTTCGCCTTCAAACCTTCACTCCAGACTTTCGATTTTACCCATTTTTCAGGCGAGATACTTTTTACTTTCTTGCCACTTTGAGCAGAGACAGACAGACAAACCGCAAGCATACAGGCAGTTGCCAATAACCATTGTAAGTGTTTCATGTTAATGTTTTCTATAATTTCGTTTACTGACTACAAAGATATAAATTATAAATCGTATAAAATTGAAACATCTGTCTACCTATATTGAATTATTTGTGGAACATTAAATGATAAGTCGTTCTTATCTTTGCAACAGAAATTAATTCGTAAACTAACAATAAACCATTCAAATCATGAGAAACATTTTCTGGAGTATGACATTAGTTGTTGCCTGTTTGTTTGGAGCTGCTACAGCGCAAGCCCAAAAACAGGTAACCACCAACAATGCCATCGTGCCGGGTGAAGTATGGAACGACACCGACGGTAACCCCATCAATGCACATGGCGGCGGTATCCTCTACCATGAAGGAACGTACTACTGGTACGGTGAGTACAAAAAAGGTAAAACCATCCTGCCCGAATGGGCCACATGGGAGTGTTACCGCACGGATGTAACCGGCGTGAGCTGCTATTCATCCAAAGACCTGCTGAACTGGAAGTTCGAAGGCATCGTGCTTCCCGCAGTGAAGGACGACCAAGGCCACGACCTGCACACCAGCAAGGTACTGGAACGTCCGAAGGTGATTTATAACCCAAAAACCAAGAAATTCGTGATGTGGGCACACGTGGAAAGTGCCGACTACAGCAAGGCATGCGCCGGAGTAGCCATCAGTGACTCCCCTACCGGAGAATTCACCTATCTGGGCAGTTTCCGCCCCAACGGTGCCATGAGCCGCGACCAAACCGTATTCGTAGACGATGATGGCCGTGCCTACCACTTTTATTCGTCAGAAAACAATGCAACGCTGTACATCAGCGAATTGACTGACGATTATCAAAGACCGAGCGGACGCTATACCCGTAACTTCGTCAAGGAAAGCCGCGAAGCTCCCGCCGTCTTCAAGCGTAACGGAAAATACTACATGCTCTCTTCCGGCTGTACCGGTTGGGATCCCAATCAGGCTGAACTGGCAGTAGCAGACTCCATTATGGGTGAATGGAAAACAATCGGTAACCCTTGTACCGGAACAGATGCCGACAAGACATTCTATGCTCAAAGCACTTACGTGCAGAAAGTTATGGGCAAGAAAGACATGTACATTGCCATGTTCGACCGCTGGAATAAGAAAGACCTGGAAAACTCACGTTATGTATGGCTTCCATTCTCCTTCGAAGGTGATAAAATCACCATTCCCTGGCGTGACAAATGGAACTTCGACAGCTTTGCCGACCAAGGCCGCTTTGAAGCCGGCAAAGGAACTTTCCTGCTAAATGGCAAACCATTTGTAGTTAAAGCTGCCGAACTGCACTACCCACGCATCCCGAAACCTTATTGGGACCAACGCATCAAGTTGTGCAAAGCACTGGGAATGAATACCGTTTGCCTCTATGTATTCTGGAACTCTCACGAACCGCAACCCGGCGTATATGACTTTACGGAGCAAAACGACCTGGCCGAGTTCTGCCGTCTGTGCCAGCAAAATGATATGTATGTCATCCTCCGCCCCGGACCGTATGTTTGCGCCGAGTGGGAAATGGGTGGTCTGCCATGGTGGCTGCTTAAGAAAAAGGATGTCCGTCTGCGCGAATCCGATCCTTACTTTATTGAACGTGTAGCTCTGTTCGAAGAAGCCGTAGCCAAGCAAGTGAAAGACCTGACGATTGCCAATGGCGGTCCCATCATCATGGTACAGGTGGAAAACGAATATGGATCTTACGGAGAAGATAAGGGTTATGTATCCCAAATCAGAGACATCGTACGTGCCAACTTCGGAAATGACATCGCCCTGTTCCAATGCGACTGGGCCTCTAACTTCACCCTGAACGGACTCGATGATCTGATCTGGACCATGAACTTCGGTACAGGTGCCAACGTCGACCAGCAATTTGCCAAACTGAAACAACTTCGTCCCAACAGCCCGCTGATGTGTTCTGAATTCTGGAGCGGTTGGTTCGACAAATGGGGTGCCAACCACGAAACCCGTCCTGCCGCTGATATGATCAAAGGTATCGACGATATGTTATCGAGAGGTATTTCATTCAGCCTGTATATGACACATGGAGGTACGAACTGGGGACACTGGGCAGGCGCCAACTCTCCCGGCTTTGCTCCCGATGTGACGTCTTACGATTATGATGCACCTATCAGTGAATCAGGTCAGACAACTCCTAAGTATTGGGCGCTGAGAGAAGCCATGGCGAAATACATGGATGGTGAGAAACAGGCGAAAGTACCTGCACTGATCAAACCTATCAGCATCCCTGCTTTCAGATTCACAGAAATGGCACCATTGTTCGAGAACCTGCCCGCAGCAAAGAAGGATGAAAACATCCGCACCATGGAAGAATACAACCAAGGCTTCGGAAGCATCCTCTACCGCACTACCCTGCCTGAATTGAAATCGCCCGCTACCCTCACAGTGAACGATGCGCACGACTATGCTCAGGTATTCGTAGACGGGAAGTACATCGGCAAACTCGACAGAAGAAACGGTGAAAAGCAATTGGTACTCCCCGCCTGCGTCAAAGGTTCCAGACTTGATATTCTGGTAGAGGCCATGGGTCGCATCAACTTCGGTCGTGCCATCAAAGATTTCAAAGGAATCACGAAAAACGTAGAACTTTCTATGGACATCAACGGATATCCTTTCGTTTGCGACCTGAAGAACTGGGAAGTTTTCAACATTGAAGATACCTATGAATTCTATCAGGGCATGAAGTTCCAGCCGATAGAGTCATTGACAGACCACCTCGGACAACGTATTCCGGGTGTTTACCGTGCTAAATTCCAAGTGAAGAAACCGAGCGATACTTTCCTAAACTTCGAAACATGGGGCAAAGGACTGGTTTATGTGAACGGTTATGCACTAGGCCGTATCTGGGAGATCGGTCCTCAGCAGACTCTTTATGTACCGGGATGCTGGTTGAAGAAAGGTGAGAATGAAATCGTAGTTTTCGATATTGTAGGTCCTAAAGAAGCTAAGTCCGAAGGTTTAAGTGAACCGCTCCTTGACCAACTGCTTGTGCAGAAACCCTTGACACATCGCAATGAAGGCGAAAACCTGAACTTGTCAGGTGAAAAGCCTGTATTCACGGGAAGTTTCAAACCGGGTAACGGCTGGCAGGAAGTTAAATTCAACAAACCGGTTACCGGACGCTATGTTTGCATTGAAGCATTAAACTCACAGGATGGAAAAGACCTGGCTTGTATTGCCGAAATGTATTTCTTGGACAAGGATGGTAGCCGTCTGTCCCGTGAGCCTTGGATTGTGAAGTATGCCGACAGCGAAGACGTGGCTCACGTCAACCGCTCTGCCGACAAGACTTTCGACCTTCAGGAATCCACCTATTGGAGCACAGAGAAAGGTAGTCCTTATCCGCATACGATTGTAATCGATCTGGGCGCCAGTCATGCATTGACAGGTTTCCAATGCTTACCCCGAATGGAAAGCGAAGTACCGGGTGGCATCAAGGATTTCAAGATTTATGTGAAGGGGGAAAACTTCAAATACTAATCTGATTCACCACAGAGTAACACAGAGTCCCACAGAGTTCTATTGATTTAAAATCAAATGAATGAACTCCGTGGGACTCTGTGCTACTCTGTGGTGAGATCTTAATAGAGTATCACCTGATCCAGCACCATTCCTTCATCCAAAGCCGTAATAACCAACTTATGAGAAGCCTGTTTATTGATCGGTAAAGTCACTTTCCGAATAGCCTGATTACGCAAAACATTCTCTTTCCATTCTTCACTGCGTCCTTTCGTCTCATAAGATACCGTTTGCGGAACGGCCTCATCTACAGATATAGCGAAACGAAGCTGTTTCTCATCCAGTGGATGACTTGGCAATAGCCTGATCTCAACTTCAACAGAATCTTTTCCATAATCATCAAAAGCGAAGGTCAGAGAGGAACCTTTACGGATACCTGCCGCTTTTCTTTCATACCCCAAGCCCTCGCACGGAACAGGTTTCCCATATGTACATTCCATAGCATTCCATTTGCAGAGTATTTTCCGGTCTGTCACCATAGGCTCAGTAGCGGCAGTATGCTCTACACGCTTGAATACCGGCAACTTACGGGGTTGAAAATCCATCATACGGTTCCATTTGCCATTCTGCAATGAATTATACTGCTGCGTCAAGGATGCAATGCTGTCAAAGGCAGCATCACTTTGTTTCCAGTCAGCCTTAGAGTGACGGGCAAGCTGGGCAGTCAGAATTTTCCGGTTCATTTGTGCAGCGGCCTGCACCGGATATTTCACAAGCTGGAAGTAAGCATCCTGCCTGTCCGCCGGAATGTTACTCTCCATTCTCTCGACAACATCGGACAAGACGGTATAAGATCTCAGACGCTCACTAATAGTCTGCTCGCTCCAAGGCAGGTCTTTAATCACCTTGTATTTCGGATCCCGCTCTTCTTCACGCGTATTTCCCATAAATTCGGGCTTACGGATGTAGGATAGCTGGTAATGTGCTTCCATGGCAGGCAACAGTTCCTCGGCACAATTACTTCCAAATTCCCGCCCCAACCAGGATTTCAGATGGGCAGTGACTCCTATTTCGTTCACTTCATCTATGTTCCACGCCATATCCAGGAAAAGCTCTATCTGATATTCCGCAGGTTTGATATCGCCCACATTCAATACCCACATCTTCTGAATGCCACGGTCGTAAGCCAACTTCATTTGTTGATGGAGTAGATAAGGGCTGAAAGTTCCCAACCAAAGATAATCGTGAGGACGGCCCCAGTAAGATACATGGTAATAGATACCGTTGCCTCCCTTACGGGCACGCTCTTCTGCCGTTGGGAAGTGACGGATATACCCGTAATTATCATCACACCAGATCAACGTTACATCATCAGGCACCTGTAATCCGGCATTATAAATATCCAACACCTCTTTATAAGGAATAAATGCTTGCGGAATAGCCGTAACATCTTTATTGACATACTTCTGCAAGAGTCCGCGCTGGTCTTTAAGCACACGTTCCAATACAGCTTTCTGTTCTGCTACGGTTTTGGCTCCCTGCATCTGTCCGTCGTGCACACCACGCATACCCAAAGTATAGATATTACCTTGTTGAGCAACCTCTTTCACCCGGTCTTCCCAGAATTTATAAACAGACGCACTATTATTCACATAGTCATAATCACCCTGACCGCGACGGCGCCACTCACCGGCAGCACTACACACCATCGGTTCACAATGCGATGAACCTATAAAAATACCATATTCTTCCGCAACTTTCCTGTTTCCTTCCGTCAGGAAGAAAGGCAAAGTACATTCGTGCATCGCAGGCCAATAGGTATTGGCACGTAAACGCAGCAATAGTTCAAAGATACGCGCATTCGTCTTCGGACCGATATGTCCTTTTATATCCGACGGTTCATACGTCTGACTACTCCAAGGCACCAATCCCCAGTCTTCGTCATTGATAAATATACCCCGATATTCCACGGAAGGAGATTGCAATGTCTGATACTCTGCCGACAGCACAAAAGAAGTCTTCTTCTCCGGCGTTACATCCGCCCACCATTCCCAGGGAGATACACCTATCAGACGGGATAATTCCATGATACCATAAGCCGTACCATGCGAATCACTACCTGCTACCAGTAGTTTTCCATCCGGCAGAACCTGCAAAAGAAAAGCCTGTTTCTTGCCTGCCAAAGCACTTACGTCCGCACTCACAGCTTTCAGCAACGGGCTTTTTCCAACCGTACCTACTATGATATTCCCTTGCCGGGCATCTACGGCGGCAGATGCAGAAAATACCGATTGATAATCACGTATGAACAGTTTCAATGCGGTTTGCACTACCTTCTCTTCCGCATTATCACAAGCCAACTTGATCGGTTGGTCGGAACGCAGACTAAACTGTGCACTACAAATCTGTGTCACCCAAAGAAAAACTAAACCTATAAATCCCTTCTTCATATATTTCAATTTATTTTTCAAAGCTATATTCTATACATTTCTTCAAAAACTGATTTTATTATCTTTATAATCGGCAGCATGCACTTCCGGATCATAGTGCCGGACATAAGGAGCCAGTGCCGGAACAACCTTAGCAACAGCTTCCATAGCAATGCCTGCCACTACTTTTCCGCCATAAATATTCAGATGCGTATTGTCTATTTTCCCTTTCGGACAAAAATCATAAATCCCCGCAGGTACCCACATAAAGAGGCTTTTTGATTTTTCTACGCCCATATCGACTACCAGATCATGCGTCAGTTTATTCAGATCGACAAAAGGCACGTCCATTTCTTCAGCTACCCGGCGGGGAGAATTCAGATACTCTCCGTGTGTATCCACAAGCACATTCCCTTCCACCTCATAACTTCCTTTAGGCTCCGTCACCCCTTCGGGAGGAAAGTTTCTCCGCACAATGGAATTAAACAGTACAGGATAAGCTCCCTTTTCGCGGGTTTCTCTTACGAAACGACGCAGGTTATCATCAAATGTAGTTCCCGGATCGGTATGCAGTTTTTCGGAAGCTTTCTCATCATTATGTCCGAACTGAATAAATACATAATCTCCCTTTTTCAATTTGGCAAGCACCGCATCCCAACGTCCTTCATTGATGAAACTCAATGAACTCCGTCCATTCATAGCATGATTGTCCACTGCGACATCCTCCGTCAGAAAACAGGGAAGCATCTGTCCCCAACCACGTTCCAGGTTACCGTTCTTCAGGCTTTTGTTAGCCATAGTAGAATCGCCTATCATAAAGATGGTGATAACGTCTTTCTTTTCCGTTATAAAGGCTGAAAAGAGTAATATCGCACAGAGTGCAAACAGTAGTTTTATTTTCAGATTTTTCATGTTAGGAAATTTTCAGTAAAAATAAGTAAGTTCATAGATACGGCGTATGGAGCTACGTACAATTAGATGTATTATCGTACATAAAGAAATACATTTTTTCTATAATCCCTTATTGACCAACAGATAATAGACTAACGCCCAGTCCTGATCATTCGCATAAGGATCGTAAAATTCCGCCTTCACACCGTCAATCTTATAGGGGTACATATAAGCACAAGACGCCTTCCCATCTTCGAAGAAAAGACAGAGATTATTCCTCACTACATTTTCCGCACGTTTCTGATAAGAGCTATCACCGGTACATAACGCATAGTAATGATACACCGCACCGGTTATCGTACTCCAATAATGGGGAAAAGTATCGCCAAACAGTTCACGTTTGCCAAACCAATGGCCATCCCAATGACGAATCGCAACTTCATTCAGATGGTAGCTGGGTTGGAAACCATTGAATGCTTCCAGTACAGGCATTTGCCGTTTCACTTCATCCAGATATTTCTGACTACCTGTCTCCAGATAGAGCTGTGCAAGGAACTGAATGGCAGGAGCCACAATGCTTTGCTCATAATTTACCTCATGCGCAGGGTAATTCAAACCATTCTTTACAAACACATCACCTGTCTTTATAAAATCGTTCCGCAAATCCGTGTATTCTTTCTTCATTCCGGCTTCTTTCAGGCTTTGCAGTCCCAACCGAACAGGAATGCCTATTGCATAAAAGCCATAACCAAACTGCTGGAACATAGATTTCAGAGTCTTATAGCCATCAGTCACAAATTGCTTGTCGCCAGTCACTTTATACATCTGAAAATAGAGTTCTGCCACCCACACATAATTATACCCACGGTTGCGATTCTTCTGGTCTACACTCGAATAGGTTACGTAATTATCCGTTTGCAGTTTTCGGCGTACAAAATTAGCATACCTCAAAAGAGATTGCTTTAATTCCGGGTCTTTAGTCAGTAAATACTGTTTTGCCAGTAATACCCCCATGCCCAGACGTTCCGCTCCTTCATCGCGATCCACCGGATTACAGTTTGGCGTATCATTCAGATAAATGCTATCACCTTCATTATCATAAACCATATAAGCCCCATCACGCAAATCAGATGGATTGTTCATCTGTTGACGGGTACGAATAAAATCGACACGTTTTCGGATTAAATCAGCCGTATTGCTGATGACCAGACAGTCTGCATGAGTTTGCTTGTTTCCATTGTAATAGAAATCAAAACGTACCTCACCAGCCTGTTCCATCGGTACTTCTACGAAACAAAGATTCCCTTCCTGCTTTACGGGGACAGGTACTCCATTCATTTTAGCGGTACACGCTTCTAAAGGTTCCAGACTCCGACATTCCACACGGGCTTTCTCTCCTTTCTCAAACACATATTTATTGCAAGATACAAGTACACTCCCTCTTTCCAGAAGCTTACGGCGGAAATCATCATTCCCATTATGAGCAAAAACATGCCACTCCAGTGAATAGCTTTCTCCCGGCTTCAACAATAAATCCGGCAGATCCAATGCAATGATACCTCTTGTCTGTGAGTTTGCCTTTTTACGTCCACGTTCCCAGATTTCATAGTTTCTGATAGCTCCGTTCGTCACCACCAGTCCCAGATGGGGAGTAAAAGTTCCCATACGGATAGCATTGACATAGGCAGCACTTCCCCCTTTCCAAATATGCGTATGAGCACGGGAATTAATGCATTGTTGTGCATCCGGATAATTATCATTGAAAGGAGTATAGATAGCCACATCATATAAAGACACAGGTTCTTCTCCTTCATTGGTAAAAGAATATTCTTCTACCAAATCGCCCTGTTTTATTTCTCTTTTTATCAGAATACGTATATCACCTTCACGATATAAAACCTTCATTCCGTCAGAACTGATTTCCACGGGTACTCTCCATTCCCGCTTTACAGTTTCCCTTCCTTTAACCACCGTAAAGTATCCCAATCCCCAACCATAGTTATCCTTAACCCAGGGGTATTGAGTCCCATCAGTTTTCACTACCCAGTTCATACTACGATTATCGCCCTTCAAGGTCAGTTCACTAATGGCACCGGTAGAGGGATTAATACGCATCTTCACAGGAAAATTCCACGTCGTCAGTGTAGTTACGCGCCCGTTTAACCATATACACCGCACGTTCGATCACTTCATCCAGCGTGCTGCGCAAATTGACTGCAATCAACAGACAAACAAAAGTCCCGATTCTTTTTATCAGTTCGTTCTTCATGGTAATAGTTCTGGCTTTTAATAATTTGGCTCTCTATTCTTTTTAGACTTTTCAAAAATAATAAATACTATCGACAGTCACAAAACTATTATCACTTCCATAAATAGCCTTTGTTTTATCAGTCCACACAGGCATAATACCTGTCACTTCTATCAATAAGGTATAATTATCTTCCGGCATCTCCGGAGTCATGATGCGAATTGCCTTTTCCGGATATTTACTATAAAAATCCACTAAAGAAACATACACCGTATCCTTCTTTGCATCCAGCAAACTCACTCTTGCATATCCGCTATGAGGATTCGATTCCCCGATCACCGCAGTATGAGTCCCTTTAAAAGGAATACTCAGAACACTGCCCTTCACATTCGATAGCAACCGCCCGTTGTCTTGCTCCCAGTCCGGTGTAAATTCCATCTTTGAAACAGGAATCTGCTTTCCTTTGCGTAATGCATCCACCGGTTTCAGCCGGTTGATATCCCAGCATTGCCAATATTCCGGAATGGAAATATGCGTTCCATCCACTTGCAGAGGCATCCACACATAAGTAGCGGCCGAGGCCTGATGAGGATACGACCAACGGTCACCCATAAACATCGGGATTGTATCATTCCCTCTTTTCAAAGGAAAAACAAAAGTACTTTGTGAGTTATAAGTCAGTTTTCCTTCGGGACAAAATAGCCCTTGCTTCGTCCATGGGCCTTCAATATTCGGTGCTGTAAAATAGAAATTATCATTTTTCTCCCAACTGGTCAGATTAGAGTACAGCATATAATACATGCCGTTTTTCTTGAACATGGCAGGCGATTCACCTGAATCTTTTATATAAGCAGCTTCCGCCTCAACCGAACAATAATCGTCACTCAAACGATAGACAGGTCCATGATGAATCAGCAGATACCCCTTACCATCCGTATCCTGAAAGGTTCCCATATCCCAACGTTTCACAGGCTTACCTTCATAAAGCAGCGGTCCCTGCAATTTATATTCCCCATTGATCGTGCTACAGGTAGCATAGCCTATGTACGGGTCCATATAACCTAAATCATCAGCATGCATATACATGACATACTCTCCGGTAGAAGGGCATTTCATCACCTTCACACGCTCACCTACACGATCAGGCCCCAGTATTCCGTCAGATTGTACGGGTAACACGATCCTTTCGAATTTCCAGTTCACCAAATCATCCGAAGAGTAGCAACTGAATCCCGGAAAGGCATTGCTTTTGTCCGATTTATATTCCCCGAAAAGATAATATCTGCCGCCGTCTTCCACGATACAGGCACCATGTGCATTGACTATATTGCCTTGATCGTCAAACCAGGGGATACCATTATAAACAATCTTTTCAGAACCTTCATTGAAGGTGTCCGAACAACCTACACAAAAAAAAGCTAATAACAATATTAATTTCACCATATCAATGTTGATTAATAAACCTATTAATTTTATCGTCTTTAGTGCTCGGAGAATGAATAAGTCACATTCCTTTCCGTCACATTTTCCGTATTATCTATCTTTTTCACAAAATCTCTCACTTCATTTACATGCACGTCTTCAATCACTACATTTCTGACCGGCAGCTTCGCATCTCCTTTCAACTCATAGATGGCATCGGCCGAAGTACACACCACATTTTTCATGTAAATGCCATCAATGCGCGTAATGCGTTCTTCATACGTAGGCACAAGGTCTTTCCATTGGTAAAGCACATCCGTATCTATCTCAAGTACCCGCTGTACATGGCCGGCCCTGATATTCTCCATGTGAATATTTTCCACAAATGCTCCCCGGCGGTGGTTGGTTTTCACAAAGAAAAGTCGCCTGACAGATTGCGGCACCTTACAATCATGCATATACACATTCCGAATGCCTCCTGATATTTCACTACCGATACCCAGTAAAGTATGCCCTTCCACAATGTTACAATTACGGATCACTATATTTTCAGTTGGTATATTCAGTCGCCATGCATCCCGGTTGCGTCCTGCCTTGATAACCACCGCATCATCACCCTGATCGAAAGTACAGTCTTCTACCAGGAAGTTACGGGTCATTTCCAGATCGATTCCATCATTATTGTGACCGTGCGCTTTTACATCCAGATTCCGGGCAATACCGCCATCACACATGTAGATATGAATAGTCCAAAACGGGCTTTCCCTAATTTTAAACCCGTCAAGCAATACATTCCTGCAACGGTTGAAATGTATCAGATGCGGACGAAGATTGTTTTCTCCCACCGCCATTTGCCGTTTCTCTACGGGAACATCCGTAGAGGCCATCGTATAGAGCTCTTTCAATGCATTCAAATGGGCTTCCGGACGTGCAAACCACACTTTCCAAGTATCCATTTTAGGTTTCAGCATGCCTTTTCCGGTAATCGCCACATTCTCACAACCAATAGCATAGACCAGCGGAGAGTAATTATAACATTCCATACCCTCCCATGAAGTCATTACAGCAGGCAGATAATCAGATGGATTGTCCGTAAAACATAACACAGCATTTTCCGATAAGTATAAGTTGACATTACTTTTCAAATGCACAGAACCGGTCAACCATTCTCCTTCGGGAATTACAACTCTGCCGCCACCTGCTTTATGGCAGGCATCGATGGCAGCAGCTATCGATTTTGTATTGTCTGCTATTCCTCCTTTCACCGCACCAAAATCTACAACTGAGAAATTCCGGTTGGGATATACATACTCTTTAATAGGCTCCATCTGAAAAGGAGCCTTCACATGTACCGCTTTATATTGTCCCCAAACCGCAGGCATGGAAACGAGAGATAGCCCCAATGCAACTAAAAAGATTTTCACTGAATTCTTCTTCATAATTTCTTTATTATTGTCATACGATAACAGTAAGGGATAGATTCTTTCTTTTGACCGAAAAAAGCTATCCCCTTTCTATTAAGCACCTATTAGAAGCTGCCAGTTAAAGGTTATTTCTCCGCAGGCATATCCGCCGTTGTCGGCCAGTACGGGTTCTGATACAACGGTGATAACTCAATCGAACTGTAATCCGAAGATGTCAGCAGGAACTGCCTGATAGGCATAGGTTGCAAGTAATGCGCCATAGACCAGGTATAACCGTCGCGATAAAGGTTACCCGAAGTCATATTCTTCTGGTACGGACGCAGGTATTCACTCAGTTCAGGGCTGGAAACTTTGGATGATGAGCTGCCATTGTAGTCAGTTGCAGTAAAATTATACCAATTCTGCATCGGAGTATTCCACAAATGGAAGCCTTCGATGTGGTAGTTTTCAGTCTTCAATTGGTCGAGTGACCTCCAACGGGTAAGATCCATCCAGCGAAGTCCTTCAGCCATCAACTCACAACGACGTTCGCGGCGAATGTTATAAAGCACCGCATCAGAAAGTAACTGTCCGGCTGTATAAGCCCCCCAGTCAAGCTTTTCTTTCGAAATTTCAGTGGCGGCAATAGTGGTTTGCGGATCAATGGCAGCACCTTCAAACCCAGCTTTCTCACGAATAAGTTTCCAGTATTCGAGGATTTTACCCGAACTGATGCTACCGGTAAGCATATACTGCGCTTCGATATAGTTGAGGAATGCTTCAGTAGCGCGGAACACAATAGAGGCAGTATATCCCTTGTGATTTCCGGCCAAAGCCTTATCGAACGTTCCACCTTTGCGCAGCGTATATCCAGTAGTATAGAGGTAGTCATCGGCACCGTTGGTAATATCTGGTTTAGGCTCTACTTCAACAAACATATCACCGATGCGGTCATCCATATTAATGAACACATTAATCTGTCCCGGTTCTTTGAGGAAAATTTTCAGTCGCGGGTCGCGATTGGCACGGACAGCAGACAAGGTTTCGTCATCATACTCATAACCGGTGTGCTGTGCATAAATAGGTTTACCGTCTGCCATAAGGAAACCTTCAACCATGCTCCGAGTGACACCGACGGCATAATTACCACGGTTGACTGCCGTTTCAACAGCGTTCTGAATCCCCAGTGCACGGCTGTATTCACGCCACAACAGTACTTCTTTAAAATCGCTCATGTCGATATTCCCGAAAAGCTTAAAGTATGGATTCACAGGGTCGGTAGCCGATTGCGGAATTTCACCTGTATTCTGCACTAAATCTCCTTTATATTTCTCGGCAATGATTTCAGCCGCTTTTGCAGCCTCTTCAAAGAAGAATTTCGCCTCGTTATCTATGCTTCCTGTAGGATATTGATAGCCGGCATTATATTCTTTTGCTTTGCCGGGCCAACCTTCACCATTGGGAACGAACGGAGTACCTTTAAAGTTGGTGAGCCACGAACCTTCGAACAATGCTACGCGTGATTTCATCAAAATGGCAACATCCTTGGAAATACGTGTGTGGCGACTTTCAAAGTTATCACTCATATAATCAATAGCTGTATCGAGGTCTTCGAGGATAAAACGGGCTACTTCGTTGCGAGGCATCCGTTTGCAGGCAGCCACCAGAATTGCTTCATCATCAGGAAAGACTTCTTTCACGATAGGCAAATCACCCCACATTCTGAGCATCGCAAAATAACGGAATGCACGGAAGAAATAATGCTCACCAATGTAATGGCGAATGTTTTTATCGGTACCGGATATTTCTCCTTTCCCGTACCTGTCGAGTATAGTACCCAGTTGATAGTTGATATTACGAACAGCACTCCATGACCAGTTACCGTTATCTATTCCTACTTTCCATTGTCCGATGGCATATTTGCTGTCACCGCTTCTTCCTGCCTGATTGTCAGTATGAACATCCGACTGGAATGTTCCGTAGTTGCCTCCGTGCGAAGGCAAGAGATCCGTGTAAAACTTATTGGCGCTGGCCAAAACCTGGTCTTCCGAACGATAATAGTCTTCAGGAACAATATAGGAAGGAGGCTGCTTATCTAAAAAGTCCTCACATGCTGTCAATGTCGCTCCCACTATAAACAGCGGAAGCACTCTCTTTATATATGATTTGATATTTACTTTCATTGCTGTAAGATTTAAAAAGTTAAACTTAAACCGCACGACAGGGTCATGGACAATGGATATCCATTACCATTACGGGTACCGATAGTTTCAGGATCAAACTGATCGGCCAGACCTGTCAATGTGAACAGGTTTTCGCCCGAGAAATAAACACGCACCTTTTGCATACCCCATTTCGTGGTCAAAGCAGTGGGCAGAGTGTATCCTATTTGCAGGTTCTTCAGACGGAGATACGAAGCATCTTGCAGATATTTGGTCTGCGTTGTAAGATTCTTACTACCCACAGGCCGTGGCAGGTATGAGTTGATATTGGGTGTAGTATATCCTGCTTGTACCGACCAGGTATTCTCGTCACGGAAATAATCATCGACACCTATAATACCTGCTGAATTCCACAAATCACCGGTATAGCCGAACATATAAGCACTTCCCTGCCAATAATCGCGTTTCAAAACTCCCTGGAAGAAAATACGTACATCAAATCCTTTCCATGCGGCATTCAAGTCGACACCGAAACGGTAGCGCGGCGTACTGTTACCTATTACCCTCTTATCACCCAAATCGTCCAGCGTTTCGCTACCTTTGGAAACTCGGCCGTCACCATCTATATCTTTGTACATGATGTCACCGGCTTTCCAGTTGCTCCCAAAATTACTTTGCCCTTGTAAGGGAGTGGAAGGAGCTACCCCATGACGTTCTTCGTAAGCTTTGTCCAAACTCTCCAAGTGAGCTTTCATCTCCTCATCCGTTCTGGCTATACCTATGGTTTCGTATCCCCATATTTCATTGATATATCGCCCTTCGATATACGTATAGATATTGTTGGTAGGATTATTGGGATAACGGAGTATCTTAGTTCGCGAATCAGACAACAGTAACTTGGCCGAATACGAAAATCCGTTTTTCAAGGCATCCCGCCACATTACAGACAACTCCCATCCATGCGTACGAAGGTCGGTATTATTGGTTTTCGGAACGGAAGTACCCAATATTTCGGGCAAAGCAGGTGCATTCCCCACCATATCTTTCGTATTGCGCACATAGTAATCGAACGAACCCGACAATCTGTTTCTGAACAGACCTAAATCCAAACCAATGTTGTAAGTTTCTATCGTTTCCCATGTCAAACTCTCGGATACCAAACCGGGAGCAGTGGCTATATTGGGCTTTATACCGTTTTGCAACCAGCCTCCGGCTGATGATTGTGCCGAAAGCGTCTGGTAAGTATAATACCAGTTATCCGTATTCTGGTTTCCAAGGCTTCCGTAAGAACCACGAATCTTCAACATGTCAACAGTAGAAGATAATGGTTTGAAGAATTCTTCCTGCGCAATGTTCCAGCCAACGGATGCCGAAGGGAATGTTTTCCATTGATTGCCTTTACGGAAACGCGATGAACCGTCGGCACGAACATTGACCTCGAACAGATACCGTCCCTTATAGTCGTAATTCAAACGACCGAAGAATCCAACAGTCGACCATTCGTTGCGTCCTCCGTTTACACTGGGTGTAATGGGATTTCCATCAATATCAAGTCCGTTGGTCAGATCCACTTCCGGTTTTGAATTAATCATAATTCCGTTTCGTTGCAGACCGAACAAGTTTTGTTTCAGATTCTCTGCCTGAAAACCGCCCAGAATGTGAAAGTTGTGGCTGTCGGCCAATGAGAATGAATACTCGGAACGTGCATTGAAGTTGAAATAGTTTTCTTTCAGATAGTCTTCGTGCACATTCGAACTGCTCTTGCGATAATACGGTGCACCGCTCAGGTCGTGGTTGATATACGGCTGGCTATCCCAATGACGGTTGGCCGATTTGATGCGATAGTTGAAGTCCACGCTTGTCACCCAGTTCTTCACGGGCTCTATTTCCAAGCCAGTCTGAAAGTAGAAATGATCGGTTTGCTTTTTGTCCGAACCTCCTTCTGCCAGTGCAGCTACCGAAGTATCATCACTGTAATAGTAGTATCCGTTGCGATCGTAGAGCGGCAGGATAGGCCATGCTTTAAAGGCCAGCGCCTCGTAAAAATAATCGGTCAACGCCGAAGGGCGCACATAGTCTTCGCGCGTGAAACGCATATTCATGTTAAACTTCAACCAATCGGTAATCTCGGAATTGATCTTGGCAGTGGCCGTAAAGCGTTGCAGGTTTTCTTCACCGACATTCAGCAATCCATCCTGATCGAAGTAGCTGCCCGAAGCATAGTAATTAAACTTTTTACTTCCTCCACTGGCACTCACATTATGTTCCTGTGAGAAAGTATGGTCTTTGTAAACCACATCATAGTAGTTCACGTCGTCGGCTCCGGTAGAAAACCCTCCGTACCATTGTCCGCTGGCCTGTGCTTCGATGGGATAAACGATAGTTCCGTCAGCTGCCATGCGCTGTCCCGGTGCATAAGGCTTTGCATTCTGCCAGGTTATCAATCTGTCCATATATGCTTCATTGAAGCGCGGGCTTCCCCCGTTGTTGGTCAGCGCATCGTTTACCCACGAGGCAAACTGCACGGAGTTCATCATCTCCTTCTTGTTTATAGGGCTGCCGAAACGGAAACTATTGTTGTAGTTGATAGAGGTTTTTCCATCTTTAGTTCCGCTTTTTGTAGTGATAAGAACTACCCCGAAAGGTGCGCGCGAACCATAAATAGAAGAAGCGGCGGCATCTTTCAGAACAGAGATATTGGCAATATCCTGCGGGTTTATGCTATGCAGCTCACCCTCCATACCGTCAATCAGAATCAACGGTGCTCCGCTGGTACCTTCACCAATCGTTGCTGTTCCGCGTATATTGATATCGGGACGACTTTCGAGACTACCGTTGGTAACGTCGATATTCAAACCGGGGACCAATCCCTGAAGTGCCTGTGTAGCATTTGCAACAGGACGTTCCTTTAATTCATCACTTGACAACGTGCCGACAGCACCGGTAAGGTTCACCTTTTTCTGCGTACCGAAACCTACTACCACCACTTCGTCCAACATCTCCGTGTCTTCCTTCAGAGTGATGTTGACAGACTTTCCGGAAATTGCTTGCACTTCCTGCGACTTATATCCTATATAAGAAATAAGAAGCGTTGCACCCGGTTTCACCGAAAGAGAAAAGTTACCGTCAATATCGGTAATCGTACCATTGGACGGATTGCCTTTTTCTACAACACTGGCACCGATAACAGGCCCCATGTCATCATTTACCGTACCTGTAACTTTGATTTGTTGTTGTTGTTGTTGCACTGTCTGCACACCGGGTCCACTACTTTCAGCCCTCATTGCAAGAGGGTGTGCAGCAATAAAACCTGTACAGAGCAATAAGGCTGCAAGAGCCTTACGGTTGTTCTTAAAAGAATCTGATTTCATTGTTTTCCTTTTAATTAGATAATAATAAGGTTAATAGAATCTCAAAACTTCGTCCCCCCGAAGAGGGATGCGCAAAGATATCATGCCCCTTCAAAAGAGACAGGGGACAAATTCGCCTTCAGGAAAAGGTAAATCGGTCATGAACATTTTACCACGGACTTTGACGAATCAGTCCCTGTATCCGACATAGAAATGTTGTCCTCTTCCGATATAGTAGAGACTCTTCCGTCCCACACTAACCCAAAAGTTTCTTCGCCTTAATTAAAAAGTTATCATAAATGAAGAGAAAAGTTTTCTCCATCGAATAAAATAGCGTATATTGCAACTGCAATTATATATTCGCAACTTACAAATTTATAGTTTCAGGCTATAAATTTATATTCGTAATCTACGAATAAATATTTTTATTCGATATGGAAAAGTTTTCTATTAAAGAAAAGGATATTTATAACAGACAGAAAGTAAGTTTCCGCCTTGTATGCAACAGACAGGAAAGCTATAATAACTAAATACACACCATAATGGCCGAATACGAAATGCAGGAAATGAACCTGCCCAATAAAGAAGGAAAACGAGTACTCTACCCCCGCCTTGTGCAACGAGGTCAGGCAGACACGGACTACATTGCCAAGACACTGGCACAAAAAAGCTCTTTCAGCAAAGGAGAGGTCGTAGGTTTGCTGCAAGAACTGGGTGAAGAACTGGCTTATCAGATGGGACAAGGGAAATCGGTAAAATTGGACGGAATAGGCACTTTCGTTCCTTCACTGGCTTTACGCGCAGACAAGGAACGGGAAACAGGCGAAGAAGACAGCACCCGCCGAAATGCACGGAGCATCGTAGTAGGAAGCATCAACTTCCGTGCAGAAAAAGAACTTCTACGCAATACCAACTACAATTGCGAACTGGAACGCTCGCAACAAAAATTCCACCGGTCATCGCAAAAGTACAGCCCCAAACAACGGTTGGAAAGGGCACGACAGTATCTTACCCAGCATCCCTTTATGACGGTAAGTGACTATGCCAACCTGAACGGACTGCGCCACACTACTGCCTCACTGGAACTGAGAAAATGGGCGGAACAACCGGAAAGCAACATCGGCACTTCGGGACGGGGTACACACAAGGTTTACGTCCGCAGGTAAATTCGTCAAATAACAGGGACAAATCAGGCAAAACTGCAATTATGAGTATATGCAATAGAGATTTATCATATCTTTGTTACAGAGACAAACATTTAAAACTCATCAACAATCATGCGCACATACACGTACCTCTTGTCTTTGTTCGCCTGTCTGATGCTACTGGCAAGCAAAAGTATGGCACAACCTTATACCCTGCGTCACCTGGGCATAGAGGACGGATTATCGAACAATTACATAACCGACATTGTACAAGACAGCCAGGGATGCATCTGGATAGCAACGGAAGCCGGACTGAACCGTTTCAACGGAAAAGACTTCACCGTTTACAATACCCATAACTCTGACATTGCGGGCGATGCGCTAACCAGATTACTGTACGATCCGAAAGAAAACAAACTGTGGATAGGAACCAGAACAGGAATAAGCCTGCTGGATTGCAGGACACAAGAATTTGAGCAATCCACTCCTTTTGACAGTATAGACATGAACAACAACATAGTCTCTATCTCACCGGCTGCCGATGGAGGCATATGGGTTGCCAACCATTACGGAAAAATAGTACACTATAACAAGACAAGCGGAAAAGTAACCACCCTTTCGAGAGAAAACATCCAAGGATTACCCCATTCACACTGGTCTGTCTTCGATAATGGTAAGGGGCAATTATATGTAGGACACTCCGGTGAAGGTATGAGTATCATCGACCTGAAAAGCGGGACTATCAAACGCTATCAGAATGATCCCCACAACCCTAAAAGCCTGCCGGGAAGCAGTGTTTACAGCATCTATATTGATCATCTCGAAAACATCTGGATGGGTACCAACCAGGGTTTAGCGCTTTATAATCCTGTGACAGAAGATTTTCAGATCTTCAGGTACGAAGCCGGAAATCCCGAATCTCTCATATCCGACCACGTATATGAAATAAAAGAAATGCAGGACAACCGGCTTTGGATTGCCACAGACATTGGCGGAATAAGTATACTCGACCTGCGTAACATCACCTTTATGAACCCGAAAGACCTCAAGTTCCAGAACATCACCAATACATACGACAAGCATGGACTTTCTTCAGGAAATATCCGAAGTCTCTTTCAAGACTCATTCGGAAACATCTGGATTGGGAATTACAGTAGTGGGGTGGACTTTATCAGCCACATGCAACCCATTTTCCACACTCTTCCGTACATGATAGAGAAAAAGCAAATTATCAAATATAAATCAGTATGGGGTGTTCATGTCGATGAAAAACAACAAGTATGGCTGGGTAGCGAAAACGAAATTGCCATGTTCAAAGATGGCAATCTGCAAAAGAAGTTCGATCTCACAGTTCATCTTTCCAGAACATACGCGCAAGTCTTCACCATACACAGTAGTAAGGAAAATCTTTTTCTGGGATTGTACGATGACGGATTGTTGAAGTTTGAGTAGCTGTCATCATATGAGAAGCTGTCAGGGTTAAAGCTGTTCCATTT
>ERZ773146.900-NODE-900-length-22018-cov-11.330693_pt1 | contig 22018 bp, 19 predicted proteins | sample MGYA00580847_ERZ773146 | MGnify/ENA primary metagenome ERZ773146 (study PRJEB29015, sample SAMEA2737830) | human gut metagenome | biome: human gut; feature: human-associated habitat; material: faeces | place: China | collected 2012 ...
CCGCGTACCGAAAGGCACTGAAGAGAAAAATAAACAGGCATTGCAGGTTGGTATGAGTATTGCTGAAACAATTCTTTAATTTTGTACAAACAATAAAAACTACAGTTAAAAATGGAACTGCAGATATTACTTTATGCCGCTTAGCAGTGAAAAACAATGATAATAATATTGGAGTAGATTTGTTTGATATTAATCTGTCTTAAGGTATAATATTATGAGTGTGCTTCCTGCCCTGTTTACGGTGTTAAAGTAAACTTTGATCAAAAGAACGTTAATGAATTATTCCGATAATCATCTGAATAAAATAAAAAAGCTTCACTGAAAAGTGAAGCTTTTTTATTTTGCAAATGTTCCAGGGTATAAAAACTGTTTTTTTATGTTTTATAAATAATTTGTTGAAAAAATGTTTGTTAGGGTGTATATTAGAGCAATGTTATTAAGAAAGGGGTATTACAATGATTATTAGACCAGCTACAATTATGCGGAATGATTATAATTTGATTTCTGAATATGCGCATCAAAGCGGCGAAATTGTATATTTAACGAAGTATGGTAAAGGTGATTTGGTTGTGATGAGCATCAAAACTTTTGAACAGCGTGAAGAAAAGTTTAAGTTCTATCATACTGTTATGCAGGCAGATTTAGACAGACAAAAAAGTGCCGAAGAGCTTTTTGACGGAGACGACGCTATCGCCAGATTGAAGGCGAAATTTATTGACTGATTATGCAATACGTACAGGATTGAAGATATTACCGCAGGCATGGCACGATCTTTTGGAAATTGGGTTTGTCTACAGCAGACAGGGTAAGAGACTTGAAGCAAGTGCTGTGACATGTAGTATTGTTAGTAAACTAAAGGAACTACAGGATTTTGCAATGCTGGGGAACAAAACACCCTTGAGCAGTTTGAATGAGAAAAAATATTTGATGCTGATGATAGATAAGTATGCCTGTATTTACCGCAAGGTTGAAAATACTGTATATATTTATCATATTACAGAATTACAGCGTGATTATCCTAAATTAATGAAATGACGGCAGGCAGCTTTTGCTTACAGCGAAAGCTGTTTTATTATTTTCCGGCAAGGGTATTTTACAGTAGTTTCACATATTTTCGAGTCTAGTGAGAACACTACCCTTGTGGTATAATATTTAAATATGAACAGGATAATTTGAGCGTTAAGGAAAGTGGTGAAGAAATGGCTGATAAATTTTTAGTTATTGATGGCAGCAGTTTGATACACAGGGCATTTTTTGCTTTGCCACCGTTGATGACCAAGCAGGGAGTTCATACTGGCGCAGTATATGGCTTTTGTAATATGCTGGTGAAGCTTTTGGGTGATATAAAACCTAAATGGCTGGCAGTTGCATTTGATAAATCACGTAAAACTTTCCGAACGGAAATGTTTGCAGATTATAAGGGGCAGCGTAAACCTACGCCCAGTGAACTGAGCGAACAATTTCCACTGGCCCGGCGTTTGCTGGAAGCTATGAACATCACTGTTCTTGAAACTGATGGTTACGAGGCTGATGATATTATCGGTACTTTTGCCGTACATGCGCCGCAGAACACAGAAATTATTATCGTAACCGGCGACAAAGATGAATTGCAGCTTTTGGATGACAGGGTAAAGGTTTATTTTACCAAGCGAGGGATTTCTGATATCAAGGCGTATGATGTTGCAGCATTTGCCGCTGATTATGAAGGGTTGTCGCCAAAACAGCTGATTGATTTAAAAGGACTGATGGGTGACAGTTCAGATAATATTCCTGGCGTTCCCGGTGTAGGCCCTAAAACTGCTTTGAAGTTGATTTGTGAATATGGAACAGTAGAGAAGGTTTTAGAAAATATTGCGCAAATCAGCGGAAAAAGTTTAAAAGAGAAATTAGAAAATAATAAGGATGCTGCGCTGCTTTCAAAAAAGCTGGCAACCATTTTTACAGAAGTTCCAGTCGATCTTGATCTTGATAAATATGAACTGAAAGCTATGTCGGATGAGGCAAGGCCTTTAATGCAGGAATTGGAGTTCCGAAATTTGCATGAGAGATTCCAGACTATTTTGGGCGGCAGTGACGGTACCTTTGATCTTTTTGGAGAAAGTATCGGTCAGGAAAACGCCAATATAGAAATTGCGCTTTTAGAAACAGCAGAACAGGGCAAAGAATTCTTTGCGTTATTGCAGCAAAAGCAGGAAAAGGTTGCATTTACTGCTGTTTGCGGCGGCGAGTTACCTAAAATCCATTTTACTGCAGTGGAAATTTTTAATGATGGAAAAATTTATAAATTGCAGGAAGGCAGCGGGGCCTGGAATTTTTTTTATGAATGGCTGTCTGATTACAAACAATTGAAAGTTACATGCGACAGCAAAGAGATTTATAAGGCTTGTATGTGCCTGAATAAAAAAGCCGACGGTATAGTTGATGATATAGGTATAGCTGCTTATTTGATTGAACCAGGTCGCAGCTCCTATAGTTTGAAGGCAGTTGCAGAACGTTATCTGGCTGCAAATAACGGTGGGAATGCCGCTGATTTGCAGGCGTTACTTCCGCTTGTTGAACAAAAACTGCGGGATTATGAATTGTATAAACTATATACGGAAATGGAACTGCCGCTGGCCTATTTGCTGGCAAAAATGGAATTAGCTGGAATTAAGCCTGATGTGAAGCTGCTAGAGAGTATTACAAAAGAAATGGCAGTACAGATAACTGCTTTAGAGATTTTGGCAGAAGAACAGGCCGGTGAAAAATTTAACCTGAAATCTCCTAAACAATTAGGTGTACTGCTGTTCGAAAAGTTGGGGCTTCCTATTATAAAAAAGACAAAGACCGGTTATTCGACAGATGTTTCTGTTTTGGAACAACTGGAAGGTTCGCATCCTCTGATTACGACGATCCTGGAACATCGCAAGCTGACAAAACTGCATTCAACATATCTGGAAGGGCTGCGCCCACTGATCAATCCTGCGACAGGGAGAATTCATACGCATTTTCAACAGACGGTAACGGCAACAGGAAGGTTATCAAGTACTGACCCGAATTTGCAGAATATTCCTGTACGAACTGAGATCGGTAAAAGAATCCGTGAAATATTTATACCGGGGACTGGTTATGACTGGTTGATGTCTTGCGATTATTCTCAGGTAGAACTGCGTGTACTTGCACATATGGCACAGGATAAGCTGCTTTTGGAATCTTTCCTGAATGGTCAGGATGTACACGCACGTACAGCGGCAGAGGTGTTTGGGGTGCCGTTGGAACAGGTCGATTCAATGATGCGTACCCGTGCGAAAGCAGTTAATTTTGGCATTGTTTATGGTATAAGTGATTTTGGACTGGCTAAACAGCTGGATATCAGCCGCGGTGAAGCAGCCGAGTATATAAAAAATTATTTTGCCCGCTATACAGGGGTAAAGAAATATATGGATGATACGGTCAATCATGCTCGGGAACAGGGTTATGTAGCTACAATGTTTGGACGTCGCCGTTATCTGCCTGATATCAGGCACAGTAATTTTAACTTACGCAGTTTTGCTGAGCGCACTGCCATCAATACGCCAATTCAGGGGACTGCGGCGGATATAATCAAAATAGCGATGCTTAAAGTTGAACAGGCGCTTTCTGATGCTAAAGTCAAGAGCCGCATTTTGCTGCAGGTACATGATGAATTAGTATTAGAAGTTATGGGAACGGAAAAAGAGCTGGTGGCACAGCTTGTAAAAAAAGCAATGGAAAGCGCTGCTTCTCTTAGTGTGCCGCTAACTGCCGATGTTGCCTGGGGGAAAAACTGGGCACAGACCAAATAGGAGGGATATCCATGCCGGAGTTGCCAGAAGTGGAGCAGGTCAGAAAGACTTTGCTGCCGCATATTAAGGGAAAAACTATTACTAAAGTTGAAGTATATTTGGATAGGCTGGTCAAACATCCATCGTCTGAGCAATTTATCAAAAATCTGACCGGTCGTACGATTGAAGACGTTTGCCGTCGCGGAAAGTATCTGGTGCTGAAAACAGGTGTCAATCAAAAACTTATCGTGCATTTACGTATGACCGGGTCTTTGGTGGCACAGGCTAGTGATTTAGAAGCACCGCCTTATGCCAAGATAAAATTTGAATTGACTGACGGTGTTACTATGTGGTTCTGTGATATAAGAACTTTTGGAACACTGTATTTAGTTACGGATGATGATTGTTACATTGCAGGTTATGAAACCTTGGGGCCTGAACCGCTGACAGTAGGGTTTAATCCTGAATATCTGGCTCCGATAGCTGCTAAAAGCCGCAAGCCCATCAAAACGTTGATTCTTGATCAAACGGTTATTGCCGGACTGGGAAATATTTATGCTGATGAGTGCTTGGCTTTAGCTGGAATTTTGCCTACACGTATAGCTAATACTTTGACGCGTGCGGAAATAGAAGCTGTGCATGAAGCGGCGAACAAAGTGATTGCACAGGGAATTGCCAATCGAGGAACCACTTTTCGTGATTATAAGGATGGCGAAGGTAATAAAGGTGACAATCAAAATCATTTGCTTGTTTATGGACGTGGCGGCGAACCGTGTAAAACCTGCGGTGAGCCTTTAGCCACGACAAAGGTTGGCGGCAGAGGCACTACTTACTGTGCCAAATGCCAGCACTGAGTGAAGTTATGAAAATTATTGGGTTAACAGGTGGTATTGCTTCTGGAAAAAGTACTGTCGCTTCGATTTTACAGAAACTGGGAGCTCATATTTTTGATGCGGATATTGCAAGCCGGCAGGCAGTTGCGCGTGGATCACAGGGGCTGCAACAGGTTATAGATGTTTTTGGCAGAGATTACCTGACAATTGACGGTGAGTTGGACCGGCAGAAGATTGCACAGCTGGTTTTTGAAAATAAAGCAGCGTTGGGGCAGTTGGAAAGCATAGTTCATACTTATGTGCGCAGTGAAGCAAAAAAATTTTTAGAACAGTGCAGGCGGCAGAATTTCTCAGCAGCGGTGCTTGACGTGCCGCTGTTGATCGAATGCGGCTGGTATAAAGAAGTTGATTTAGTGTGGCTGGTTGCAGTTGACGAACAGACTCAGATTGAGCGTGCTATGGCACGCAGCGGAATGTCGCAGCAGGAAGTAGAGGTTCGTATTGCGGCACAAATGACTTTGGCTGCAAAGTGTCAGTATGCGGATTTGATCATTGATAACAGTAGCAGCCTGAAACAAACTGAGCTGATAGTAAAAAAAGAATGGGAAAAAGTATTACAGATGGAGGATTGAGTTTGGCCAGACGTCGAAAAAAGAAAAACAACAGCCGCAAAATTTGGTTTGTACTGATTTTGCTGTGTGCAGTTTCGTTGTTGGGCTGGAAAATTTGGACGTCTGACGAAGTACAAATGCGGTTTGTTTATATGTGGCCTTATCAAGGCGAGATTTTGGAATACAGCGGGAAAAACAAGATTGATCCTTTTTTAGTGGCGGCAGTCATAAAAAATGAAAGTAATTTTGATCGTAAGGCTGTATCTAAGGTTGGAGCAATCGGACTAATGCAGATTATGCCGGATACCGGGGCATGGATCGCCGAACAGATGGGAATCAAAAATTTTGACCCACAGGATTTATATCGTACAGACGCTAATATCCGTTTAGGATGTTGGTATCTTGGAGAACTGGAATATGAATTTCAGCGGAACTGGGTCTTGATGATGATTGCTTATAATGCCGGTCGTGGCAATACAAAAGCGTGGATGCAGGAAAATAATTGGGGTTACGATTTTAATAGAATCGAGGATATTCCATACAGTGATACACGTGAATATGTGAGGAAAGTTTTGTATGATCGGGATGAGTATTACAAATTATATAAAAACAGGTTAAAAAAGTATTGACGGAGTTGTAATAGTGTGCTATTATATCACTGTTGCTGATTTAGGCAATTGTAATGCGGTAGTGGCGGAACGGCAGACGCGCTAGCCTCAGGAGCTAGTGGGGGCAACCCCGTGGAGGTTCAAATCCTCTCTACCGCACCATTTTTGTCTATAACGGTAATTTTTAACCACAATGCGGTTGTGGCGGAACGGCAGACGCACCATCTTGAGGGGGTGGCGGGGAGACCCGTGTGGGTTCAAATCCCACCAACCGCACCAAATGAGAAGATAAACGCTTCACGAATTTTCGTGAAGCGTTTTTTATTTGTCAGAGCTGCAGAATTTTTTTGTTTTATTTATTGCTTATAATCATATTCGTAGTATGATATGAATATGATTAAGAATGGAGTGAGATAAAATGATTTTTGGTGTATTGCCACAGAAAAAGAATCAGTATGCATTGCGTATTTTAGGAAATTGCGGTGAATTTACTTCTGAGGAGCTTTTGCGGCTGTCAGAATTAACAGCAAAGTTTGGCAATGGTAAGATTACAGCCACCAGCAGAGGAACTTTTGAATTGAATGGTGTCAGTGAGAGTGAGTTGGAGCCTGCGATTGAGGCAGTACAGGCAGCAAAACTTCGGTTAGGTGGAACAGGTGCGACAGTTCGGGCTGTTGTGGCATGCAAAGGTACTGACTGCCGTAAAGGTATGTTTGATGTGCATGCTTTTGCCTGCAGACTAGATAAAGAATTTTATGGTATTGATGTACCTAAAAAATTTAAAATCGGTGTCTTTGGCTGTCTTAATAGCCTTGGTAAGGCTATGGCACAGGATATTGGGGTTATGCCCTCTTTTACAGAACCAGGAAAATTTGAAATATATATTGGTGGATTGTTAGGGAACAGACCTGTTCAGGGAAAGCATATCCCAGTACCTCTAAAGGAAGAGATGGTGGCAGATGCGATAAGATATGTTTTGGATATATATAAGACAAACGGTATTTATCCGCAGCGTCTGCGTACGGTATTAGATGACAAAAAAGAGCTGTGGCAGGAAATCAATTATTATTTTAAAAGCCTGGCAAAATAACAGTTGAATAAAAAGTATGGAAGCTGCTATTTTTAAAATCTTTAAAAATTATCTTTGACGATTAAGTAAGATTATATAACGTCATGTTTTTTCATAAAGTCCTATAATTAGATTCGTAAGCAGTAATGCAAAAAATATTTAAGGAAGTGGACTTTATGAAATTCAAAAATCTTGTATTAACATTAGGTGTATTAATGATGCTGGCCTTTACTTCTATGGCTGCTGCCGCGCCTAGTCAGGTAAACCGCAGTATGACAGCGATTAATGCAGCAAAAGCAGAAATACCTGCTGTATGCGAACTGGTTGGTTATAATGTGGACGGTGATACCAGTATCATAACTTTTAAAGACCCTAATACTTTGGAACGTTATGTTGTAGATGTTAATACAGCGACGGCCAAGGTACAGGAAATCGAAGTAAAAGGTGCTACATTTGTTATGGGCAGTACTATGGTTACTAAAACTCCGGATGATATAGAAAAAATTGTTTTGAAAAATTATCCTAATGCCTATGAAATCGTTATTACTCAAGGGCAGGATGGAAATAATATTTACTATATTGCCGACTTTTTGACTGATAAATTTGATGGAGAATTAAAGTTAGATCCTGTTACCGGTGCTATCTGTGAACGTGAACTGGAATACTTCTAAACTGAAAATAAAAAGGAGTACATCGATCGATGTACTCCTTTTTATTTTTTAGAAAAGTTTTAAAATATCATTGTTGTTAAAAGCGCTGATCGGTTTTAAAGGACGCGGAGAACCGTCAGGCTGCTGCAGCTGTTTGTCCATCCAGATGATATCCAGCCACTGGTCAAATTTATAGCCGGCTTTTGGATGCGGCCCAAGATTTCTGAAGCCAAAGGCAGCATGAAAATCGATACTGCGTTGGTTATTAGCAGTAATGCATGCATAAACATTATAAAAACCCTGTTTTTGAAGCAGGTCCAAAAGGCAGCTGTAAAGTTTTTTGCCAACACCGCTGTTTTGGGCTTCAGGGGCCAGATATATTGAAAGATCAGCGTCGTAAAGATAAGCGATGCGTTCCTGATAAGGAGAGCCGTAGGCAAAACCTAAGATTTTGCCGTTTCGTTCATAAACTAAATACGGGTATTTACTGCTGATGTTTGAAATACGTTCAGTAAATTCTGCGAGGGTAGGCGGTTCATATTCAAAAGAAATAGTTGTATCCAGGACATAAGGCGTGTAAATATTTAAAATTCCGGTGCTGTCTTTTAATTCAACAAAACGGATCTTTTCCTGCATGTTCAAGCCTCCCGGGTCTATTGACGTTCGTTTAAAATGCGCTTAAAGATTGCGAACATGACTTCTGCTACGTCATCATTAAATTTGATTGCTATAGACTCCCCGTCTTTTTTGGTAAAATAGATGATATTTACTGAAAGATTGGCATTATCCAAATCGTTGAGTTCTACAACTTTTGCCATTTTGTTGCTTAAATAAATGATGCGCTGGTTCGTAAAGAAAAGATAGCCGATATCGACAACAGCGGTTACTTCTTCAGTAAAATGAGGATGTTCTATTTTTTCGCCTTTAAAAGAAATTGTTTCGTCTATTTCCAAGCGGCGGGTCAATTCAAAATAGTTATCTTCTTTCTCTATTGTTTTATGTTCGCAGAAACCTGCCTGCTGAGCTGCGGCATGACATATTTCTCCTTCGTTCAGCGGAAAGTCGACTTTGATATCTCCTAAAGGAGCATTTTCGGCTGACCATAAATAACGGTATTTATCTAAAGCATTTTGAATATTGGGTTTGAATTCATAAGGTATATCGAGTTTTGTACAAATTTCCCTCAAAGCGGTTTCTTCATCAGGACTGAACCTCTGCTGCTCAGCTATTTCGTCAAATTTTTTATTCAAGTAGTCGTGAAATACCTGAACGCGTATATCATAGCCATCTTCGTAATCATAACCAAAAACATTATTGATTTCGCTGATTGTTAGAGGTTCTTCTCCACTGATTATTTTTCGACAGCGAGAGAAGTAAGCTACTTTTTTAGCTCCATTATCAGCTAAACGCTGTAATTTTTCGGGAAGTTCTAAAACTTGAGCGAGATGTCTTGTTTCTTCGAAAACGGGGTCATCTTTGCTTACTGCGCTAATATATACATGGTCGGCTACCTTACGGTACATACTGCTGCGGTATTCGATATTGCTGCTGTCAAATTTTGCTCCCCAGTTTTTGATAAAATTGCTGACGATCTCTTCGGTTAATTCAGTAGCAGCAGTACTTTCTGCCAAAAAATTATTTATTTCAACTAAGGCGTTATGACCGGGCTTACTGCCAAAGAGCTTGCTCATCATTCCCTGGGTCTCTAATTCCTGCTTTTCAAATCCGTTCACTGGTGTGCTCCTTTTCTTAGCTAAATTAAATGATATTGTAAATAATATTATAGATATTATACAAGAAAAACTGTAAAAAGTCATTTGCCCAATTTGTTAAGAAAAAATTATAGGCAGTAGTTATTTTGTTGCTGCGGCGGTTGAAAAACAGTTTTATGAGTTTTTTTTATATAAATGCTATGATATAATCAAATTAATAATAGTTGGTTTGGAGATGAGTCTATGTCCTTGTTGGATGAGAGAGGCACAGGGGCTATCAGCTGGCAGCGTAATTTAGCCGTATTATGGTGTGGCGTGTTTTTTGCATGCGCCAGTTATACGATGGTAGTTCCGTTTTTACCTGTTTATTTACTACAAGAGCTGCATGTTGAAAGTAGTGAAGTAAATTTTTGGAGCGGTCTTGTCTATTCGGTAACTTTTTTAGGCGCTTCGATTATGGCCCCGTATTGGGGGGCAAGAGCTGACAGGGTTGGTCAGCGGCGTATGGCGATACGTGCAGGATTTGGTCTCGCATTTACCTACTGGCTGGCAGGAATTTCGCAATCGCCGGAACAGCTTTTAGGTGTGCGTATTTTGACTGGTTTAATCAGCGGATTTGTACCTGCATCTATGTCGCTGGTGTCTTCGACACTGCCTGAAAGCCGCATGGGCTGGGGAATGGGCCTGATGCAGACTGCGGTTGCCAGCGGCAGTATTTTAGGACCGATGATGGGCGGTTATTTTAGTTCCTGGTTTGGTATGAGACTATCTTTTTTTGTTGCCAGCTGTTGTTTAGGATTGGCGACAGTAATGGTTGTGCTTTTTGTTCGAGATGTGCCGCACAGCCAGGAAGAACAGAAAACAAAAATCAATTTGTGGCAGGATCTGCAGGAGTCTTTGCATAATAAAGGGCTGCTGTATGTAATGACGATGTTCTTTCTGATCCAGGTCTGTACGATGATCATTCAGCCTTTGGTAACTATGTATGTTTCGCATTTGATGGGTAGAATGGATGAATCGGTCGTTAAAGCTGCCGGTATTATTTTTTCGCTGGCAGGTATAGCCGGTATCATTGCAGCTCCGTTTTGGGGCAAACGTGGTCAACAGCTTGGTTACACTAAGGTGCTCTGTTTTGTTTTATTTTGTGCCGGCGCTATCAACCTGTGTCAGATTTTTGTGCAGGATATCTGGCAGTTTGCAGGGATCCAGTTCGTATACGGTTTATTCCTGGCAGGAGCAGTACCTAATGTTAACGCCCGCCTGGTAGAGGTCACAGATCCGTCAATGCGCGGTAAGGCTTTTGGTCTGGTTACTTCAGCGCAGCAGTTCGGCGGTGTTATAGGTCCTCTGCTGGGAGGTTTTTTGGGCGGTTATATGCTTACACGTCATATTCTGGTCATTACGGGAATTATTTTACTGCTGGCAGGCAGTTATACGTATTTTACGAAAGTGAAAAAGACTGCGGAAGTTTAAGGAACGGTTTAAAAACTTACATTATGAAACTTTAGTGAATTACAAGGCCGGTGCTCTTGACTAAAATTTAATTTGAGTGAATAATTAAGATAGTAACGGATACTGATTATCACATGAAAGTGAGTGATTTATATGTTAAAAGAATTTGAAGGGCAAATGCCTAAAATCGACAAAAAAGCACATGCTTTTGAAAGTGCCGACCTGATCGGTAAAGTAGAAATGAAAGAATACAGCAGTGCATGGTTCAATGTTACTATTCGCGGCGATGTTAATCGTATAGAAGTAGGACGCTACAGCAATATCCAGGATAACTGTTGCCTGCATGTTGCCGATGATTATGCCTGCATTGTTGGTGATTTTGTTACTGTCGGTCATGGTGCTATCCTGCACGCCTGTACTGTGGAAGATCATTGCCTGATAGGGATGCATGCTACCGTACTTGATGGCAGCGTTATAGGACATGGCTCCATTGTAGCAGCTGGCGCAGTGGTGACAAAGGGAACTAAAGTACCGCCGTTTTCACTGGTTGCCGGCATTCCCGCCAAAGTGATCAAAACTCTTGACGAAAGTAACTGAATTCGTTATGCTTTAATAAATCAAATAGAGGTCGCAAATAATAAGATTAGTTTGGGGAGTTACCATTAGACGATGAAACAAACGAAAGGGTTATTTGCCGAAGCACTAAGTTAAATGGAACTTAGCAAGCTGGGACATAGTTGAATAAGCTATGGACTGTCGGAATTATTTCCGGGGAGCTATGTATAATCGATTCTGAAAATGTTTTAAAAGAGTCTATTTTTGCGGAGCTTTCGTGAAATAGACTCTTTTTTGTTTTTAAATTCGATTTAATAAAAACTGGAGGATCCATAAATGTTGGATAGCAATGAAGTTCAAGATAATCAATTAATGATTGGTGGCATCCTGGCTACTGATTTAGCAGCTCAATATGGGACAGCCTTACAGGTTTATGACATTAATAAAGTTAGAAGTCAGATTCATGCATTCCAACGTGTTTTTAAGGAAAATGACATTGACTACGCGGTTAGTTATGCCAGCAAAGCCTTTGCTTGTATTGCCATGTACCAAGTTTTAGCACAGGAAAATGCTCATGCGGATGTCGTTTCTGGTGGTGAACTTTATACTGCTATTAAAGCTGGTTTCCCAATGGATCACATTAGTTTTCACGGAAATAACAAGTCTCGTGAAGAACTTGAAATGGCCGTTGACAATCATGTTGGGGTAATCATTTTAGATAATTTCTATGAAATTCAATTATTGAGTGAAGTTTTAGCTACAAAAAGCGAAACGATTGATGTTATGTTACGAGTTTCGCCAGCTGTATCCGCTCATACTCATGAATTTATCCAAACCGGTCAACAAGATAGTAAATTTGGTTTTGATATATTAACTGGCCAAGCTGATGAAGTTTTACAACAAGTTTTAAAGGAACCTAACATGAACTTAGTGGGAGTCCATTCTCATATTGGTTCGCAAATCTTTGAAACGGATGGTTTTAAGATTGAAACCGAAAAATTAGTTAAGTTAATGCAACACTGGAATGATGATTTTGGCTACATGCCTTCAATCATCAACGTTGGTGGGGGATTCGGAATTAAGTATACAGATGCTGATCATCCCATTCGTCCAGAAGATTTTGTGCAACAAATTTTAACCACTTTACGTCACGAAACGGAAAGTCGCAATTTACCACTTCCTGCTGTGTGGATTGAACCAGGTCGTTCAATTGCTGGGCCAGCAGGAACCACTCTTTACACCGCTGGATCAAGTAAGGATATTCCTGAAATCAGAAAGTACGTTGCTGTTGATGGAGGAATGGGTGATAACATCCGTCCCGCTTTATACGGCGCTGATTACGATGCTGTGGTGGCAAATGATGTCCATGATGACAACGTTGAATTAGTAACCATCGCTGGAAAATACTGTGAATCGGGAGATATTTTGATTAAAGATATCGAACTTCCTGTTTTACATCCTGGTGACGTAATCGCCGTGCTTGCTACTGGTGCTTACGGTTATTCAATGGCTTCCAATTATAATCTTAACCCCCGTCCAGCAGTAGTATTTGTGGAAAATGGTAAATCACAAATTGCAATTGAACGAGAAACTTACGCTGACCTAATTCATTTAGACAAAAAATTAGATATTTAAGAGGAGAAAAACATGACTGAACTAAACGCTCACGAAATTATTCAATACATCTCAAATGCCAAAAAGAAAACTCCCGTTAAAGTTTACTTAAAGGGTGACTTAGCAAAAATTGATTTTCCTGATACCATTAAGACTTTCATCAATGGCAACACTGGAGTAATTTTTGGGGACTGGGCCGCAGTTGAACCCATCTTAACTAATCATGCTGACCAAATCGAAGCTTCTGAAATTGAAAGTGATGGCAGAAACTCAGCTGTTCCATTATTGAACACCAAAAATATTGATGCCCGAATTGAACCAGGTGCTGTAATTCGTGACCAAGTTAAAATTGGAAAAGATGCCGTGATTATGATGGGAGCTTTAATCAACATCGGTGCTGAAATTGGTGAAGCATCAATGATTGATATGGGTGCCGTGCTTGGTGGTCGTGCCTTAGTTGGAAAACACTGTCATATTGGTGCTGGTGCCGTTTTAGCTGGAGTAATTGAACCAGCTAGTGCCGAACCAGTTCGAATTGACGATGATGTATTAGTTGGTGCAAATGCCGTTGTGATTGAAGGAGTTCATGTCGGTAAAGGGGCAGTCGTTGCTGCTGGTGCGGTCGTTACCAAAGACGTTGAACCTTACACAGTCGTTGCTGGGATGCCTGCTAAAAAAATCAAAGACGTAAACCAACAAACTATTGATAAGACTAAATTAGAAGACGATTTAAGAGGTTAGACAATATGGTAGAGCCTGATCAAGATTTACGTAAAATTTATCAAGACTTACATCAAATTCCCGAATTAGCTTTACACGAATTTGAAACTCATGACTATTTAATGAAACAAATCAAACAATTTACTGCTGATACTGATTTTACTGAAATCAAAGTACCAGAAGAATTATCAACTGCGATTCTAGTGTTATTCCACGGTTCTAGTCCCAAACGCACGATTGGTTATCGAACCGACATTGATGCACTCCCTACTAATGAAGAAACGGGATTAAGTTTTGCATCGCAACATCCTGGGAAGATGCACGCCTGTGGGCACGACATCCATATGACAGTGGCATTAGGCACGTTACGTTATTTTGCCAAACATCAACCACAAGACAACCTCTTGTTTTTCTTCCAACCAGCCGAAGAAAGTGAAAATGGAGGGAAATTAGCCTACGAAGATGGCGTCTTTACTGATCAATGGCGTCCGGATGAATTTTATGGATTACACGATAATCCGCAACTGGATGCTGGCACGATTGGTTGTCGGATGGGGACCTTATTTGCTGGAACCACGGAAGTTGACGTTGATTTCACTGGAGTACAAGGCCATGCTGCATATCCGCAATTCGCTAACGATATGATTGTGGCTGCTAGTCAATTTATTAATCAAGTACAAACGATTGTTTCGCGAAGTGTCGATCCGATTGAAGGAGGCGTCATTACCTTTGGTCAGTTTGAAGCGGGAACAATTCGCAATGTGATTTCGGGTTCTGCTCATTTAAAGGGCACGATTCGGGGCTTAACCCAAACCATGATTGAACACATTGATGAACGGTTACAAGAGGTCACCAATGGAATTGCAACTAGCTACGGATGTAAAGTTGATTTGAAATTAAATCAAGGTGGCTATTTACCCGTTGAAAACAATCCGAAACTAACCGCTGATTTCATCAATTATATGGAAGAAAATTCCGAAGTTACTTATCAAGAAACTGAACCGGCAATGACTGGAGAAGACTTTGGTTATTTATTATCTAAAATTCCGGGAACCATGTTTTGGTTAGGAATTGGTGATCCAGATCATCAACTTCATTCCAGTCAATTAGTGCCAGATACTAAAGCCATTCAACCTGGGATTTCTGCCATTACTGGATTTTTAACTCATCGAATGAACGAAAAGGAGTAATTCATGTTTAATAATGCTGATATTATCACTGCACTTGTCACTCCATTTGATTGCCATGATCAAATTAATTTTACTGCTTTAGCAGAATTAACTGATCGTTTGTTGCAAGAAGGTGGCACTGGTTTCTTAATTGGGGGAACCACTGGAGAAACTCCAACGTTATCTCATGCTGAAAAAATTGAACTTTACCAAAAGTTTGTTGAAATTGTTGCTGGTCGTGCTCCCATCATTGCGGGAACGGGAAATAATAGTACGCAAGGTACAATCGATTTCACCCAAGAAGTGGCTCAAATTTCGGGAATTGATGCTGCTTTAGTAGTCGTTCCTTACTACAACAAACCCAACCAAATTGGGATGAAAGCCCACTTCAAAGCCGTGGCCGATGCTTCTGATTTGCCAATTATTATGTACAATATTCCAGGTAGAACTGGAGTAACGATGGATGTTGATACGATTATCGAATTGAGTCACTATCCTAATATTATCGGAGTAAAACAATGTGGTTCAATGGAAGACTTTGAACGAATTGTGGAAAATACACCGGATGATTTCCTTACATATACTGGTGAAGATCCTCAAGCTTTATTTGCCAAAACAGTGGGTGGACAAGGAGTTATTTCAGTGGCTTCCCACCTTTACATGCCAGATTTGCGCCGGATGTACCAATTAATGAATAATGATATTCAATTAGCTGGACAAATTCAACGTGAATTAACCCCTAAGATGCAAGCATTATTCATGTTCCCATCACCTTCACCTGTAAAATTCTTATTGAATCATGACTGGTTAAACGTTGGTGGGTCTCGTTTACCAATTGTTGATTTAAATGAAAAGCAACAAAATGAATTATTAGTAGCTGTAGGCGAAAAGGAGACGGAAAATGACTAAAGTTTTAGTTTCTGGATTTAGAGGTTCAATGGGAACCCAAGCTTGTAAGATGATTGAAACTGATCCTGAATTAGAATTAGTGGCCGTATACAGTCCTAATTTGAAAACAACGGATGCGGCTGACTACGGTTTGCCAACTGACTGTAAAGTGTTTAACCAATTAGCTGACATTCAAACGGATGCTGATGTCTGGGTTGATTTTTCGACCCCAACTGGCGCCTTTGAAAATGCTAAATTTGCGTTAGATCACAACATGGTACCCGTGATTGGAACGAGTGGAATGACCGAAGCCCAAGTTGCGGAACTAGAAAAGCTTGCCGAACAAACGAATACCAAAGGTTTAATTGTGCCTAACTTTGGTTTATCAGCAGTGCTTTTAATGCAATTTGCTAAACAAGCGGCGAAGTATTTCCCTGATGCCGAAATTATCGAAATGCACCATGCTGATAAAAAGGATGCACCTTCGGGAACTGCGATTAATACTGCTAAAATGATTGTGGCCGGTCGTGAATCTAAAGGAACTGAATATCCGACGGTTGAAACACTTCCGGGAGCACGTGGTGCCGATTATGAAGGCGTTCACATTCATGCCGTTCGGTTACCTGGCTATGTGGCTCATGAAGAAGTACTTTTTGGTGGTCAAGGTGAAGCCTTAACCATTCGCCAAGATTCTTTTGATCGTGCTTCATTTATGCATGGGTTAAACATTGCCATTAAAAACATTCAAAAACTTAATGGATTTGAAATTGGATTAGAAAACGTTTTATAAAAAAGAGGATAACTAACTATGAGAGAGTATAATGTTGCAATTTTAGGTGCTACTGGTGCCGTCGGAACGCGAATGATTGACCAATTGGAAAAATCATCAATTCCCGTTAAAAATGTTAAGTTTTTAGCTTCCAGCCGTTCAGCTGGTAAAGTTCTACAATTCAAAGGACAAGATGTGGTAGTTGAAGAAACCACTCCCGAAGTTTTTGATGATGTCGACATCGTGTTGGCTTCTGCTGGTGGAGCAGCTTCAAAAAAATTCTTACCAGAAGCTGTGAAGCGTGGTGCCGTTGCGGTTGATAATACCAGTGCGTTCCGGATGGATCCTGAAGTTCCCTTGGTTGTTCCTGAAGTTAACGAACAAGCAATTTACGATCACAAGGGAATTATTGCCAATCCTAATTGTTCAACCATCCAAATGGTAGTTGCTTTACAACCAATTAAGGAAGTTGCTGGTTTGAAACAAGTAATCGTTTCTACATATCAAGCAGGTTCAGGTGCTGGTCAAATGGCTATTAAAGAACTTGATAATGAAGCACAACAACATCTTGATGGTAAACCAATGACTGCTGAAATTTTCCCAGTCAAAGGGGAAAAGAAACATTATCCTTTAGCTTTTAACCTTCTTCCTCAGATCGATGTTTTCGAAGAAGATGGTTCTACTCATGAAGAATGGAAAATGGTTCATGAAACTAAGAAGATTATGTCAGGTGATATGAACTCTGATGAAATCAAAGTTAACGCAACCTGTGTTCGAGTTCCTGTTGTGATTGGTCATGGAGAATCAGTGTTCTTTGAAGTTGAAGATCCAAGTAAATTAGATACTAAAAAAGTCCAGGAATTAATCAAAAATGGTAAAGGATTAGTCCTTCAAGATGATCCCGCTAACCAAATTTATCCTCAACCAATTGATGCTGAAGGTCATACTGAAACCTTTGTTGGTCGAGTAAGAGAAGATCCTGAAAATCCTGGTAGTTACAACATGTGGGTCGTAGCAGATAACTTGTTAAAAGGTGCCGCTGCTAACACAGTTCAAATTGCCGAAAAATTAGTTGAACATGATTTAGTTCATGTCCCTGATGAATATTATGGAAAATAAGTTTTAATTTGATGTAAATCCTAGTCCAACAGCTGTTTAGACGGCTGTTAGACTGGGATTTTTGTTTTAAAAATTGTAAGTATAAGTATATAATCAAGCTTAGAGAAAAATTAAATTAAATTATGGGAATGTAGTGCAGATTATGGAAAATAACAAAGTTAAACATCGTTTTATTACTGGATTTACCGGTCTTAGAGCGCTTGCAGTAATTGGCGTGATTTTATATCATTTCAATCCACAATTATTCAGTGGGGGTTATTTAGGCGTTCCCATTTTTCTAACATTATCTGGGTACTTAGTTACTGATCATTTAATTGGTGAATATCAGCAAACGAATACTTTTGATTATGGTAATTTTTGGTATAAACGAATTAAAAAGTTGTATCCGACGTTAATTATGATGTTGTTTGCAACGGCTGCCTACATTACCTTTTTCCAAAGAAATCTGTTAGCTAATTTATGGCAAAGCATTGTAACTAATTTAACTTATACATATAACTGGTACGAAATTTTAAATGGGCAATCTTATTTTCAAAATTTTGCTGGATCACAGTCACCTTTTACGCATTTGTGGACGTTGGCAGTTGAAGGGCAATTCTATTTAATTTGGCCCTTGATTGTGATGTTAATTTTGCGATTCTTTAATAAAGGTCGACAAAAGAGTGAAGCACTTAATCAAAAACAAGTTTTATATGTTGCGTTAGGCTTATCACTGTTTTCTATCATTGAAATGGCTTTGTTATATCAACACGGAGTTGATCCTAGTCGGGTTTATTATGGAACTGATACGCGGATGTTTTCAATTTTATTGGGAGCAGCACTTGCTGTGATTTGGCCTAGTAATCGAATTATGCATCATGCCGGTAAAGAACAAAATGTGTTTTTTAACGTTATTGGAGGAATTGGCCTATTTTTAATGGCTATTTTAGTCTTTACAGTTGGGGCTCAATCAACTTTTCTTTATCGTGGTGGGATGGTTCTCTTTTCTTTAGCAACCGTGTTAACTATGTGGGCAGTGGTTGCTAACGCTGGTTTTTGGAACAAAAGATTGACTAATCCCATTTTTAATTGGATTGGTTCACGAAGTTATGAAATTTATGTTTATCAACTACCAGTTTTTGTGTTCTTTGGTGATAAATTTAAGGATATTGCTGATCATCAATTAATTTATGGAATTGTTGAATTATTATTGATTGGAGTTGTCTCAGAATTATCATATCGTTGCATTCAAATTCCGTTTGGACATTATGATTATCGAGCACTATTTCATAAAATTATTGCATACATCAAAAAATTATCTAAACTACAAATTGTGTTATTTGTAATTTTAACGTTTGGAATGTTTGGTATTATTCAATCAACATTGATTAATCCTCATCAAGCCAATCATACTCAATTAGCTAAGCGAATTAAGGAAAATTCACAAAAAGAAAAAGATCATAATAAAAAATTAGCTGAAAGAATCAAAAGTAAGCAAGCCATTAAACGTCCCCAAGCAGATGTTACTGAATTTGAAAAAGAAGGTTTAAGTGCAACGCAGCTCAACGAAGCCGAAAAATTCTCTGGTTGTGCTGTGGGTGATTCTGTAATGTTGTCTGGACGAGATGATTTACAAAAGATTTTTCCAAGACTCTATATTGATGCTGCGGTTTCGCGACAAACGACTGATGGAGTTTCAACTCTTCAAAGTCTATCGAATCAAGGTTTGATGGGTAAAAATATCATTATCGGGTTAGGAACTAATGGTGAAATTAAAGACGATACCATTAAACAGATTATGCAAATTGCTGGGTCAAAACGACATGTCTATTGGATTAATGTGCATGTTCCAACTCAACCTTGGCAAAACACAGATAACGACACCTTAAATAATGCACAAAAGCAATATCATAATTTAACGGTGATTGACTGGAATGATTACATTAAAGATCATCCAGATTGGTTATATAGTGATTCAACTCATCCTAATCAAACAGGGTCAGTTAAATATGCTAGTTTCATTGCTAATGAAATTTTGAAAAAATAATATAATAATAAAGCTGAATTCAGCCGCTTTTTGTGTTTAATCTGATTTAAACTGAAAAGCCAATCGCAAAATTTATGCGATTGGCTTTTTTTATGGAATTTGCAAAAATAATTAAGGATAAACGGACGAAATTAGGAAGACCCAAAGTGAATTAGCTGATCAATTACTAATTTCTAGTAAAACCATTTCGAATTGGGAAACGGGAAAAACGATTCCTGATTTAGAAAATGAAACTTCTCGCCAAGAAGTTAAAAACGTTAATACTGAGTATATTGGTGAAACAATTGAAGACTTTGATAAGTGGGCAGAAAAAGTATAAATTCAGTTTGACACCCCCTCCACATTCAAGTACACTAATAAAAAACACGAAAGGAAATCTCAAATAATGATAAATCACAACTCAAAAGCAAACATTTATTATTTTGCGTACTTTTGGCGATTAGCTGACTAGGCGCAATCATTTTTGTGAGCTGTCGGCACATTAATTCCGATAGCGAGTTAAGAGTGATTTGAGATTTCAAATAAACTTTTAAAACACATCGGACTTAATGTCATTGATGTGTTTTTTTGTATATAATTTTTGGAGGAAAATGATGAATTTGTTGAAGCGAATTTTCAAAAAAGAAAGTTTAAACGCTTACTTAGATAATGATAAAGATTTACAGCGAACCTTAACCGTTAAGGATTTGTTGGGACTCGGAATTGGGGCCGTAATTGGAACAGGAATTTTTATTCTCCCTGGTACGGTGGCCGCAACTACAACTGGTCCAGCTGTTGTAATTAGTTTCTTCTTGGCTGCGATTGTATGTGCTTTGGTAGCGATGGCCTATGGAGAAGTTTCATCAACATTACCAATTGCTGGTTCTGCTTATTCATACGGAAACGTGATTTTCGGAGAAGTGGTTGGTTGGGTTCTTGGTTGGGCTTTGATTTTGGAATACTTTTTAGCCGTTGCGGCGGTGGCAACAGGATGGTCAGCTTACTTTACTAGTTTGTTAGCTCCCATCGTTAAATTTCCAGCTGCTTTTACGGGTCCTTTTGATCCATCCCATGGCACTTACGGAAATCTAATTGCTGTCTTAGTCATTATTTTGATTGCCTTTTCGCTTCGTAAAGGTATGAAAACCTCTAAGAAATACGAAAACTTATTAGTATTAATGAAAATTGCAATTATTTTAATTTTCATCGTGGTCGGATTTTTCTTCGTGAAGAGTTCAAACTACCAACCATTTATCCCAGCTAGAGTTCACGGTGCCTTTGGTTTTCAAGGAATCTTGACGGGATCTGCGATGGTTTTCTTTGCCTTCTTAGGTTTTGATGCCTTATCTGGTTCAGCTGCTGAAGTTAAGAATCCGAAACGAAACCTTCCCCTTGGAATCTTAGGAACATTGTTAATTGCGGCGGTTCTTTATGCATTGGTTTCGTTTGTATTAACGGGAATGGTTAATTACAAGCAACTAAACGTGGCTGATCCAGTTTCTTTTGCACTTCACCATGTGGGACAAAAATTTGTAGCCGTTATTATTTCAATCGGAGCTTTAATCGGAATGTACACTATGATGTACACGATGATTTATGCTTCTTCACGGTTAATTTATGCAATCGGTCGAGATGGTCTCTTGCCTGGTAAAATGGGTAAAATTAACAAGGATGGAGTTCCCGGACGGGCATTATTAATTTCAACGATTGTAATTGCTGTTTTTGCTGGATTAATTCCATTAGATAAATTAGTTGATTTGGTTAGTGTGGGAACTCTATTAGCCTTCACAGTGGTTTCAATCGGAATCATTCCATTGAGAAAACGCAAAGACTTGAATCATCAAGGTTTTAAAATGCCTGGATATCCAGTGACGCCAATCATTGCAGCTTTATTCTCAGTAGGATTGATGTCACAGCTCCACGTTGAAACGTTAATCTTTGCCTTAATCTGGTTCGCAATTGGATTAGTGATTTACTTTGGTTATGGGATTAAACATTCAAATTTGAATCAAAAATAGAGGTACATTCTTATGAGTCCTAAACAATTTTTTCAGCAAGCGCAAGCTGAACATGTCATTCCGAATACTGCTGAGTTACAAAGTAGTTTTCAATTTGGTGTTGAAGCAGACGAATTAGCAAAGTTAATTTTAACGGGTAAAAAGACAGCCACAACGAGCCAATATGTTCAAGGCGAAGACAATTTACCTGGTAAAAAAGCTTATGACGTCATTTTAGATAGTCAGGATCAGCCAGTTTGTATTATTCAAAATGATCAAGTTTCGGTGGTCAATTATTTAGACGTTGATGAACAACATGCTTTCGCAGAAGGCGAGGGTGACCGAACTTTAGCATCTTGGCGCAAAGCTCACGATGAATTTTTTACCGAAGAATGTAAAAGTGAAGGAACTACCTTTGATCCAGCCACTGCCAAAGCTGCCGGTTCCTCGTTCTGTTCCCAGATC
>ERZ773146.912-NODE-912-length-21935-cov-5.382358_pt1 | contig 21935 bp, 20 predicted proteins | sample MGYA00580847_ERZ773146 | MGnify/ENA primary metagenome ERZ773146 (study PRJEB29015, sample SAMEA2737830) | human gut metagenome | biome: human gut; feature: human-associated habitat; material: faeces | place: China | collected 2012 ...
CATGCTGGCCCGGCTGCGGGACGCAGGCTGGGAGATCACCGAGGATATGACCGAAGCAGACGTTGGCGTTGTCAACACCTGCGGCTTCATCGAAGCCGCTAAGACCGAGGCTATCGAAACCATTCTGGAGACCGCCCAGAATAAGCAGACCGGCAATATGAAGGGTCTGGTCGTGACTGGCTGTCTGGTGCAGCGCTATGCTGACGAGATGCGCGCTGAGCTGCCCGAGATCGACGTATTCTGCGGAACGGGCAGCTATGATGACATTGTGGACGCGGCCAATGCGGCGCTCAAGGGGCAGCAGGCGGCGTACATGGCCGATATGACCTCTGCTGCACTCGACGGCAGCCGTGACCGCCTGACACCCTCGTACACCGCATACTTTAAGATTGCGGAGGGCTGCTCGAACACCTGCGCGTACTGTATCATCCCCAAGCTGCGCGGCCGTTACCGCAGCCGTGAGATGGCATCGCTGCTCGAGGAAGCGCGTGCGCTCTCTGACGCAGGCGTTAAGGAGCTCATCGTCATCGCGCAGGACATCACCAAGTACGGTATGGACCTGCCCGAGCACAAGCGTCTGCTGCCCGAGCTGCTGCGCGAGCTGTGCAAGATGGACTTTACCTGGATTCGTCTGCACTATCTCTATCCCGACCAGATTACGGACGAGCTGATCGACGTGATTGCGGATGAGCCGAAAATCGTAAAGTATCTGGATATTCCGCTGCAGCATGTCTCTAAGCGCATTCTGCGTGCCATGCACCGTCCGGGTGACGGCGCGGAATTTACCAGGCTGATCGAGAATATGCGCGAGCGTATTCCGGGTCTTGTACTGCGTACAAGCCTGATCGTCGGTCTGCCGGGCGAGACCGAGGACGAGTTTGCCGAGCTGTGTGAGTTCCTGCAGAATGTCGGCATTGAGCGTGTCGGTGTGTTCGAGTATTCGCCGGAGGAAGGCACGGAGGCCGCAGAGCTGCCCGACCAGATCGACGACGAGACCAAGCAGAACCGCCGTCTGATCGTCGAAGAGCTGCAGTCCGGTGTGCTCGACGACTACAATACCTCCCGCCACGGTGAGGTCATGCAGGTGCTCTGCGAGGGCTTTGACGAGGAGCAGGGCCTGTGGTATGGCCGTACCTACGCGGATTCGGTCGAGGTAGACGGCCACGTCTACTTTGACGCGGCGGATAACGAACCGGCGGAAGGCGAGTTCGTGTCCGTTCTCATCACCGAAAGCCTTGGACCCGACCTACTCGGTGTCCGTCAGAAGGAGGCATAATTTCCTATGACAACCGCAAATAAAATCACGCTGACCCGCATTGCGATGATTCCGTTTTTCATCTATTTTGCGGCGCAGCCCATGCTGATCATCGATGAGACCCGGTATCTCGCCGCGTTCCCGACCAGCACGGTCATCGCGCTCGTGCTGTTCTGCGTGGCATCGTTCACGGATTTTCTGGACGGCTATGTGGCGCGAAAGTACAATCAGGTGACGGATTTCGGCAAATTTGTCGATCCGCTGGCCGATAAGCTGCTCGTAGCGTCCGCGCTCATCCTGTTCGTAGAGCAGAAGGCGATGGCAGGCTGGATGGTCTGCGTTATCCTCGCGCGTGAGCTGATCATCACGTCTCTGCGCGTGGTTGCAGCCAATAAGGGCCGCGGCCAGAGCGTCCCGGGAGTTGTTGATCATCAGCACCTGTCCCGCATACTGGGGATCGAACATGGCGTCCCAGCTGGTAATAGGCCCGGACACCATGGTGGTGTTGTAGATAATGCCCAGGGTGCCCCAGGCGTACGGCACGGTGTACTTGTTCTCCGGGTCGTAGCTGAGGTTTTTATAGGTGTCGTCAATCAGGTCAAAGTTGGGGATGTGGCTGTAGTCCAGCTCTGCCAGCATGTCCTCCTCAATGAGCCGCGCGATCATATAGTCCGAGGGGACGATGACGTCGAAGTCCGCGCCGCCCATCTTGATCAGGGAGTACAGGGCCTCGTTGCTCTCCGCCGTCTGATAGTTCACGCGGATGCCGGTTTCCTCCTCAAACTGGGTAATCAGCTCCTCGTCGATGTACTCGCCCCAGGAGCACACGTTCACCACCCGTTCCGACTGGACGGACCGGCCGGTGACCACCAGCACCGCCACTAAGGCGCAGGCCATGGCTCCGGCCGCCACCCGGCGCAGCAGCTTGTTGGGCCGCCGGTGGGGCTTCACCGGTCCGCCGGAGGCGGCGGACACCGCCGCGTGATGCTCCCGCCGGGCGGCGTGGCTGTCACGCAGGTTGATGATGGCCAGCAGCACCAGCACCGTCACAAACAGCAGGGTGGAAATGGCGTTGATCTCCGGACTGACGCGCTTTTTGGTCATGCCGTAGATGGTCATGGCCAGGGTGGAGGCGCTGGTTCCGGCGGTAAAGTAGCTGATGATGAAGTCATCCACGGACATGGTGAAGGCCGTCAGCGCGCCGGACACGATGCCGGGCTTGATCTCCGGGATCACCACCCGCCAGAAGGCCTGCATCCAGGTGCAGCCCAGGTCCTGGGCCGCATCGATGAGGTTCCGGTCCATCTGCCGCAGCTTTGGCCCCACGGACAGGATGACATACGGAATGTTGAAGCAGACATGGGCGATCAGCAGGGTGCCGAAGCCCATGGTCAGCCGCTCCGGCAGCACCACCGCCGACTGCCAGGAGTTCACCCACCCGGCAAAGGCGCCCCAGCCGTTGAAGAACACCACGAACAGCAGGCACAGGCTGACGCCGGTGACGATATCCGCGTTCATCATGGGGATGTTGTTGACGGAATTGACGATGGCCCGGCGCCGCCGGCTCATGGCGTACAGGCCAATGGCGGCAAACGTGCCCGCAATGGCCGCCACAATGGTGGACAGCAGCGACACCATCAGGGTAGTGTACACGCTGTTCATAATCAGGCGGTTAGACAGCAGGGACTCGTACCATTTCAGGGAAAAGCCCTTCCAGACGCTGGAGCTGGTGCCCGCGTTGAAGGAGAAAACGATGAGAATGATAATGGGTGCGTACAAAAACAGGAACACCAGCGCCATAAGCACCCGATCGCCGATGCTGTTCTGCTTGCGGCCGGTCATAGGATCACCGCCTGTTCCTCGCCCTCACCGAAGCGATTCATCACCAGCATGCACACCAGCACGATGATCATCATCACCAGGGAGATGGCCGCGCCCAGCTGTGGGTTATAGGCCCCGCCCAGGAACTGCCGCTCGATGAGGTCGCCCAGCAGAAGCTCCGTGCCGCCGCCCAGCATCCGGCTGATGGCGAAGGTGGACACCGACGGCACAAACACCATGGTGATGCCGGAGATGACCCCCGGCAGGCTCAGGGGCAGGATCACCCGGCGGAACACCGTCATGGAATTGGCCCCCAGGTCCCGGGCGGCCTCCAGCAGGGAGCCGTCCAGCTTGATGATAACAGAGTAGATGGGCAGGATCATAAAGGGCAGATAGTTATACACCATGCCCAGCACCACGGCCCCCTGGGTATTCATCATGGAGAAATACTCCAGCTCCGTGCCGAAAATGTGGTTATACAGGCTGATGAGGCCGATTTTTTCAAACAGCTGGTTCAGCAGGCCGTGGTTTTCCAGGATGGTCATCCAGGAATAGGTCCGCAGCAGGAAGTTCATCCACATAGGAAGCATGATCAGCACCATGGCCGTCCGCTGGAAGGCCGGACCCTCCCGGCTCATGAGATACGATACCGGGTACCCGATGACCAGACAGATCAGCGTGGCGATGATGGCCAGCTTGAAGGACCGCAGAAACACCTGGGTATAGCCGCCCATCTGCACAAAATTGTCCAGGGTGAAGCCCCCCTCTGAGGAGGAGAAGGCATAGATCACCATGATGAGGATGGGGGCCACCACGAAAATGGCCATCCACACCTCATAGGGCACGGCGAACCGGGAGAGCTTATTCTTCATCCCCGCTCTCCTCCTCATCCGTCTCCAGGGAGGCGTCCGCCAGCTCCTCATACTCCTCAGAATAGGAGCTGTAGTCGCCGAACTGACCGGAATATTCGCTCTTTTTCATGATGTGGAAGCCGTCGGGGTCGATCTTCACGCCGATGCGGGCCCCCACCGGGGAGTGGTCCGTGGTCTGGATCAGCCACTTGAAGCCCCGGAAGTCCACAATGATGTCGTACTGCATCCCCTTGAAGGTGACGTTGGTGACGGTGCCCGCAAGATGTTCTGGCGCCAGATGGACGAGAATCTTTATACCAAGTATAAGTTCGGAATCGATGCATGGTGGATGGATGCATCAGAACCAAACGTTCGCGACTGTACCCCGATGTGGTACCGTAAGGCTCTTTCAGGTCCTACTGCCCTCGGTACATCTACCGAATATTTCAATGCTTACAGCATCGTGAATGCTGATGCTATCTATAACGGACAGCGCAGCGTGAACCCTAACCAGCGTGTTTTCCTCCTGACCCGTTCTGGTTTTGCCGGTGAGCAGCGCTACAGTACGGCCACCTGGTCTGGTGACATTGCTACCCGTTGGGAAGATATGCGTGCCCAAATGACAGCCGGTTTGAACTATTCTATGGCAGGTCTTCCTTTCTGGGGAATGGACCAGGGCGGTTTCTGTGTAGAAAACCGTTATGTGGCTGCCCAGCAGGAATTTGATAAGACCGGTAAGGAAAATGCTGACTTGAAGGAATGGCGCGAGTTGCAGGCGCGTTGGAACCAGTTCGGTTGCTTCGTACCTCTTTATCGTACTCATGGCCAGTGGCCTACCCGTGAGGTCTGGAACATTGCTCCGGCAGATCATCCGGCTTACAAGACCATCGTGGCTTACGATAAACTCCGTTACCGTCTGATGCCTTACCTCTACAGTATGGCGGGTATGGTTCACTTCAAGGACTATACCATGATGCGTGGATTGGTGATGGACTTCAACGGCGATGACAATGTTTACGACATCAAGGATCAGTGGATGTTCGGTCCTGCTCTCATGGCTTGTCCTGTAGGCGAGTATCAGAAGTACAGCCGCAATGTTTATCTTCCTAAGCAGAAGGGCTGGTATGATTTCTATACAGGTAAGCACTATGCCGGTGGACAGACAATCGTTGCCGATGCGCCTTTCGATAAGATTCCAGTCTTTGTTCCAGAGGGTTCTATTCTTCCTGTGGGTCCAGAGATGGAGTGGAGCGATCAGAAGAAGGCTGAGCTCATCGATCTCTATGTCTATGCTGGCAAGGACGGTTCTTATACTCTCTATGAGGATGAGGGAACCAACTACAACTACGAGAAGGGTAAGTATGCTATGATCGACTTCAAATATAATGATGCTCAGAAGACTGTTACTATCGCTGCCCGTAAGGGTGCTTTCGATGGTATGCTCCAGAAGCGTCGCTTCAATATCGTACTTGTTAGTGATAACAACCAGCAGGGTATCAGCCTCGCCAAGGCGCCTAAAGGCAAGATGGTGAAGTATGCTGGTAAGGCAGTTACTGTAAAACTGAAGTAATATGAAGAAGATATTTGCTTTAGCAATCTTTCTATTGGGCGCTCAGTCGTTGAGCGCCCGTGATCGCCAGTCTTTTGATAAAGGCTGGCTTTTCACTTTAGCAGATAGTGCCGGAATGTCAAAGTCTGATTATTCAGACCGGCATTGGCGAAGTTTGAATCTTCCTCACGATTGGGCGATAGAGGGCGATTTCTCTCCTTCGAATCCTTCGGGAGCCAGTGGTGGTGCATTGCCGGGCGGCATCGGATGGTACCGTAAGCACTTCTCGGTAAATCCTAAGGAAAAGTATGACCGCTTTACCATCACCTTTGATGGAGTATATATGAATTCTACCGTGTATATCAATGGTCATAAACTCGGAACCCGTCCTTATGGATACAGTACATTCGAGTATGATCTTACACCTTATATTAATAAGAAGGGTGATAATGTCATTGCAGTGAAGGTAGACAACAGCGACCAGCCTAACAGCCGCTGGTATTCCGGTTGCGGTATTTACCGCCATGTCTGGCTCACCAAAACCATGAAAACTGCTTATATTCCCCAATGGGGACAGTATGTAGCAACTTCTCCACAGGGTGATGTCAGGGTGAAGGTGGATTTCGCTGCTTCCGGTAAAAAGATGAAACTCTCTGTCCGTAATACAATCTATGATGCTGCCGGAAAGATTGTAGCCAAGAGTCAGGGTGTTCAGGAACAGAAACTCAAGGTGAAGAATCCGCATCTCTGGGACATCGGAAAGGGATATCTCTATACCGTCAAGAGCGAGCTGTTAGTAAATGGGAAGGTAGTGGATGTTGCTACGTCAACTGCCGGTTTCCGTGATGTGAAGTTTGATGCAAGGAAGGGTTTCTTCCTCAATGGCAGGAATCTCAAGATAAATGGTGTCTGTGAGCATCATGATTTCGGTTGCCTGGGTGCTGCTGTCAATGAAGATGCGATGCATCGCAAACTTACCATCCTTCGCGATATGGGCGTGAACGCTATCCGAAGCAGTCATAATCCTCCGGCACCAGAACTCCTGAACATGTGCGATTCGATGGGCTTCCTCGTGATGGACGAGAGTTTTGATATGTGGCGCCGCAAGAAATCGAATGGTGATTATGCCCGTTTCTTCGATGAATGGCATAAGAAAGACCTGTCTGATCTCATCAAGCGCGACCGTAATCATCCAAGTATCATCATGTGGAGTATCGGTAATGAGGTTCTCGAACAATGGTCGGATGCGGCTGCTGATACGCTCAGTCTGGAGCAGGCTAACCTGATTCTGAATGCCGGTCATGATGCTTCAACTTTGGCACATAGCGATGAACTGAGTGTCAATTCGCTTCTTACCCAGCATCTTGCCAAAATCGTGAAGGAGTATGATCCTTGGGGCACACGTCCTGTTACTGCTGGCTGCAATGAGCCCGACCCGAAGAATCATCTCTTTAAGAGTGGGGCTATTGATGTTATAGGTTTCAATTATCACCATCAGTGGGTGAAGGATGTGCCAAAGAATTTCCCTGGCAAGCCTTTCTTTCTGTCGGAGAGTGTTTCAGCCTTGCAGACTCGTGGCTACTATATGATGCCTAGCGACAGCATTTATACTGCGCCAAAGGAATGGTGGTTACCTTATACCGATCCATCGTTTATGTGTTCGGCTTATGATAATTTCCACGCCTCATGGAGTAGTACCCACGAAGAAACCTGGGATGTGGTGAAGCACAACGACTTTGTGGGCGGACAGTTTATCTGGACCGGTTTCGATTATATCGGTGAACCTACTCCTTATGCTTATCCTGCCCGTAGCAGTTATTTTGGCATTATCGATTTGGCGGGTCTTCCAAAAGACAGCTATTATATGTATCAGAGTGAGTGGACTCAGAAAGATGTGCTGCATCTCTTCCCTCATTGGAACTGGCTGCCGGGACAGACCATCGACATGTGGTGTTATTATAATCATGCCGATGAGGTAGAACTCTTTATCAATGGCAAGAGTCAGGGCATCCGCAAGAAGACTGTCTATGGTGCAAAGAATGAAGGCGATGCTTTCAGAAAGAGTACTGAATATCATGTGATGTGGCGAGTAAACTTTGAACCGGGAGAAGTAAAGGTTGTAGCCAGAAAGAATGGTAAAGTTCTTAGAGAGCAGGTCATAAAGACTGCAGGAGCTCCTCATCATCTTGTGTTGAAGAAGACTTATCAGGGCTGTCAGGCTTTTGGCACTTCAGAACCGACCACCTTTGTCGAGGTGAATGTGGTAGACAAAGACGGCAATCTCTGTCCGAACGCAGATAACCAGATTTTCTTCTCTGTTTCTGGAGAACAGGATGCAAGTGGTCATGGTTACCTGAAAACGCCAAAGATTCTGGGAACAGATAATGGATGTCAGACTTCTTTGGAGCGTTTCACCGATTTACATCGCAAGGCATTCTTCGGAAAATGTGTCGTTGTGATAAAAGGAAAGGGAATCCTCAAGGCACAGGCAGTAGACTTAAAGGATGCTTCTGTAGCTTTGTGATTATAGTAATATTCTGAAAATCAAAACATTAAGGATATATATTGCGAAGAAGGGTACACTCTTTCGGTGTATTCCTTTTTCGCTCTTAAAAACGAAAAAGGTTTTGAAGCATTGGGACCCAAGGGATTTGGGTATCTCTATTATGCTAGTAATAGAAATTTAGCTTCAAAACCTGCGGCAAAGATACATCTTTTTTTCGAATAAAAAAACTTTTTCGAATAAAAAATATAAAAAACTTGCTCTTATCAAAAAATATACGTAACTTTGTAAACGATAAGGCATCAAACCCAATCTGCAATCATGAAAAAAGTAATCTTTGTAGAATTTCCTCACGATGCTGGAGCATGAAAGAAATAACAATAATAAAACAATAAACAAAAAATAGAATAATGAAAATTCAAATAGAACAGGCTACGCCAGACAAGGCTTCGCATATCGCATCGCTTATCATGGAGGCGATGAATGCGCAGTGTTGCCAAAATTTTGCTGGTCCTCAGCATACATTGGTTGATTTTCACCGTATGATGACTAAACTTGTAGAGATGGAGGACAGTCAGTATAGTTATAAGAATACATTGGTTGCTATGTCTACTGATGGCATTCTTGTTGGCATCTTGGTTGCATACGATGGTGCTGACGTCAAAAGATTACGTAAGCGCTTTATTGAGGCTGCAATCGTGGCTTTTGGAATAGACTATTCGGCTATGGAGCTTGAAACAGAGGAAGGTGAGTTCTATTTGGATAGTTTGGCAGTTTCTAACCAATACCGTGGAAAAGGTATTGCATCTAAACTGTTGGATGCTGCTATCTCTCGCGCAAGAGAATTAGGACTTCCTGCTGTAGGTTTGCTTTGTGATAAAGGCAATCCGAAAGCGGAGCGTCTCTATACGAAGGTTGGTTTCCAATATGTCAATGATACCACTTGGGGTGGTCATGCAATGAAACATCTGCAGTATAAATTGTAATCTGATAGGGCAAACTGTGCAAACGTTTGCCCAATAAAAAGTATAGAAATCAACAGAAAATGTGCTGTTTATTGCGTAAACGGTAGTATCTTTGCACCATAAGTTCATAACGAATAGGTTTTTTGGTTTTTAGAAAAGATATTTTATTAGTTTTTGTTGATTTAATAATAAAAGCTCGGTCTGCAGTGATGCAATGCCGAGCTTTTGTATTTTTATTCCCATTCAGGGTATTTCCTTTCTGTGTCTTTTATTCTAATTCCTCTATTTCTTTTTCGTCCATGTCTTTATCCAGTTGGTCTCTCCACAGATACTTTCTGGTTTCATGCACTATGATACCACTCAGGCAGAGCAAGGAGATAAGGTTTGGTATCGCCATTAAAGCATTCATGCAGTCGGCAATGTTCCAAACCAGTCCCAGACTGATGACACTACCCAGGAAGATAGTAGCAATATAGACTATGCGGAAACAGAGCATCCACTTTTTGCCTTTCAGATATTCTACACACCGTTCTCCATAATAACTCCATCCCAATGTCGTACTGAATGCAAATGTTGCCAGTCCGATGGTCAATATCGGAGCTCCGATATATGGAATCTTACTGAAGGCAGCCTTGGTGAGTGCTGCTCCGTTATGGTAGTCAATGTCTGGGTATGCTATGATACTTGAGGTGATGACAAGACCTGTAAGGGCACAGATGATGACAGTATCCCAAAAGGTACCGGTAGATGAAACCAATGCCTGACGCACAGGGTTACGGGTTTGGGCTGCTGCAGCAACGATGGGTGCCGAACCCAGACCACTTTCGTTAGAGAACAATCCGCGGGCTATACCATAGCGGGCTGCAATCATCATGGTACTTCCAGCGAAGCCGCCACCTGCAGCCTTTGTTGTGAATGCTGAGTCTAAGATTACGTGGATGGCAGGCAATAAATAAGCATGATTTACACAGAGAATGTAGATGCAGCCTAATACATAAAAGAGTGCCATGAAAGGTACCAGCATGCCGCAAACCTTGGCGATACTGTTCACGCCTCCAAGAATCACAGCTGCTCCTAAAGCCGTAACGATGGTTCCAGTAATGTATGGAGAAATGCCGTATTGGTTTTCTACCAGGGTAGAGATGGCATTTGCCTGTACCGTGCTACCGATTCCGAATGATGCCAATGCGGCAAAGAGGGCGAACAGAACTGCAAGCCATTTCCAGCCCAATCCTTTTTCCAGGGCATACATAGGACCACCCAACATCGTGCCTCGCTTGGTCTTTACGCGATATTTTACGGCGAGTAATCCTTCGGCATATTTGGTAGAAATACCAAAGACACCGGTTAACCAGCACCAGAGTACGGCTCCTGGTCCGCCAAGAGCGATAGCTGTAGCCACACCGATGATGTTTCCGGTACCAATTGTAGCTGCCAGTGCTGTTGCCAGTGCTCCGAACTGTGAAACATCTCCTGTGGCATTCTTGTCTTTCTTTACAGACAGTTTGATTGCCTTGAAAATCTTGCGTTGTGGAAAGCGCAAGCGGATGGTCAGAAAGATGTGGGTTCCCAACAGCAGGATAATCATAGGCCATCCCCAGAGGAATGAACTAAATGCGGTGAAAAAATCGTTTATTGCATCCATCTCTTAAAAATTTTATGTTTATCTTATATCTATATTTTTTATACCTGATAACGCAGTTACTTATGTGTTATAACCTTGTTATTTCTCAAATTCTATCTTTACGTTTTTGAATCCCATTGCTTTCAGCATCTCTCTAAACTGAGTCTTGGCATTCGCCTGTGCAGTATAAATATTGGTGCGGTTTAAGCAACGTTTCTTCATGGCTTGATAAGCACGCTCATACATAGCCTGTCTGTCGCTGCCTGTCCATTTGCCTTCTTCAAAGAAACTCTTGGTCTTCGCTTCGTCAATGAAGTTATGGTCCAGCAGTTTGATAGGAGGTAAAGTGCATACGATGCTGTCCTGGCTGGCTTGTAGCCATCCTTTTTTTACATCCTTCATATCGATACCCAAGCGCAACGTTCCGTAATAGATACGTACCAGTTGGTCATCGCCAAAAAAGCCACGGCGTATAGTATCTATCAGTTCTTCATCACTTACAGATAGAAATTCCCATTGACCGATATTCTCGATGCTTTCTACCTGAGTGGGTGAGAGGGTTGTCTTATCTTCCTGTACCACGCTGACCTCGTTGTCTTTGGTGAGCCAATAGAAGGCTCCACCCAGAATAAGGATCAGTGCTAATAGTACGATGATTTGTATTCTTTTCATATCATTGTTCTCCTCGCTTAGTGATTCTTTTCGATAGTTGTCTTATCCAGAAGAGTCTTCAGATCGTTGAAAGTGAATTTCTTCCTGAAACTGATTTTGATATTCTCTTCAGCGAATCCCATGTCCTGTAGCATCGGAATCAGGGTGTTTGCTGCACTTTGGCGTGCCTGCTCAAGAATATCTAGGTTCGGGATATCGCGAATAATACTTTCCCTACCTTGTTGTTCGAATTGTGACAGTTCTGCATCACTGTAGTTTCTTCTGGTGAGTGAAACGAATTGTCTTACACCTTCGTGATTGATTTTACTGCTGGTGAGCATCACTTTGGGGTCTGGTAAGATGATTTCTATCTTGTCACCTTGTCGGTTAACGTTCTTTGCAGAGAATCCTGAAAAGTCTACATAAGCTTTTAATGTCGCATCCATCGGAATGGCCACCTTGCGGTTTGAGCCGGGAACATGAATATTGAAGTCTTTCTTGAACAGTGAGCCCTTCAGATTAAGCTGGTCATCATGTGTTATAATCTTATGAACATGAGCTTCTGCTGTATATAAGCGATTGCATTTCTGTATCTGCATCACCATCACAGGTATTGTGTCGATGACTTGCTCCTTCTTTTCTGTTTGCTGATGCGAACATGAAATGAAGGCAAAAAATACAGAAATGATAAATATTAACCTCTTTTTCATACTAAATGTCTTTATTATGCTGCAAAGGTACGGCAAATTGTTCGAAAAACAAAACAAAATCGTTTTTTTTGATGTTCTTTTGCTAAGAAATGAAAAAAAAAGCAGAAAAAGCACTTTTTTTTATATCTTGATTAAACCTTTTCATTTTCTTTACGTCAAAGTTACGATTAGAATTCATAAACTGAACTTTTATTATATCGTGTAAGATTCAATAGGAAATTTATTAGTTAGTATTTAGGTATGTAGGGCGCCTGCTTGTGAAAGTAGACGCCTTTTTTGCATCTGATTTTGTGTAAGAATGTAGATTTCGGTTCTTTTCTTTGGCTATTTCAAAAGAAAAATGTACTTTTGCAGTAAGAAAAAATAACGGAATGAAACGAATTGATTATATATTAATAGGTCTTTTGGCTATTTCTAGCTTGACGGCTTGTACAGAAAAGAAGAAGAGTAATATCATTATTGCTCCTAAACCGGTGGCTAAGGTTGTGAACAAAGCTACTCAGAAAATGAGTGATTATGAGCAGACCAGGGAGGCTGACTGGGTTGGTTCCCATTATAAAGTGGTGGTGAAACGTAGTTCTGACAAGGAACTTCCGGTTCTCCAGTTGGACGAAAACACCAAGTATTATGATAACAGAATTTCGGTTAAGGTATTGAGAAGTGATGGCACAGAATTCTTTAGCCGTACTTTCACAAAGAAAGATTTCACATCTTATATAGACAAACATACACAGGATATGGGTGCTTTGCTCGGTATTGTGTATGTGAAAGCAGATGGTGATTATCTTTACTTCGCAGCAAGTGTTGGGTCGCCTGATGTTACCAGTGATGAATATGTACCTCTGGTACTTAAGATTTCCCGAATGGGTAGTATTTCTATTTCAAAGGATGAGAAGTTGGATACCAACGCTTCTGCTGAAGAGGAAGAAGAGGAAGAAGATGGGGTATAAAGCGGTTCTTCCGTTGATTCAGGGCGAAACGACAAGGGTCTATATGCCACGATGAACAGGTGGCGCATAGACCCTTGATTATATGGTGATATTTGTAATCTACATCTCCGCTTTCAGCAGCTTTATCTCCTCTGCCGTCAGCCCCGTCATATCCATGACCGATGCTTCATCCAAACCCTTTGCCAGCATCTTTCTGGCAATCTCAAGGCTTCGCTGGGACATTCCTTCTTCTATGCCTTCAGCTATACCTTCAGCTATACCTTCAGCTCTGCCTTTTTCCATACCTTCTTCCATTCCTTTCTGGTACCTGTCATCCAGAAGGGTTCTTTCAACACTTACCGAATCCCAGAATTTATCATAGGCACGGAGTTCGGCATCCGAGAAACCGGAAATCTCCAGCTCCTCTACGGCTTTTCCAATCTCTGGGTCATTGAGCAGGTCGGAAGGAATATCCTTCGTATTTGAATTTATTTCTGTGAGGAAACGGAGCCACAATACCATCATGCGCTTGTCGGCAATAGAATGAGGAGTGAACTTAGGGAGTTCTATGAAGGTGAAATGCAAGCCTTCGATGACCTTATTGCTGTCCTTATCATGCACGATGCGGTAGTTGTGGATGAAATCAGGAGTGTCATGCGCAAAGATATCATTTATCAGGTTGAGAGAATACACTGGTTGCAGTTCGCTGTATTTGCCTCCCTTTTTTGCCTGACTCACATAGAGCTTGGATGCATTGAACAGTACTCGCTGCTGGAATGCGTCAGACCATTCCATCTGCATTTCCACGCAGAACTTCCTGCCTCTGACATCTGTGCAGAGTACATCCACTATGGTGTTCTTGCCCCCTTCTAGCTGGGGCACAAGTTCCGTTGGCAGATACTCTATCTCGTGTATCTGCTCTTCTTCGCTGAGTGGCAGGAGTGCGTTCAGAAGGCTGATCAGTCTTTTAGGGTGATTGCCGAATATCTTCTTGAACGTGAGGTCTGCCTTAGGATCTAAGTACTTCATAACCATCTGTTTTAAAATTCTATAGCGCAAAGTTACGGTTTTATTTTCATATCTGCAAGAGTTTTCTAGGAAAAGTTTCTGAAAAAGTTAGAGAATGGTGAATGTTGAGAGGTAAATATTGAGTGTTGAATGAAAGAAATATGACGACAAAGAAAAAGGGCGCATCGGATTGGGATGCGCCCTAACTTGTTAAATAAAATCAGAGGGATTCTGCTCTTGAAAAACCCTCTTAATGGAAGAGAATCAGGAAGCATCCAGCAGGTACTGGAGCTTCGTGGCATCAAAACACGGACAGGCTTTCTGAACGCCAGGCAAATCGCGATGCCCCAGGATGGTACGGATGCCCGGAAAACGGTGGTGAAGATCCTGAATCAGATGCTTCATCGACTCCTTCTGCTTAGGAGTGCGGGTGTCGCTGATGCAACCCGAGGGCGAAAGACCACCCTCGTAACAGATGCCTATGCTGTGCGCATTGTAACCGAGGGCATGAGAGCCCATACGCTCTACCGGGCGACAGGCATGAACCACTCCATCCAGCGTGATGTAGAAATGGTAGCCGATGTCGGTCCAGCCGTTGTTATGAACATGGTCGTAGCGCAGCATCTTCATCGTATAACGGTGATCGCAGCGGCTACCGCTGCAATGCACCACTATCATATCGATGTCTCTCATAGGCATCCTTCTAAAGTCCACCTGCCGAAACGCCCAACGCCCCGAGGAGAGCAGTCAGTACGGTTACTGCAAACTTGATAATCTCATTCCATTTCTGCTTGTTCTTTTCTGTCATAATCTATTCTGTTTTAAAAGGTTAATTATTCTAATCCGTCTCCAGTGTTGCCAGTGCTGCCTGTTCCGCCACCCGTGTTTTCGCCGCCAGTAGTGCTGCCGCCTGAGGTGTTGCCACCCGTGGTATCGCCGCCTGAAGAAGCATTGTCCTTGGCAGGCTTTTTCTTAGCCTCCTCGATGTCGAGAGTCTTGGCACCCTCCTTCTCAGCCTTGAGGGCAGCCTTCTGTACGGCACGTGATGCAACCTGCTCAAACTCCATACCTACGAAGATGTTGGCAAGATCGCTGCCCGGGATAAACTGGATGTTCACACCCTTGATGTTGATGTCGCTCTTGAATTCGGCAGCGGTTGCAGCACCCTCACTGGTAAGCTGGAGGCGGAACTTGCCCAACTCGCCGAAATCAATCTGGTTGCCTCGCTGCAACTCGATGACCATGTTCTCCTGCATACTGACCAGAACGGCTGTTACATCCGCATAGGATACAGTGGTCTGCATAGAGATCAACTTCGCAAACTTCTTGAGCGAAATGGAGTCTTTCATCTGAGCACGGGCGTAGAAAAGAGGAACTCCTGCTTTGTCACCAAATTTTGACGCAAGCTTTACTAAACTGTAATTAATTGCCATAATACATAAAATTTTAAAATTGTGAATAATCATGTTGTGCACCGGTCTCTTCCCGAATGCTGATACAAAGATACAACATCGGCGGTGCCCCACTTGTCCACTTTGGTACGATAAGTACCAGTTGTGCTCTATTTGGCTCAATTATGTATACTTTTGCACGCAAGCGTATGCTGCAGAATATTCAAGTGGCTCAGTTAACTTACTCAAGTGGCTCAATCAGCTTACTCAAGTGGCTCTGTCAGATTACTCAAGTGGCTCAATCAGCGAGTCCAGCCGTCTGAGTAAGCGAATCCAGCCGTCTGCGTAACCCAGTTCAGCCATATCCTTAACCCGACGCAGCCACATCAGTTGGTAAACGGAAGAACATCGTTTGTTTACCTCATTTGGGTGGGCAATGACTACCAGAGAGAATTATCCTTTTTTGATGACTACCAGGGCCAATAATAGGTACCATCAGAGCCAATCATGTGCCTTCTGATATGCCCCAATGACTACCAGGGCGAATCTTAAAAATACAAGATATTGAATATCAGATAGTTAGGAGCTATTTTTTCTTCCCTACACTATACCAAGTATATTATATATATACATTTACATCTTTTACACTATACGTAATACGGGAGGAAAAAGATTTTTTTTCAACAAATCAGCTATTAAAATGCATTTTTTCTCTTCAAAAATTTGCATAAGTCTGAAAGAAATATTACTTTTGCAACATGAAAGCGCGGAGAATGCGATTCTCCTCCCGATGAAGGACACCGGGAAATGCTTTCGGTTAAGGATTAGAACATAGCTCATTGAGTAGGATTTTCTGCCCCGAAAGGTGAGTGAACAAACGGTAATCCTTACAGGGCATTCTATGCCTGATAAATTTGATTATGATTTATCGGCATGGATGCGAAGTAAGGAACGTTTGTAAGTAAGAATGAACGGCAGAAATCTACCCATGCGGATAGATCGTTTTATCTTATTTGTTTTCCTTACTCCAATTCCATGCCGGTTTTCAATAAACATTAACCAAGACTTGCCCCAATCGGTAGGCCACTAACGATTTAAACAGAAAAACGAATATGGAACAACGAAATCAACAGCCTCCGGGCGGGCAGCAGTCCTTCCCTCAGACAAATCAACAAGAGAAACAACTGATAGCCATCCTTGGCGTACAGGGATTGTCTTACCAGAACTATTCTGTGGTAGAACTCAAAATCGTTCTACAGATTATCAAGCATGCCCAGAAAGCCATCTTGGGCTATGTGATCCCTTATCAGGTAACTTCACAGACTTTTAATGGATTCACCGCAGAACAGAGAGCTGCAGGCCACACCGATGTCATCATGAAACTGTCGGAGTTTAAATTTGGAGCTGGACATTATCCGCAATTGCGCGATGCCATCCAGCGTATAGAATCCAAGCCCATCCAGCTGCCGTTCAAGCAGGGCGACCAGACCTACTACCGGAAATTTGCATGCCTGTTTAAGAGTGAGATATACCAAGACCGGCACAAGAACTGGATGGTAAATTTCCGCTTCGACAACAACGTGATACGGTTTTTCTACAATTACGACAAGGGAGTTAGCTATATCGACCTCAATGCCATCAACCAATGCCGCAGCGCATCGAGCATCAAGTTATATCTCATCATGAACTGCTGGGCTGTAAAGGGATTCACCATCAGCAAAACGGCGCATATCCAGCAACTGATGCATGACAAGGAAGATTACTACAAGACCTGGTCGGCACTGGACAACAAATGTCTGACTTTTGCCTGCAAAGACCTCAAGCGCCTTTACCGGAACCACATCATCGACCAGTATCTTACCTATAAGCCTTTCTTTCTGGAGGAGGGTGAAAAAGAGAAGCATCACCTGCCCGAACACATCACCTTTACCCTGCACGACCGTCGCACTTCAGGCGAAACTGCGGAGGGTGCAGAAGTGAGCAGCGAACTGAGAGGACAGCGGAGCAAACTGAAACTCCGGCTGCAATGCAATTATGATGTGAGCGAGAAGAAGGCTGACCAGCTGAGCGGCTATCTCAGGTTAGATATGATTGGCGACCTGGAGGACTTCTTCCTGCGAAAGGATTATTACATAGCCAACTGCAGGCGTTCGAACAAGAAGATGAACACGGGTGGCTATATGACCACAGCCATGGTAGGTTTCTTTAAGGATCATGGTGTAGAAGGATTGTAAAAAATATAAAGCTTATGAATTATCCCCAACGTATGTACAGCAAGACCGAGCTGGGTCTGCTCTACTTTCCCGACACAACCGACGGGGCAACAGCGCGCCGTCATATCATGGAATGGATCAAGCGTTGTGAGCCCCTCTGGAACGAGCTGCAGCGCCTAGGCTACCAGAATCGTAGCCAGTATTTCCCTCCCCGCCAGGTATCCACCATCTTCGAATATCTGGGCGAGCCGAGGGCATAAAGGAAAAAGGGTGTGTCATAAGTCCAGATAATGGCAGCAAGGTCGGGCTGAACCAACGGTCACCGGCCGAAGGGAAAGGTAAAGGGCAGAAGCATTAAAAACAGAAACCCCCGATGCTATACGCACCGGGGGCTTTTCCTGCATATATTTTATCTGAAAATCTGCCCAAATATTCAGAATAGCTTAAAATGAGCGATTTATGAGTGTTTTACCTCAATAGAGGTAATAATTTAGCAACGGTTCTAATTTCTGCAATGTGCATATGTTTGCTTGTCAAACAACTCTTTTCGTTTGCAAAAATATAACAATTTATTGGATACACAATAAAATGTATGTTTTTTAACGATTGATATTGATAAGTGAAAATTCTGTGGATGAACATCTCAGTTAATAATTCCTGAGATATTCATCACACAAAATTTGGATATTGTATTTTAGAGGTTGATTTGAAAAACAATACTTTTCTAAAAACGATTAATCTCATCCTCAGCAGAACCGCTTCCGTTGTATTTATCTTTGAAACTATTGAAGTTGTAACTAATGGAAGCTATGATGCAGCGATTGAAGTTATTCACTTTTCTGTTCTGCACCACAAAATTAACCCTCTTTACATCGTTCAACTTCGAGCTATCAAACAAGTCCTCTGCTTTCAATGTTATCGTCAATTTCTTTTTAAGTAACTGTTTCTGTACCATCATATTGAATGACGAATAACCGTTTTGCTCGTAGATGCCATGATGTCCCTTAATGTTCCAAAAGAAATCACATCGAAAAAGCCAATCGTTCCTTAGTGCCACTACATTTTGGAAAGCGAAGAGACCGTATGGATGATTGTAGTCTAATTGCTCTCCATTATATGATAGCGTGAAATAAGGTTTATAGACACCCACCGTCAAAGTAGGTCGCCAGCAACCAAAAACAGGTGAAACAACACATTGCGCTCCTAGTTGCTGGAAATCCTTGGCGTTGGTTGACATCCAAGTTACCGTTCCAGGTTTGCCGGATACAGCAACGACAGTCGGATGGATGTAATCCTTGATATACTGATAATCCAACTTGAAGTCGAATATGCTATAATTCACACTAAGTTCTGTATCATACACGTATTGCGGTTTCAGATAAATGTTGCCTTGCTCATAATGGTATTGATTGTTGTAGCTCACACTGTTGTTCAACTGACGAAACGAAGGACGGTTGACCCTGCTACTGAAATCAAGATTCATCCCCACTCTCCCAAACATAGTGGAAAGAGAAAGGGATGGAAGTAAGTCCGAATAATTGGTCTTGTTCTTTACTTCTCCTTGGTCTGTGTTGATGGCATGAATGTACTCATAGCGAAGCCCGATGCTTCCTTTCCATTTGGAGGCAGACAAACGAAAAGTGGCAAATCCAGCATACTTGGTTTCCTTATTCTTGAATTGGTCATCGGTTATCTTCCCTTCTTCGTTTACAGACATACCCCATGAACTGATTTTACTGAAATCCGTTCCGAAATCAAGCCTATTATTCTTATTCATGTTCCAAGCAAACACCCCTTTGAGTGCAGTCGCACGATTTCGCTGGTCGTTTTGCATATGCGTGATTTCTGAGACAACATCTATTCTACTTGTCTCGCTCACTTGTTGCTTATGTTTCAGTTGAGCATAAACATAGTCGGCATCCAAGTTGAGCTGTAGGTTGTCTGTTAGTTTGCCGATATAATACAGATTGACATTGTGAAACCTTTCCTTTTCAGATTCTTCAGTCTTGTTGTCTGTAGATGTCAGCAGTTCATCATTCTTGTACGTCTGCATATAGTCGAAAGGAGAGTCGAGCATCTTGTAGTTGGAGATGCTTCCCAAATATCTTCCGCCGATAGTGTGATTCTTGTTTATGGCATAATTCATACCAACATTATAGTCATGAGAGCGAGAGCGGTCGGAATATTCAGAAGCAGAAATCTCATGAAATGTATCTTGCTCGTAATTGAACTGGTTAACATCATATCTGATGTCACTTCTCGTATTGTCATATTGATATGCCAGGAATACATCCAAAGCTCCCTTGTGGATGTTGAGGTTGACCTCCTCGTTGTTAGACAAATTCTTATGTTTGGAGATTTCCGCACCCACAATACCAGAAAGTCCATCCAAGGAATGGTGTACGGTAGTGATGTTTATGACACTCCTTGTTTCTGCATCGTATTCTGCCCCAGGGTTTGTTATGAGCTGTACAGACTTCACGTTGGTAGAAGAAAGGAGTGACAACCCTGAAGTATTAGTCTGCTTTCTTCCATCTATATAGATGACAGGCTCACCCTTACCAAACACCTCATACTTTCCATTTGTATAGAGCATCCCAGGAATATATTTGATAACATCTGTTGCCTTGCCAATATTTTTCAAATTGGAATTTTGAACGTCAAGCGTAAGTTTACCGTTTTCTCTTGATATGTATTTGCGATGACCTTTAATCATAACTTTTTGCAGATTAATTGTTGCATCCTCCAAGGTTATGGCACCAACCTCACCGGTACGGTATGCATTACAGTAAGTTTTGTAGCCCACACAACTCACTTTCACAATCGCCTTTTTTACCTCGCAAGGAATTACGAACTGGCCATTCTCATTTGTCACACCACCCGTGATTAAACTGGAATCACTAACATTGAGCAAAGCGACATTGGCGAAATCGACTGGTTGATGGTGAGTGTCTACAATGCGTCCCATCATTCTGTTTGAAGTCTTTTGAATACATTCTACAATGATAATATTATCCACTTGTTTCATCTTGATAGGGTAAAAACCTATCAAGTTCATGATGGCATCTGGAACACTTTCATTCTTGATGTTCTTTGTCACCTTGAAATCCTCCAACTCGTCATACACAAAGTTGATGACATACTTATTCTGTTTGGCATTCAAATCCTTCAATGCCGCAGAGAATGACACATTATTATATTGTCGGGTGATACGTTGGGCAGAAACGCCCATACTTATCACCGAAAGCAAAATCAAACTTATCAGATATTTACTCATAGCCTATTCTCTGTTTTATAGTCCATATACTGTATATACAGTTGAGCCAAGCAAAAAACTAAGCAAAACAACAACTTTTTTCAAAATTTACAGAAAAAACATTCAACGACTCCTTGTCTTCCACAAAGCCATAGGATGAAATTTGATTCTATTGACCATCTCTTTATCTTCGAACAGCAGATTTAGACAGCAAAGGACTGTCATGGAAATAGTTGAGTATCTCCACCAGTCGCATCACCTTTTCGAGGTTGTCGCGAATAAAGCCTTGCTCCTTGGCGATGATGTCAAGAGCTTGTTTGTTATATGAGTTCATATTCTTCCTTTGATGTTAGTTCTTGCGGCACATACATGCGCCATTTATTTACAAATGTATCCGACTCTTCGTTGTTAGTCAACCACTTGACGCTTTTGGTTCCCTTGGCTCGGCACAGCTCCAAGAGGGATTCTGAGATGTTGGCTTGTTCCTTGATTCGCTCCAACAGATAGCCTGTCTTCTGGTACAGGAATGCCTTGTCGTACCTTGCGAGATAATCGATGAGCCTTTCCTCATTGAGCAAGACGATACCCTCCATGCAATGCAGCAATTCCTCAATGCCCCCAGCTCGGTCGATACGGTCAAAGCAATCCAACAACGTACTCTCCACATCCGTTACTCGCACATAAGGGTTTCCCTTGGGTGTCATCATACCAACGATTTCCTTTGTTTGTCGGCAATAGGTATAATCCACATCGTCGAAAGAAAAGGAATTGAAGCGAGTCATGCTTTTCACAAAAACCTCATTAAAGGGTTGATGAGCCAATCCATGAAATTCCAATGCTGTGTGATAACTGATGCAAGCTGTAGGTGACAAGTGGCTTCCTATCTCATACTTGTCGCAAACAGGTAAGCCAGATGCAATATCCTTCATGCAATAGGTATTGCGCCGTATAGCCACAATCCACCCTTGTTGCTTGTACCGAGCAAGCAATGCTTCCACCGATTTCACCTTGTCTTTCAGAGCCTCAGAAAGTTCATCCAAAGTGAATATCCGCAGCTTGTATAATATACTCAATAGTTCTGTCATTGTTTCTAATTTTGCGCAAAGATATGAAATCTAATTTGTTTATGAGAAAAATCAGAAACTTTTTATACTTTTTTATATGTTCTTTCCATCTTAATTGTCCGACTACGGAGGAACAAATCACCGA
>ERZ773146.916-NODE-916-length-21903-cov-7.221393_pt1 | contig 21903 bp, 18 predicted proteins | sample MGYA00580847_ERZ773146 | MGnify/ENA primary metagenome ERZ773146 (study PRJEB29015, sample SAMEA2737830) | human gut metagenome | biome: human gut; feature: human-associated habitat; material: faeces | place: China | collected 2012 ...
GAATAGCACAAGGAACAAAAATCTATTCCATCAGCACAAAGAATTTTTCCGAGTGCTTTATTGGCATTCCGTCCAAAGTAGAGCAAACGAAAATAGCCACGCTCTTGCGACTTATAGATGAGCGCATCGCTACCCAAAACAAAATCATTGAGAAACTGCAGTCCTTAATCAAAGGACTAAGAGTATGTTGTATGCAAAGAGTTTATGGCAATAACGTGTATTTAAGCGAAATTGCACAAATATATCAGCCGCAAACAATATCTTCAACAGAATTAACAGAAGATGGTTTTCTTGTATATGGGGCAAATGGGATTATTGGCAAATATAAGGATTACAATCATGAAACGGAACAAATTTGTATAACTTGCCGTGGAAATACTTGTGGTATGGTAAATTATACAAAACCAATGTCTTGGATAACTGGAAATGCAATGGTGATAAATACAGATAAGTATCAAGATAAGGTGTGTAAGAGATATTTATATCATTATCTTTCTGCGTATAACTTCAATAGTATTATTTCTGGCTCTGGACAGCCGCAAATAGTACGTACTCCATTGGAAAAGTTAAAAATAACATTGCCCACTATTTCTGAACAAAAACAGAAGGCAATTATTTTTGATAAAATTCAAGACAAAATAGATATTAATCATAAAGTATTAAATCTTTATATAGGTCAAAAGCAGTATCTACTCCGTCAAATGTTCATATAAACATCTGGCGGAGCAAGTATTGCTTCAAATAATTATAGGAATCATACTGTGCGATTTGATTTGATAGTTTTCTTTCCAAAGATTGCATTAGGTTTGCGATGAAACTTTGCTTACTTTTACAAGGTATAGGCAACCTTAAATCCGTGAGAGTTGATAGCACTATATAAGGAGTGTTGCTTGAACTCTTTTCTATTGCAATTCTTTTGGGTAGCAGTACTTTTAACGCCCATTTAATGTATTGGATATTTTCGGAGAACAAGTCTAATACATAAGTCCTTTGATAAGCATTAAACTTTCCCTTATAATAATTGATATATCCCAAATTAGCACCATTTCCAGAGATTAGTAAAGCTTCTGTATCAAAAGCGAAGCTATCAATTTTGAATGGTTGTTCTGCACAAGTAAAAAATGGATAAATCCCATTATCTACCTGTGCATTTGCATCAAGTTTCCCTGTTGTAATTTGACAAATATCACCAAGTTTTACATATGTGTTTCCACTTGTTGATTCTTTAATGCAATGCTGTGCAATTCCTTTGATTAAGGATTGTAAAGTTTGTAGGTCTGCGATTTCAGAAAGACTTTTCAAAAGCGTAAAAGGTTCTACTGTTCTACTGTCTGATCTATGTGACATTGTTAAGGGTAAACAAATCAATGGGGAAAATCTCTCTGATAGTGGTAATTATTATGTAATGAATGGTGGTACAGAGCCATCTGGCTATTATGACAATTACAATGTAGAAGCCAGTACTATTTCAATAAGTGAGGGCGGAAACTCTTGTGGGTATGTACAATTCAACACCTCACCATTTTGGAGCGGTGGTCATTGTTATTCCATTCAAAACATTGCAGACAAGGTGGATAATATGTACTTGTACCATTATCTTAAATCGAATGAGGATGCCATAATGAAACTGCGTATAGGTTCTGGCTTACCAAATATTCAGAAGAAAGACTTGGCAATGTTCAAAATAATAGTACCAAAAATTGAGTGGCAAATAAAAATCTCAACTTTTCTGTCATCGCTTGAAAGAAAAGCCGAGATTGAAGAAAGAATACAGAATGTCATGCAGAAACAAAAGCTATATCTATTGCAACAGATGTTCATATAAACATCTGGGCAAGGAAATATTGCTTCTGCATGGTTAGCAATGTTAGTTTCCGCTGCTCATTAATGATGTACTCATCGTATGAGTGTAATATTTTTGCGACCAAAAGAATGTTATTGACATTCGAGGAATATGGTAATACATAGCTTTCTACATCCCCTTTGCCAATATTCATTTGGGCAGCACCTTGACCACAAGCAATCATACTATTTTCAAATCTTTGAGAAGATAAAATTTGATATAGAAACTCTTGATTTACATTTTTCGCAAGTTGTAACAAACCAACTCGTTGGTTGAGCAAATAGTCTCCATCCTTACAAAGAGAAACACGCCCAACATTACCCGTAAGAGAGATTAAAATATCTCCTTCTTTTAAAACTTGGTGGTCTTGTATATCGTTCGGCAAGTTGATTATGCAATTGTAATCTTCATCGTTTATATATCGCTCGCCAGACACATTTGTTATTGTGAGGATTTTCCATTTGCCCAGTGCATTATACTTGCCACTCTGGAATGCGTAACCATTTTTCAATGTCGCAATATTCGACAAGCATATAGTAGTTTCTAACAAATCTTTGCGTGCGAACAAATGTTTACTAATCGCAGACTTTAGTTTTTTCAAATCCTCAATGATTTTGTTTTGGGTTATGATGCGCTCGTCAAGTAACTTTAAAAAAGTGGCAATTTTATCTTCTTCCTGCAAAGATGTAGTATAAACAGGGAAAGAAGCATATTCCTGTGAATTTATACCGGGCTGTCCAGAACGAGCAGACATTACAGAAATCCATTTCTTATATCGAAGTGTATGCAGTTGGGAAAACACAAAATATGAATTGTGCTTATAAATATTTGCACGTATAAGAAATCCGGCAAAATATAGCTTACCATCACTATTGCGGTAAAGATAGCTTTTTCCTGTACTTGCTCCTGTACGAGCAAGAAGAATATCATTCTCTTTTACGAGATAACGATCCTCCAGTTCTCCATCTGGAGAAACAACATCATCATACAGATATTGAGAAGAAACTTCATCAATATCTGTAATCCGGATATATTTATTATTCCCATCGAAAGATTTGGCTGCAGCATTCATACCATAGTCAAATCCTTTTGCAATATCTCCAAATGTTGCCATTTTCCACTCTCCGCTAAATTCCGGGAATCTCAAATGGGGAACATTAAGGTTCTTCGAACCTTTTATCTTCTCACACTCGGCAGAGCAAGCAACCTCGTTCTGCTCTCGCTCAATCGAAGATTTGAGGACCTTTTTATCTTTATTATCTATTGCCATAGTTATCATTCTTTTGTAGGATTCAAATCAAATGGAAGCAATGGAGTTTCATCATTACCCTCATTAAAACGATCAAAATCAGATATGTATGATTTATCTTGAATCAGTTTATATTTTTCGTATTCTCTATAAGCCTTATCTCTTGCTTCTTCTTGTGTCACTTTCCCGGCTGTATCGCACAGCTCGTAATCCATCGTTGCAAGATATTGTTGAAGGAACTTTTTCCAATCATCCATAGTTGAAACAATATGACGTGAAGCACGTGATTCTGCCATATCAAGAAAGGCTGTTGTAATAAGATTCAGCTGGGACAATTCAGAATCTGACAAGTAATTTTTCGCGACGATGGTATCAGACTTTTGCACTCTTCCGTCAGGGGCTTTCTTCCATGTGGTAAGTCCCATATAAGGTTGCTCAGAATCGGCCCGCTGATAGATAATTTCCGCAGCTGTATGATGGGTAACAGCAAGGTGCATCATATTCTGTACCATCTTGAAGAACAACTTTGTATCTTCAGATTTCGGGTCGTAATCTGCACTACATTCTGCATAAATGTCAGTTATCTTTTGGTAATATCTGCGCTCTGAAGTACGTATCTCACGAATACGCTCAAGCAAATCGTCAAAATAGTCCTTTCCGAAATGTTTGCCTTGTTTCAGCCTCTCGTCATCAAGGGCATATCCTTTAATGATAAACTCTTTCAGCACTGAAGTTGCCCAAATGCGGAATTGAGTAGCTTGATAGCTGTTTACTCGATACCCCACCGCTACAATAGCATCGAGGTTGTAGAATAGCGGCATACGCTCCACTTCCCGGTCTCCTTCTGTTTGAACTATCCCAATTTTTCGGATAGTTGCCTCTTTGGAAAGTTCTCCTGTTTCGTAAATTTGTCCGAGATGATAATTTATGGTTCTTACATCAACCCCAAACAAATCCGCCATTCTTTTTTGTGACATCCAGAATGTTTCGCTGTTGAAAATGACTTCTACCCGTGCTTCTCCTTGGGCTGTTTTATACAATAATATATTAGAACTTAGCGAATTATGCATAAATTCTGCCATTGAGACAGATTGCGAGAAAAAGTCTCGTGCCTGTTGAACAAGCAACTTTTTGCCATCAGCATTTTCCGCAATAATTATACATGCCATACGAGAAAGACGGAATATATTCACCTTGCGGAATGAACCGTTTCCGATCCTGACCATATCAACCGCTTGGTTGAAATGCTCGTCCACATTCATTCCTTTCTCTCCGGCTACCTTGATGGCTTTGTCTATGACCCGTTGGAATTTCCAATAAGCAGAATAGCCCATTGCACCACAAAGGTCACGGGAACTCCAGTATTTATTCCCGTATTCATCCTTGCGGCATATATTCTCAAATGAAGGTGTCATCTGAGATATGTTGTCATTTTCACCCATTGCTATTACTTTCTGAACTATTCTACAATGCCTAATTCTTTCAGGTACACTTCAATCTCTTTATCGAGTTCAGCACGTTTGGCTTCCAATTCCTTTATTTCTGCCATTACAGCTTTAATATCAATAGGTTCTTCCTCTTCAAAGGTATCAACATAACGAGGAATATTCAAATTGTAATCATTCTCGGCTATTTCTTGAAGAGAGGCAAGATGACTATACTTTTCTATTTCCTTACGGTCACGATAGGTCTCAACAATCTTTTGAATATGCTGTTCCCTAAGCTTGTTTTGTGTCTTGACCTTTTCAAACTCTTTGCTGGCATCAATAAAAAGGATATTATCATCCTCCTTGCGACATTTCTTGAATACAAGAATACAGGTCGGGATGCTCGTACCATAGAAAATATTGGCAGGCAAACCGATAATGGCATCCACATAGTTTTTCTTTTCTATGAGAAAACGACGGATCACTCCCTCTGCATTTCCTCGGAATAGTACACCATGCGGAGCAACACAAGCCATCGTACCACCTTCGTTCAAATGGTAAATCATGTGCAGGATAAAAGCATAGTCGGCTGTCTTGCGTGGTGCAAGCCGTCCTGCTTTACTGAAACGGTCATCGGTATTGAATTTGTCGGCGGCACTCCATTCAGCAGAGAACGGAGGATTTGCTACAACAGCATCAAATTGGGTGTCGCCAAAGGCATCCCATTCAAGTGTATCACCGTTTTCTATCTTGAAATTACTGAACTTAATGCCGTGAAGCAACATATTCATTCGAGCAAGATTGTAGGTTGTCGGATTCTTTTCCTGTCCGTAAATATCTACAGCGTTACCAATACTTGCAGCACGAAGCAACAACGAGCCGCTACCGCAAGTAGGGTCATAGACATTGCGCAAACGCTGGTGTCCAATGGCAACAATCTCTGCTAAGATACGGCTAACTTCCTGCGGAGTATAGAACTCTCCAGCCTTTTTCCCGGCTCCCGCAGCAAACTGTGAAATCATATATTCGTAAGCATCACCCAATATATCAATCTCTTGCGATGCCTCTAATCCAAAATTTATATCGTCCAATGCAAGAAGCACATTGCTGACAAGTGTATTTTTATCATCGGCTGTCTTACCCAATTTAGGTGAAGCCAAGTCAATATCTGAGAACAAACCGCCAAAATCATCTTCGCTGTCTTGTCCCAAAGTACTGTCCTCAATACGCTTCAATGAGCGTTCAAGCATGGGTAAGATGTTTTCTTTTCGCTTGATAGCTTCAATTACTGACGAAAACAAAAATTGGGGCTCAATGAAATAACCGATATTCTCCAGGCATTGGTTCTTTGCTTCCTCTTGCAATTCAATAGCATCGGCATCGTCCGTTTCCCACAATTCCTTAAAAGTTATATCATCATCTGCCAAAGCATTGTTGGCGTATTTTTCTATTTTCTCCGACAGGTATTTATAAAAAATGAAACCTAATGTAAAATACATAAAGTCGCTTGCCGACATATTACCACGCAAACGGTTTGCAACCTCCCAAAGCTGGTCACGGAGTTTCTGCTGTAATTCTTCGCTCATTATTTCTAATCTTTAATTACTGTAAAATAAATTCTTTAATCTGCTTAGTCAATAATGCTTTACGCTTTTTGATAAAATCAAGGAAATAGTCTAAACTATAGTCGTTCATTTCAGGTATATGATGACGTTCCTTAAAATTAGCATCTCGATCTTTTAGCCATAAATCAAAAGGTTTAGCATTTTTAGATTTATTTTCTGAGTCATCCAACAATTCTAAATTCAAAATTGAATTATAGCAGGCCTGGTACTTTTCTATAGTTACATCATCATATCCTTTTGCACGAAGATTTTTTATTTTAAATTCATTTTGAGGATAAATATGGTCTTCATTGTATTTCTTATCTTTCCAATCTCTCCCTTGATACAACAATGATAAAATCAAATAGCTATATTTAGTACCATAACTATAGTTCAGCATATTTTCTATCTCCATATCGTTGAATGTCATTTCAATTTTCAATTCTTTACTAAGTTCAACATAGGGGAAATAGTCTGTTGCTAATTTAACAACAGGTCTCATACTATTCAATTTATTATCAGTTGAACTACCTAGCACTCCTTTAAGCAGCATCATGATAATCCATTTTTGAATATTATTTTGATCCTCAACATCTTTCAAATTAGAGGAAGTGAGATAGCCTTTGTTTTTCCCTCTCAAATATTGAGCAATAGGAAGTAACACCAACCTTGCTACTAAATTTTTATCTGTAAAGCCATAACGACTAACCAATTTTATACTATTGGCAATGGCATCTTTTGTTTCATCCCAATGATCTTCTATACATTCTAGGTTTTTCTTCGTGAATGAACTAAGTTTATACTGTATAGGAAGATTTTCTGTTAGATACATCGCCCCTTTCATCACAAAGTCTTTACCAAAATTATAACCAGTTCCTATCTTGTTAATTTCATCTGTAAATTCATTGATTTCTTCTCTTGCGTTCAAATTCCTCCATTTAGCAGTCGCTGTTGACAAAAGAATATCGCTATATTCTAGTTTTTGGCCACCAGTATTGGTACGAATAAATATCTCTAAAACCTTATCATAATCATCAGATTTTTCCTCGTAATAATTTATGTTTTGAGATACATTTACTACACTAAAAAGTTTACTTATCATTTTTCGAGCTTTTTTCTTAGCTTCATCATCAAAAGCATTAAGCTGATTTTCTATAGAATCTTTAGCATCTTCTGCATCATCATAATTTAATATATCTCCAACACGATACCATAATTGAGGATAATCTGTTCTTTGCAGAGGTGTTTCATCCTCTTTAAATAAAAATTGATATGTCATCTCCTCTGGATTATCATCTCCCTTATCCCAAAGAAGATTTAAATATAGTCTTGTTGTTCGCCACTTTCGATAAAAAAAACGATATGAACCACGTAAGGCTATATTTATAGATGTTATTCTCTGCTGTCCATCAAGAACCAAATATATATCTTGATTTACACCATCCAAATTAGCCTCTTTATTATGCGGTTTTGCTTGATCAAAGTCTTTTATAAATTCATATGAAGTCCAATCTTTCTTCTTTTCTTCTCTAATCTTCCAAAAAAGGAAAGAACTAATAGGATATCCACACATAATAGAATCAAACAGTTTTTCTACTTGCGCTGGATTCCAAACGTATTCTCTCTGAATAGCAGGTAAAAAAGTATTCCTCCCTATTCTTTCGGATATTAAATCCTTTATCGTAGTATTAAAATAAGCCATATGTTTATTCCTTATTCTTATTTATTGTTTGACGCAACAAGTTAAAAACAAAATCTATTTCAGCATCGTTTTTCAATGGGAAACGAACTTCATAAGCCCCATTTCCCCAATGTCCAACTTCTGACACATCACGAGTAATACCTTCTGGGTCTTTGAGTGTTCCTTTCTTAGCATTGAGAAACAGCCTTATTCCCTTGTTTTGCATAACTATATCACAAAATACCTTTCCTCCTATTTTGAAACCTATAGTTTTCTTTTTGGGATATATTGTAATATCCTCTCCAAATGATAGCAAAAACTCTTTGATTTCTGTATAGATGTTGAGAAAATCATCTTTTATGTTCTCTAAATGATCCTGTTCGCTATAAACTTTAATTTCTTTACTTACCGTTGTTATTGCCTCACTATTAGAAACCGTTTTAATACTTTCCTTGCTTGAACGGTTTACTATCTGTTCAAATGAAAGCGTATCATTTGTAAAACGTTTGATTTCCCATAGTTCTATAGGCAAGTCTTTGAAATTGATAGCTTCTTTTTGATAAGTTGTAAAATTAGGTGAAACAAACAACACCTTTGACTGAGACCAATCCACATCGTTTCGTTTGAGTGCACCCGACTTAGACTCGTTGTACTCTAAAATAAATTCAGCCTTGTTATTTAACATCAGGGATAGATAAGCATAACCTTGGTCTATTACACTAAAATTCTTATCTCTTTTATATTCTATTATTACAAAGGATTTTTTCTCTGAATCAAAAGCCAAAGAGTCTATACGGAAAGAACCAATAGAAAATTCCGTCTTGATGAAATCAAGCCCAAGCAACGTCTGGAGATTCCTTTCAACGATGTTTTGAATTTCCTTCTCCAACTTAAATGGCATCTCTTTTATAAGCGTTAGTTGCTCATTATTTATCTTGTATGTTGACATCCTTATTCCCAATTAAACGTTTTTATAATACTACGCAGTCTTTCCATTATTCTCGTCAAAGCCTTTCGGGTTTTGATAAGACCAAGATGTTTCTCTTTCAATGCCTTTTGTATAATCTCCGGCTGCTCTTTTTGTAAATAGTCATACTCCTTCATGTAATGATTAAGCACCTCCGCTGAAATCTGTTCTTCATCAGCCAAATCATTTACGGCCTTAGTGCGTTCTGACACAATATATTGGTTTAATCGTTCTTCCAATTCGTTTGTTCCGTCAGCCTTATTACGACCGTTCATGAAATTCTCCTTGTCTTCATCAACATTCTTTTTGATAAAACCGTCAATGAGTTTGGCTTTGCCACGCATTCCGGCATCCTTAATCATTGTATCAATGATATTCTGGCGTTTTTCAGAATAATCATCACTATAAGGGTCAAGGTCATTAATTAGTGCAAGAATGTAAGCCACATTGATAATGTCACTGTGTAAGAGCTCAAGACAGAAATCAATATCTTCCAATCCTTGGTTATTTCCGTATGGAACAGGATCTTCCGCAACAGTTGACGGTGCAGCAGGTGGGTCAATAAACCCGACTGTAATATCAAGATATTTACTCTTATAATCGTTAAACTGTTGTTCAGTCATGCCGAGGTCTTCAGCATCCTCGCTGTAATCTTCGTATATCTGTATTTCTGCATGTTTACGGATAATATCACGGAATGCAAGCACAAAATTCTTCTTGTCATTTTCGCTTTGCAGAAAGTCTATACTACTTGGTGTTGGATATTTTTGCAGAAAATCAGTTGCCAAACTCTTATACTCCTGCTTTACTTTTTCAAACGGAGGGCGTACTATATCTTCAGGATTATCAGAGTTGCTGAACAATTTAATAGACGTATCAACATTGTTTTTCAAATCTCTGAAACAAACTATTTTACCAAAACGTTTCTTCTCGTTCAACACTCGGTTGGTTCGACTGAACGCTTGCAGCAAACCATGATATTCCATATTCTTGTCCACATAGAGCGTATTCAGCTTTTTACTGTCAAAGCCTGTAAGGAACATACCCACAACAAGACAAAGATCAAGCGGTTTCATATCCGCCTTCTTCTTTTTCATGCGCAGATTGATGTCATCATAGTAAGCACGGAAGTTCTCCGTGGTAAAAGATGTGCCGAAGTTTTCATTATAATCGTCCATGATGGCTTGCAGTTCATCCGCCTCACCCACGCTCTCTTTTGCATACTGCCCTGTACCCATGCCGGTCTGTTCATCATCCTGACTATTGTTAGCAGCATAAGTAAACACAGCACCAATACGGATTTTCGGATTCAACGATCTGAATATCTTGTAATAGCGTATAAGCATCGGCACGGATTGCACCGCAAACAAAGCATCAAACTCTCCATCGAATGTAGATTTGTTAAAATTGTTAAGGATAAATTTGGCAATCTCCTCCATACGAGCTTGGTTATCGTTATCAACTATTTCGTTGCCGTGATAATACTCCACAAGGAAGCCAAGCACATTTTCATCCGCTATTGCATCTTTAATAAGATATTTATGAAGACAGTTTCCGAATATTTCCTTAGTGGTATGTCCATCCACCGCATTCTCGGTGAAGATAGGTGTTCCAGTAAAACCGAATATTTGGGCATTGCCAAAAAACTTCATTATCTTCTTATGACTATCCCCAAAATGACTGCGATGGCACTCATCAAATATCATAACGATACGTGAATGACGGATAGCATCAATCTTGCTGCTATACCACGTCTTACTAACTGCCGCATTAAGTTTTTGAATGGTGGTTATGATAATTTTGGAATTGCTTTGAAGCCGTTTCACTAATTCATCCGTATTATCAGTACTATCTACAGCCCCTGGTTCAAACGCTTCGTATTCCGATTGAGTCTGGGTATCAAGGTCGTGTCGATCAACAACAAACATAACCTTATCCACATCGTCCAATTCTGACACAAGTTGTGCGGCCTTGAACGAAGTCAATGTCTTTCCTGCACCTGTAGTATGCCAGATATAGCCGTTATCGTTGGAGTTCTGCACACGATCCAGAATCTTCTCCACTGCATAGAACTGGTAAGGACGAAGTACCATCAAGCACTTGTCGCCCTCATGCAGCACAATATACTTTCCTATGATTTTGCCAAGCGTACATTTTTCCAAGAAGAATACGGCAAACTTATCCAATTCATTGAACGGATGATTGGCAGCATCTGTCCAGTTGAATGTGAACTTATACCCACTATTTGGATTATTGGCAAAATAGCGAGTATTAACACCGTTGGATATGACAAACAGTTGGATATAATCAAACAATCCGTGAAACGAAGTCTTGTGATAACGCTGTATTTGGTTGTATGCCTGTTTAAGTTCCACGCCACGACGTTTCAATTCAATCTGCACAAGTGGCAAACCATTGATTAGAATCGTCACATCATAGCGGCATTTTTTACGTCCTTCCACCGTAATCTGGTTGGAAACCTGAAATTCATTCTGACACCACTGCTGCCTATTTAGAAATTCCACCCATATACGCTGTCCATCAGCCGTATCAAGCGGATATAAGTCACGGAGTTTCTTTGCCTTTTCAAAGCGAGTACCACCTTCAAGGTATATGAGAATCTTCTCAAACTCTTCTGCCGTAAACTCAGTACGTCCGTGCTCTTCCAATCGTTTGCGGTTGTGAATCTCCAACTGCCGCTTGAAATTGGTATAAAGATTATCTTCCTCGACAATCTGGACATACTCGTAGTCCATTTGTCGGAGTGTAGCTATCAGTCCGGCTTCCAATGCCGCTTCGCTTTGTGTTGACATATTCTTGTCCTGCTGTGGTGTTATTACTTATTTATTCTAGCTTGCAATATCTTGATACCTAATGCATTTTCTATTTTGCATAAGGTTTCCAACGACAAATTTTCTCGACCTTTCAACACTTTAGAAACATACTGCTGGGTACAATTCATTTTCTCAGCCAGCACTCGTTGTGTCATGCCAAGTTCCTCCATCCGGTCCGACATAGTTGCAGCTATAGCCTGTGAATGGCAAACCCAATCCTCTCTTTTGTTTTCCATTATATTCTTTACTTCTTCTAAAGCGTTGTCTATCTTTCCTTCAGCCATTGTATGAATCAAAAATACCTTTGCCTTATTTTATAGGCAAAGGTACTATAAATAATTGAGATAACACAACTTTCAGGTTGTTGTTTGATAGCCAAAACTTAAGAATCACCTATTGTACAACAGAACTATAATGTTTTATTGCTTTACGTATAACATCTTTTTATTAGGGCATCGCCTATCTAGTTCAAATCCGTAATTTCCTTTTGATACGGATTGAAATTTTTCATCTCCATCCTTAATAGTTAATATTTTTAATTTCTTCCACCTACCATCTTCCTCGTTGAAGAAATTTATTTATGCTGATGTTCAACATATTGACTTATCGGAAATGAATTTTAGCAAAACAAACTATACAATCTGAAACGTCCTGAGGCAATAGGAGGAATGGACGGACAAACAAATTATTTGTTTCCACACAGATTAAAAGGGTAAAACAACTTTTTATTCTAAGTTACTCTAAAAAAGGAAGTTTACAATTTATTTGAGAAATGCTCCAATTTATATACTGCTTATTATTGATATGCCAAATTGTCATACTATGACAGGTGGTATATAATTTGTTTTGTTATAATTGTATTAAAACTAATAATATGGCGACAGATATAAATCAGTATTTATCCGAGTCGATTGAGACTCATAAAATGAAACATATTCAAAAGGAAGTTGATGCCTTTCAAGCAAAAGCGGATGAAGTAAAAAGCAAATTGGAGACTCATTATGGGTGTAATTTGTATTATGTCTTTCGCTCCGGATCATTTGCCAAAAATACCGCTATAAATATTAAATTTGATATTGATCTGGTAGCTCCTTTTAAATACGAAAGTTTTGACACTCTCGAAGCTATGTATAATGATGTATATGACTTTTTGGTTAATGAATATAAAGATGGAACTTATATCAGAAAGCAGAAAGTTTCTATTGGTCTCACATTCCCTATTGACAAAAATGGAGTTATTGTCAAGTTGGATGTTGTCCCGGGACGAGAGCTCAATAAAGATGATTATCCTAATACAAAAAATCTGAATTTGTATTTCAACGAGGACCATTGGGGATATAAAAAGGGCTCTCGACAAAAAACAAATATCCATGCCCAAATTGATCATATTTCCGGCAAGTCGGAAGAACGTAAAGTGATACGATTGCTTAAGATTTGGAAAAACACCAATCATCAGGACTATAAGTCTTTTATGTTGGAATTGTTTACAATTAAAGCAATGGCATCATACTCGGGTGACAATAATTTATGGGATAAGCTTAAATATGTAATGACATATATTGCTGATAATGTTACGGATGAAAGTTTTCGTCTAATTGACCCGGGCAATTCTAATAACAATGTGCTTTCTTCTATTGACATGAATAAACGCAGTATGTTGTCAACAACAATGCGAACTATCATCAATGCGATTGATAATGATTCAAATAGCGTTGCCATTTATTTCCCGATTAATGCAAAATATCAAAAACAGGAAAACAGATACGGATACAAATCAGGATCATCTGGGCCTTCATATCCGCCAACAAGTCAAAGATTCGGAGAGTAAATGAGGATTGAAGATATAAACAATGTATTGGAGGGACTTTCCTTTATACACATAGAAACCCCATTCAAGGTTGACGACGGTAGTACAATAATAGGTGCTGTGGGTATACTTGTAGAAGGTATGCCGTCAGCACTTGTGTTTCAAACATCCATATCAAGTTACTATCCATATAAGGTACAAGGTATTGAACCTATTCAGTTCCGTAACAACTCACTAATGGAATACCCTCATATTATGGCTGGCGGTTCACTTTGTCTTCATACATCATATTGGGTAGACCCGATTCAAAGGTTGAAGTCTGATTTTTTACAGTTGAGAGATTGGGTAGTAAAATACTATGTAAATAAAGAAACGGATGTTCATTATGAACACATTGTTGTAGAGCCGTCAACTGTAGATGATTGTTACTTTGCCATACAATTTACTCAATTCGAGAAAAAGGTGGAAGCAGATAAATATGGATATGCATTCCTTGCTCCAATAATGGACGGCGATTACAATGGAAAAGTAGTTAAGAATTTTGTTGTACAATCAATTGGAGACGCAAATGGGAATAATAGAATTAAGTGTTTATGGAGTTCTAAATATGATGAATTAAAGTACATTCTTTGCCCATATGTGGTTTTAAGTAAGATTCCTTGTAAATACAACAAATTTGCTTTGGATGATTTCAAAGATCTTAATGATTATTTTACCTCTGAGCAATTGAAATTTTTGCACTCATACGAGAATAGATTTAACAAGAAACTTGGTGGATATCCAGTTCCGATATTGCTCGGGTATAAAATACCAAGTGGGGAGTTGCATTGGATAGCATCGCTCTCCAAGGTAGGCAATTTCCCAACGGAAGGCATACCGGAAACCAAGAATGGAATAAAGACCGGAAGATGGTTAACCAAATTTTATCAAGATAGAATCCAATGGGCAATGACATATGATGCTTCATACAATTTATTTTTCGGAAGAGGAGCATTCTGTGAGACATTTACCAAAAAGAAAATATTGGTAATAGGAGTGGGAGCTATTGGAAGTATGTTTGCTAAAACATTGGTAAAATGTGGTTGTACCAATATTTCTTTGCTCGATTACGACTTAAAGAAGCCTGAGAACATTTGCCGTTCCGAATATACTTTTTTAACAGGAGTTACAGATAAAGTAACGGAACTTTCAGCAGAATTATCTGCGATAAGCCCTTATGTAGAAATTAAGTGCCTACCTAATCAGTATGATTTTGCTATAAAATCATCTAAATTCAATAAACAATATAAAGAATATACGATAAATGAATTAGATAGTTATGACCTTATTTTCGATTGTTCCACGGATGATGACTTGATGCACATATTGGAAGAATTGAACCTGAAGCCCGAAATTATAAATATCTCAATTACCAATCATGCCTCGGAGCTAGTTTGTGCATTTTCTCCCAATATTGAGCATTTTGTTAACATTGTATTCAATAATATGCTGCATAATGATGACTTAGATATGTATGAGCCTACGGGATGCTGGAGCCCGACATTCAAAGCGTCATATAATGACATTGCACTGATGATACAATACGCAATACGACATATCTATAACATGCTGAATGGAACGGAAATGAAGCAAAATTTTATTCTTAGGGATACTGACAATGGTTTAAAAATATTAAAATATTGATTTACAAAGACAATATACATAATCTCAGTCTTGAAATAGACAATAAGATAGTGCAAGAAATCCAAAAACAGGCGTTTGAAGCTCTTCCGAATGAGACTGGAGGATTCCTCGTTGGTAAATATTCGGCTGACAACAACACCGCAATTGTTTCTCTTGTTCTAACTCCTGTTAAAATCATATCAGGACCGACTTGTTTTCAGAGAGAAACAGAAGGAATGGAAAGTGTTTGGGATGAACTATATAAGGAAGGTTTAGTCTATTTAGGCGAATGGCATTCCCATCCCAATGGAAGTTCAATGTATAGTGTAACAGACAAAAAAGCTCTTACTAATATAGCTCGGAGTGAGACGGTCCTTATCAATAATCCAATTATGATGATTGTGAGCTTATCAAAAAAGAAGATTAACCAGATGAGCGCTTATTATTATAACAATGGTAAAATCATAGAATATGAAAGAGAATAAAATTGATATTAAAGAGTTATTTACCAGCCTACAATCCCAGATGCAGGGGATATTGGCTACCAATTCGAAGTTCATAACACACCCCGGCAGTGAAGGTGATTCCCTTGAAAATGCATGGATAGATTTGCTGAGAAATTACCTACCAAATCGGTACAGTGTTGATAAAGCAATGGTTATTGATCATAAAGGTAATGTGAGCCAGCAGATTGATATTGTCATATATGATAATTGGTATACTCCCTTTATTTTCAATCAGAATGGATTTAAGTATATACCTGCCGAGGGTGTATATGCTGTATTTGAGGTGAAGCCTGATATTGGAGGAACATCCGCCGGTAAGCACAATATTGTATATGCTGGAGAAAAAGTCGCAAGTGTTAGACGACTTATGAGAACTAGTACTCATATGATTAATTCAGGTCAAAAGTATGCCCCTCGACCGTTAACTAAAATTATCGGAGGTATTCTCGGCACCAATTGTTCACAAAAAGAAGATACCGTCGAAAAGCATATTAAAGAACTTTCTGGATTTTATACATTAGAAATGGGGTGTACCATTGAAAACGGTAGTTTCTTTGTTGACTATAACAACAAAGAGGGAGAAACTGAAATTAAGACTGCGAATTTCGAGGATTTTCAAAAATACTACAATAACAGAGAATTTAATTCTATCAAATTCAGCAATCCAAATCATTCCCTGATTATGTTTCTGATGCAGCTTACAAGTTATTTGCAACAATCAATAGGTACAGTGCCAGCAATCGATATGCAGAAATATTTGGACAACATTAACGAAACTATCGATGATGAAATTTAATCAGAGAAGTTCTCAGTTTATCAGCATTAGAATTTCAAGGTAGTGTAAACTGAACTGTGTCAAGTCTTGTTTACACTACCAAAATCCCAACAGCTATGGAAATGACCTATGTCCACCCAAGGACACCAGGCATTAAGCATTGCTCTTTATGGAGATAGCAGGCCTCTGAAACGGCCTGTTATTTTTATTCTGGGTATCAATGCGCTCGTTCGTTTTCTTTACTAGGGCACTGAAGTAATTTTTGCCACAAAATTGAATATTTTTTGTGGCATTATACATCATTGTGGTATTCATTCAATCTTCATCATCCTCGTATGAACAAGTCCAATCTTTCGTCTGAAACTCTTTCCCAAAGGCCTCCAAATCCGCACTAAGTCTCTCTTGCAGACCCTCTTCTCCGTCATCACCACTCATCATCCGATCTACGCGAGTTGCATATATTTCTGCTATACGCATTTGCCGATAGGCTTCCTTCATAACATTTATCGTCTCGTCAGACAGATTCAAGACATCAGCGTCATACGGATAGCGGTCATAATAACAATGATGGATTGAGTATAATACCGGAATCTGTTCGCCGTCAGAAGTGTCAGACATATATCGCGTTGTTGATTGGAATATCACCCCATCACCAAAGAATTGTCGGTCTACATATTTTTGTTCTGCCTTAACGATAGTTGTATCTCTTAGAAGAAAAGATTCCGCATCTTTATAACTGGCAAAACTCATGTAGTCCTTATAGCTATGGTATGAGCCAAAGCTATCTTTCTCGTAAATAGTCCAATAGTTTTCATAAACCTTTTCTGGCTTTGGCTGTAAGGCTCTTGCTATATCACGCTCAATAGTATCCGCTATCTCGCGCATTGCATATGTGCTCCTATCAAAATATCCGCCACTCATAGTTCTTTAATTTAATCAATTCATTTCATCAACTCAACAACATCTTCCGGCAACATCGCATTCCCTGCATCATCTTTCGGAGCATTCTTAAGGAGCAACATCGGAACAATGGTATAGTTCTTGGCAAACGGCAATAAATTAGCCTTGCGAAGAAGTTCAGTTGTTAACTGTTTACCATTCTCTTGATTTGTCCATTTACATTCTCCAACCAGCAGATATTTTTTATCAAGAGATTCAGCCATTACATCAAATTCCACTTGTTCAGGCTTCTTATCCTCATTGAGAACAGAACCCCACCAGCGTTTTGCCTTACCGTAAACAATTCCATTGACCATATTTCCCGTTACAGCATCCCTGCATAGTTTTTCCCAATGCATACTCACATACTCCGAGAAATGGGCTGCCAATGCCTGTTCTAATGGTAAACGACGACCAAGCTCGATGAACGAACGGTTAGGCACGACAAACTGATAGTAGAATGCCATAAAAGGGTCTGCAATCTTATATAGGCTCTTTTTTGCATTCTTTTCGTCAATTCCGAACGGAACATCTTTCTCTAAAAATCCGAGGTCAATAAGTTTCTTCAATGGACGTGACAGATTAGTTGCAGGCTCATTACATCTGGCAGCAATCTCAGAAAGACGATTTGCACCGGATCCGATATAGGACATGATTGTAGAAGTCTTGACAATGTCCTTCACATCATCTTGAAACAGTTTTATCGGCTCCTCGTAAAGAGTGCCATTTACAGAAAGGATATTGTGCCACAACGCATCGGAAAGTGAACTTCTGTTTTCTCGCAGTTCCCAGTAACGAGGCACACCGCCCCATACAGCATACTCTTCAACGGCACCCACAGCGTCAAGGTTCAAAGCCTCCTGAATATACGGCAAGCGTATAGGCATAAGTCTCATAATCTCATCAGCACGGCCATAGAGAGGTGCCGTAGAATCAAGAAACAGTCCATACATCATATTTTGCGATGAACCACAAAGTACAAGATTATACTTCAACTGCTTTTCATCAACAAATTTCTGCAACACTGACGGCAGTTCCGGGGATTGTTCCACCAGATACGGAAATTCATCCAGGCATAGCGTGAAACGCTTGTCTGTGCGATAATTGACCGCACGAAACAGAGACTCCCAATCCGGATAAGTCAACTTGTCAAAATCAGGAAATACTTGTGCTACTACCTTTGCAAGTAAAGTCCTTTGGTGCTGTCCTTCCGAACGGTCAGCAAGGAAATATACATCACTGTCCGACAACACCCTTTTGATAAGTGTTGACTTACCCAATCGCCTGCGACCGTACACTACGACCAACGAGGACTTCTCTCTTGAAAGAGCATCCCTCAGTCGTGCTGTTTCTTCTATTCTATCAACGAAGTTCATATTCAACATTAATTATGTATTGCAAACATAATGATTATGCAGCATAATACAAAATTTCAAGCCAAGTGTTTTTCTATATGGCAAAAGAATTTAATGTAAGGTAAGCGTCTCCAGGATGCCGTATCAGCATAAGAAAAGCAGGGTCACTGGCCCTGCTTGTTCTTTTTCCAGCGGTCTGGAAGTATATCTCTGTACGCTTCCAGTGTGGCGGACCTCTGCAAGACATCCGCTCTGTTAAGTATGTCTGTGAGGTACTCGAAGAAGTTTATCTTGTGCAGCCTGCATGAACATGCGAGAGAGTAGAAGATGCAGCCACGCTCTGCTCCGGCATGGCTGCCGAAGAAAAGGGAATTCTTTCTGGACAAGGATATGTACCTGTTGATTCTCTCAATGAGATTATTGTCCCACGAGTAGTCTCCACCAGTAGTTATAGCTTCGATACCATCCCATTCGTTGAGCATGTATTTGGCGGCCTTGAACATCTGCGACTTTGGAGGATATTTCCGAGGTTGAGACTTGATCTTGAGAAGCATCTCCTTCATCTGCCTGAGTATATGAGACGCATACTCCTGTCGCCACCTCAGATTATCTTTGACCGTCCAGCCGTCTTCTCCGATCTTATGCTTATGTTCATTCTGATAGAGCTGATTGGCTAGAGTCAGTATCTTGTCTGCATCAGCATTGCCTTTCATGTCCAGGAACTCTCTCTTGCAATGCTGAAGACAGGCTAGTCTTAATATCTTTCCTCCGGACTGTGCTGCGACTTTCTTGTAAGCTCCCAGGCCATCTGACTGTATCGCTCCGCTATATCCCTTGAGCTCTTTCAGTATTACCTCTTCGCTTCTTGAACCATCATCATAGAAGAAGTATGCCAGGCCGAGATGTGCTGCTACAATCACCCAGACATAACCCTTGCGGCTTCCCTTGCCGTCATTCAGTTCCTTCTTTACGAGAACTCTGTGGTAGGTCTCATCGCAGCAGAGATAGTTATCTTCTTTGACTGCCTTCTGCATCGCCTTGTATAAGTTTTCGAACAGAAGTGCTGTCTTCTTCAGCAGCCCGTGAGCGGTCTGTTTGTCGATATTGAAGCCGTTCTCGTTAAAGTACGCCACGATACGTTCCACCGGCATTGAGTACAGATAACGGAGCTGGGCTATGCCTGAGATGAACGACCCGTCGAAGCTGGAGTTCTGAAGAGGTGCAAGAGGAGCCTTTGCGCTTACAAGCTTATCTCCATCCTTTACTGTGTGGATATAATACAAGTGTTTGATGAACCTTGGAGGTATCATCTCATAGCGGACAGTCTCTCTTGTACTGAGCGGCTTCCGTCCTTCCATGCCGTCAGGATACACGTCATGCTTGACTGTCTCCATCTCGAAATGCATATTACGCTTTGCACCATTGTTACCGCGGGACTTGCGCTCAACTTCCTTCTGAGCAATCTCTTCTTCTGTCTTAGGAGTTACTGGAGTAGATGCTTGTTTCTCTGACTTCTTCTCAAGAAGCTTTGACATGCCACGAACTTGATTGTTGGCCTTGTCGAGACTCTTGTCGCGTTCTTTCAGGAGAGACTCCAGATTCGCTATAGTCTCGCGAAGCTCTGAGATGGTCACGACCATGGCATTCATGCTGGCAGACATGTTGTCAATAGTGAGTCTCAGCTGATCGTTTGTCGCATTCGACGCCTTCAGCCGAGACTCCAAAAGTTTGATTATCATGTCCTTTCCCATACATCTAAGGTACGAAGAAAAACGAGATATGTAATAGTTTTTAAGATTTATTTTATTGGAAATTAAAAGATTATCTGCATATAAACTGTGTTCTATAACGTTTGCGGAACTGCACACTTTCAAGTGAGATGCCGGACATTATGAAAGAGAAAGTCTCCCAGGAGAGCTCATAATATCCGGTATCGGCATTCTTTCGAGGCATCTCAAACGAGCCTCTCTCCAGATGCTTCTGATAAAGAAGAAAACCATCATTATCCCACTTCAGAAGCTTGACAGACTGGCGATTCTTGGAAAAGAACACGAACACATCTCCAGTCATCGGTGCCAGTGGAGACTCTGAGATAATCAGATTGAACAGGGAGTCTATTCCCTTGCTCATGTTCACGGGATGCTGGCACATGAAGTAACTCACATTGTTTGATAGCCCGAACATCACATACCTCCTACCATCCTACAGTGGCTGCGATAGATTGCCAATAAATCTGCAATACCCTCTGCAGTGCCTTCTTGAAGCGACAGGTTCACTCCGTCCGGGAAGGTGATGCTGTTGCCTCGCATGGCTGCTGAAGGCATCGGTGCGGATGAGGGTGCAAACTGAATAAACGAGACAGGCTTAATCTCGGAGGAACCAGCAATCAATGCTGTATCTCGCGTGCAATTAGACTTCTTAAGTGATTTTACAGACAGACCCTTTGTACGGAGCCAATACTTGATACCCTCATAACTAGTATGCGTAATACGGCAATATGATGAGAGAGTTGTCGCCTGACCACTCTGCACCAATGCAGAAAAATCAGCCCAGACACGCGTATAGCGGATACTTGCTAACTCAGGAGTGTGATTACATTGTGCTTCCATATCTACATAATTTTAATGAAGCACAAAGGAAAATCAGGCAGATGCAGACGTCAAGACGTAAATCTGGAGACGCTTACAATGTAAGGTGATGTGAGGCATGAACTCGTCAGCAATACGCTAAAGCCTCAATATATCATATAGTAACTAAAAATGCTCCTTTTTGTATATTATATGATATGTTGGGGCTTTAAAAATTCAGTTATTCGAAAATTTCCAATAACTGAATTTTTGCTTGCCAAAAGAAAAAGATATGTCTCCACTCTCAACTTGACTTTAATGACCGTTATTATATACACGGGCAATAAAGTTAAGTCAAATAGAGGGAGAGAAGAAAATTAGCTTACTTACTGGTATTATTTTCTTTTCGCCAGCAATGAAATTCTATACATAATCTTCCGTAAACCTCATAGCACAGCTGGCAAATTTGCACCAAAAACCACCTTTTTTATCAAAGTCTTTTCATTTGTTTTCCTTGTACCGGAAAAACGCATTATCTTTGCAAAAGTTCAGCGAAGAATAAAGAGCAAAATCAGACTTTCCTACCGTTTAAGTTTCAAACTATTGGTAGTCAATTAGTCTAATATGCTGCATCGACAATGACACACAGTGCTTAAGTCTCGTTCCTTCATTGAATGCATTGAATGA